>Ga0055584_100003492_pt1 | contig 15517 bp, 8 predicted proteins | sample OSDHelmetaG_FD_58716 | JGI IMG/M metagenome (GOLD analysis project Ga0055584, IMG submission 58716) | Pelagic marine sediment microbial communities from the LTER site Helgoland, North Sea, for post-phytoplankton bloom and carbon turnover... | ecosystem: Environmental > Aquatic > Marine >... | reverse complement strand
ATAAGAGGCCGGGGATTTGTCTCTTAACCATCACGTTTAAATCTTCTTTTTGACAGGGGGCATGGCAGCGTAACTTCTTCAGTTGGCCCGAAAACGTATCCACCCGCCACAAGACATGTGGCGGGTTATTTGGTGTCTTAAGCCTATATTGCTATATCTTGTCGGGCTGAAAAAATAAAACAATAGTGTTTGTTTAAGAAGTGATGGCGTGGATTCAAAGGGTGCAATATGGATCTGCAGAAATCAATTGAATGATCAGCAGTATGCGCCAGGGTTAAAGCTTTACCTTTGGACGCTGCATTTAGCTTTATTTCTGCGAAATTTTCATTCGGATTATTTAGATTCAACCTTGTCCTGTGTCCGTAATTCGAAATCACTGGCATCATGACGCTCATGCAGCTGTTCTTCCAGAGGTCCGGATATACGATTCACCATCCTTCCTCTTTGCACCGCCGGACGCCCTTTAACTTCATCCGCCCAGCGGTTAACCTGTTTGTAGGAGGCGCCATCGATAAACTTACCAGCGTCGTAAATTTTCCCCAGCACCAGATTGCCGTACCAGGGCCAGATAGCAATGTCGGCGATCGTATATTGATCTCCACACATAAACTGATTGTTCGTCAGATGACGGTCAAGGACATCCAGCTGGCGCTTGACCTCCATGGTAAAACGATTTATCGCGTACTCAAATTTCTTCGGTGCATAGGCATAAAAATGACCAAATCCCCCACCAAGGTATGGTGCGCTGCCCATTTGCCAGAATAACCAGGACAGACATTCAGCGTGGTTACCCGGGTTCTTTGGCAGAAACTCATTAAACTTTTCAGCCAGATATAAAAGGATAGCGCCGGATTCAAATACCCTGGTCGGGGTTTCGCTACTATGGTCTACCAGGGCAGGGATTTTGGAGTTTGGGTTGATGTCGACAAATCCGCTGCTGAATTGCTCACCATCTGCAATTTTTACCAGGTGTGCATCGTACTCCGCACCGTCATGTCCGAGGGCCAGCAGTTCCTCCAGCATGATGGTGACCTTGACACCGTTTGGTGTAGCCAGGGAATAGAGTTGGATGGGATGCCTGCCTACAGCAAGTTCCTTTTCGTGGGTAGCGCCGGCAACTGGTCGGTTAATACTTGCCCAGGTGCCGCCACTCTCAGCTTGCCATTTCCAGACTTCAGGTGGTACGTATGTGGATTCGTTGCTCATTTTCAGAATTACGTTACTAGTATTACTAAACAAATCTGTTGATCAGGATTTGATATGAATCCTGACAATAAACCATAAAACAGTCAAACAGTATCTTAATCTGGAAAATAGCCCGGCGTTATAAAATGTTAAGGGTTCATCAGTTACTGAAACTCTAGTGGTATTCGTATTTTTAAAAAATGAGAGCCCCGGATTTTGAGTGCAACTGGTTCCATGGGTGGCAACTGGTTTGTATTACGGTATCAAGTTAATTCACTCCAGAGCAGTGGATCTTCCAGAGTTCAGTGGCACCAATGGTGCCAGGTGAAAATAGCGATACCTGCCGCCTGTCAAGGATTAATCCGGCTGCTTAATGGTCTCTGAGAAGATAGATATCCTGGCCATTCGCCGGTAATTCTAGACATTATGCGCCAACGGCGGTAGATTGCATGCGATGGGGTGATGTTTTGATGGGGTGTATCTTAAAGGTCACAGCGATGTTGGAGAAAAAAGCCCTGGTCGTCGATGATTCCAAGTTAGCATTATTTGTACTCGAAAAAATGCTGACGGAGGAGTCACTTGCCGTTGATACTGCTGGATCCGCAGTAGAGGCGTTAGGGTACCTGGTTCACAATAAACCTGATGTGATTTTTCTGGATCATTCGATGCCTGGCATGAATGGGCTCGAGGCTTTAAAAATCATCAAGGATAATCCGGATACTGCCACTATCCCGGTAATGATGTATACCTCTAAAGAGGGGGAGGTTTACGTGAGCCAGGCGCGTGCCCTGGGGGCGATCGATATTCTACCTAAACAACTGCAACCAGTTGTACTTCATAACGTTCTGCAAAAGATCAATCTGGTGCAGCCTCCATCGAAAAAACCCCAAACGGAGAATACGGATAATTCTGCTGAGTCAGATATTTCTGATCGAAATCAGCAATCACCCGCAGGGACACTGGATGAAGCTGTAAATTTACCGCTTTTGACAGGCGATACTGGAGTAACACTGGAAAAGGATAATCTAAGACAAATTGTCAAACAGGAAATGGAACAACAAGCGGATTTGCTGGTACGTCAGGCACGCGCTTTTGGCAGGATTGATATTTCACCAGAACAACTCGAACCAGATGTACTTCACGATGTTGTGAGCAGGGTAAACCTGAAGCAGATGCCAGAGGAAAAACCCCGGTCGGATGCGCCGGGCAATCCTGCAGATACCGATACTTCCGATCGAAATAACTATTCGCCTGTAGAGCCAGCAGATGAGGCTGGTGAATTGGCGCTTTTAGTAAGTGATGCTGAAGCGAACTTGGAAAAAGAAACCCTGACGCAATTGGTCAAGCAAAAGGTGGAGCAGCAGGCAGATACCCTGGGCAGAATAAATATTCGGTTAGACCGATTAATCAGTGAATACAAAGACAATATGGCCGATGTGCTGAACATGGAACAGAGGATTCTGTCCAGCAGAAGAAGCTTTTTCCGGATGTTTCTCGCCGCCCTGGTTTTGTCAGCATTTGGATATGGATATTTTAAGCTGAACACTAATATGCTTTACCTGAAGCAGCAAATTGCTGAGACTTCAAAAACCTCTGAATCCCTGGCGGCAATATTTCCGGGTATACCGTTAAATAATTTTCAAACCCAGGGCAGTATCGATACCCGTGGGCTTCTTTACGTCCTCGAAGAATCAATGGCTAATAATTTTTCGCTACCCTATGGTCAGTCCTTTCTGCAAGAGCGACAGATGCAGCTGTTATCCAACCTGTTGGAGTCCCTGAATGCAATGAACTATGCCGGTAATCTTGATATTCTTGTGCACGGCGGAGATTTTTGTGTGATTGGCGGCGCGGAGGGTGCGTTAGTGTTGCCGCCATCTGATATGCTGATGACAGGTTGTGAAGTAAAACAAAGTTTCGATTATCTGGAGCAAAACGTGGTGCCGAATCTTCGCGAGTTCGTTAACAACGCCGCCTATGGGTCCGAGTCTAAATACGATATCTCAATAGAAAACTGGGGGAGTTCGCAACTATCAGCACGGTATCCGCAAGAAAGTGAGTTGTTGACTGCCGGTGAATGGAACGAAGCTGCACAGAAGAATCAGCGCCTTCAGATTGTTTTTCGCTGAATCCCGACGGACCTCGATGGACTGGGATAAAAGGGCGGAATTATTCAATCACAATCTTTTAAAATATTTCTGCTTCTACTTTTTTCTGCATGGCAACGTTTCAGCATGCTTTTAAATATCCGTTCGCGCTCGAATCTCTGCCACAGTTGATCGGTTGCTCTGACACACTGGTCTGTTGATGATGCGGCTAAGTGTGGATACCTTATGCAAAAAGCTTTACAGTTCAACATTAGACTTAGATCAGGTATCCGATGACTAGAGCCACTGCATGGTTTGCATTCCTTCTGCCACTACTTATTGTCGGCTGTTCTGAGCCTTCTGCTCCGGTAGAATTGCCACCGCCCTCGGTGGTAGTTGCGCCGGTGCGCTCAGAGCTGATTGAAACTCGTCGGGAATTTATCGGACGTACCCAGGCCGTTCAGCGAGTCGATGTGCGGGCCCGGATTACTGGAGTTTTGCAGGAGCGCGCGTTCTCGGAAGGCACAAAAGTGGAACAGGATGCGCTATTGTTTAAGATCGAACCGGATGCTTATATCGCCCGGGCCGATCAGTCCCGTGCGCAGCTAGAAGCTGATAAAGCTCGCCTGGTGGAAGCCCGGGCAAATATGCAGCGTATAGAGACGTTGTTTAAAAAGCGCACTGTGAGTGAGCAGGACTATGATGATGCCAAGGCCCGTGCAATGATCGCGGAGGCCGCGGTACAGGGTAGTAAGGCCTCGCTTAAGCAGGCATTGCTGGACGTCTCCTATGTTGAAATCAATGCCCCGGTTTCGGGCATGATCGGTGAAACCAGTATTGATACCGGTAATCTTGTGGGGCCGGATTCAGGTGTGCTGGTTACCATCGTTCAGCTGGACCCGATCCATGTGCACTTCACAGTCAGCGACGTTGAGTATCTGAATTTTCGACGGCAAAACACCGAGCAGAATGCGGCGTCATCAGTTGTGCCAAAACTGGTGCTTTCCGATAAAACCACGTATGAAGAGACGGGTGAGTTTGAGCTCATTGGTAATGAGATTGATCCTGGTACTGGAAATCTGACCTTGAGGGCGAAGTTCCCTAACCCTGATCAATTATTGCGGCCCGGGCAGTTTGTCACTGTTGTTTTCGAGCGTACCAGTGATCAAATGGCGCTGACAGTTCCGCAGACGGCGGTGCTGGCCTCTCAGGCGGGTCATTCTGTGCTGGTGGTTAATGCAGAAAATAAAGTAGAGCGACGGCTGATTAAAACCGGAGAGCGAACACGCGGTTCCTGGGTGATTACCGAGGGTATATCAGAAGGTGAAAGAATCGTCATCAGGGGGATACAGAAGGTTCGTCCAGGGCAGCTTGTAAACCCTGTGGAACAAGGTAACTAGGGCCATGTTCAGTCAGTTTTTCATTACCAGACCGAAATTTGCGTTCGTAATATCTATTATTATCACTCTGGTTGGGCTGATCTCCATGAGCAGTTTGCCAATTGCCCAGTTTCCACAGATTACGCCACCTACCGTTCAGGTTACTGCAGTTTATCCTGGGGCCAGTGCCGAAGTTGTTGAACAGACCGTTGCGACACCGCTGGAAGCTGAACTGAATGGCGTGGAAGACATGATTTACATGTCTTCCAAATCAGCTAACGATGGTTCGATGACGATTACCATCACATTTGAAGTCGGCACAGATGCGGATCTTGCCGCAGTGAATGTGCAGAACCGGGTTGCCGCAGCCACATCAAAGCTGCCAGAGGATGTGGTTCGCCAGGGGGTAATCACGCGTAAGAGCGCTACGGACATGGTGTTGGTAGTTAATCTGACGTCTCCTGAGGGCACCTATGATGGCTTATTCCTCTCCAACTATGCGTCGATCAACGTGCGCGATACGCTGGCGCGGGTCCCCGGTGTTGGCAATGCCACCATTCTCGGTGCCCAGGATTACAGTATGCGCATCTGGCTCGATCCGGTGCGTATGGCGAGCCTCGGGATCAGTACGACGGATGTCAGCAATGCGCTGGCTGAGCAGAATGTACAAATACCGGCAGGGCAGGTGGGTGCCCCACCATTTGATGGCGATCAGGCATTTACCTACAGCGTTGTTTCCCGCGGTCGGTTGAGTGATGAATCAGAATTTTCCAATATTCTTGTTCGCATAAATGAAAATGGTGCGAAAGTCTTGCTTGGCGATATCGCTCGAATAGAATTAGGTTCGGTCAGTTACAACTCGTTTGGACAATTAAACGGTGAACAGTCTGTGGTGATGGCTATCTACCAGTTGCCAGGTTCCAACGCTCTCGAAGTTGCTGATGCTGTCAGTGCTGAATTGCAACGCCTTTCTGCTTCTTTTCCACAGGATCTTGAATGGCAGGTTCTGTTTGACACAACTCGTTTTGTCCGACTGTCTATAGACGAAGTGGTGATCACCTTGTTTCTGGCGATGCTGCTTGTCGTGCTGGTTGTATTTGTTTTCCTTGGTGACTGGCGTTCGACTTTGATCCCGGGAATTGCGGTGCCGGTTTCGTTGATTGGCACATTCGGGGTTTTGCTGGTTGCCGGATTTTCGATTAATACCATCGTTCTGTTTGCGCTTATTCTTGCCATCGGTATCGTTGTGGACGATGCTATTGTGGTAGTTGAAAATACTCAGCGACATATGGCAGATGGTCTTGATTCTATTGCGGCAACGCGAAAAGCCATGACCGAGGTCACTACACCGATCATCGCGACGTCGCTGGTTCTATTGGCGGTATTCGTGCCGGTTGCGATGATGCCAGGTATTACAGGCGCACTATATAAACAGTTTGCGGTGACGATTTCAGCCGCGGTGGCGATTTCTTCGATTAATGCCCTGACCCTTAGTCCGGCATTATGCGCAGTATTACTCAAGCCCCCGGGAGAATCGGCTGGCTGGTACAGCCGGTTTAATCGCTTTTTTACTGCGGTCACTTCCGGCTACACCAACACTGTCGGCTTTTTGCTTAAACGACTTATTATTGTCGGTATCGTGTTTATTGCAATGCTTGGCGCAACCTGGAAACTGTTTGACAGTTTACCCACTGCGTTCGTTCCAAACGAAGACCAGGGCGCTTTTATGGTAGATCTGCGGCTGCCAGATGGCGCTTCTCTGCTGCGTACAGAAGTGGTGCTGCGCGATCTCGAGCAGTCGGTACTCGACATTGCTGGAGTCAGCGATGTCATGTCTGTGGCCGGCTATAGCCTGCTCAGTGGTTCTGCGTCGAGTAATTCTGCACTATTGATCGGCGTGCTGGATCACTGGGACGATCGTGAGACTGCGGCATTGAGTCTTAGATCAATCATGCAGCAGCTTTACCGGATATCAGCGGCTTTGCCGGATGCCAAGATGATTCCATTTGTTCCGCCACCCATTCCGGGACTGGGTGCGACCTCGGGTTTTGAGTTTATTCTTCAGGATCGTGCGGGTGGCACACCTGAAGATCTTTCAGCAGTTTTGAATGGTCTTATCGTTGCAGCAAATCAGAACCCGGATCTGGCACAGGTTTTTTCCAACTTTACGACTTCGACACCGCGTGTATGGCTGGAGATTGATCGACAGAAAGCCAAAGCCCAGGGGGTTGCGCTTAATGAGATTTTCGCAACTTTACAGACCCAGCTCGGCGGATTATATGTGAATGATTTCAATAAGTTTGGTCGTATATACCGGGTAATGGTTCAGGCCGAGTCAAATTACAGGAACAGCCCGGAGGATATCGGCAAACTATACGTGCGCAATCAATCGGGAGATATGGTGCCGTTGTCTGCGCTGGTCAATATTGAGGCTGTGACCGGCCCGGATGTTCTCAGTCGGTTCAACCTGTTCAGATCCGCGACTGTGAACGGCAGCGCGGCACCGGGCTTGAGTTCAGGAGATGCAGTCGCGGCGATGGAAGCGGTGGCGAAAGATAACCTGCCGGATACCATGGGGTTTGAGTGGTCTGGAATGTCTTACCAGGAAATAAAGTCAGCAGGACAAACAGGTATTGTATTGATTCTGGCATTTGTCTTTGTCTATCTTTTTCTGGTTGCCCAGTATGAGAGCTGGACTATTCCTCTAGCGGTGTTGCTGTCTGTACCTGTCGCTATTTTCGGTGCTCTGATTGCGGTTGCGCTTACGGGGATGGCGGTCAATCTGTATACCCAGATTGGTTTGATCATGTTGATCGGACTTGCCGGTAAGAATGCGATTCTGATTGTGGAATTTGCAAAACAGTTGCGTGAGGAAGGTAAGTCGATTATGGATGCGACCATGGGCGCATCCAGATTACGATTCCGTGCGGTTATGATGACGGCGATATCCTTCATTCTTGGTGTGCTGCCCCTTGTATTCGCTTCAGGTGCGGGGGCTGCCAGCAGGGTGTCAATCGGCCTGGCGGTGTTCGGCGGAATGCTGGCTGCGACCCTGTTTGGTGTGATCCTTGTGCCTGTTCTTTTTTATGCGATTCAGAATATGCGCGAAAGATTTGGTGGTGGATTGAAACAACCGGTTCATCGCTCAACCTAGGCTGGATCAGCCACGCCTCCGTTGTTGGATTTTCAGCTGCTGACCTCGCGTAGAACGCGGTTGTCCATGGCAAGAACCCTGGAAAAACTGCCTAGATTTTCTTCGGTGCTGGTGGTCCAGATAAGGTTCCTATCTTTGCGTTCCGCTCTCACAGCATCAAGTATTCGATTTTGTGATTCTGGGTCGAGTCCTGCCAGTGCACCATCAACAATCAGAATATCCGGATTTTTTGCAACAGCCCGGGCCATGGCAAGTTTGCTCCTGAATCCATTAGTTAAAAGGGAGCCTGCGTTTCCACAGTTGAATTCGAGACCAACAGACAAGAGCAGGTTCATCAGCCCCATTTCTGTTATCAGATTTTTCAGCTCAGCATCTATTTGCGGTTGAAGGTGTCGTTTGCTGTAGCGAATCTTTCCAAAGAGCAGGTTGTCTCTTACAGTCATGCCAGGTTGATAATTATCTTTTTCAATAAATTTCAATATATTATTGTTTATGCCAAATACTCCAACAATCTGTTTTCGCGCCCCAACAATCTTTTTCTGCACTTCGGGCTCAAGAAGATTTAATCGATGCTGTTCAGGGCATAACTGCATGGTTAACGAAATCAGATGTTGCTTTTCTTTTTTGCCTAAGCGGTTGATGCCGTTTTCCCTGCTTTTACGAACCAGGGCGCGATAGCTGTCAAATTCACTGGCTTTAATGAAGCTGAAATTTTCAAACACATCACTATGTTCATCTACCCCCTCAAATAGTTCGAGCATTAGCTCTGCCAACTTAATGCCAATTTCAATAAAATCCTTTTCCAGATAGGTCTGCCTGAGTACTTGCTGTACCGCTGGAAGAGTTGCGAGCATGTTGATTGTGGTTGAAGAGTCGGATGGCGTTCCAAACAGCAGGTTTTCTGCTACTGTCAGATTCTGGTTGTAAGCTGTTTCGTCAAAGGTTTCGGTTATCGCTCCGAGGTTCGCTGCAACCAGTCTTTGCTGCAATTTTTCTCGCGCATCCACTAGTGAATGCGTCAGGTCCTGATCATATTCTGCGGACAAATAAGATTGCAGGGCAAAGCCAAGGGTTTCGTTTTCCATTTCGACGGTTCTAAGTATTTGCAGAATTCGCTGTTGAAATTCCGCGTCATTTGTCACGCCAGCCTGGTGAATATCAATCCATTTTCCATCAATATCTTCCAGTGAATTGCCAGAAGCGATTGCCTCCTTGAGTCGAGGGGTCGATAACTTTCGATCGTCGGTGTCTGGTAACTGACGATGCATCAAGCCGTAACATATATTGTTCCTTATTGATGTGTTGAAAATATAGGTTTGCTGATTGCAAAAACCAATATTGCGTCCAAGCACCGATTCCGGAATTTTGATGGTTGGCTGACGATCTATATCGTAAGATCCTGCCGCGGCTGTTTCCAGGGTCGACATAAGTAACATTAGACCTCGTGCTGCATCCTGATCTTTAATAATAATCGCGGTATGGCACGGAATGTCGATGTTAAAGTCAATCTTGGTGAATCCACTGAAGTTGTATTCAGGGTCCAGAGACAGTTCACTGGCCACCATAGACTGATTAAAGTTCGGGAATGTTTCAGGGACATTCAGGTGCCGCTCCGGACTGGTCATATTGTCAAGCTCAAATTGCTGAACGACCTGGGAGTATTTGATTCGCACGTCTTCCGCCGTCTGGTAAAACTTGAGCAGCTCTTTCCACGGCGGGCCTATGTCTTTATACGCAGCTAATACAGCAACCAGCGCGCCAAGGGATAGCTCACCTTTTATAACAAGGTATCCACCTACGCTATAAAAAAAGAAAGGCGTTAGTTGACCTATAAAATTGTTCAGAAATTTAATAAAAAACTTGCGGCGAAAAATTTCGTTGCGGATATCAAATATCACCCCGAGTCTCTGGCTTATGTCTGCCCGCTCGCGATAGCTGGTGTCGTTTATTCTGATATCAGCAGATGCATTCACCGTCTCTCCTATTCGGTCAGCCAGCTTCCGAACAGTTTGTACCCGCTGCCGTCCAAGACGATTGATTTCTTTTTGCAGTCTGGGAATTAAGTACAGTTGGATTGGATATAAAGATATAGAGGCGATGCCGAGCCATATATCCTGAATAAATATGAAATAAATATAAGTCAGCAGCAATCCGCCCTGAAACACCGGAAGGCCAACGGACTCTCCAATAAACCCACCCAGGGGCTCAGTTTCCGCAGTTACGATCGGTATGATTTCGCTTGATGAAACCTTCTGAAAATGGGCGAGGGGAAATCTCAAGATCCGACTATACAGAGTGTATCGCAGGCGTCTCAGCATGCGTTCGCCAAGCACACCCCGATAGACGTTTACGAAATACTTGATTGCTCCGTTAGCAACTACCAGCAGCAAAAATCCGAAGCTGAGCGCTAATAAATATTGAATCTGTGATAGGTCGATACCCGCAATATTGAAACTCGCCGATCTGCCGCCAAGCGCTTCATTGATAATGGTTTTTGGTATATCAAGTGCAAAATAAACCAATGGCATGGATATCACAGTGATTATCACGAGCCATACCTGGTCTTTCAGAGTATGCCGGAGGATAAACTTGTAAATTGAAGGCTCAAGATGGTCATTCATATCTACATTTGCTTTACCGTCCATTTTCCTCACCGGTTATTCGTGTCTATTTTTTGTATAACTGTTTTCTATGTAACCCGGTTAAGTCAGTCTCGCTTAGCTGGGTGAGCAGATTGATGCTCCGTTAGTTGCCTGGTTGTATTTGCCAGCTTTGTGGCCAGATCTTTCAGTACAAAGAGTGCAAAATCCTTATTGCTCATTATCAGCTCCAGAAATCGATCATTTGGCAACTTGAGCACCTCGGAATTTCTGGTTACACGAACCCCGGCAGATCTTCTTTCTCCAGTTAAAATTGCCATCTCGCCAAACAGATCACCATTGGTTTTGATACCGAATATCAAAGGACCGTTTTCTGTTGAGCCAATGATTTCAGCTTCACCCTGGAGGATTACATGGATTGCATCTGACTCATCTCCCTGATGATATAAATATTCTCCTGCTTCATATTCAAATACTTCGCTGGTGAAAGCCATGAGTTTCAGCTGGGCTAATGTAAGTGTCGCGAACAGTGGTACTTCCTGCAACTGCTCGGTCTGTTTTAGTATATCCACTAGATCATTCCGGATATAGTCTGGTTGGATGTCATTGAGAGGCATTGCCTCGAACAATGTCTTTTAAGTTCAAGTCGTATTTCTTTTGTGGGATATGCCGAAGCTGATTTGATTTGCATTTGTCTTCCGCTAAGCTTCTCTGGTTGTTTGCTCGATTCTACAGCCATCTTCTAATGACTATGTAAGTCCAGCTTTACAAGCAAGAATCGTGTGGTTGAAGGGATATCCTTGTTCTGGCTTGGGTTGGGGCCAGGAATGTGGATGTCACTATTCAATCGGTTGCACCAAATATAGCAAAGTTACCTGCATTACAGCGCAATGTCGTCGTTTAAACATTCGGAAGAGATGCCGTTGTAAATGGCCTGTCAGCGATCGAGTTCTCAGTCTGGATCGGTATGGCTTCGGTATGAATTTGAGCAAGACGCTCTGACTTCAGCGAATGATGGGAGAATTTTCAATCCTTTACCGAAGACGCTGGTTGCGATGGGAACCGTGCCGTGTTGGACTAAATTTACGATTTCTGTCGACCTTGGGAGGCAAGATCCTGATTAAATACTGCAAGTCATGCCATCAGGCCCCTTTATCTGCGCCATCACATTGTGCCTGGAGATATTGAAAATTCATTTTTTTTTCACGCCGTTAGGATATAGTAAGGCTGCAAAAAATATGCGTGGATGTGCATATTGGTATATCTCTCTCAACAATTAGTGAGGACAAAGAAATGAAACGTTCACAGTACAGTCCGGGAATACTCTCGACTATTACTATTTCCATGCTGGCGGTCGGCAGTATGATGCTGGCCACTTTGCCGGCCACAGCCGAGGCTGCTGAAAAACCGAATATTCTGGTGATCTGGGGGGACGATATTGGCCAATCAAATATTTCGGCCTACAGCCATGGAGTAATGGGATACAAGACTCCGAATATTGACCGGATTGCTTCCGAAGGCATGAAATTTACTGATTACTATGCCGAACAGTCATGCACTGCGGGACGCTCTTCATTTATTATGGGGCAATCAGTGTTTCGCACCGGTCTCAGCAAGGTTGGGATGCCTGGTGCTAACGAAGGCATGAAGATTGAAGACCCGACTATCGCCGGCCTCCTGAAGTCACAGGGATATTCCACCGGACAGTTTGGTAAAAATCATCTTGGTGATAAAGATGAAATGCTGCCGACTAACCATGGTTTTGATGAGTTTTTCGGCAATCTTTACCATCTGAATGCTGAGGAAGAGCCAGAGCTTGAGGACTATCCGAAAAACCCTGAGTTCCGTAAACGTTTTGGTCCACGTGGCGTGGTCAAATCTTTTGCCGATGGCAGAATTGAAGACACCGGCCCTCTTACCAAGAAACGTATGGAAACCGTTGATGATGAGACGGTGGCCGCAGCAATTGATTTCATAAGACGCAAGGAAGCTGAAGACGTGCCCTGGTTCGTATGGTGGAGCGGCACACGTATGCACTTTCGTACGCACGTGAAGGACGAATTGCGCGGCATTTCGGGCCAGGATGAATATGCCGATGGCATGCTTGAACATGACATGCACATTGGAGAATTCCTCGCAGTACTCGACGAGTTGGGCATCGCCGACGAGACATTTGTTTTCTACTCAACCGATAACGGCCCGCATATGAACAGCTGGCCGGATGCGGGTATGACCCCATTTCGTGGTGAAAAGAATACCAACTGGGAGGGTGGCTGGCGGGTGCCGGCAATGGTTCGCTGGCCTGGTAGAATCGAAGCTGGCTCCACCTCTAACGAGATCATGCACCATATGGACTGGTTGCCAACCTTCCTTGCAATGGCTGGCGTTCCGGACATGAAGGAACAATTAATGGCAGGCGGTGTGCAGGCTATCGGCCGCGAATACAAGGTACATCTGGATGGCTATAACACCTTGCCATACCTGATGGGTGAAGAAGAAACGACGCCGCGCCACGAAGTCTTTTACTTTTCCGACGATGGTGATCTGACGGCATTGCGATATGATGACTGGAAGGCGATCTTCCTGGAGCAACGCGCGGAAGCAACCCTGCAAGCCTGGGCGGAACCCTGGACAGAATTGCGTATCCCGTTATTGTTCAATCTGCGGCGTGATCCTTATGAACGATCGAATATTACTTCCAATACCTATTGGGACTGGTATCTTGATCATGTGTTTCTGTTGTTGCCGGCGGCAGACTATGTCGGAACTTTCCTTGCAACATTCCAGGAGTTCCCTCCGCGTCAGAAGGCAGGTAGTTTCACCATTGGTGATGCATCGGCAAAGATTCTTTCGCAGATGGGATCAAAGTAAATCATCGTGACAGTTTAAGTGGGCTACTCCTGCAGTGGCCCACTTGACTGCTCAACCAGGGTTCATCGGGTAAACTATTTCACCTGTGATAAATGAGTAATATCTTCTCTCGGCAATAGAGTAGTTACGCGATCCCTTGAGGGCGTACGTCGAACCCTCAACATACCCCGCATACCCCGCATATCCTGGACAGCTTACGGCGCAATAATCTGATCTGATGCAGGTTGCCGGGAACCCGTAATCGTGGAATAAAATGTGCGATCAAGGGCTTATGCCCTAAGATGATCGAGGTTGCCTGCCAGACAGTGGCATCAACTAGCCTCTAAACAGCAGATTTTTATAATCTCAGCCTTCTTAAGTGGCGCCAGAAAAGCGGAAGGGCACGTTTATATATGTGCGCCACGAACAAAGTTTTAAAACCTGTTTATCGATCGCAGTAAGCAGGTCTATCCACCCCTGGCACGTTACAGCGGGAATCGTAGATTCTGGCGTAGTCATCGCGGCTGGCGGGGCCGCTTGGGACAGATGCACAGCCGCTGGCGATCAGCAGGCAGAACACAACAAAAGCCGGTTTAAGTGGAGCAAACAAGGCAGGGATACGAGTCATGGGGTAACAACGATTTGTTGAAAATAGTGAGGCCTGGGATTCTTATGCAGCAGGCATCTGATTGGTAAATTATAACGCATCCTGTAATTCTGTCCCACGTTCATAGCCACTACTGATCCATAACAACTGCGGATACAATGGATTCTGTTCATTCAATCCCGGTATAACCTCGGATGCACGAAGCACTGACATATTGGAGATCCCATCTCCCAGAGTATGCTGCAGAAATTATCGTGGTGCTGGTTTCTGTTGGCCTGTATATCTCGATCCGATTAACCGAAAATGTGACTAATGGTGTAGTGACGGGTTTTGACCAGTCCATTCTCCTGATGTTTCGTAATCCTGCTCAGTTATCCGACCCGATTGGCCCCGACTGGCTTGAGCTGGTAGTGCGGGACGTGTCTGCGTTGGGAGGGCTGACTGTCCTGTCGATTCTGGTGGTTGTCGTGTCGGGATTTATTTTTCTTAACGGCAATCGCATACTTGCCCTGTTTGTGATGCTCGCAATCACGGGGGGCTCGGTAATGAATATGTTGCTTAAGGGACTGATAGAGCGGCCACGACCGGATATCGTCCCCCATGGTACCGCCGCTGCGCTAAGCAGTTTCCCCAGCGGCCACGCCATGATGTCGGCTATCGTATATCTGACACTAGGGGCGTTACTGGCTGTTTCCAGCGATACTGCACGGGTCAAAGCCTATTTTTTATTGTGGTCGATTTTGTTGACGGTACTGGTGGGCGTGAGTCGCATCTATCTTGGCGTTCACTGGCCCACAGATGTCATTGCAGGTTGGATCATGGGTTCGATCTGGGCCCTGATATGTCTGTTTGTCAGTGGCTTTTTTTTACGGCCTGGCGCAGTTGCTTCTGTCGAACAATAATTTTAACATGATGATTGTTTTAGTGCTGACAGCTTCTTTAATCCTGGTAACCCAAACGCTAATCACACGAGCATTGTCACGTAGAGCTTCGGTTTCCTTTGGTCAATACAATATTTCAAATTTAGATGTTGCTATGATTTCGATTCCATTTGATCCGATCCGGGTCTCCACGGCGGGCTATACAACCTTCAGTTCGCTTTACCAAAGCAAACCGATCAGCATCACTTACCCTGGCTGCGCCATGGGGTTTGCCACGTTGTTCGTGTTTCTTATGCTATTCGCAACGGCCGCGTTTGCACAAAATATTGCCCTTGATCCAGGGCAGGATCTGAGTAGTGAACGAAACGGCTGGCTTCCCTATGCCTTTTCGACCGATGCGCTTGGTACCACCGCGGGTGTTGCGGCATTCTCAACCGGTCGTTTCCGCCAGCCCCAGACAAGCTTGCTTGGCACGGCATTCGCCAGCGCCAATGATTCCTGGGGTGCCTTAGGTGCCATCAACAACATGAAATTGCCGGGAACAGAGCGGCTTTTCCTCGATTCGTTTCTGCTGCTCGGCCACTTTACAGACAGCCGTTACTATATTGATCTGGATCGTGATCCAGAGGAGGCCAAGGCTGGTAGTAATGACTCGAGCCAGAGTGATTTTGTCACCGGCATCAGCAATGATGTTCAGTTTGATATCAATCTGAAGTTTCCACTGCCCATAGGTATTGCGAGAGACAACCCGGTGACAATTTATAATCTTGATCG
>Ga0055584_100003490_pt1 | contig 15532 bp, 13 predicted proteins | sample OSDHelmetaG_FD_58716 | JGI IMG/M metagenome (GOLD analysis project Ga0055584, IMG submission 58716) | Pelagic marine sediment microbial communities from the LTER site Helgoland, North Sea, for post-phytoplankton bloom and carbon turnover... | ecosystem: Environmental > Aquatic > Marine >... | reverse complement strand
CCGCGTCAGGGAACGCGAAGGTTTCCAGCGGCATATTGCGCCGAAAGAGAATCACTTGAAATAAACTACTTCGCCGCGGCCGCTCGGCTCTGGAATTCCGGCGCCACCTTCTCCATGAACAGTTTCACGCTGTTGTTCGCGACTTCAGCCGCCATCGGACCGAGGCGGAAGGTCATCATGATGCCGCCGACGCCGATCTTATCGATTTTGGCGAGGCGCTCCGCCACCGTCGCCGGGGAGCCGTAGATCAGGCCATGCTCGGGATCGTTACGGGCAATACCAGCCTTCTCCTCTTGCAGTAGGACCCGCTGTTCCTTGTAGACGCGCTTGCGCATCTCGGCGCGAAATTCGTGCTGGCGCTGGAAGGCGGGAACGCCGACGCGTTCGGCCTCGGTGTCGGTCTCGGCGACGAAGATGTTTCGCCACACCCATGACTGTCCGACATTCTCGGCGATGGCCTCGTCATCGTATCCGGCCTCCGCGAGGGTCGCCCGATAGAGATCCATGCGGTGTTGCGTCACCTCGTCCGACTGCACGTTCATCATGAACGGGCGTCCCTCTTTCGCGAGACCAACCATCGAGCCCTCGCTAGATGAGGCGCGCAAGATCGTCGGGTGCGGTTTCGTGTAGGGGGTCGGGCGCAGTTTCGGAAGCTTGATGTTCCAGAACTTACCCTTGTGTTCGTAATTTTCCGTCGTCCAGGCCTTGAGCATGATTTCTTCGGATTCGAGGAGGCGTTCCTGGGCTTCGTTCGGATCGATATCGTAGCCTTGATAGTCGTAAATATTATAGGCGGTGCCGCGGCCGAGACCGACGATCAAGCGACCTTTGGAGAGATGGTCGATCAGGTTCATTTGTTCGGCGAAACGTACCGGGTGGTGCAGCGACATTTGTGCGACGGCGAAGCCGATTTTGATTTTTTCCGTACAGGTCGCGAGTGCGGCGGCGAAAGCGACAGGATCCACATAGGCGCAAATGCCGTCGAAGTGATGCTCGGCAAGCCAGACCGTGTCGACACCGAGCCGGTCGCAGAGCTGCGCTTCGGCTACGGATTCACGGATGACACGGCCGTCGTCGTCCGGACTTTCGGCGGCGGGGAAGATGAAGTTGCTGAATTTCATAGCCATGGATGGATTGCCTTTGTGTCGATGCGCCGCGCCGTGTCCCATTGATACAGTAGGGAGTATAGTTTAGCGGAAGCCGCCCGCCCAATCCGATATGCAGGTCACCATCAGTTTCGCGCCGATCTCTTTCGATATTCCCAACTAAATGCCGCACTTTCCGCCTCTGCATGAGCGTGGCCTTGGCCGCGCGCAAAGGCGGGGTAATTCACTAAGCACGGATGTATTCAGAGGGAGACAGCCATGCAGGCCCGGTTCGGTATCATTGAAATTCCACGTAGTATCGAGGCGGCCCGTGAAAACTCGCGTTTGGCGGAGGAATATGGTTTCGACATGGTCGGTGTCGCGGATTCTCAATCCCTATTCCGAGAATTATTCGTGAGTTTGAGCGTCATTGGCGCGGCAACGGACAAGGTGCTTTTGGGCCCGACGGTAACCAATCCGCTGACCCGCCATCCGGCCGTCATGGCGAGCGGCCTCGCTTCCATTCAAGAGATATCGGGCGGCCGCGCGTTTCTCGGTATCGCGACTGGTGACAGCGCCATTTACAATCTCGGCGAACGTCCGAAAGGCTTGGCCGGACTGAAGGAATACATACAGGCGCTGCGCCATCTCTTTGCAGGCGAACATACTGAATTTGGCGGTAAACCAATTCACACCCGATGGATCGGCGGTCTCGACCAGCCAACCGTGCCGATCTACATCGCCGCCGAAGGGCCAAAGACCTTGGAGCTGGCGGGAGAGATCGCCGACGGTGTTTTTTGTGGCATGGGCTTTTCGCCCGAGGTGACGAAGGCGACGCTTAAGCACATCGCGAAAGGTGCGGAGCGGGCGGGGCGCACGCTCGACGATATTGATGTCTGGGCGTTGGGCCGGGTCAATGTCGGGGCGGACCGCTCGGCCTTGGTCAGCGAAATCCGTATGGAACTTGCGTCGACGGCGCATCATGCGTTCCGTTTCACCCAGGAGGGTAAACTGGTGCCGCCGCAATTCGCCGATGCGATTCGCGAGGTGCAGCAAGGTTACAACCCGTCTCACCATGAAGACCTTGGCGAATCCCCGAACGCGCAATTGATGCGGGACCCGGAACTGCTCGCTTATATGGTCGACCGGTTTGCGGTGTTGGGAACACCGGAGGAATGTGTGAGCCAAATTCAAGGCATTCGCGAGGCGGGAATTCATCGAATACTGTTCACCGGTTTTGTCGATGACCGGCCTGCTCTGATTGAAGCCTTGGGACGTGATGTCTTTCCCCGTTGCCGAAATTAGGAACTAATTGATCGCATGAAGCTATTCTGGACACCGGCATCCCCGTTTACCCGCAAAGTTGGCGTCGCGGCCCGAGAACTCGGCCTGTGGGACGATGTTGAAATCTTGCCGACGACCTGGTCGCTGGAGTGGGGGTATCGAACGGTGCCCTTCACGCCGGGACTGGCGGAGGCCAATCCGGTCGCGCGCATTCCGACGTTGATCACCGATGGTGGCGATGCGCTCGGCGATTCGACGTTGGCCTGCCTCTATCTGAACGACGTCTCCAATGACAAGAAACTCATTCCGGACGGCGAGGAGAAGTGGCGAATGTGGTCGCTCTACGCCATCGCGGACGGCATGTTGGAAGCCCAAATTCTGATGCGGGCGGAACATTTACGACCGCGCGATATTCGCTCCGACAGCTTCCTCGACAAACAAAGGGAGCGGATCGAGCGCTGCCTTGATACGATGGAGGCGAGGGCGAGTGAGTTGGAGAACCCGCTCGATCTGGCGCAGATCACCGTCGGCGTGACCTGTAGTTATCAGGATTGGCGCGACTGGCTTGACGATTTCCGACCCGGCCGTCCGCGACTAACTGACTGGTATACGAGGTTTTCCGAGCGAGACACGATGAAAATCACCGAACCCCAAGAAACCCCAGAGAAATAGGAATTAAACATGGCGAAAGCTTCAGATCACATCGTTCTCGTCACCGGTGCCGGCGCCGGTATCGGAGCCGCAACCGCGCGGCGCTATGCCAGCGAGGGTGCGCGCGTCATAGCGGCGGACTATCAAGCGGATCGGTTGGGCGAGGTGCGGAAAGGATTCGAGGCGAATATGCGGGCATTGGATCTAGATCTTCGCAATTCCGACGCGGTCTTCGCGGCAATTGAAAGTTTGCCGGACGATTACAAGGAGATCACGATTCTCGTCAACAATGCTGGTGTCGGCCCCGGTACCGAACCCGCGCACGAAGCGTTGCTGAGCGATTGGGAAGCCATTGTCGACACCAACATCAAGGGCGTTCTCTATTGCATTCGGGCAATCCTGCCGGGAATGGTCGAGCGGGGACGGGGGCACATTGTCAATATTTCCTCCACGTCCGCGACGAATAATTACAAGGGCGGCAATGTCTATGGCGGCAGCAAGGCGTTCGTCCGCCAGCTGTCGCTTAACTTGCGCTGTGATCTCTTAGGAACGCCGGTCCGGGTCTCCAGCATCGAGCCAGGCATGACGGAGACCCGATTTACCGAGGTCCGATATCGCGAAGATGCAGACAAAACATCGGCGCATTACGAAGGCTTGGTCCCGCTATCGGGAGACGATTTGGCGGACGTAATTTTCTACACGACCATGCTGCCCGCGCATGTGAACATCAATACACTGCAAGTGACGCCGATCAGCATGGCGCCAGCGGGCTACGCGATGCATCGGGAATAGGGGAATGTGAGATGGCTATAGAAATTCGACCGCTACATGATTTGTTCGGCGCGGAAGTCGTCGGGGTCGACGCGACGAAGCCGATGAGCGCGGATGAGTTTGCTCCAATCTCCGAGGCATTCGAGACATATTCGGTACTCTTGTTCCGTGGGCCGGTAGTGTCGGACGAGCAGCAGATTGCACTCAGCGAACACTTCGGACATGTGCAAGTTGCGTTTAAGGCCAATCAGACCGGCGGCTCGATGTTCTCTCGGCAAAGCAATATCAATTTCGAGACCAACGAAATTTTCCCACCGGATCATCATCGGATCACATTCCTGAAAGCGAACATGCTCTGGCATTCCGACAGCTCCTACATGGATTGCGGATCGCTTTGCTCTATCCTTGCGGCCCGCGAAGTCCCGCCAACTGGCGGGGACACCGAAGTCGTCAGCACGCGAGTTGCGTGGGAGGAATTGCCGGACAACCTGAAATCTCGGATCGAAAATCTGACGGTTGTCCACAGCCTAAGCTATGCGCGTGATAAAATGGATATGAGTATTCTGACCGACGAGGCGCGTGCGGCGGCTCCACCGGTCAAACATCCGCTCGTTCAGGTCAATCCGAAAAACGGCAAAAAATCGATGTTGATCGGCGCGCATGCCGCCTTTATCGATGGCTGGTCGGAAGAAGACAGCCGCGAGTTGCTGGATGATTTGGTGGAAAGGGCCTCGCCGCCGCAGAATGTCTATTCTCACAGATGGCAGGATGGTGATGTCATTATTTGGGACAATCGATGTGTCCTACACCGGGCGACACCATTCGAATCTGATAAATACCGGCGCCATCTCGAGCGTACGACGATCACGGACCGCGCGCTCCTTTAATAGGGTTTCGTACCCCTCACGACGGTGCGATAGAGGATGCGGCGGTAGCGTTCCAGCTCGTAATTCGCGACGGCGCGATGCATCAGGCACCGGTTGTCCCATAGCAAGAGATCGCCGACACACCATTCATGAGTATGGACGAACTGTGGTTGTGTGGCGTGGCGGATGAGATCGTCCAATAGCGCCCGGCCTTCTTGCACCGGTAACTCCGCGATATGCGAGGTGTGGACCCCCATGTAGAGGCTTTTGCGCCCGCTGTCGGGATGGGTGCGTATCAACGGATGCGTGACCGGTGGGCGCAGTTTGATCTCGTCGGCCGTGGCGGGTGCGTCTCCCGCATTTAGGCGGCTCTGCTCCCAACTATGGACCACATGCAACTGAGAGAGACGGTGTTGTTCGGCTTCTGGCAGCGCGTCGTATGCGGCATGCATATTGGCGTATTGCGTGTCACCGCCATGCGGCGGAACTTCCGCTCCGTAGAGGACCGTCGTCAGTGATGGAATTTCGTAATAGGACTTATCCGTATGCCAGAAATAATTCGCGACGGGATTGGGTTTCGCGGTCGGCTTACCGTCCACGCCGATGTTCGTGACGGTATGCACGTTCGCGGCGACATTGCCGTCATTGAGGCGGACGATATTTTCTTCGAGATCTCCGAACTGCCGGGCGAAAGCGCCTAATTGGTCCATATCGACCGATTGGCCGCGCAGCACGACGAGGTGATGCCTGAGAAACAGGTTGAGGATTTCCTCTATCGCCTCTGGCGAGAGCGGCTGCTTTGCCTCGAGACCCGAGATTTCGACGCCGAGGCTATCCGATAGAATGCGCGTATCCATACGCAATCATTTAACCCGAGCTGTGCCGGATACAAATTGCCGCTAAGAAAGCCCGACCACCGGCACGCACGCACCGTGCACCGCGCTCGCTTCTTCGGAGCAGAGGAACAGGATTACGTTCGCTAATTTTTCGGGTGAGACCCAGTTGGCCGGATCGGCATCCGGCATGGCGGCGCGGTTTTCTGGGGTATCGATGATGCTCGGCATCACGCAATTGACGTTGATGCCTTTGTCGCGCAACTCCGCCGACATGCTTTCCGAAAGGCGCATGACCGCACTTTTTGCGACGATATAGGCGCTCATGTCTGCCATGCCTTGCCGGGCCGCGTTCGCGCCGATGGTGACTATTTTCCCGGCACCGTTTTCGATCATGCCGGGTATCGTTGCCTGCACCGTATTGATCAGGGTCTCCGCATTCAACTCGACCATCAAATCCCATTTTCCGACGGAGAGCTCATGCACCGGCTCACCCATGTGGAAACCGCCCGCCAAGGCCGCGAGGGCATCAATCGACCCGAATCGCGCCCGTGCCGCCTCTACCGTTTCAGAAACCTCGGGTTGATTCATTAGGTCGACTTCGCATTTGAAGGAATGTTCGTCGTCCCCCGGATAGGCCTCTTCCAAGGCTCCCGCATTGATGTCGAGGAGTACCAGGTTTGCGCCTTGCATTCGGAAGGCAGACGCGACCGCGCGACCGAGGTTTCCGGCTGCTCCCGTGATCATGACCGTGCGTTGCTTGAAATCGAGCATTGTTAGAATCCCCTCCGTTGTCATCGCGCCGGTCGACAATTCGCCGCTACCTCTTAATTATAACATTAATGAAATATGGCGTGTTGTTGGCCGATCAGCTTAATTATTTGGAGTTCGACTGTAAATGACAAGTAAAAAATCTTTAAATGGCCTTCGTGTTATTGATGCAGCAACAGTAATAGCGGGGCCAACTATTGGTATGTTACTTGGCGATTTCGGAGCTGATGTCATAAAAGTCGAACATCCGCGCGGCGACGTCTTGCGGGTGACGGGGCATCAAAAGGACGGCGTCGGGCTGTGGTACAAAATGGCGAACCGTAACAAGCGTGGTGTGACGCTGAATTTTAGCTCCGAAAAAGGCCAGGAATTGTTCAAGGAATTGATCAAGTCGGCGGATGTGCTGATTGAAAACTTCCGGACCGGCACGATGGAGAAATGGGGCCTTGGTTGGGAGGATTTAAAAGCGATCAATCCGCGTCTGATCATGGTGCGGGTGACGGGGTTCGGACAGACCGGACCCTACCGTCATCGGCCTGGCTTCGGCACGGTCGCCGAAGTTTTTAGCGGTTTTGCCAATATGACGGGCGAGAAGGACGGCCCGCCGACCTTGCCGAATTTTGGTCTCGCGGATGGGATCGCTGCTTCCTACGGTACCTTCGCCACCATGTTCGCGCTCTATCACCGTGACGCCCAGGGCAGCGGCGAGGGGCAGTTCATCGACCTCAGCATTTACGAGCCTATTTTCCAGGTGTTGGGGCCGCAGCCGATGGCCTTCGATCAGCTGGGCGTTATCCAGGAGCGCATGGGCAACCGCTCGGAGAACAACGCGCCCCGCAATACCTATGAGACACGGGACGGTAAGTGGGTCGCCATTTCGACCAATTCGCCCGCCATCGTGAGGCGCGTGCTGACTCTTTGTGGTGGCGAGGGAGCGGCCGACGACCCCCGGTTTCAGACGCCGCAAGGCCGGGTCGAGCATATCGACGAGGTCGACGGCATGGTCGCCGATTGGATCAAGCAGCGCGACCAGAAAGAAGTCCTCGAAGAATTTGAGAAGGCCGAGGCCGCGATCGGCCCGGCTTATGACATCGCGCAGATATTCGAGGACCCGCAATATCAGGCACGAGGCGATATTGTCGAACTCGAGGACGAAGACCTCGGCACGGTAAGGATGACGGCGGCGTTTCCGTTTATGTCGGAAACCCCGGCGGAAATCCGCCATCCCGGGCCGCGCAAGGGCCAGCACAATGAGGAAATCCTTTGCGGTGAACTGGGTGTCGACCCAGCGGACTTGGCGAAGCTGGCGGAAGAGGGCGTGATTTAGGAGGGGACAAGCCACTCTCGTATCCCGGACGCGAAGCGAGCCGGGACCCAGTTTGTCAGGTTCTTGCCGAGTGCGCTGGGCCCCGGCTCGCTTTGCGTCCGGGGAGTGATTTTTTTACCTCGGTATCGCTTAACCCTAACGTGCAGCCTTAATCATATCAGCCGCCTTTTCAGCGATCATCAACACGGCGGCGTTGGTATTGGCCGATGGCATGAGCGGCATTATGGAAGCGTCCACGACCCGCAACCCATTGAGCCCATGCAGGCGCAGTTCTGGGTCGACGACGGCCATTGGGTCATTGCCCATCTTACAGGTACCGATCGGGTGATAGACCGTGGAACCTGTCCGCCGTGCAAAGTCCAGCAACTCGTCGTCGGTTTGGACGTCCGGGCCCGGAACGGTCTCCGCATCCACGAATTTGGCCAATGCCGGTTGCGAGAATAATTGCCGTGCATATTTTAGCCCGCCGACAAGCGTTTCCTGGTCGATAGTGTCCGAAAGATAATTCGGCTGAATGCGGGGTTGTTGGTCCGGGTCGGTCGACGCGATGTGGATAGAGCCCCGACTCGCGGGGCGGTGTTGCCAGACGCCGCAGGTCATACCGGGGAAATCGTCGAGCACGCCGAGCTGCCCTTCGACATAACTTGCGGGGGCGAAGGCGAACTGAATGTCCGGGGTGGCGACGCCGGGCATAATCTTCACGGAAGCGCTGACATTGCCGGGCGCCACGGTGAGCAAGCCTTGCCGTGTCGCGGCGTAGCGCAGGATTTCCCAACCGAGCCGCCAGCCCCGCGCCCGCTCGTTGAAAGTCTCGACGCCTTTTGCCCGGCAGCAGAAGCGCGCGACGTAATGGTCCTGTAAATTCTCGCCGACGCCGGGCAACGCGTGGACAACGTCGACGCCGTGCTCTTGCAGGCGCGCCCCGTCGCCGATGCCTGAGCGTTCCAAAATTTGCGGCGAGGCGATGCTGCCGGCGGAGAGGATGACTTCGCCCCGTGCATGAGCTTCCCGTTCGATCCCATCGTGGCGATAGCGGACACCGACGGCGCGGCCGTCTTTGACGATGATCCATTTGGTGAGCGCCTTGGTCGTGACTTGAAGGTTCGGCCGCCGTTTGGCCGGGTTCAGATACGCCCGTGCCGTACTCATGCGGCGCCCATTGCCGAGGGCATATTGAAAGAATCCCGCACCTTCCTGCGTCGCACCGTTATAGTCCGCATTGCGGGGGAGTCCGGCTTCCTCGCAGGCGTCCATGAAGACGCGGGTGAGCGGGTGCTGTTCGATCGGCTCCTGCACCTTGATCGGACCGTCTCGACCGCGCAAACCGTCGTCACCGAGGGATGCCGATTCGAACTTCCGGAAATAGGGGAGGACGTCGTCGAAAGACCAGCCGGTATTCCCCAATTGCCGCCAGCCGTCGTAATCCTCCTGTTGGCCGCGCACGATCAGATGCCCGTTGATCGAAGACGAACCGCCGAGCACCTTGCCGCGAGGCCAAGAAATCTCCCGGTTGCCGGAACTTTCTTGCGCCTCGGTCGTGTACAGCCAATTGACTTTCGGATTGGCAATGGTCTTGAAGAAACCGGCGGGGATGTGAATGAAAATATTCCGGTCGACGCCGCCCGCTTCTAGTAACAGGACTGACTTATCGCGATCTTCGCTCAACCGGTTCGCCAGCACGCAGCCGGCCGATCCAGCGCCGATGATGATATAGTCATAAGTGTCCATGAGCGTGGTCCCTATTTCCCCGCTAAATTCACGGATTCCAACTGCCGGCCCTTGATGAAGTCGGCGCATTTCTCGCCGATCATGATGGTCGAGGCGTTGGTGTTGGCGGAAGGCATGGTCGGCATGATGGAAGCGTCGGCGACGCGCAGCCCCTCGATCCCGCGGACCCGCAATTGATCGTCGACGACCGCGGTCGGATCACTGTCCGGGCCCATCCGGCAAGTGCCCATCAGGTGGAAGGTTGTGGTCGCATTTTCGCGATAATAGGCGAGCATCTCATCCTCGGTATTGACGTCCTTGCCGGGCAGTTCCTCGCATTCGACATGGGGCGAGAACTCCGGCGTTTGCATGAGGTCGCGCGCCAATTTCATTCCGGCGATGGAGAGCCGCCGGTCGGTCTCGTGGGAAAAGTAATTCGGTTGGATCGCGGGTGCTTCAAACGGATCGGCGGACTTCGCGCGGATATGGCCGATGCTTTCCGGTCGCTGCACCCAGGGCGCCACGGTCGCGCCCGGGAAATCGTCGAGCTGCGATTGCACGCCCTCCTTATAGCTCGCGGGCGTGAAGGAGATTTGCAGGTCGCCGTTGTCGAGCGCCGGATCGGATTTCCAAAAGATATAAACCAAGGTTGGCGACAAGCCGAGAATGCTTGGTTGACCGGTGAAATATTTGAAGGCTTCCGTCATCAACGGCAGGCCTTTGGCCCGCTGGTTGATCGTATCCATGGTCTTGATGCGCGCCACCATCCGCAGGACGAAATGGTCGCGGAGGTTTTCGCCGACACCCGGCAGCTCATGGTGAATGGGAACGCCGATATCCTTGAGTAACCCGGCCGGACCGACGCCGGAGAGCTGCAGCAACTGCGGCGAGTTGACGGAGCCCCCCGAGAGGATGATTTCGCGGCGCGCGCGGATTTCCACGGATTTTCCACCGCGCATGTATTGAATACCGACGGCGCGCTTTCCCTCGAAGACGATTTTTGTCGCGTGGGCCTTCGTGCGTACCTCGATGTTCGGGCGCTTGAGGGCAGGACGCAGGAACGCCCGAGCCGAACTGACTCGACGGCCTTGATGGATAGTGCGTTGGGTGTAGCTGATGCCTTCTTGGATGACGCCGTTATAGTCTTCGTTGAGGGGAATACCGTAGTTGACGGCGCCCTTGATGAAATCGTCCGCGAGAGGGTGGCGATAGTCGATATCGGTGATGATCAGGCTGCCGTCACGCCCCCGGAAGGTCTCGTCGCCGTCGCCGATGCGGCGCTCCGAGCGTTTGAAATACGGCAAAATGTCCGCGTAGCCCCAGCCGCGATTGCCGCGTTGTGCCCAACCATCGAAATCCATCCGCTGTCCTCGGCTATAAATATTGCCGTTGATCGAGGAGGAGCCGCCCAGCGTCTTGCCACGCGGTGCCTGGATGCGCCGCCCAGCCGTCCCTTCGCTCGGCTCGGATTCGTAGAGCCAATTAACCGCCGGATCGACCAATGTCTTCATGAAACCGGCGGGGATATGGATGTAGGGGTTCCAGTCACGTCCGCCTGCTTCCAGGACGCAGACGGAGGAATTCGGGTCTTCGGATAAGCGAGCCGCGACCGTGCCGCCGGCCGAGCCCGCGCCGACGACGATATAGTCGAATTCATCCATGGATGGTCATCCCCTTAAAGAATCGCTTCTTCTTGTGTCGTCGAATCTCGCACGCTGTTCCGAAATCGCAAGCCTCGCGCTGTGCCGGAACGGGCATAGGGCTACATTCGGGAATGTAATAGTAGCGAGCGAACGAAGGAGGCTGAAATGGCGACAATGGATATGAAATCCTGGCGAACCGGCATTGCCGAAGTCGTCAGCACCGAGACCGAAGAGGAAATTCTCGTGCGCGGTCGGAAACTTTCCGAGCTGACCGGCTCGGTCTCTTTCGCCGAGATGATGTATCTAATGTTCGCAGGCGATCTGCCGACCAAACCGCAGGCTCGCGTTCTCGACGCATTGCTCGTTGCCTCCGTCGAGCATGGTATCGCGCCACCTTCGATGGTAGCGCGTTGCTTCGCCTCTTACGGCACGACGATCCAGAGCGCGGTCGCGGGAGGCATCATGGCGTTCGGCGACCGCATGGGCGGGCTGGGTGAGCAATTGGCGAAGTTGATGTCCGCCAGGCTAGGCGCAATCGCCGAGGATCCCGCGGATATTCCGGAAGACCGATTGCGCGCGGAGGCGTGCGCGATCGTGGCGGAGGCTCACGCGAAAGGTGAGCGCGTGCCGGGCTATGGCATTCCGTTGCACGGCATGGACCCACGCGCGCCGAAAGTCATCGGCATCGCCAAGGCGGAGGGCACATTCGGGCCCTATGGCCGCCTTGGTGAGTTGATAGAGGAAGAACTCGCCGCCCGTCGCGGCGGGCGCACGGTTCCGATGAACCTGGACGGCGTGGGGGCTGTCGTGGTGCTGGACCTCGGGCTCGATTGGCGGACGACGCGGATGTTCCTGCTGACGCCACGTAGCGTCAGCATGGGTGCCCATTACCTTGAAGAGCAAGACCAGAACACCACCTGGCGGCATATTCCGGCGGACTGGATCGACTACGAATCCTAGAGGCTGTTTACGCACGACCCTTCTCTTTGCTTGAGAACACCCGCGGCATTCGGTTTAGTGCGCTTCCGCACCGGGTTATAGAAGTAGAAGCCGTGGAAACTCACTCAGCGACTACCAGGAAACGCGATCCTCTGGCGATCCTCGCCGCCGTTTGCATTGGATTGTCGGTCCCGCTGTCTCAGATCGGCATCAGTTATACGACGTCGCTGTTGGCCCTCGCCTCGGTTGCAGCGGTCCTGCACCCCAACCGCGCGCTGTGGATCAGGGAGGCGGCCGGGCGTTTGAGGTCTCCGCTCGGGATCGCGATCGGTATTGTTTTCATCGCCTGGATGCCGAGTCTCTTTGTGTCCGTCGATCCTGCGAAATCGGTCCAGGTATGGTTCCGGAGCGCTGCTTATCTTTGTTTGGGTTCGGTTCTTTGGGCGTTTCTATGGAACAATCCACGCAGCTTGCGATTAGCTCAAAAAGCTTTGATCGCGGCGGCAGCGATATCGGTCCTACTCGTCGCTGTGAATTTTCTGGGAGGCACTGAATATATTCGAGCATTGCGGTTCAAGGAATTCACCGAAGGGTATCCGCCAAAGGTCATGAAACTGTACGCCGCTCCGGCCGCCTGTCTGATCCCCATATTAATCTGTATCGGGTATCGGCTCGGCAGGGCGGTTCTGTTTTGTAGTTTGGCCTCATCCGCTGGGTTAATTGTCTTTATTTATCTGACGGGCAGCGGCGCCGCCGTCATGGGTCTCCTTTTAGGAGCCTATTGCGTGGCGATCACATGGTTGGGACGGCGGCATGTTAGTATCTCCATCGTCGGCATGGCGGTTTTGGTCGCCGCCATTGTGGCTTGGTACGTCTGGTTCGCGTCGCAAACGATCCCCAATCATGCCGATTTCGAGGGATATCCCATATCGCCGTATACGGTTGATCGTCATCGTCAGATAATCTGGCTTTTCGTTATGTCGCGGATTCCCGATGCGATGTGGTTCGGTTACGGTATCGACGCCATTAACAAAATCGCGGGTGCGGGCGAAATCATCGAGGTGTTGAAGGCGGAGTATTTGCCCTCTCATCCTCATAGCTGGGCACTTGAAATTTTAGCTGAAACGGGTGTGGTAGGATATTCCGCCTTTATCGGAGCGCTCGGCATCGCGTTTTACGGTACGTGTCGGAAAGCGATATCCGGATCACCTGCGGCTTTGGCCGCCGTAGGACTTCTCGGGGTCTATTTCGGATCGGGATTGTTCAGCTTTTCCGTTTGGGCCAGTTGGTGGCAATTGGTACTGATAATCCTGTGGGCGATGACGGCGGCGATGCCTCAGGAGACGGATTAATCGAGGGCGTCTAGAAAACGAGGGGCTATTCACTATCCATAATAAAGTTACGACGCAGACCCGGCGGCAATGGAACATTGAAAAATGGAATTCTTTAATTTTAACCTCGCTGATATGGCCTGAGACTGGCTTGGCCCTCATCTCAAAGGGTAGTGAGGCATTCGAAAAGAAAAATTTATAGCAAAGCCGATTTATCTAGGAACAGATCACTTCGGTCTCCAGTGATAATGAAATGAGCACAACGCGGACAGTTAAAGAGAAAGTGGATACTGGTTAACCAAACCTACTTTGCCGCGCCTTGCGATAAATCAATTCTCCTGTCTTGACGTAATATTAAGATTGCTTGCTACGAATCGGGCTACTGCAAGACTCTCCACTCTCCAGCCGGGATGCAATGGTGTTGTGCGAGCGGTGAGGGAAAGTGGGAAGACGTCTTGGCAACGCCCTACCGATAGGAGAAATGTCATGGACGCCACGCCTCTCGACCGCATGGATGGGCTAATTTTGGAAGGCAAGTTCCACGAAGCGACAGAAGTCTTCTGCCAACTCGCCCGCGACGGCCACGATATTATCGACTTGGCATTGCATGCGATGAAGACTGCCGCACCCTACCTACACGTCCCATCACACGAGAAGCTGTTGGAGAACGGCGAGTTCCGCAATGTTAATTACGATCATGCCATGCTCGGCATGCGAGCGGGTATGCACTTGTCGGACTGGTTGTCCGATGAAGAGAAGCATCTCGGCATCGTCCAAGGTATGTACTACATCCCGCAAGGGCTAGACGTTTGGTCGCAGCTTGAATGCGGTTTCCCGGGCCATTACGCGCGCGAACAGGAGCAGTGCCCCGAGGAAGAAATTGGCCGCGAACTGAACTGCCATTTCGAGGATCGCGAGCCACTGGTTGAAGGCACGATCGACGAGCGCTTTGATCGCATGTTCCGTGCTCTGACCCAGGGCGACAAGGATATCGCATACCGCTTGTTCCTCGGCCTCGCCGCCGAATCCGAACAGCACGAACGCCTACGCGACACGCTGCTCTTCGCCTCGATCATCGACCAGCAAGAATACAACTCCTTCCGCCGTGTACGCCATATCGGCCACAAGCCGATTCGGGTGCGGGCCATGTTCGATCTCGCCGACTGGGTCGGCTGGGATCGGGCGAAGCCATTCTTTTATATGGCGGTTCCAGATGTATGCAACGCGCCGATCTTCCATTCGCTATACGACCACGCCTGCTTCACGCTCAACTTACATTTCAAAGGCGCCCAAATGGATCTGATGGACAAGAACACCGTGCCTTTGAGCGAGGTTGAGCAGGATCGGCTTATCGATACGATCATTGCGGGCGACCCGATAGCCGTGACTGACGTGATCACTCAATACCTCAAGGATGGAAAGGCGCCGCAGAATATCGGGGACGTGGTCAACATCGCCCATGCTACCCATTCGGTGACCCGCCTGCGCTCACCGATCGCCTATACTGTTCCTATGCACAGTTTCGATTACGCCAATGTGGTAAATTTTTGGCTACGCAATTTCAAGAATCCACACCAAGTGAAGGCGATTTATCTGTCGGCTTGGTTCGTCACCGACACGATTCATGAGATAGACGCCTATCCGGACCTGCCTGGCGCGGTCAAACCGGACCCTAACTCCCAGCTCGAATGGGCCGAAGGCATCGCCACCGAAAAGCTTTTAAGCGAGCTCGAATCAGCCGTCTTTGACCAGGACCCGTCCCGCGCTGTAGCTTTAGTACGGGTTTGGAACGGTCGACACGATCCAGAGACAGAAGGCTCGCGTGACGCCCTTATCGCCATGCTAGCTCATTGTGCCGGCAAATATCAGGGCGACGCCCATATTTTCCGAAATGCTACTTCGGTCATTGAGGAGTATCAGTTGAATACCGCAAGTGCCGAGCGCAAGGACATCCTGTTCGAATTCTGGGCGCACTTTCTGTCCTTCTATAAGAAGCGCACACTCGCGACCGACTGTTTCGACATGTACCACCGCTATTTCAGCCCCGGCGCGAAAGCGGCGTAGCGTTCTCATCGTTGATGGAGGTCGACTGATGCCCCCAGTGAATTGGTCCACCTTGAAGGTATAGATTTCAGAGTAGGACAGAGATGTCGAAGAGAAGCAGCGAGGTATGCCGAGCCCCATCAATACCTCAAGATAACGCAATTTGATGTGGAACAATCGCCTGCCCAATATAAAAGCGCCGCGCAATTTCTCGCGCAGGGCTTTCTAAAAATGGTGGCGGATCACGGACTTGAACCGCGGACACATGGATTATGATTCCA
>Ga0055584_100003489_pt1 | contig 15533 bp, 11 predicted proteins | sample OSDHelmetaG_FD_58716 | JGI IMG/M metagenome (GOLD analysis project Ga0055584, IMG submission 58716) | Pelagic marine sediment microbial communities from the LTER site Helgoland, North Sea, for post-phytoplankton bloom and carbon turnover... | ecosystem: Environmental > Aquatic > Marine >... | reverse complement strand
CGCTCATGATCGTTCACTGGCGATAGAAATACCGAGCAATTTCAGCTTGCGATGCAACGCTGAGCGCTCCATTCCCACAAATCCCGCAGTACGGGAAATATTACCGCCGAACCGCTCTATCTGTGCCAACAAATAGTCACGCTCGAACTGTTCGCGCGCCTCCCGCAGCGGCAACCGCAAGGCATCGACAGTGCGTTGCTCGGGCGTTGTGGCCACCATTCCGGTGATTTCGGGCGGCAATGCATCCGTGCTGATTTCGTCAGTATCACCGGCCATGATCAGGGTGCGTTCCATGGTGTTGCGCAACTCGCGAACATTGCCTGGCCATTCATAGGCTTGCAGTTGCTCCATTGCGTCCTCGGTCAGTTTGCCTGGCTGGCGCCCGTTCAGTTGGGCGGCCCGTCCCAGAAAATACTCTGCCAATTCCGGGATGTCGTCCCGTCTTGCATTGAGCGATGGCACATCGATTGGTACGACGGCCAGACGGTAGAACAGCTCCTCTCGAAAATGGCCGGCGGCAATGGCCGCTTGCAAATCGCGACTGGTACTGGCCAGAACGCGCACCTGTACCTGCACCGAGGCCGTACCGCCAACCCGCACGAATGATTGTTCCTGGAGCACGCGCAGGATTTTGGCCTGAGTGGCCAGCGGCATGTCCAAGATTTCGTCCAGCAGCAATGTGCCGCCATGGGCCTGCTCAAAAGTTCCAATCCGGCGGCCATTGTCACCGGGTTGCGCTTCGGACCCAAACAACTCAATTTCCATCGTGTCTGGTGCGATAGAAGCGCAGTTGACCACCACGAAGGGGCCGTTTGCATGGCGAGAGCCCTCATGGATTTGCCGGGCTACCACCTCTTTGCCCGCACCCGATGGCCCGGAAATCATCACCCGGCTGCCTGTTGGCGCAACCTTGGCAATGGCCTGTTGGATTGTTTTGATCGCGACAGAACTGCCCAGCAACGCTGTCTGCGGGCCGGCGCGCAATCGCAGCTCGGCTACTTCTCGCCGCAAGCGCGCATCTTCGATAGCCCGCTCGACAACGAACAGGAGGCGGTCGATCTTGAAGGGCTTTTCGATGAAATCGAATGCGCCCGCGTGGATGGCGGAGACCGCCATTTCGATGGTGCCATGCCCACTGATCATAATCACCGGCACCTCCGGCGCATCCTTACGCAGCTCCGCCAGCAGCTCAATGCCGTCCAGCCGGCTGCCCTCTAACCAAACGTCGAGAATGATCAGTGTCGGGCGCCTGGCAGCCATGGCTTCTAACGCAGCATCAGCGCTGGCGCCCTGGCGCGTACCGAAGCCTTCATCTTCCAGGATACCGCTGATTTGCAGGCGGATGTCGGCTTCGTCGTCGATGATCAGAATATCATGCGCCATGTGTTTGACCTTGCGCCTGAGGTGCAACGGCAATGGTGACTGTTACCACAGCACCGCCACCCGGACGGTCTTGAAACTGTAGCGAGCCGCCATGATCATCTGCAATTTTTTGTACGATAGCCAGCCCCAAACCGGTGCCCTTCGCTCTAGTCGTCACATACGGATCGGCCAACCGGTCACGTGAGCCAGCCGGCAGCCCTGCGCCATTGTCGCTAATGGTTAAAACCACGGAGTCTCCATCACGATCCAATGTCAAGGTTACCATACCAGGTTCAGAATCCGGTCCTTCATTTTCCAGACGTCGTTCGATCGCCTCTGCAGCGTTCTGTAACAGATTGGTCAAGACGCGGGCCAACTGTCCAGCGTCAGCAACGATCTGAATCGGCGCATCAGCACCAACCAGCGAGAAGGTGAAGTTACCAAAGGCGATCTGTTGCAACGAGATTGCCTCACGGGCGATTGCCGTCAAGTCAGTGGGCTCCATGCGCGGCGCGGGCAATCGCGCAAAATTTGAGAACTCATCCACCAACTGCCGCAAGCCATCGACCTGGCGGATAATGGTGTCGGTGCAGAGCTGGAACGTCTGCGGATCATCCGTTACCTGTGGCAGGTAGCGCCGCTTCAACCGCTCCGCCGACAGCTGAATGGGTGTGAGTGGGTTTTTGATCTCGTGGGCAATACGCCGGGCGATATCGGACCAGGCAGCCTTGCGCTGCGCGTCCAGCAAGTCGGTGATGTCCGTAAACGTCGCGACACTGCCGGCATCACCGCCTGTCTCCACGGTCACACGCACCAAGAAGGTGTGGACACCGTCGGCTGTAGAGTGGGTAATCTGGCCCTCCGTCGTGGTGCCAAACGACCGATGGGCGCGTTCGATCAATGGTCCAACCTCTGGTAGCAGGTCGGCCAATGGCGTGTCACGGTGCTGCTCCAAATCAATTCCAAGCAGTTCGCCGGCCATACGATTGGGGTAGCGGATCCGCCCTTCAGGATCGAGACCGACCACCCCGGCAGCAACACCGGCCAGCACGGCCTCCGTAAAGCGGCGGCGCTGGTCGACCTGGCGGTTTGCTTCTACCAGTTCCTGGCGTTGTGCGCGCAATTGGGTAGTCATGCTGTTGAAGGTTCGGCCCAGGGTCTGGAATTCGCCCAGCTCGCCCATCTCCGCCAGTTGCACCTCCAGGTCACCGGCACGCACGCGCTCTGCGCCCTCTACCAACGCGGCGATGGGGCTGGCCAACCGGCTGGCGAACGACAGCCCGAACCAAATGGCAGACATGACCAACAACAAGGCCAGCATGGCAAAAATCACGCCAAAGGTCAGTTCGATATCAGCGCGTTCTGCCTGAAGATTTTTGAAACGCCGAACCGCGGCGCGGATATCGCTGACATAGAGCAGCACTTCCTGATCTACTGCGCGTCCGACATACAGGAACCGCTCCGGCTCACCATCGAGCTTAACCAGGCCGCGCAGTTCGTCTCCGTCGCGGCCAATGACGACCGCCACCTCTCCTTTGCGCCCATCGGCAATGGCCCAGTCGGGAACCACCTCCTTAGCCATTGAGCTCAGGTCACCCGCCCTGGAACTGATTTTACCATCGGCTGAAAACACAATGGCGGCCTGTAATCCACGCCAGCGCAGATGCCGTTCCAGAAACGCTGTCAGCGCGCCCTCTTCTGTCCCCACCTCGCCAGCGTCCCGGCGCAGGTCTGCGGCAACAGCCAGCGTATCTCTGGCAACAGCGCGACTGTGCTCTTTCAGGTATGCGTCCGCCACGGTCAGCGAATCATCCAGTGCCTTGTCAATTTGCTGACTGAACCAGCCTTGTAGGCCAAAGTGCAGGAACACGACGCTGGAGGTCGTCACAAGAACCGTTGGCAGGCCGGCAACAAGGCTGAACAACAACACCAACCGCACATGCAAGCCGGACCCGGCCATGCCGCGCCTTCGCTGGCCCCATAACCGCACAACTCGACGGGCGATCATGATGACAACGGCTAGAAACAGCACCAAATCCAGATTGAGTAGCGCCAGCAGGACGGAGGGACTGGCCGGCAGGAATGGGACCGATCCAGTGAAAACCGCATAGGTCAGCATTGCGCTGACAACCGCCGCGATGATCAGGCCCATGCCCAAGCGTTGCCGAATACGCCAGCGGCGCCAAAGCACCGGCACGCGTCCGCCTAGCCCGAGCGGGGGCCCGACGGGGTCGTTCGAGGGTTGGTCGCTGGGCGAAGGTGAGGCGTTTGTGGTCACGACCGATCGCCTAGTGGTCTGATCGAAACGCTTGAATCCGCAAGCGCTTAGTGAATCAGGCCACTTTTTCAATATGTTGGTGGTTCGATTCAGCAAACGAATGGGTACCATCCGTTTGCATCGAACCACTAGCGCGGTTATCAGCTTCGGGCAAGCTCCTGCTCGACCAGCATGGCCCAATAGCTGGCGCCGAACGGCAATGCCGCATCGTTGAAATCATAGCGCGGATTGTGCACCACGACGCCGCCTGTATCGCCGACCTCGCCATTGCCGAGGCGGATGTAACAGCCTGGTTTCTCATTCAGCATGAACGAGAAATCTTCGGAGCCCATGCCCTGGGGCGCGTCAGTGGCGACCTTATCATCGCCCAGGAGGGAACGGCCGACGGCGGCGCATTTGTGCATGTGCGCCTCGTCATTCACCGTCGGCGGGTAGCGCCGCTCGTAGTGCACCTTGGCCGTCGCCTCGTGCGCGGCGGCAATGCTCTCGCAGAGCGTGCGCATCCGCGCTTCGGTCTGGTCCTGGATTTCCGGTTTGAAGCAGCGCACGGTGCCACACAGCTTTACCGTCTGCGGGATGACATTGTAGGTGTCGCCGCCGTGCACCTGGGTGATGCTCACCACCACCGACTCAATCGGGTTGACGTTGCGGCTGGCGATGGTTTGCAGTCCCAGCACGATCTGCGCCTGCACCACAATCGGGTCAACACCCTGGTTCGGCCGGGCGGCGTGACTGCCATAACCTTCGATCTCAATCTCAAAAATATCGTATCCGGCCATAGAGGGGCCGGAGCGCATCGCCATTTCACCCACCGGCAGGCCGGGCGCGTTGTGCATGCCATAGACCGCCTGGGCCGGGAAGCGGTCGAACAGGCCTTCCTCGACCATGACCCGACCGCCGCCCTCATTCTCCTCCGCTGGCTGGAAGATGAAATAGATGGTACCATCGAAATTCCGGCTCTCCGCCAGATATTTTGCAGCGCCCAACAGCATGGTGGAGTGGCCGTCATGCCCGCAGGCGTGCATCTTGCCAGGAATTTGGCTCTTATACGGCACATCGTTGGCCTCAAGGATATCCAGCGCGTCCATATCGGCCCTGAGCGCGATGGACTTGTTGCTGTTGCCGTTGCGCAGCACGGCAACGATGCCGGTCTTGGCAATGCCGCGATGGATTTCATCCATGCCGAAGGTTTCCAGCTTGTCGGCGATATAGTCGGAGGTCCAGACCTCCTCGAACGCGGTTTCTGGATGGGCGTGCAGGTCCTGGCGCCACACGGTCATCTCATCTTGCAGATCGGCGATGCGGTTGATGATGGGCATGGAAGTCCGGTCCTTAAGCAGCGGTTCAAGCGCCGGCGATGGTGGCGCGAAGGAGGTCAGATGTCCAGAGGCGGCGGCTTAGCCGGCAAAACTGCTGCGCAGCTGCGCGGCCCAACGGCCCTCTATGCGGGTAATGACCCAGATTGAGCGATAGGTACCAAGTTCGGATTCGTCGGCGCGGAACCGCGTGAATTCCATGTCGAGATGGACTTTGTCGGCCTCCGCATGAATCACGGTTTGGCGGTTCCATTGGCTGCGCGCCCAACCTTCGCCTGCCCTAGCGAAGAAGTCGTCCAGGTAGGTGGCTGACGTCTCCCACACCTTGAACGCGTTGCCGGCCAGGCGGTAGTGCGGGAAATGAAGGCTGGCGGCGATGGCGTCGGGATCGCGCGCGTTCAGCCCGGCCATATGGGCATCTACCACGGCGATGGCGTTCTGAATCGCAGCCTGGATTTCTGCGGGCAAGTCGAGTTGGGTGCCGATGGACATGGGCTCACTCCTCACCACGTATCGATCCAAGAGTGCTTCTTGCCGTCCCGTGACTTTGGCGGCGGCGAGGCTCGCAATCCGGCCAGGAGCCAATCCCGGGTGTCTGCCGGGTCGATAACATTGTCGATCTCGAAGTTCGTCGCTGCAGACAGCGCCTTGCCCTGATCGTACATGGCAGCAACCTTCTCCTCATAAACGCGCAGGCGTTCTGCTGTATCTTCGATAGCCGCCAACTCGTTGCGATAGCCAAGCTTGACCGCACCTTCCAGCCCCATGCCGCCAAACTCCGCCGTTGGCCAGGCGACCGAGAAGTACGGCGCATGGAAGCTGCCGCCCGCCATGCCTTGCGCGCCGAGGCCATAGGACTTGCGCAGCGAGACGGTGAAGAACGGCACGCTCATATTCGCGCCGATGACAAAGACCCGGCAGCAATGGCGCACCAGCGCGGTCTTCTCATACTCGGGGCCGACCATGTTGCCGGGGGTATCCACCAGGAACAGCACGGGGATGTCGTAGGCATCACAGAGTTGCAGGAAGCGCGCGGCCTTATCCGCCGCCGGGGAGTCGATAGCGCCGCCCAGGTGTTTGGGATTGTTGGCGACGATGCCAATGGGACGGCCCTCAATCCGAGCGAAGCTGGTGATCATGCATTGGCCGAAGTCCTTGCGGATCTCCAGGACGGAATCCTCATCCGCCAGAGTCTCGATCACCTCCCGAACCTCATAGACACGCAGGCGGTTCTCCGGGATGGCTCGGCGCAACCAGCGCTGATCCCTGGTGGTCCAGTCGCTGGTCGCGCCCTGGAAATAGCTCAGGTATTTCTTGGCGACGGCCACTGCCTCCGCCTCATCCTTGACCGCGATATCGACGACACCACTGGCGGTTTGCACGTCCATCGGGCCGACCTCGTCAGGCGTGTAAACGCCCAGGCCGCCGCCCTCGACCATCGCCGGGCCGCCCATGCCGATGTTAGAGCCCTCTGTCGCGATCACCACATCGCAACAGCCCAGCAGCACGGCGTTGCCGGCAAAGCACCGGCCCGTCGTAATCCCGACCATCGGTACTAAGCCAGATAGCTTAGCAAATAGGCTGAAGGCCGGGATGTGCAGGTCGGCAGAGAAAAACTTGTCCGTGTCGCCAGGCCGGCCACCGCCGCCCTCCGCAAAGATCACCAGCGGCAGCTTCATTTCCGCCGTCAGCGCGAACATGCGGTCTTTTTTGTGGTGGTTGTTGAAGCCCTGTGTGCCTGCCAGCACGGTGTAGTCATAGCTCATGACCATGGCGCGGGAGTGCTCGTCTGCGAACGTGTCGCCGTTGATATGGGCGAGGCCGGCGATCAAGCCGTCCGCAGGCGTGCGGTCGATCAACTCCTCCATTGTGGAGCGATTGCGCCGGGCCGCCACTTGGAACGCGCCGTATTCGTGGAAGCTGCCCTCGTCAACCAGATCAGCGATGTTTTCGCGGGCGGTGCGGTGGCCGGTCTTGCGGCGGCGGGCGACGGCGTCGGGGCGCATTTCGTCCAGAGTCTTGGCGCGGCGGGCCTCGACTTCGGCCAGGTCAGGGCGGATATAATCCAGGTCGATGTCTTCTTCCGCGGCCGCCTCGCCCGCATCCACGTCGCCTGGCTCGATGAACGCGAGCGCCGCGTCCTCGAACACGGTCTCGCCGGGCTCGACAGCGATCTGGCGCACGATGCCGCTGGTCGGCGCGGCTATCACATGCTCCATCTTCATGGCTTCCATGATCAGGAGCTGCTCGCCAGCGATGACCGTCTCGCCCTCCTGCTTGGCGAGCGAGACGATGGTGCCTTGCATCGGCGCGTGCACAGGCTCGGCGCCCTCGGGCCCATCAGTATCTGAGGCTGAAACTTCGCTGGCATCCCCGCCCGGCTGCGCGTTCGGGTTCTGCTCACGACCCAGTACCAGAACGGCCAGCGGGTCGTTCGGATCGACCTGAGCGCCCGCCCGTTTGGCCTCTAGCTTGGTTGCCGTGGCGGTGAAGTGCAGCGGGTCTGCCGCCGGCGCCCGCAGTAGGTCGTCAATATTTTCCTCGATAAAGCGGGTGTAGACGGCACCGGCCCGCACCTGTTCGTGCGCCACAATGCATTGCAGCACGGGCAGGTTGGTGGCCACGCCGCTGATACGGAACCGGCGCAGCGCACGCTCAGTCCGGCGCAGGGCATCGGCCAGATCGCCGGCGGGCGAGTGCACGATCACCTTGGCCAAAAGCGAGTCAAAGCGCGGGTTGGTACGATAGCCGCTATAGCCATAGTGATCGACGCGAACGCCGGGGCCCGACGGCGGATCAAAGGCCGAGAGCGTGCCACCTGCCGGCCTGGCCGAGCCATCCGGCTGCATCACCTCCATATTAACCCGCGCCTGCACAGCGTAGCCCTGCGGCGCTGGCGCTTCAGTCTTGCCCGGCAGCACAGCGGCAAGCGTTTTGCCGGTCGCGACCTGAAATTGCATCTGAACCAGGTCCAGGCCGGTCACCGCCTCCGTCACCGTATGCTCCACCTGCAGGCGGGGGTTGCATTCCAGGAAGGCGATTGTGGTTTCCGCGCCTTGGTCATCGCCATCCACAAGGAATTCGAACGTGCCCAGGCTTTTATACTGCATCGCAGCCGCCAGATCGCAGGCCGCCTTGTGCAGGCGAGCCTGAACGGCTGGGTGTAGATTGGGCGCCGGCGCGATCTCGACAATTTTCTGGTGCTGGCGCTGGATCGAACAGTCACGCTCGCCCAGCGCGATGACAGCACCGGTGCCATCACCCAAAACCTGCACTTCGATATGACGGGCATGCGGCAGGTATTGCTCGATGAACACGTCGGAGCGGCCAAAGGCGGTGCGAGCCTCCGACTGGCTGCGCTCGAACGCCTCGGCCAGATCGCCCTCGTTGTGCACCACCCGCATGCCGCGGCCGCCGCCGCCGGCCACGGCCTTGAGCATGACGGACGTTCCCGCCTCCAAGCCAGAGAAAAAAGCCTGGGCCACGTCCAACAATGTTGGCCCATCCGTGCCTGGCAGCAAAGGCACATCATGCGCCGCCGCCAGCCGCCGCGCCTCCACCTTGTCGCCGAACAGGTCCAGGCTTTCCGGCGAGGGGCCGACGAAGGTCAGGCCGGCCTCTGCACAAGCGCGGGCAAAGTCGCCGTTCTCAGCCAAGAAGCCATAGCCAGGGTGCACTGAATCAGCGCCGGCATCTTTGGCCGCCTGCATAATACCTGTAATATCCAGATAGGCGGCGGGACCGCTGCCTTGCAATGCCTGGGCGTGATCCATTGCACGAGTGTGAAGGCTCTGGCTGTCATCCTCACTGTAGACCGCGACAGTCTCAATACCGAGGTCGGCGGCACTCTGCGCGATACGAATGGCGATCTCGCCGCGATTGGCGATGAGCAGGCGTTGCATAAGCGGGTTTCCTGACAAGCGCGAGGTTGGACCGTTACGATAGCCACAGCACCCGCCAGAAGAAACCCGTTCCCCGCCTTATCTGCCAACAGTCTTATGCGCCCTCCAGCACGATCTTACCGAAATGCTGGTTGGTTTTCATGTGGGCGAGGGCGTCAGACACCTGCTCAAACGGATAGACGCTATCGATCGGCACGCGCAATTTGCCGGCCGCGACCGCCTCGCCCAGGTCGGCCTGCATCAGGCGGGCGATCTCGCGCACCTCACCGACCGAGCGAGTGCGGAAGGTCACGCCGATATAGTCGATGCGGCGGGCGGCGTGCAGGTCGAAGTTGAACTCGCCCTGGAAACCACCCAGACGGCCCACGTTGACAATCCGGCCCAGAACCTTGGTGCAGCGTAACGAGTCGTTGACCGTGTAGCCGGAGACATTGTCGACGATCAGATCGACGCCCTCACCCTTGGTCGCCTCCAGCACCTGATCGGCCCAGGTCGGGTCGCGGCTGTCGAGCGCCAGGTCGGCGCCAAAATCGGTAAGTTTGGCCCGGCGCTCCGCATTGGTGGAGGTTCCGATGACTAGGCCAGCGCCTTTGTGCTTGGCGATCTGCTGTGCCATGAGGCCGACGCCGGAGGATGCGCCCTGAATCAGCACGGCCTCACCCGCTTGCATCCGCCCGGCGGTGACCACGGCATTGTGCATGGTGTTGAGCGCGGTTGGCAGCGTTGCGGCCTCGTTCCAGGAAACGTTTGCATCCGGAATTTTGATCGCCCGGCCCCAATCAGCAACCGCATACTCGGCCCAGCCCTGCGCTCCGCCGCACATGACGCGGTCGCCCGGTTTCAGGCCGTTCGCGGCGGCTTCCGCCCCGCATTCGACCACCTCACCGACGAATTCCAGGCCGACTATCGTTCCGGCACCGCCGGCGCGGCCATGCGCCATGCCAGACGCCACCATCAAGTCAGCACGGTTCAGGCCACAGGCCCGCACCCGCACCAGCACTTCGTTTGGCTTAGGGGTGGGCGTGGCGGCCTCTTGGATCTGGACGCCTGCATCGGTGACTACAACAGCTTTCATGGGACTTCCTCGACGGTATGTGCGCTTGGGCTTGGCATTTGAAAATGTGTTTGGCGCTTTAAAACCAGCACCACACCCCGTAGCACATCCCGAACCCATACCGGAAGAGCAGGTAGAGCAGCGCATCGGCAACGCTCAAAACCGCCAGGAATGGCAGGACGGCACGGGTCAGCAGCAGACCATACGCCCGGCGGGTCAGGCGCGGCGCTGAAAAGTCGAGTTGCGTGGATGATTTTGGTTGTGTCATAACCTGCATATGATACCAAAAATTGATTTACTCTGGAACCTGCTAACTCAGAGCGAGTGGGAGGCTTTGCTGCCGCAAGCGCCTCATATGACTGCCTACCAGCAGCATTGGGCCTATGGCGCGGCGACACAGCAATTAGGCGGTAGGGCAGACCGGATCGCGCTGCGGGCCGGCGATCGCTGCCTCGGCCTCGTGCAATTGCAGTATCGCCGCTGGTGGCGGCTGGCACGTATGGCGCTGGCAATGCGGGGGCCCGTCTGGATGGCCGGTGTTAGCGAGGCGGAGAAAGCCGCAGCTTATGCCGAACTCCGGCGCAGCATCACTCGCCCACCCCTGCGGTTTGGCCTTTGGATGCCAGAGGCGGATGACTCCGCCGCTCTAGGCGAAAACCGCATGCATCGTGTGGTGACGCCCTTTTACACCGCGACGCTCGACTTGCTGGCCGATGAGGCGGATTTGCTGGCACAAATGCATGGCAAATGGCGCAATCGCCTGCGGGCAGCTGAGCGGGGAACGCTACGCACAGCTACAGTCAGTCCGAATCCGCGACAATATCAGTGGCTCCTCGACGCAGAGATCCGGCAGCAGCGCAGCAAGCGTTACGCGGCTCTGCCCCCAGCCTTGGTGCCGCTGCTACAGCAACACGCCGGCACCGACAGCCTGCTAATTCTGAAAGCGGAGGCGCAGCGGGAGCTCGTCGCCGGCATGCTGTTTCTGCGGCACGGGCGCTCTGCCACCTATCACATCGGCTGGTCGAATGCCCAGGGCAAGCGCGGTGGCGCGCATAATTTGCTGATGTGGCAAGCAATGCTAAGGCTAAAGGCAGCCGGCGTTCGCTGGCTCGATCTAGGCGGCATTGCGACCGACCACGGTGTTGGCCTTGCGCGCTTCAAGTTGGGAACAGGCGCAACCGTCAGTCGGCTGTGCGGCACCTATTTCTGATTTGGCTGGGTGGCGGCGAGCCCCTGGTCGAGGCGCTGCGGCGGTGATACCGTCCCTGCTCCTAAAGCCATTGCGGGAAAACGGCCATGGATCGCGCCAAAGAACTCTCCATCCTCAAGACCCTACTGCAGTATGATGAGGCGGGCACCACCGCGCTGGCCGATGCACCGTGGGAGAATGAGGTCACGGCGTATACCTGCCCAGAGAGGCACCGGCGCGAGGAAGAATTGCTGATTCGCGGGCGACCGGTGGTCATGGGCCTGTCGTGCGACTGGCCGGCAAATGGCGCCTATCGCACCGATGACTTTGCCGGCGTGCCCATCCTGATTGTGCGCGGACGGGATGGCCAGTTGCGCGCCTTCCTCAATGTCTGCCGACATCGCGGCGCCAAAGTGGTAGATGGTTGCGGTGAGGCCCGCTCGTTCCGCTGCCCCTACCATGCCTGGGTGTATGGCGATGACGGCGCGTTGAGGGCGGTGCCAGATGCCGACTCCTTTCCCGGCGTGATGGACCAACGGCCCGGTCTGACGCCCCTGCCGCTGGCCGAGAAACACGGCATGGTCTGGGTATTGCCGACGCCGGCGGCGGATGGCTCTGCCGATCTGGATATCGATCCCTGGCTGTGCGGACTGGAGGAGGATTTAAAGTTTTGGAAGCTGGACACCTACCACTTCCACGCCCGCCACGTGCAGTATGAGGAGATGAACTACAAGCTGCTCGTCGATACGTTTTTAGAGGGCTATCACTTTGGCTTTCTGCATGCGGAGACGCTGCGCAATGTGCTGAAGCCGAACATCAACCATTTCGAGACCTTCGGCCCGCACTCCCGCACCACCTATCCCCGTGCCAAGCTGGACCGACTACGCACCAAGCCAGAGGATGAGTGGAACCTGATGTGGAATTCCACAATCGTCACCCAGATGTTGGCAAACACCGTGTTCTCTCCCCAGGGCGATCATATGGAGATCTATCGCATGTTCCCGGTCGATGGCCGACCGGATAGAGCCGTGATGGAAACCTCGCTCTATATCCCCAAGACCGCAGAAACTGAGGATGAGAAGCGCCACTGGGATGCCAACTTGGCGCTGGCCATCAAGGTCATCACCACAGAGGACTTCCCCGCCGGCCGCACCATGCAGATGGGCGCAAGTTCAGGCGCACAGAGCCACGTCATTTACGGCCGGAATGAGCCAGCGATGATCCATTACCACCAGTCGATTCGGCGGGAGCTAGGACTGCCAATTGACGACAAAGCAGCTAAGGCTGCGGCGAAGTAGGAATAGAGGCCCGGCTTAACCGGGAAGCAGAAGTGGGCCGACGGGGCTGGTTTTGCTGGGGCCGGGTGGATAGAGTTATTTGCGCACGCCGCCCGCGCCGTCTGTCCTGCTGGAGAAGCCCCTATGCGATCATTGGAATTTGGTTGGTATCTGCCGACCCATGGCGATACCACCGCAATCGGCGACCCAGGCGCTGCGATCGATACGGATCGGGAGATGTTGCAAGGCATTATCCATGCAGCGGAGGAATCCGGGTTTGACTATATCCTGATCCCGGTGACGCCCACCTGTTGGGAGGCCTATATCACAGCCGCCTATCTGGTCGGCCAGACGCGGACGATTAAGCCGCTGATTGCGGCGCGGCCTGGCTATATCAACCCGGTGCTGCTGGCCAAGATGATCTCCACCTTTGACCAACTCACCGGCGGGCGGATCGCGGTCAATTTGATCGCTGGGCAGAACGAGGGCGAAATCCGCAGCGACGGCATCACCTATGCCAAGGAAGACCGCTATGCGCTGATGGATGAAGAGGTCCAGATCATGAAGGCGCTGTGGACGGCGGATGGGCCGCTGGACCATGCCGGGCGCTTTCACACGCTGAACGGCGCCAAAATCGTGCCGGGCATCTACCAAAAACCCTACCCCGACTTCTATCTGGGCGGCGGATCGCCGGAGGCCGCAGCATTGTCGGCCCGGCACTCTGACGTGCATTTGTTCTGGGGCGACACGCCGGAGCGGATTGCGCAGAACATCGCGCAAATCCGCGATCTGGCCGACGCGCACGGACGACGCGACGCCATCGGCTTTGGCATGCGCCTGCAAATCATCTGCCGCGAGACCGAGGCAGAGGCCTGGGCGGCGGCGCGGGCGCTGGTGGCCGGCGGGTCCGACAAGGCGCGCGATCGCATCCGGCAAGACACCGCCAACTCCGCCGCCAACCGACGGGTGCAGGAATTGGCTGACTCGGGCGAAATGATCGGGCCGGCATTGTGGACCGGTGTTTCGCGGGTGCGGGCCGGAGCGGGCATCGCCGTGGTTGGCAGCCCGGAGCAGTGCGCGGCGCAATTGCAGGAATTCATCGACGCAGGCTGCCACTCCTTCTGCCTCTCCGGCTATCCGCATGACGAGGAGGCGCGGCGCTTCAAGCAGTTGGTGCGACCGCTGCTAGCGGGCCTCAACGCCGGGCTAATGGCGGCCTAAGCTAGGGTTTGTTACTGATACTCTTGCCGTTTTCCGTGCATTGCCGCAGCATGCGGGCCGTTGACAATCACCACTGTTGGAGCGTCTTGCCATGTCCCAAACCCTAGGCTTTGCCGTCTCCGGCGGCCCGAATGCCAGTGAGGTCGTGCGGCTGGCGCGATTGGCTGAAGACCTCGGCTACACCTCTGCCTGGGTGGCGGAGGGGCATGGCGGCGACCAGTTCGCCGTGCTGGGCGCGGTGGCGACGGCAACGTTCTCCATGCAACTGGGCACCGCCATCACCAGCGTGTTCGTGCGCACCATCCCGACCATCGCCATGGCTGCGGCAACGGTGGATCAGCTCTCCGGTGGGCGCTTTATCCTGGGCCTTGGCTCCAGCCACAAGGTGCAGGTAGAGCCAGAGCACGGCGTGGCCTACTCCAAGCCCATCACCAAAGTGCGTGAAACGGTGGAGATCGTGCGCACGCTGCTGCGCGAGGGACGGGTCTCGTATCAAGGGCAGACCGTCACGATTGAGAACTTTGACCTGTGGTTCCAGCCACTACGCGCCGAGATCCCGATCTATGCCGCAGGGCTGTTCCCAAAGATGGTGCAGGCTACGGGCGAGATCGCCGACGGCATTATTCTGACAAGGTCGTCTCTCGCGACACCCAAGACCATCCGCCAGCAATTGAACGAGGCGGCCAGGGGCGTCGGGCGAGATGGCTCGCGAATCCAAATCACCTCGCTGCTGCCCACTGCCGTCGCGGCGACCCGCGCGGAGGCATTGGATCGCTGCCGCCCCGGCCTGGCCATGTATGCTGGCTTCTTCCCGCGCTACAACAAACTGATGGCCAGCTATGGCTTTGCGGACGAGTGCGCCCGCATCGCCGAGGCCTGGGCGCGTGGCGACCAGAAGACGGCAATTGCCGCAGTCTCCGATGCTATGGTGGACGCCACCAGCGTCGCCGGCACGCCTGAGGAATGCCGCGACAAGCTACAGGCCTATCGCGAAGCCGGCCTGGACGAGCCCATTATCAGCCCCTTCGCGCGCGGGCCGGATTCCGCAGCCATCTTTGAGCAGGCCATCCGCGCCTGCGCCCCCCGCTAAGACCAAACCAGAGAGACAAGATCATGAGCCTGCAAGGAAAAGTCGCCCTCGTCACCGGCGCTGGTAACGGCATTGGCGAGGCTATCGCCGTTGCTCTGGCCGAGGCTGGGGCCACCGTCGCCTGCGCCGACATCAATCCCGCGACCGCGAAAACCACTGCGGATAAGGCTGCGGCCTTTCAGGTGCCAAGCATGGCGATTGAGGCGGATTGCGGCGATGTCGCGTCAATCAATGCGATGGTGGAGCAATGCGTTGCCCGATTCGGCCAGCTGGACATCATCATCAACAACGCCGGTGTTACCTGGTCAGCCTATATCATGGACCTGACCGAGGCTGATTGGGACCGGATGCACCGGATCAACGCGAAGGGCGTGTTTTTCTGCCTGCAAGCCGCGGCGCGGCAGATGATTGCCCAGGGCCATGGCGGGCGAATTATCAACATTGCCAGCATTGCTGGTCGTGGCTTCAAAGACACCTCTAATGCCGCCTATGCGGCGACCAAGGGCGCGGTGATCGCTCTGACCAAGACCGCAGCGCAGCAATTAGGGCGGCACGACATCAACGTCAACTCGATCTGCCCCGGCGTTACTTTTACCTCTATTGCCGATGAATTGATCGCAACTCGGGCAGCGGAGCAGGGCGTCACGGTCGCTGAGATGCGGGCCAAGTTTGAAAAACCAATCCCCATTGGCCGTGCCAACGAGCCCGCTGATATTGCCGCCATGGCCGTGTTCCTGGCAGGGCCTGGTGCGCGCAATATTTCAGCGCAGTGCTACAATATCGATGGCGGACTGGTGCCGAGCTAAGCTTATAGAGACAATGCGGCTTCTCCCGATCTCTTAGA
>Ga0055584_100003488_pt1 | contig 15534 bp, 9 predicted proteins | sample OSDHelmetaG_FD_58716 | JGI IMG/M metagenome (GOLD analysis project Ga0055584, IMG submission 58716) | Pelagic marine sediment microbial communities from the LTER site Helgoland, North Sea, for post-phytoplankton bloom and carbon turnover... | ecosystem: Environmental > Aquatic > Marine >... | reverse complement strand
CGATAGCAGCGCTTATGTATACGCCTGGCGGAGCCTTCGGATCAGCCCGCTACAAGCTGAAGGGTCTCGAAGAAAATCGAGCCGAGTATGAGCGCTTGATCGAAGTCTTTAAAGCGCATGATATCGGCTATTTCTTTTACAATGGCGGCAACGATTCAATGGACACAGCACATAAGGTGTCACAAATATCCAAGAGCATGGGTTATCCGGTCATCTGTCTTGGCGTGCCGAAAACGGTCGATAACGACCTACCTGTCACTGATAATTGCCCGGGCTTTGGCTCCGTTGCTAAATACGTTGCGGTATCAACACAGGAGGCAGCCATGGATGTCATGTCAATGTCCATGACCTCGACCAAGGTGTTCATTCTCGAGGTCATGGGACGTCATGCTGGCTGGATCGCGGCGGCTGGTGGACTTGCTGGAAAGAATCCTGAGGACGCGCCACACATCATCTTATTCCCTGAGATACCGTTCAAGAAACGTGAGTTTCTCAAGAAGGTTCGTGATTGTGTGGAGAAGTACGACTTCTGCGTGATCGTAGTGAGTGAGGGCGCTGCCTATGCGAATGGCAAATTCCTTGCTGAGGCTGGTACCCGGGACGCATTTGGACATGCTCAACTTGGCGGTGTCGCGCCGGTCATTGCCAATATGGTTCGCGAGAAGCTGGGCTACAAATTCCATTATGCCATTGCCGACTACCTACAACGCTCTGCGCGCCACATCGCCTCGGACGTTGATGTGAAGCAGGCTTATGCTGTCGGCAAAGCGGCTGTTCAATATGCACTACAGAACAAAACAGCGGTCATGCCCGTCATCAAACGTGTTTCACAAAAGCCGTATCACTGGAAGATCGAATCGGCGGCGCTTGGTCGAATTGCGAACAAAGAAAAAATGCTACCTCGTCGCTACATCACAAAGGACGGATTTGGCATCACCGAAGCAGGCCGTCGTTATCTGGAACCGCTGATAAAGGGGGAAAATTATCCCCCATATATCAATGGCTTACCGAAGGTCGCCAAGCTCAAAAACAAGCCGGTCAAGCCGCTGACTGGAACAAAATTTGTGGTATGATGCGCAGCCGTTATGGTCTGTAATCGCTTATTTTTTGGGTCGAAAAGAGCCATAACTGAATTAAAAGCAAAAACTTAAACTTTAGCGAACGACACCTTGGCGCCGATAATAAATCGGCGGCGGCTCTGCGATGGCGGTGGCGTTCGATTTTTCACTTTACACATGTCAGGAGACGATCGAATGAATGACGAGATGGCCCTTTGGCTCTCGATTGGGGGTGGGTTACTCGCCGTGCTGTACGGAATTATTTCTACTCGGTGGGTCATTAAACAGCCGGCCGGCAACGACCGCATGCAGGAAATCCAGCAAGCAATTCAAGAAGGTGCTAATGCGTACATGAATCGTCAGTACATGACGATCGGTATCGTTGGCGTTGTTCTGTTCATCGTTTTGACCTTCGTGCTTGGCTGGACCATCGCGATCGGGTTCGCAATCGGCGCGCTCCTCTCCGCTCTGGCTGGCTATATCGGAATGTTTGTTTCGGTTCGCGCCAATGCGCGTACAGCCCAAGCTGCAACTTTAGGCGTGAATCCTGCACTGAAAGTCGCGTTCCGCGGCGGTGCCATTACGGGCATGCTCGTTGTCGGTCTCGGCCTGCTGGGTGTTGCTGGTTACTATATGGCTCTCTTGAATATGGGATACAGCACGGACAACGCGATTCATGCGTTGATTGGCCTCGCATTCGGTGGTTCTCTGATTTCAATCTTCGCTCGACTGGGTGGTGGCATCTTCACCAAGGGTGCAGATGTTGGCGCTGATCTGGTGGGTAAAGTTGAAGCCGGTATTCCAGAAGACGATGCGCGCAATCCAGGTGTTATCGCAGACAACGTCGGTGATAACGTCGGCGACTGTGCGGGCATGGCAGCCGACTTATTCGAAACCTATGCGGTAACCATCATCGCTACCATGCTGCTCGGCGGCCTTGTTGCAGCAACCTATGGCTCTGAAGCGATTGTGTACCCATTGGTGCTTGGCGCGGTTTCGATCGTCGCTTCAATTGTCGGTACCTTCTTTGTTAAAACCTCAGACGGCGGCAAGGTCATGGGCGCTTTGTACAAAGGCATGATAGTGGCAGCCATTCTCGCCGTGATAGCGTTCTACTTCATCACCAACAAAATGATGGCTGGCAGTGGCAATGCGATGGGTATTTACTATTCATCGCTTATCGGGTTAGCACTGACAGCCGCTTTGGTTGTTATCACTGAATACTACACCAGTACCGAGTATGGACCTGTGAAGACAATCGCTAACGCATCTTTGACCGGTGACGCGACCAACATCATTGCGGGCCTTGGTATCTCAATGAAAGCAACAGCACTGCCGGTGCTCGCTGTTTGTGCCAGCATCTGGGGCGCATTTCAACTGGCACCCGCTGGTGATAATCTTGCGGGCCTCTACAACGTTGCTATTGCAGCAACAGCAATGCTGTCAATGACGGGCGTGATCGTTGCTCTTGATGCTTTCGGTCCAATCACAGATAACGCCGGTGGTATCGCTGAAATGGCGGAGCTCCCAGCGGAAGTTCGTACCATTACAGACCAACTCGATGCTGTTGGTAACACGACCAAAGCCGTGACCAAGGGTTATGCAATTGGTTCTGCTGGTCTTGCGGCTCTGATTCTATTTGCTGATTACACGAACGCATTGGATAAAGCTGGCATTGACTCGGTGTTCCTGTTGAATGATTACATGGTCATTATTGGCCTATTCATCGGCGGCATGGTGCCGTTCCTGTTTGGCGCCATGGCGATGGAAGCTGTTGGACGTGCTGCGGCTTCAGTTGTTACCGAAGTTCGTCGTCAGTTCAGAGAAATTCCAGGCATCATGGAAGGGACTGGTAAGCCTGACTACAGTCGTGCAGTCGACCTGCTGACCAAATCTGCCATCAAGGAAATGATTATTCCTTCGTTGCTGCCGATCCTCGTACCGTTGATCGTTGGTTTGTTGCTCGGACCGAAAGCGCTGGGTGGCTTGCTGCTCGGTACAATCATTACGGGACTCTTCCTTGCTATCTCAATGACCGCCGGTGGTGGTGCATGGGATAACGCCAAGAAGTACATTGAAGACGGTAACTGCGGCGGCAAGGGCTCTGATGCTCACAAAGCCGCAATCACGGGCGACACTGTAGGTGATCCATATAAGGATACGGCTGGCCCTGCGATCAACCCATTGATCAAGATCATCAACATCGTTGCATTGCTGATGGTTCCGCTTCTGTAAGCTGTACTAGTAAAATTCGATTATAAAAATCCGCTGAATCCGTTCAGCGGATTTTTTATGCGCCGGAGGTTTTGCTGGAAAATAATCGTTTGACGCCGCTACCGATACCCACCAAAAATCCACCAGCGAGAAAACCGAAAAGACCGTTAAATCCTATTGGCGCGAGTACAGCGACGATGCCACCGGCAGCGTCAAACCCGCGGGCAAGCTCTACAACATGGTGTAATACCTCTGCAGCGGGCGGTATACCGTGTACAAGGATACCGCCGCCCACCAGGAACATCGCGACCGTACCGATAAATGATAAGGTCCTCATGAACTTCGGCGCGAAGCGCAATATCCATTCACCGAGCCAATGCTGAAATCGAGTCCATCGGGAATTGCCTTGCTTGTCGAGAAGATGCATGCCGATGTCATCGAGTTTAACGATGGCTGCGACCAGACCGTAAACCCCTATTGTTATCAGCGCTGCAATGATGGACAGCACCGCGATGCGTGTAATGAGATCCGCATCTTGTACCGTACCAAGGACGATAACAATAATCTCGGCCGATAAAATTGCGTCGGTACGTATCGCGCCTCGAATGCGTTTTTTCTCGAAGGCAACCGTATCCACGTTTTCATCACTGACGGCTTGCAGGTGCTTCTCATGCTCATCTTCCGACACTGAATGCGGTGGGTGGTGAGCAACTTTTTCAAAACCTTCGTAGCAAAGGAACGCGCCTCCAAGCATGAGCAACGGCGTAATAACCCACGGTATGAAGGCGCTTAGCGCCAAGGCTATAGGCACCATGATTAGCTTATTGAAAGCCGAGCCTTTGAATACCGCCCATACAACAGGTAGCTCACGCTCCGCACGAACACCAGTCACTTGCTCTGCATTGAGCGCCAGGTCGTCACCGAGGACACCAGCCGTTTTTTTCGCTGCAACTTTGGTTAGAAGCGACACATCATCCAGCAGTGTCGCTATGTCGTCGAGCAGTGCTAAGAGACTGGATCCAGCCAAAAGACCTTCCTCACTTTAATATAAACAAGCGCATCGTATCGCTTCGTCACTCTAAAATCTCGGTATCAGCATACGCAGAGTGGTATACATGCACTACTCTATGACGCAAAATTAAGACTTGGATCATTGTCGCACCCTACCCACTGAACGCAGTCCAAAGAAGAACTTCTTATGAATGGCGCTGATTGTTCAGCATCAAAGTGTTCGATTTTCAGCCTTAGTTATTTTTTAACGATCTACAGGTAATTCAAGCATGAATACAGATTTCGCCCGTCAGCAAATGATTGAACAGCAAATCCGCGCTTGGGATGTCTTCGATACGAACGTACTCGACGGATTGAGAGAAATGCGAAGAGAGTTGTTTGTCCCCGCTGAGTTCGAGGCGCTCGCGTTTGCTGATGCTGGGTTTCCGCTAGGCCATGGCGAAGTCATGATGACACCGACAATTGAAGGTCGGGTGCTGCAAGCACTCGCCCTAACTGGCCGCGAAAACGTGCTTGAGATCGGAACAGGAAGTGGCTTCCTAACGGCGTGTCTCGCGAGATTATCAACGCATGTAACGAGTATTGATATTCACGATAACTTTCTGGATGCAGCACGACAGCGCCTCGACGATTGCAATATCGAAAACGTGCAGCTGCTGAAAATGAATGCCATGCGAGAGCTTCCCGAAGGTACGTTTGACGCAATCGCGGTTACGGGCTCGATTCAGACTCTTGATCCACGATTCACAAACGCCTTGGCGCCCGACGGACGCTTGTTCGTCGTCGTCGGTGATTCGCCTGCGATGGCCGCTATGCGCGTTACACGAATTGACGAGGATCAGCTGCAAAGCGATACTATGTTTGAAATCGACCTCGCGCCATTAACGAACGGCGCTTTACTGCCGCAATTTTCATTCTAAGAAGATAGTTCAAAATTAAGTGAAACTAGTTGCGCGCTTATTACATCTAAGCTGTGACAGGAAAGCATTCTAACTGGTTTAGTGATTTATTAGACTATAACACCTAAGCCATCTGGCAGTTCAATTGCAAAACGGGCAAAGATGAAAAAAGTTAATAAAATCAAAGTATTATTAAACTTTGGCATTTTTATGCTTGCAGGTTCAGCTCATGCCACCTCATTACTGGATATTTATCAGCAGGCTTTACAGAGAGACCCCCAGATCCATGAGGCAGAGGCCAGGCGACTTGCTGCACTTGAGGCCAAGCCACAGGCCCGCGGTGTTCTGATGCCACAGATTCAGGCAACAGGAAGTTGGGATGACACGAACATCTCGGGATCGAGCTTCTCGATTATCGATCAAGCAGAGCGGACGTTCGATCAGGGCTCCGCCAACACTAACTGGGGTGTTAGCCTCAGACAGTCCGTGTTTCGCTGGGACCAGATTGTCAACCTTAGACGTGCTGACAAAACGGTAGCGAAAGCGGAAGCCGTTCGCGAAGCGGCACAACAAGACCTTATCATCCGAGTGGCGCAGCGCTATTTCAACGTCCTTGCTGCTGAAGACCAGCTGACATCCAGACAAGCTAATCGCGAAGCTATCGCGCGGCAATTAGAGCAAGCGAAACAACGATTCGACGTTGGTTTGATCCCAATTACGGACGTGCAGGAGTCTCAGGCTACCTACGATCAATCCGCAGCAGATGTAATTGGTTCGAAGCGCACCCTCGCCACCGCACGCGAGTTCATGCGTGAGATTACTGGGCAATACATCGCGAAACTCGATGCGCCGGGCGAAGACTTTCCATTACTCAATCCAATACCGAATAATGAGGAGAGCTGGGTCAACCTGTCATTGGGGCAAAACCTTAATCTTATTGCCAGCCGACTCGACGAGAAACTCGCCCGGGACGAAATATCGTTCCGCCGAAATGGCTACTATCCGTCACTCGACCTGATCGTCAGCACCAGCAAGTCAGCATCGGAAGGTGACGTGTTCGTAACCCCCGCCCCCGGTACTGGTATGAGCTTTTTTGATGACACCAACACACGTGATCAAATATCACTGCAGCTCACTATACCGCTGTTTACTGGTGGGTATAATTCATCGCGGGTAAGGGAGGCCGTCTATCTGCACCGCGCCAGCCGTGAGCAATTGCAGCGCGTAACGCGCGAAACGGAACGTCAGGCTCGTGATGCATATCTCGGCGTCACCTCTGAGATGAGTCGCGTAAGAGCGCTTGACCAAGCGGTGGCATCCAGTCAAACAGCGTTGCAAGCAACGCAGGCCGGTTACGAAGTAGGTACAAGAACGATTATTGAAGTGCTCAACTCACAATTTTCCTTGTACGCCGCGATCACGAATTTCTACCAAAGCCGTTACAACTACATTATGAACGCTCTGCGACTGAAACAGTCTGCAGGTACATTGCAAGTGCAGGATCTGGAGCTAATCAACAAATGGCTTAGAGATCGCGCGTCCCCTGAAGAGGCTCAGACCCAAAGAGCGGAAGGCTCTTAGTTCATAGTCCGATCATTGAGAAGCGGCTCCAGCAATACCAAGAGCCGCTGCAGTGCACCGCGGCTCTGCTCGACTAACTTCAATCCTCTTGCGCCCATCTTGGCCGCTGCATCCGGATCCTCCAATAACGCCAGAACGGCGGCTGCCAGCTCGGCTCCATTCGCGACGACGACGCATGCATCGTGTTTGACGAAATTATCAGCGATCTCCTCAATATTAAAAAGATACGGTCCTGTGATGATCGGTAATCCTTGTACCGCCGACTCGAGTAAATTGTGACCACCGATCGGCATCAGGCTTCCGCCGACAAATGAAATATCGCTGGCTGCAAAGAAAAGCGAAACTTCGCCCATGGTGTCCACGAGAAAAACTTCAGTGGATGCAGTAGCAGGTTGGTCGCCAGTTCTGGATACAACTGTGAATGAAGACTTTTCAATTAGCTCTCTCACCTCGAAAAATCGCTCCGGATGACGCGGGACTATTACCAACAACAGATCTGGGTATGCCTTGAGTAAAATACGGTGTGCCTCAAGAACCTGTTGCTCCTCACCGCTGTGAGTGCTTGCAGCGATCCAGACAGGTCGGCACGCAAAAAGTGCACTCCGTAACTGCTTGCCTCGACTAAAAATGGCTTGATCATACTCAACATCAAATTTGATGTTACCTGTTACATACGTACGCTCGGGGTCTGTGCCCAACTCAAGAAAACGACTAGCATCTGCCTGGGATTGCGCTGCAATAATAATACCGTACGACAAGGTCTCTCGAATGAGTAACACCAATCGCCGGTAACCCGGAATTGATTTGGGAGATATGCGTGCGCTGACAAGAATCAATGGGATATTGCGAATATCACAACCTCTGTAGAGGTTCGGCCAAATCTCGGTCTCCATTATCATCGCTGCTTGTGGATCGACCGCTTTGAAAAAATTGCGAACAGCATGCGGAAACTCGAATGGCATATAGCAATGCACTACCTTTTCACCGAACAAATCGGCAACTCGGGATGCGCCTGTTGGCGTCACGGTAGTAACAATAATTATTTGTTGAGGAAAGCGCTCCATCAGTGCATGAATTAGTGGTACCGCTGCTTGCACTTCACCAACTGAAACGGCGTGAATCCAAATACTATTTTGGAGTTTCGGAAAGCCAAATCCGAGTCGCTGTGTCAATCTATCCCGATACGAGCGATTACTGATACCTCTACTGATCCAGTAAACGGTGAATGGGATCAGTAATAGATACGTAAAAAAGTTATAAAGAAAACGCACTAGTCTCGGAGCTTATCAATGATACGACTAGATGAATATCCGTCACGAAAAGTCAGCACTTGTACCTCGCCGCCATTATTAAGAACGTCTTTCGCTCCTGCAATATCGTCTGGCTTGTAATCACCACCTTTGACAAGCACATCAGGAAGAATATCCGCGATCAATGATGCTGGCGTATCGTCCGAAAAAGGCACAGCCCAGTCGACCGCGGCCAATCCGGCAAGAACCAGCAATCGATCCTCAATCGAATTAATGGGCCTCGATTCGCCTTTCAGGCGCTTGACTGACGCGTCGTCGTTTACAGCGACGATCAAACGATCGCCGAGCCCTTTTGCCTCCTCCAAATAGGAGACGTGACCGGCGTGCAATATATCAAAACAACCGTTAGTCATAATGATCGTCTCGTCTCGCTCGCGCGATTCCGACACCATTAACTTGAGCTCATCGAGCCCGACAGCCCCACGCCCGCCTTCACCGCGCTGGTGTAAGGCAATACTGATCTCACCTGGCGTAACGGTTGCTACACCAATCTTACGAACAACAAGGCCAGCCGCAACGTTTGCCAGAGCGGCGGAAGCTGCCATGTTATGGCCACTGGCCAACGCGCCAGCTAGTGTCGCGATAACAGTATCGCCGGCACCCGTTACGTCATAGACCTCGCGAGCCTGCGTCGAAAGAAACACTGGCTCCATATCGGTCTCGATTAATAACATTCCTTTTTCGCTACGAGTAACCAATATCGCATCGAGATCAAGATTGTCGATCATTTCATACGCTCGACTAACCAGCTCTTCATCTGATTCACAAATACCCACGACCGCTTCAAACTCCGCCTGATTCGGCGTGATCAAAGATGCTCCACGATAACGTTCAAAATCGCTGCCCTTGGGGTCAACCAGTGCTGGCACCTGAGCTTCCCGGCAGGCTGAAATCATCGCCTCGATATCACTCAAAGCACCCTTACCATAATCAGACAAAACCACAGCACCAGCGCCCAATATCAATTTCTTCAAAACAGCAGTGATCTCGTCACCATGCATCACCGCCGCATGTTCTTCATCGAGACGAATTAGTTGCTGGCCACGACTCTGTACCCGTGTTTTGGTAATGGTTGGTCGATCGCTGACACGGTGAAAGTTGCACTCAATACCACGCTTCACCAAAATGTCCTGCAACACGTTTCCCGCGTCATCCTCGCCAACTACACCAACGAGGCACGTGCTGCCGCCGAGGCTCGCAAGATTGACTGCGACGTTAGCAGCGCCGCCGGGTCGGTCATCCGTTTCTTGGATATGAACGACGGGAACAGGTGCCTCTGGAGAAATGCGGCCGGTTGAGCCAAACAGGTAGCGATCGAGCATCACATCGCCAACTACGACGACGTGTGTCTTTGAAAAATCAGGAATAGTTATAGCCACGCGCGGGACTTTATCACGATCGTCCGGCGTTGGCCGCTGGCTCGATACCCTCAGCCTAACCGCATTTGCTGTCACCGCACGACAGGCAGGTCTGGCAGCCATCCATCATAATTACAGCGGCGGTACTGCATTTACTGCAAAGCAATGCGCCTTCAGGATACGCGCTATCCGCAAACGCATCTTGCTGCTTTTTAGATTCTTCAAACTCCACGCGTTTCTCGGCGATCAATTGTTTCTGGCCTGCATCCAACTCTGGCGAAGCCAGCATACCGATCATGATCAGGTGTTTTTCAACAACGTGACCGAGTTCAGCAATAATTGATGGCATGAATTTGCCACCCGGCTGCCAATAGCCGCCACGCGGATCGAATACAGCCTTCAGCTCCTCCACTAGGAATGTCACGTCACCACCTTTGCGAAATACCGCTGAAATAATTCGGGTCAGCGCCACTATCCATTGATAGTGATCAAGGTTCTTGGAATTAATGAAGACCTCGAACGGTCGCCGTTTCTCGTATTCCGTACCTTCATTAAGAATGATGTCATTAATCGTCACATACATCGCATGGTCAGACACCGGTGTCTTCACTTTGTAGGTGGAGCCGATGAGCATCTCGGGTCGCTCAAGTTTTTCGTGCATGCGAATCACTTCGGCACGATCACCACCACCTTCGCGAGGGAAGTCTTTCTTAGTCTCTTTCTTTTCGGCTTCCGGCTGATTTACCGCATAGCCCACAATTTTCTTATCTACTTTGATCATTAATTACTTACCGTTCAAAACTTACCGTAATAACCTTCTTTCAAGGCATCGAACAAATTAGCAGCCGTATGCACTTCACCATCGTATTCAATCTCTTCATCGCCCTTAAGGTCGACCGTTGAGCCGTCATCAAGCGTAAACGTGTACTTCGTATTCTTAAGGTCTTTCTCTTTCACGAGAACGCCCTGGAACGCTTCCGGATTAAATCGGAATGTTGTGCAGCCCTTCAAGCCTTGCTGATACGCATACAAATAGATGTCCTTGAAATCATCGTAGTTGTAATCGGTCGGTACGTTCGCTGTCTTGGAAATCGAGGAATCGATCCATTTTTGTGCCGCCGCCTGAATATCAACATGCTGTTTTGGCGATACCCCATCAGCTGTGATGAAGTATTCCGGTAGATTGCCAGGACCTTCGTCGTCGCCCATCCCACCCGGCATTGCCCGAGCATCAATTGCCGCACGGTAAGCGAGCAATTCGAATGAAAAGACATCAACTTTTTCCTTAGTCTTTTTGCCCTGACGAATCACATTGCGAAAATAGTGATGCGCGAAGCTTGGCTCAATACCGTTACTGGCATTATTCGCCAGCGATAGAGAGATCGTACCCGTAGGTGCAATCGAACTATGATGTGTAAAGCGTGCACCCGTTTCAGCAAGTTTTTCAACCAGCTCTGGCGCCTCGGCAGCCACCTGCTGCATGTAACGACTGTAGCGCGCATGCAATATGCGTCCTGGTACTTTGTCGCCAGCCTGGTAACCATCATCACGCATCTCGGGACGCTTACGTAGCATTTCATCGGTCACCTCAAAGCTCTCGTTCATTATCGGCGCCGGGCCTTTTTCTTTGGCCAACTCGAGAGCTTCCTCCCAACCGGCCATTGCCAACTGACGCGAAACCTTTTCTGTGAACTCAACCGCCGCCGGCTCGCCGTATTTCATACGCATCATTGTGATCGACGAACCAAGACCTAAAAAGCCCATGCCATGGCGACGTTTACGTTCAATTTCATTACGTTGCTGAGGCAATGGTAACCCGTTAATCTCAACAACATTATCGAGCATTCGCGTAAAGACTTTTACTACCTTGCGGAAGCTGTCCCAATCGAACGCGGCTTCCGCGGTAAACGGCTTACTAACAAAGCGCGTTAGATTCACCGAGCCCAACAAGCAGGAACCGTACGGTGGCAATGGCTGTTCGCCACACGGATTGGTAGCGCGAATGTTCTCGCAGAACCAGTTGTTGTTCATTTCATTAACTTTATCGATGAGCACGAAGCCGGGCTCCGCAAAATCATAAGTCAATGCCATGATGATGTCCCAGACTCGGCGAGCCGGCAGTGTCTTGTAAATTTTGCACGCCGCCAAGCCTTCACTGCTCGTTACGTAGTTGCCAGCCTCAGGCCATTCTCGCCATACAAACTGTGATTCATCAGAAGTATCGAGCCCATCAATTTCAACTTCTTTCGGCGTAACTGGAAACGCGAGTTTCCATTCGTCTTCGTTGATGACCGCCTGCATGAATTCGTCGGTTATGAGTAAAGACAGATTGAACTGCCGCAAACGACCATTTTCGCGCTTGGCGCGAATGAACTCCATGACATCTGGATGACCGACGTCGAATGTACCCATTTGTGCGCCACGGCGACCACCAGCCGACGACACGGTAAAACACATCTTGTCGTAGATATCCATGAATGACAGCGGACCCGATGTGTACGCGCCGGCTCCTGTCACATAGGCCCCTTTCGGGCGCAATGTCGAGAACTCATAGCCGATTCCACAACCGGCCTTTAGAGTTAGTCCCGCCTCATGAACCTTGTTGAGAATATTGTCCATCGAATCACCAACGGTGCCGGACACCGTACAGTTGATCGTGGAAGTTGCTGGCTTGTGCTCGCGAGCACCCGCATTGGAAATAATACGGCCAGCCGGAATTGCGCCAGAGCGAAGCGCCCAAACGAATTCTTTAAAGTAGTGCTCACGCTTTGATTCGGTTTCTACATCAGCCAGCGCCGCAGCAACTCGCTTGTAAGTGTCATCAATATTCTCATCGATCTTCGAGCCATCTTTGGCTGTCAGGCGATACTTCACATCCCATATATCCAAGGATGCGGGTTGAAATTGAATGTCGGTAACCGTGTGCGTATCCAAATTCACAGCTGACTTCATCTGTCCTCTTACCTCCCTTCGGAGACCCCCAAATACATCATGACTAGCTTTTTTTTAACAAAATAACCCCGCTCGCCGACGGCTAGAAAACGTGCGGCGAGAGCCGTAAACGGCCTCTTCCCTCTTTAGAGTAGACACAAGATGTTGTGTCTGAACGCAGACAAGATTATGCCCGAATGGGACTTCTGTCAAGCATTTTACGTATTTAATTGTTAGTGCCTTTTTTAAAAATAATCAATGACTTACGATAATATCGCGAGTAAGTTCTTTAAAAATAGGACAAAAAAAACAGCACTTTCATTGAATTTCACCGCCACTAGATATAGTGGCAATGTTCAGGATCAAATTTTAGCGCCCATATCGCGCAAATGGCTGCGTTTTTCACAATATTACCCCTTGAAATATATTTCAGAGCCCCGAAATCTGCATTCAGTATCATAATATTTTTAGGAGAGCACCCTACTCGTGCATAGCTTCAGGCCCAGCAGATCATCGTCAAGGCCATATAAGAAGAGCAAAAAAATATATCTGATCGCGACGGATAAGCGTAGTCAATCATCTTTTATTTAAGACTATAATTTCATTTAGCCCTTCCATTCACGATTAATTCAGCTGTCTAACTCTAATCTGGACATGATCCGCAGCATTGATAGAGATTGAATATGACGTCCAAAACACGATTTTTTCTTCCAATATTGCTTATTGCGCTGGTCTACACATCACTTGCCACCGCGACCCTGCCGCAAGGCGTTAAGGGTCAACCAGTAATCAGCCTCGCCCCGTTAGTCGAGGAAGTCTCACCCGCAGTCGTTAATATTCGCGTCAGCCAAACCGTGACACGCCGTAATTCGTTTGAGAATGACGCTTTTCGGCGTTTCTTCGGACTCCCTGATGGTGGTGGCAGTGGCAATGGCGGTGCGCAGGAAGTTGCCAGCGCCGGTTCCGGCGTCATAGTCAATGCCGAACGAGGGTATATCCTGACGAATCATCATGTCGTCGGTGACGCGGACGCCATTCAGATCTCATTGATGGATGGCACTGTCCATGATGCTGAGATCGTCGGCTCCGATCCGGCAACGGATATTGCCGTTATCAAGGTCGATGCGGATGGCTTAACCGAAATGGCCATCGGCGACTCCACAGGAGCCAGGGTGGGCGATTTCGTCATTGCGATCGGCAATCCGTTCGGTCTCGGTCATACAGTGACCTCCGGCATTATCAGTGCGCTCGGACGCTCGGGCATTAGCAGAGACGGCTATGAGGATTTCATCCAGACCGACGCATCGATTAATCCCGGTAACTCCGGTGGTGCGCTAGTTAATATGAGCGGCGAATTGATCGGCATTAACTCAGCCATCATCAGTCGATCGGGTGGTAATGTCGGAATCGGATTCGCGGTACCTACGGAAATCGCTGGTTCGATAATGAGACAAATTCTGGACTTCGGTGAAATCAGGCGCGGACTTCTGGGCGTCAATATTCAAACGATTGATGCTGAAAATGCAAAAGCATTGGGTAATGATATCGATAGTGGCGCTCTGATCACCGGCATACAGGCCGATTCCGCGGCGGAGCATGCCGGACTGCAAGTCGGTGATATCATCATCGATGTCAACAACAAGAAGGTCGACGGTGCACCTCAGCTTAGAAACCGCATCGGTCTACTAAGGTCTGGCGAGCAAATCGAAATCAGATATCTGCGCGATAACAAATCGCATTCAACCAAGGCGGAACTCGGTCGAAAGCAGAGTCAGGTCGTTTTAGGTGAAGAGATTCATCCTGGACTCGCGGGCTCTAGCTTCTCTCTAGCCTCAACGTCAAGTGATAGCGGCATCGAAATTGGCGAAGTTCAGGAAGGCACTCCAGCCGCACAACGGGGGCTCCGTACTGGCGACTTGATTACGCATGTCAACCGAGCGTCGGTTGAAGGCCTGGACGACCTGCGAGAAATCGCCTCTCGCTACGATATTTTGTTCTTGAATATCCGTCGCGGCGACAGAGCGCTGATGTTTCAAATTCGCTAGATTCGGGTTTCGTTATTGAGGTATCCACCTGATCCAGGAACCTCAGTTTACTTGAGCCCGAGAACTATATTTTGTCAACTAGGATGCGCGCAGCCGCTTCAAGTGGGATGCGGCTACCAACCATTTATTAGATGGCGGCAAAATGCAGGCGGCAATTTTGACGCAACGGTCGAAACGTCAACCCAAATGTCGGTTACAATTCCGCTATGCAAGTTTTTCTCGTTGGTGGTGCTGTTCGTGATGAGCAGTTAGGTATCTCGCTGAGAGAGCGGGACTGGTGCGTCGTGGGCGCAACACCCGAAATATTAATCGCTGATGGTTACAAGCAAGTGGGCAAGGATTTTCCGGTTTTCCTACATCCGACTACCAGCGAAGAGTATGCGCTTGCACGAACAGAGCGCAAAACAGGCCCTGGCTATCACGGTTTCGCGTTTGACTTTTCGGCGGACGTTTCTATAGAAGACGACCTTTCGCGCCGTGATTTGACGATCAATGCAATCGCAAAAGACGACGAAGGAAGGCTGATCGACCCGCATGGCGGCTTGAAGGATATCGAGAAGCGTGTGCTGCGCCATGTCTCTGATGCCTTCAGTGAAGATCCAGTACGAATACTTCGAGTCGCTAAATTTGCGGCCAGGTTTTCGGCGCTTGGATTTCAAATCTCTGGTGAGACCATAACGCTTATGCGATCGATGGTCGACGCGGGTGAAATAGATGCCCTGGTAGCAGATCGCGTATGGAAGGAAACTGAAGAGGCGCTATGCGGCAATAACTCACGCGTCTTTTTTGAAGTGTTACGCAACTGCGGAGCATTGGAGCGCCTGTTTCCTGAACTTGAAGCACTCTTTGGTGTTCCCCAGCCGGCCAAATGGCATCCGGAAATTGATACTGGCCTTCACACAATGTTGGTTTTGGATCAAGCCGAACAGCGGAGTCCCGAATTGGCGGTGCGCTTTGCCGCGCTTACCCATGACCTTGGTAAGGGTACAACGCCAAAGAATGTATTGCCCAGTCACCCTGGACACGAAGCACGCGGCGCCAGACTCGTCCGTGAGTTAGCCAATCGCCTACCTATTCCGAAGTCCTGCCGTGATTTGGGTGTCATGGTCGCGCAATTTCATACTCAT
>Ga0055584_100003487_pt1 | contig 15534 bp, 17 predicted proteins | sample OSDHelmetaG_FD_58716 | JGI IMG/M metagenome (GOLD analysis project Ga0055584, IMG submission 58716) | Pelagic marine sediment microbial communities from the LTER site Helgoland, North Sea, for post-phytoplankton bloom and carbon turnover... | ecosystem: Environmental > Aquatic > Marine >... | reverse complement strand
CCGATGCTCAGTAGCGACGATATGAAGCGCTGGACCGCGCCGCAGAAAGTGTTGATCAGACTTTTGCAGTCTCTGGATGAAACGTCGCTATCTTTGGAAGAGGCGATGGCGCTGACGGACGCCATCACGGATTTTATCGATCGTGATGCCGAGCGAAGGATGCGCGGTGCGGAGGAGGCCGAATACCGATATGCCGATTATCCTTATCTCCCTGCCAATCGGGCTTTGGCTAGCGTCAGCGAATTGCGCGCGGTGCAAGGCATGACGGAACCCATCTATCGAGCACTCGCGCCAATGGTGACCGTGTGGCCTGAAGCGGGTGGCCGGTTGAACATCCTGACCAGCCCGTTGGCCGTGCTTCGTGCCTTGAATGGAGATGATCAAATGTTACCGCTTCCAAAAATGGAGGCAGAGCGGATCGACATGCTACGACGAGAGGGAGCGATCACGAGTGTCTCGGATCTGCTGGCCGATCCGGTGTTCGAGGGCCAGCAGCTGGCTCAATTAGAGCCGCTCCTAGACATCAGAAGTGACTGGTTCCTGTTGGACGCCACGGTCGAGTTGGTAGAACGAAAACGGCATCTTTTCAGCGTTCTGCACCGGATGCCGGAGCGGACCGTCGCTGTTTTTCGCTCTGAGGGCGAGCTATGATCCTGACATTGTCATTTAAGCGGTTTGCACTGCCTTTGCGAAATTTTTTCCGATGAATCTAGAGAACATCAATGTCGTGCGCTGGCAGCACGGGCAGGGATTTTTGTTGCGCCCCGGCGCTGTGCCTGAGCGCTTGGCTGATGATGGGGTCAGATTGCCAGAGAATACCTTCTTGGTGCTGCCGTCTGACGTGGTCCGCAACATCACTGTGCCGGTGGCGGCCGAGGAAGTGAAGCACCTGCGGCGCGCATTGCCCTTCATGCTCGAGGAATCATTGCTCGAGGACGTGGCCGATTTACACTTTGCTCATAAGCCCCTCGATGAGGGACATCATGCAGTCAGCGTGGTTGCCCGAGCCAAAGTCGCTCAGTGGATGGATGAGTTGCCCGAGTCACTGAGAGAGGTGCCCTGGATATCGGAAGCGCTGTGTTTGCCTTGGACGGAAGGGCAGTGGACGCTGTTATTTGAGTCCGACTCAGTGCTGGTGAGATGGAGCGAGGCTGAGGGAACCAGAGTCGAGTCGACGTTATTGCCCGCGCTTCTTGGCAGCCTGCATGCAGAGCAGGTGGTTCTGGTGGCTTACGGACAGGATGAGGCGGCTGCCATGGCGGCGATTCCTGGGCACCTGCGAGAACAGACGCAGTGGCGGCAGGGCGGTTTATCAGAAGCTTTGCTCCTGACCGATCCGATGCCCGCAGGGCCTGATCTGAGGCAAGGGGAATTCGCGCCCCAGCTGCCACTTATGCGCTGGTGGGGGGTGTGGCAACGCGTGGCGGTGGCGCTGGGCGTGGCCCTGATTTTGAAGACGGGGGTTTCCGTCGCTGACTATCAATCACTGAAGGGCCAGAACCTCCAGCTGCGGCAGGCCGTTCAGGACAGTTATCGGCGCGTGAATCCGCGTGGCGCTGTGGTCGATGTGGAAAAGCAACTCGATCGCCAATTGAATGAGCTCGGTGCAGGTTCGCAACAACGTGTATTTACACCTGTATTGGTGAGATTGCTCAGCGCCGCCGATGCGGTGCCTGATATCACCCTGACATCGGTGAACTTCAGCGGCGCGCGTGATATTCGCATCAATTTACTGGCGCCCGACTTTCAGTCGGTGGAGCAAGTCCGAGATCAACTAGGGCAGCGCAACTTAGATGCAGAGCTAGAGAGCTCTAACGCGCGCAGAGATGGTGTGGTTGCGCGTTTGCGAGTGGAGATCTAGCCGTGCGCGAGTGGTTTGAAAATTTGTCCACCCGAGATCAGATTGCGCTCATGGTGCTTGTCGGTGCGCTAGGGCTCTGGCTTTTTGTCAAAGTAATTTTCATTGAGTTGGATGGCCGCCGGGCGCAGTTGAGCCAGAACAATCAGGCACTGGCTGAGCAACTTGTGCGAGTCGATCTTAAGGTGGAGCGGCTGACCACCCTGAGATCCGGGGGCGGCGAGCAGAATCTCAATCTGACCCGAACGCTGAGTCAGGCAAGTGAATCCAATGGATTGGCCGTCAAGCGGCTACAGCCGAATAGCCGTGGTGAGGTGCAAATCCGCTTTGAGGGCGTTGCCTTCGACAACCTCCTGCGATTTCTTGAACAGATAGAGGCTGTTTCTGGACTATCTGTGCTGGATGCCTCTGTCAGCAGCGCAGGTCAAAGTGGTGGGGTCAATGCCACTTTGCGAATTGCGGGTCGCTAAGTGATTAGTTGGTTGGTGCGACATTATCGCGTGCTGGCAGTAGTGGTGCTGTTAGCGCTCCTGACGACCCAGATTCCTGCTCGAATCGTCACCGGCCTGTTGCCGGGAAGTATGGCGCTGACTGGGGTGACGGGAACGATTTGGTCCGGTCAGGCAGTCAGGGGATGGGTATTGTTGGATGGCAAACCCCTTATGCTGGGACGCGTGCAGTGGCGGCTTCAGGCGTGGCGATTGGGGTGGAGCACACCGTTAACCGTGACCACTGAATGGGGCGATCAGATTTTGCGGGCACGTGCGGGCGTTGGGTTATCGGGTCGCCAGAGCTTTCGTGACGTCAGCGTGAACATCAGCACAGCAATCTTGCGAGCGATGTTTCCGCTGTACCTTGAAGGGACGCTCTCCGGTAACTTCGCTCGCATTGAGCTTGCTAACGGCAAATTGTCTCTGGCCGAGGGTGTTGGTTACCTTCGTGGAGCGACCTGGACCGCTAACAGTGGCGATATCCCTTTGGGGGACTACCGGATCGATGTGGCCGGGTCTGCAGCCAATGCGGGTGTAACGGGCATTGTCGAGACTGAGAGCGGCGCATTGATGCTCGCCGGCGAACTCAACATTTTTCCCGATTCTTATTCAGTGAATCTCCAGGGTAGCGGGCCTGTCGCCAGAGACGACAGTTTTCGCAGAGCGGTCGCGATGCTCGCGGCGCCCAGTGCCGAGGGTTTCGACATTACCCTTCAGGGACAGTTTTGAGCTTGTCATTACACGGATCGGCACGTAGTTTGCGCGATGAGTCAACAACAAATGGCGCATTGGGGAGTCATGCACTCCTGAGTCGCAACGGGTAGGAGGCGCCCACATGGTGGCAACTGGAAACGCGATGTGGTCAAGCCGCTTCGCATTTGTAATGGCATCGGTCGGATTTGCAGTGGGTCTCGGCAATATCTGGAGATTCCCCTATGTGACAGGTGAAAATGGCGGCAGCGCCTTTGTCGTGATTTATCTCCTTTGCGCTATCGCAATCGGTATTCCTTGCCTCATGGCTGAGCTACTGGTCGGTAGGCGCGGAGGTGGCAGCCCACCTACCTCTATGGCTGTGGTGGCGAAAGAATCTGGCCGCAGCGAGGGTTGGAAAATAGTCGGTGGCATGGGTGTCGTAACGGCTTATACGATTGCTATTACCTATGCAGTGGTTGTGGGTTGGGTGCTGTGGTATCTGAGTCGTGCGCTGGTGACCGGTTTTGCCGATTTCGACGCGGGTGTCGCTGAGACCACCTTCGCCGGGTTGCTGGCTGACAATCAGGCCATGGTGCTGTGGACCCTGATCGGCAATGTGATCGTCGGTGCCATCATCTACGCGGGTGTGACCGCCGGCATTGAGCGCGCCGTGACAATCATGATGCCACTGATGTTTTCGCTACTGGTGGGGCTGAGTATCTACAACTATTTCGCTGGTGGCTTTGTCGAGACGTTGCAGTGGCTATTTACCCCTGACTTCAGCAAGGTCACTGGCGCGACGGTCCTGGCGGCAGTGGGGCAAGCTTTTTTCTCAATTGGTGTAGGCATGGGGGGCATGATGACTTACGGCGCTTATCTCCCCAAAGATTTTTCTATCGCCCGCGGCGCGGGCACCATCGTGCTGGCCGATACGTTGATCGCATTGTTGGCAGGGTTCGTGGTGTTCCCTGCAGTTTTTCACTTTGGACTAGACATGGCGAGTGGGCCGGGCCTCATTTTCCAGACCCTACCTGTGGCGTTCTCGCAAATGCCGGGCGGCTCAGTCTTTGCGGTACTTTTCTTCGTGATGTTAGCGGTCGCCGGCGTGACTTCTATGGTGGGGTTATTGGAGAGTGTGACCAGCTGGACGAAAGAAAATCTTGGCACGTCGCGTCAGCGCAGCACCATTTTAGTGGTCGGCTCGGTGACTAGCCTTAGCGTCATTTCAGTGCTCAGCTACAACATATGGGAGGACTATCGTCTGCTCGGTATGAATTTTAATGAGCTGACCGAGGCGCTATACGACAAATTGTTGCTACCCATGGCGGGGTTGTTGGTGGCGCTATTTACCGGCTGGTTCATGCACCGTGATCAAAGCGAGGATGAGTTGCGTGACGATCTGCGATGGTACGGCCTCTGGCGTGGGCTGACGCGATTTGTCGTGGTACCCGCTGTGGCACTGATTCTGATCACCGGGTTGATTTAATTGCCATGCTGATAACGTTAACAGACTGGCTCTGGTCCTATGTGCTGATCGGTGCCTTGCTCATCGTCGGGCTGCGTTTCACCATCGGCGCAAAAGGTGTCCAGATTAGACTGTTCCGCCACGCGCTGGCTGTGTTGTCAGATATCGAGTGGCGAGGTTCGGAGCGGGGCATCTCCAGCTTTCAGGCACTCGCGGTGAGTGTCGCTGGCCGCGTGGGTGGCGGCAATATCGCAGGCGTGGCGGTGGCCATTACCTTGGGCGGGCCGGGCGCGCTGTTCTGGATGTGGCTTATTGCTCTGCTGGGTATGGCGACCAGCCTCTTTGAATGCGCGTTAGCGCAGCTGTACAAGCGACGCGACGGGGAGGATACGTTTCGCGGCGGTCCAGCTTACGTGATGCGCTATGGCTTGGGCTGGCGGGTGCTACCCGTGATCTACAGCGTGCTGCTATTAGTGACGATCGGCTTCGGCTTCAATGCAGTACAGAGTTACGTGGTGACGACGTCGATTGAATCGGCTTTTGGCGTCCCGGCCCTCACCAGCGGACTGGTGATGACCGTGGTTATGGCGGTCATTTTATTCGGCGGTATTCGACGCCTCGCGCTGGTCTCTGAAATCATTGTGCCCGCTATGGTGGTGGGCTACCTCGTGCTCGCGCTGATGGTCTTAGCGCTGAACGTCGGGCAGATCCCGAGCGCTTTGTGGCTGATTATCTCGTCGGCTTTTGGGCTTGAACAGGCGGTAGGCGGTGGAGTCGCAGCCGCCATTGCACAAGGCGCCCGCAGAGGGTTGTTCTCCAATGAGGCGGGTCTCGGTACCGTACCCAATGTAGCCGCCGCAGCGGATGTACCGCACCCCATGTCGCAAGGGCTGGTCCAATCGCTCAGTGTGTTTATCGATACGATTATTTTATGTACCGCCACGGCCCTGATCATCCTGATGTCATCCACCTATGGTTCCGAGTCAGCGCAGATGCAAGGCGTGGTCATGACCCAGATGGCGGTGGCGGAACATTTAGGCCCTTGGGGAGAGCCCCTTGTTAGCCTTGCGCTGGTGTTATTTGCGACCACAACCATCGCCTATAACAGTTTTCTGGGTGAGAACAGCATCGCGTTCTTTGAGCGATTGGGGCCGAGAGCCATCCTGATTTTCCGAATAGCGGTGTTGACCATGATTGCGTGGGCATCGGTTCAAGATATCGGCACAGTATTCGGTTTTGCGGATTTCACCATGGCGTTACTGGCACTGACCAACCTGCTGGCACTCTGGGCGTTATATCCGATTGCCATGTCATTACTGAGGCACTTCGAGGCGCAATTGGGTGCTGGAGAGACTCCCAGATTCAGTCGTGACCAGCTACCAGACGAGGCGCTCGACCCCGCGAGTTGGCCGCAACACCGCGGCGACTGATAACAGCACTACTGAACTTCTGAAAGCTCAACGGTAAATCGTCTTTCCTCACCCTCGCGAGTGGTGACAATATCGATAGTGTCGCCAACGCGATGCTTTTCCATGGCCGAGAGAAACTCGTCGTTATTGGCGACTCGTTCTCCATCGATCTCTGTGATGACGTCACCGAGGATGACTTCGCCACGCGAACCTCTCTTCGCTCCCATCATGCCGGCTGTCTCGGCGGGAAACCCACCATAAGTCCTGACAATTGGGACGCCCTCGACCCGGTAGCGCCTTAGCCAGCGATCCGATGCCAGTTCGACGCCCAGTACAGGTCGCATAATTTTGCCGAAGGCGATGAGTTGTGGCACGACTTCAGTCACCGTATTTACCGGGATCGCGAAGCCAATACCTGCGCTGCCACCACTGGGCGAATAGATAGCCGTATTGACGCCGACGAGTTGTCCCAAAGAATTGAGTAGCGGTCCGCCAGAGTTACCGGGGTTGATCGCCGCATCGGTCTGAATAACGCCACGAATGGTTCGGTTGCTTGGCGATTGGATTTCCCGATCTAGTGCGCTGACCACCCCTACGGTCAGGGTAGTATCGAGCCCAAACGGGTTGCCGATTGCCATGACCTTACGACCGACCGAGAGCTCAGACGAATCACCGAGCGGCAATTCGGTGAGGCTGTCCGGTGGGTCGATCATGCGCAGCACCGCCAGATCTCTCTCGGGAGCGAGGCCTACGACCTCTGCTTGGAAGGCGTCCTCGTCCGCTAACCTGATAGCCAGACGATCGGCGCCGGCGACGACGTGATAGTTGGTCACGATGAGACCAGAATTGGCGTCCCACACAAAGCCCGATCCTGCACCGCGGGGAATTTCCATGACGTTGCGGGTAAAGCGTTGCCGTCGGAGCTCGCTGGATGTCACAAAGACAACGGCCGGACTCGCGCGTTGAAAGACCTCGGTGGTGTTGGCTTCGTCATCAGTCGAAAAGCTCAGATAGTCCGGTGCTTCCTGGGCTGACAGCGGCCCGAACTGCCACGGCAGGAGGGCGGCTGCGAGGCACGCTGTCCGGATCCAGCCTCTTTTCATGCGTTTTGCAGCGCGAGAATGCGATTGTCCAGCGGCGGGTGTGAGCGCAAGAGTGCAGCGAGCCCTGAGCCAGTGTGTGAGCGGATACCAAAAGCAGTCAGTTCGCCCGGCAAATCCCCTGGCAGGCCTTGCTCCACCTTCAGCCGCTGCAGGGCCGCGACCATACCCTCGCGGTCAGCGAGCCGCGCTCCCGCAGCATCGGCGCGGTATTCCCGGTAACGGGAAAACCACATGACGATCATGCTGGCCAAAATGCCCAACACAATCTCAGCGACAATGGTCACCACAAAGTAACCGATGCCGTAACCACGCTCCGTCTTGAAGACGACACGGTCCACGGTGTGCCCAATAATGCGGGCAAAGAACATGACGAAGGTGTTGACCACGCCTTGCACCAAAGAGAGTGTAATCATGTCGCCGTTGGCAACATGGCCGATTTCATGGGCCAGCACCGCGCGGGCTTCTCGTTCCTCGAAGCGTCTTAACAGACCGCTGCTGACTGCCACCAGCGCGTTATTACGATTCCAGCCGGTGGCAAAGGCATTGGCAGCGTCGGAGGGGAAGATGCCGACCTCCGGCATCCCAATGCCGGCGTCGTCCGCCAGCGATTTAACGGTATCGAGCAGCCATTGTTCTTCGCGATTACGGGGGGTCTCGATGAGCTGGGTGCCCGTACCCCGTTTGGCCATGAACTTGGACAGCAGCAATGAAATTAGGGAGCCGCTCATGCCGAATAATCCACAGAACACCAGCAGGCTGCCCAAGTTAAGATCGACGCCGTTATTGGCGAGAATGCCTTCGAGGCCCAGCAGGTTGAAGATGACGCTAACCAGCACGAGGACCGCGAGATTAGTCGCCAGAAACAATAGAATTCTCATATTGTGCGCTCCAGAAAAAACACCGCTTGCTCATTCATCAATGGGGTCGTCCTCGTCGTTTTCAAGGTCGCCACCCTTATCGGATTTGGGCACAGGGTGTTGGCTGATTTCCAGATTTTTGGGGAGCTGATCCTCGGTTTCGGTGGGCATCACTTCGCCCCGAAGATCGGTGTTTTGAGAGCCCAGCTCGAACAAGGTGTTCACGGCTTCATCCCGGTGAGTCCAGCAGGCTACCTGCCCCGCGCGTCCTCCCTTGACCCAAATGCCCGACTTGCCCCAGTAGTGCCCTAATTGGTTGCGGATAATGAATACGCCGCTCACGACACCTGCTCCTCCAGTAAGTGAGTAATCTGAACGCTAACTACTACGACCGCTCAGCTGAGTAAAAAATCCTTGGCTTCATTGATTTTAGCTGCGAGGTAATCATTTCCGCCTCGGTCTGGATGTAGCTTTTGGATCAGCGTGCGGTGCGCGGCGACGACGTCATCGTGATTAGCATCATCCGACAGACCCAGTACCGCGAGTGCTTCTGCCCGAGTGAGACCGGCGCTATGACCCGTTTCCTGATGTTGAGAGCGTTCTTCGGCTCCGCCCTCTCCAGGAAACCGTTGTTCGAGATAACTGGCCAGTAGTTGAGCCGAGTCAGCATCTTCTCTTTGGCAGAATGCCATCAATGCATCGAGTTGTTCGCGATCTAGCTCCTCCAGAAGCCAGTCTTGGTGATCGCCCTCCAGCACCACTCCGGTTAAATCCCCGCTGTCATGGTCCAGCGTCATCTTCAAGATCCGCGATATCACCTCAGACTTCTTGCCCGCGGCTTGGGCACCCTGACCCCGGAGACTTCCCAGCATGGGCAGGAAACGAATCAGCAGGGGCAGCGTTTGTCGGGCGATGACTAGCGCCCCGGTCAGTGCGGCACCGATCCAGTGCATCTTGCCCATCAGGGTCAGGACAACGACGCCCACAACGGCTCCGCCAATAATAATCTGCATATAGGCTGCACGACGTTTGTGTGGTGGTTGCCTCTGGGCGCGTCGGATCAAAATGATCAGGGCTAGGGCGACGGCAATAAGCAGAATCATTCTTGGCACGTGACTAAGGGTTCCTCTGTGATAGGTCTGATGTTGTCAGTAGACGCAATGATATCGGGTTTGGCGCACCGCTACGGCGCTTTTTCCAACTGCTCCAGAAGGAGTCTATCGCCCGCACTGCCGCCCTCCCGCAAGGCTTTCAGTCCGCCACGTGCAAAACGTGCAACGGCGCCTAACAGTTGCCGCAAACGCTCGGCGCTGCTGGCATCAAATGGCACAGTGGCGCCGCCACTTAATGCTGCCATCTGCTCGAAGGCAGTGCGGGTAGTGGTGTCCTTGCCTTCCTGAAACAGGAACAGCGGTAGCTTTTTGATCCCGCACTGTCCCGCGAGAGACAGTAGAGGTTCCGGTGCTTCCTCACACGCATCACCTACAAAAACGAGCGCCCGAATAGGCTGCGACGCCGAGCCGGCATCCAGCGCATGACGAAGCACTCTGCCAATCTGTGTGATGCCGGCCTCGCAGGTCACGCCACTCATCTGGTCGAGCAATGCCCCCGATTCAGTGAGCCAGCGGCTCGAGCAAAACCCTGCCATGCCTCGGTAGTAGCACAGCTGAACGGCCAAAGAATTGGTTTCCGAAGCGGCGCTGAACAGCTCGCCATGTAGTTTTCTCGCTTGCTGCCAGGTCGGCTCGCGGCTCGCTGTTGCATCGAGTGCAAAGATCAGGCGCGCCTGTCGTTGGGTCACCGTCTGAATGGCCTTAGTTTGCCGCAGGAACGCGGCAACATCGCCCGAACGGGGGCGGTCAAGGTCTTTTGGAATGAGAGTGCCCTATGACGCGCGGGGCGCGAGCAATCCGCGATCACGGAGCTCGCGAAGATAATGGCGTCGGTTTGCCAGCTCAGAGACCACCGCTTCGAGTGCTTCTTGATCGAGTGTCAGGCGGTCACCGTCGCGCTGGCCGCTGACCAAGTCTATGAGTTTACGGCTTGAAAACTCACCGGCATTAAAGGGTTCGCGTTTTGTATGTGTCATCATGTTTTCCTCCCCCGCCACCTGCATGCGCAGGCTTTCCTGTCGGGCGGCTACCACTGGTGTAGCCTCATTCCCCGAGCGGGATTTACTGTCGGTTGTCAAAATAGCCGGCTATTATGACAAAAACATGGCAGAACATGCCACTTGGCAAGATCTTGAGGTAAAACGCATGAAATGGATGGATATAAGGAGGAAGCGCGCACTGCCCGAAGCAGCCGGTGCCCTGCCCGGCCGGGTTGAGGAGATGCCAATCACAGATCGTCATGCGGTGCTTGATGCACCGATGCGGCCTCCCTATGCGCCGCACCTTGAACAGGCGCTATTTGGCATGGGGTGTTTTTGGGGAGTGGAACGCCTGTTCTGGCAGATGTCTGGTGTAATCACCACAGCTGTCGGTTACACCGCTGGCTCCACGCTGAATCCAACTTACAAGGAGGTCTGCACTGGCCAAACGGGGCACAACGAGGTGGTCAGTATTGTCTTTGACCCCAATGTGCTGACCTACAGGACTCTTCTCAAGGCGTTTTGGGAGAACCATGATCCGACTCAGGGTATGAGGCAGGGTAATGACTTGGGCACGCAATATCGGTCGGGCATTTACTGGTTCGGTGAACATCAGGAAGTCGCCGCCAGAGACAGCCTTGATGAGTATCAGCCACTGTTAAGCGCGGCGGGCTATCGCGACATCACCACTGAAATTTTGCCGGCCCCGACCTTTTTCTTTGCCGAGGACTATCACCAGCAATATCTGCACAAAAATCCTGCAGGGTATTGCGGCATGGGTGGGACCGGTGTCGTCTGCCCTATTGGTACGGGCGTCGCTGCCCAGGCAGGCCTAGGTAGTGAGTAAAGATTGGCTAAGCGCTGCCGTGACCGCCGTGTCGACGCTCAGTATGCGGTCGCTCAAGCGGACTGGCTCAGCGCCTACCGACTGCGCCAGTTCGACCTCATAAGGAATAAATCCGCCCTCCGGACCCAGCATGATCAGGCCTTGACCTGACTGCATCGCGAGATGCTGGGGCGCACCCGGGTGCGCTATCCAGCATGCTTTGGAGGTGATGAGCCCGGGCAGCTGATCCTCAATAAATGGTTTGAAGCGCTGGTGTAGGTGAACCTGTGGCAACAGGGTATCACCGGCGCGCTCAAGCCCTGCCATCAGGGCAGCGTCAATGCGATCAGGCTTCAAAAGTGGGCTCTGCCAGTAGCTTTTTTCCACGCGGGCACTGTTGATTAAGTGAAGGTGGGAGACGCCCATTTCAGCCGCCGTCCGGAACACTCTGCGTAACATCTTCGGTCGGGGCAGTGCGAGGATCACCTCACAAGGGTGCCGGGGCAGGGGAGGATCGACGAGATCAATTTGGAGATGGGTGCCCTCGTCGGTCAGCTGCACCACTTCGCCGCTGCCTCTCAGCCCGCCCATTGATCCCACTCGCAAGGTGTCACCTATCTTAGCCTTGAGGACTCCGCGGATGTGCTCGTGGCGTCGATCGCCAATGCAAACGGTCGTCTCGTTTAGCCAGTCCTCGGTCGCGAGCAGTATGATATTCATAAGGGACGAAGAGCTTTCACGACACCCATAGATCGTACTCATCGGCAGCGGTAATCTCGGCTTCAACCAGTTCTCCCGACTGAAATTCGGTCACGCCCGGCAGGTGCACCACGCCGTCAATCTCGGGGGCATCGGCCCGCGTCCGGCCTGTTGCGCCGTCGCTCGATACCGTGTCAATCAGAATCTGTTGTGTTGTGCCCACTTTTCGCTGGAGCTTGCTTGCGCTGATCGATTGCTGGAGCGCCATGAATTGCTCCCAGCGATCCACCTTCACCTCTTCAGGCACCGGGTCAGGTAGCGCGTTGGCTGCAGCGCCCTTGACAGCTGAGTACTGAAAGCAGCCGACACGGTCCAGCTGCGCTGTCTCGATAAATTGGAGCAGCGTTTCAAACTCCGCCTCGGTCTCTCCTGGGTAGCCGACAATGAAGGTGGAGCGGATTGTCAGATCGGGGCAAAGGTCGCGCCAACGGGCAATCCGATCAAGGGTTTTTTCCGTTGCCGCGGGCCGCTTCATGCGCTGCAAAACGCTTTGGGCCCCGTGCTGCAACGGCATGTCGATATACGGGAGTAGCTTACCTTCGGCCATCATGGGGATCAGCGCGTCCACATGGGGGTAGGGATAGACGTAATGCATGCGAACCCAGATGCCGAGCTCTGACAGCGCGGAGGCCAGACTCTCCAAGTTTGATTTTAGTGGCCGGCCCTGCCAAAAATCGGTCTGATATTTAAGGTCAACGCCGTAGGCACTAGTGTCTTGGGATACGACCAGCAGCTCGCGAACCCCTGCCCGCACTAAGCCCTCGGCTTCATCCATGACCGAGCCTATGGGACGGCTGACCAGATCTCCGCGGATGCTCGGTATGATGCAGAACCGACAGCGATGGTTGCAGCCCTCGCTAATCTTCAGGTAAGCGTAATGTCTTGGCGTCAGTTTGATTCCCTGGGCGGGGATGAGGTCTTGCAAAGGGTTGGGTTGATGGTGCCGTGGTAATACTTCCCTAACCGTGCCCAACACTTCCTCGTAGGCAGCTGGCCCGCTGATGCCCAGAACCTTGGGGTGGCGGGCGCGAATGGTTTCGGCATCTTCGCCTCGACCCATGCAGCCAGTGACCAGCACACGGCCATTCTCGCTGATAGCTTCTCCAATGGCTTCGAGGCTCTCCTCTTTGGCAGCATCGATAAACCCGCAGGTGTTGACAATGACTACGCCCGCATCCTCGTAGTGAGGCGTGATCTCGTAACCTTCTACCCGGAGTTGGGTCAGGATGCGCTCGGAATCTACCAAGGCTTTTGGGCAGCCCAACGAGATAAAGCCGACCTTCTCGCTACCGGCAACCGTTGCTGTGCCTGACTCGGAATGTGTCATCGTCTTAAGCCTTGATTGAACTATCGCTGCTGTGGGTGCGGATACGCAATTCTGCCCGCAGCAGACTCAATAACTGCAGCGTTTCCTCCCGATTGAGAAAGTCGCCGACACGGGTTTCAGACAGGCGATCGTGCACAGACAGTTCAGGACCCTGCCAATGATGGGCTTCGGGTACGACGCGCAGCGCGGACTCCTCACGCGCAAAGCGCCAACTGCGTTTCGGGACGAAATACCCTTTGTCGATCGTGATCAGGTCATCAGTGAGGCGAATGACGTGCCGGTACTCAAGCTTCCAGTTGACCCAATATAGGGCGGTTGCGAGTGCCGTGAGCTCAAGGCCCGCAAAAGGCAAAATGGGCCACGCGCCCAAAAGAGCAAAAGCAATGCCTGCGCCCAGCGAGGGCACAGCCAATGCGGCCAGTACCCACAAGTTGTGGCGCCAGGTCGCAGAGTGATTCGGTTTCACCACAATGACTTTTTCTTGACCCGCTTGGTTGACGAGGACCACGCCGCTCTCCGGATTGTCCGAGTGCGCATGGTAATGCATCTCGCCAATGCGTCGGAATGGCAACTTAAGCTTGATAAAAAGCAGAAGGTGCCGGGGAGTGGGCGGTCAAAATTTCTCCCGACAGTGGATGGGCAAATCGCAGGGACGTCGCGTGCAACAAAAGGCGAGGCGCTGCATTTAAGACCGCGCCCGGTGCATAGAAATCGCAGCCTAAAATAGGATGTCCTATCTCTCTCATGTGGATTCGCAGTTGATGAGATCGGCCGGTAACGGGCGTGAGCGCTAACAACGAGCTATTGTTGTCGCGACTGAGGACTTTCCAACGGGTTAACGCCTGTTTCCCCGTTTCGAAACAGACTTTTTGTTTGGGTCTGTTAGGCCAATCAGCGATAAGTGGCAGGTCGATTTCACCGATGTCTTGGGAGACCTGCCCCGCGACACGCGCGGTATAGGATTTGTCGATTCGCCGCTCCTGAAACTGGCGTGCGAGGCGGGACAGTGCCTCGCGGTGACGGGGAATGACCATCACACCAGAGGTGTCGAGATCCAGGCGATGGACAGCAGACACACCCGGGTACCGAATGCTAAGCCGATTCAGCAGGCAGTCGTGGTTCACAGGATGGCGGCCCGGTACGCTCAGCAGCAAGGTGGGTTTGTCGACAATCAGCAAGTGTGGGTCGCGAAACAGCAGTCTTATTGACTCCTGCGAGTGAGGAACCTGATAGGGCGGTGCGTCGTCAGTCGATGAGCTCACTGCGGTTAATAACGCCTTGGCACTACAGAGCGCTCAGCGTCTCGATGTAACGACGCACGGTCTCGGGAATGCCCCAGCGCAAGGCATCGATCGTAAAGGCATGGCCGATCGAGACTTCGAGCAGGTTGGGGATCCGGAAATCCGGCAGATTGTTCAAATTCAGATCGTGCCCCGCATTGATACCCAGACCACTGGCAGTGGCTGCTGCAGCTGCCTCTTGGAACTGCGCGAGTACCGAATCAAAGTCGCCTCGCTCGTGGGCTCGGGCATAGCTCTCGGTATAGAGCTCGATCCGGTCGGCGCCGAGAGCCGGAATGCGCTCAATCTGCGAGGGCTCAGGGTCCATAAAGAGACTGACGCGGCAACCCAGTGACTTCAGTTTTTCAATCACCGGTGCCAGACGCTCCCCGTCGCGTGCAAGGTCGAAACCATGGTCCGAGGTCAGCTGATCATCCGCATCGGGTACCAGTGTCACTTGATCAGGCCGCACGGCCTCAATGAGTTGCAGGAAACCCGGATAATCGCTGACGCCGTCGCGATTTGAGGGCTGCGCCGCAGCGAAAGGGTTGCCCTCGATGTTGAATTCGATGCCGGCGGGCGTCTCCTTGTCTTTACGCTCGTCTCTGTTGAAACCAAGCGATGTCTTGCCAAGCCGCAAGCAGTCATCGGATCGGATATGGCGCTGATCCGGTCGCGGGTGCACGGTAATTCCATGAGCGCCCGCCTCAATGACGGCTGCAGCAAATTCGCAAGGATCAGGGTGATAGGTATCTCGAGAGTTCCTGATCAGTGCAATCTTATTGAGATTGATGCTGAGCTGGATCACGGATTGAGTCTGCTCACAGAGATAATGACCACTGGCTCGATCGGGACGTCTTGAAATACGGTAGGTCCTTGAGTGGTGAGCGCGCGCGCAGAGCTGGTGTCAGACAGCGCGATAATATCGACGACTTGCATACCGTCAACGACCTCGCCGAATACGGTATAACCATCTTTGCCTCCCGCCCAATCCAATCGCAGGTTGCTGCGCTGATTAATGAAGAACTGTGCGGTTGCAGAGTCGGGGTCACTAGTGCGCGCCATTGCCAGCGTGCCGCGGGTATTGTGCAGTTTGTTGATTGATTCGTTGACGATGGGATCGCCCGCCTCCTTCTCTTCAAGAGAAGCCGTAAAACCCCCTGCTTGAATCATGAAGTTGGGAATCACCCGATGAAATACAGTGCCGTCATAATGGCCTGCGTCGACGTAGCCCAGAAAATTTTCCACTGTGACAGGTGATTTATCAGCAAATAACTCGATCGTGATCTCGCCATCGGTGGTTTTCATCAGCACCCTGGGGTTGCTGATGTCACCGTCAGCTTGCGTCGCCGGTATCCCCGCGGCTAGCCACAT
>Ga0055584_100003486_pt1 | contig 15534 bp, 15 predicted proteins | sample OSDHelmetaG_FD_58716 | JGI IMG/M metagenome (GOLD analysis project Ga0055584, IMG submission 58716) | Pelagic marine sediment microbial communities from the LTER site Helgoland, North Sea, for post-phytoplankton bloom and carbon turnover... | ecosystem: Environmental > Aquatic > Marine >... | reverse complement strand
TATTGATGAGCGGGACATAACAAACCCAAGGTCACCCCGCAAGAGCATGACGACAAACCGCGAAGAATTATCCACGATCAACGCCCCTCATCCGGTGGAATGGAAAGTCGGCGAGGGGCTCGTTTCCTATGACGACGCCCTGCGTTTCATGGAACGGCGGGTGGAAGAGATATCCTTGGGCCAGGCGTGTGAATGCGTGTGGTTGCTGGAACACCCCCCTCTCTATACGGCGGGGACCAGCGCGCGCACCGAAGATCTCATCGACGGCGACCGGTTCCCAATTCACCAGACGGGACGCGGCGGACAGTTCACATATCACGGGCCCGGGCAGCGAGTCGTCTATGCCATGCTTGATCTGCGCCACAGGGGCAAGGATGTCCGCGCCTATGTTTCGGCATTGGAAGAATGGGTGATCCAAGCCTTGGCGACATTCAATGTCACCGGAGAACGCCGTCCCGGCAGAGTCGGCATATGGGTGGATCAAGGCGGCGGCAAAGAGGATAAAATAGCGGCTATCGGCGTCCGCGTCCGGCGTTGGGTGGCATTCCATGGAATATCGATCAATGTCGAACCCAACCTCTCGCATTTCGACGCCATCGTGCCATGCGGAATTTCCGACCCGAACCTCGGTGTCACATCGTTGGTTCATCTCGGATTGCCGGTGACCATGGAAGACCTCGATGTCGCCCTAATGGCAGCCTTTCAGGAAATCTTCGAAGCCTAACCAATCCAACTTTAATCCGTAGAACGAATCTCGAAGCCGGAACCGTCGTAATCGACCGGCTCTTGCACTATGTCTAAGACATTGGCCGAAGGCGGTCCGGACCAGCACGCTTGTATCATCTCATCCACGATTGTGACCGGTCCCGAGAAGACGGCCTCTACGAATCCGTCCCGGCGGTTTCGAACCCAGCCGTCCAGGCCGCGGGCGCGCGCTTCGCGTTCGGTCCAGGCGCGAAACCAAACACCCTGCACCCGGCCGTAAATTTCAACACGAATACAGCTACGCGCGGACACGGCTATTCGAATTCGAGAATTTTCTGATCCACCACCAAGCTATCACCGGTGTCGGCGTGGATTTCACCGATCACGCCGTCGCGTTCCGCCCGGAGAATATTCTCCATCTTCATGGCTTCAACCACCGCCAGCTCCTCGCCGACATTCACGTCCTGGCCGCTCTCGACGGCTATTCTTATCAACAGTCCAGGCATCGGCGACAGTAAGAATTTCGACGTGTCGGGGAGTGATTTCTTCGGCATGAGGCGTTGATGCTCAGCCACATGCGGTTCCAAAACGCGCAGATCCATTTGACCGCCGGCATGGGTAAGTCTGTATCCCACGGGGTTGCGTTCCACTTGCGCGCAAATATCGACGTCGTTCACGGTGCCAAGGAACATTGGGTCGCCTGGATTCCAACCCCCGTGAATTTCGAAATCCTTCTCGCCGACCTTCATCAGCCAGCCCCCACCGTTACGATTGCTTCGCACCTGGAATTCGCTGCGGTTGTCGTCCTCCACGAAAACAATGAATTTGCGCGGCGCATTGGCTCCGCCGCCATTTAGATCGCGCTCACTGGCGCCATGATGCATTGCGGACGCGACAGCCACCAAGAGCGTCATGTCTCCCGGAACCAGATATTCGGTATTGAAGCCTTCGGGAAACTCTTCCTCGATAAATCCCGTCGTCAATCGACCTTCCGCGAAACGTGGATGCTTCATAAGCGCGGCCAAGAACGGGATATTATGTTGAATACCACGGATATAGAACCGGTCGAGCGCATCCCGCATGCGGGCGATCGCTTGTTCGCGGTTCTCGCCACCGGTGATCAATTTGGCGATCATCGGGTCATAGAACATGGAAATCTCACCGCCCTCAAAGACCCCCGTATCCACGCGGACGTGGTCGGTTTCCTCGGGGGCCTGATAGCGTACTAACCGGCCAATCGACGGCATGAAGTTACGCAACGGGTCTTCCGCATATACCCGCGTCTCCACGGCCCATCCCTTCAGCGTAATATCTTCTTGCGAGACCGGTAGTTTCTCCCCCGCGGCAACGCGAATCATCAACTCGACGAGATCCAACCCGGTAATGTATTCGGTCACCGGATGCTCGACCTGCAAACGGGTATTCATTTCCAGAAAGAAGAAATTCCGGTCCTTGTCGACAATGAATTCGACGGTGCCGGCAGAACGGTATTGGACCGCTTCGGCCAGCACCACTGCCTGTTTTCCCATCTCGGCGCGAAGCTCATCGGTGACAAACGGCGAAGGCGCTTCCTCAATGACCTTTTGGTGGCGGCGCTGAATCGAACATTCGCGCTCGCCAAGATAAACGGTGTTGCCGTGTGCATCCGCCATGATCTGAATTTCGATATGTCGCGGGTCTTCCACAAACCGCTCAATGAATACCCGATCATCCCCGAAACTGGACTGTGCTTCGTTGACGGCGGATTCAAAGCCGGAGCGCGCTTCATCCTCATTCCGCGCGATACGCATCCCTTTGCCGCCACCACCCGCGGAGGCCTTGATCATCACCGGAAATCCGACATCCTTTGCAATCACGACCGCCTTGTCGGCATCGGGGATCGCCGCCGTATGTCCCGGGATCGTGTTAACTCCGGCCTTGGCCGCGAGCTTCTTCGATTCGATCTTATCGCCCATCGCGCCAATCGCGAGCGTATTAGGGCCAATGAAGGCAATTCCGGCCGCCTCCAACATTTCCGCAAAGGCCGCGTTTTCGGACAAGAACCCATATCCAGGATGAATGGCTTCCGCGCCGGTGTCTTTGGCCACCTGCACGATTCGTTCGGCCACCAGATAGCTTTCGGACGACGCCGCACCGCCCACATGCACCGCTTCGTCAGCCATGCGCATATGTAATGCACCGTCATCGGCGTCCGAATAGACCGCAACCGTCGCAATGCCCATTCGTTTTGCCGTGCGCATGACCCGGCATGCGATTTCACCTCTATTCGCTATGAGAATCTTCTTAAACACGCCTGCGCTCCGCCACTCATTTATCGCCCGAATTCAAAGGCCATTCGACCCAATTTCCTGACTTTGTCAACACAACTGCGGCTTGTCGGAGAACAGAACCATACCAAAATATGAATTGAAATTTTCGGCCAATCACATTACTTGCGAATAACTGGCAGGGTGGAACAAGTTCACTCGCGTCTATAGGAGGGCGTAAATGAAGGCGTTTCAGCTAAGAACCATTACCGCACCGCTGGTCGGCCTGACACTCGCGCTCGCCGGCTGCACCACGGGGCAATACGATAAAATCACTGAAGTCAGCTCGGAAAAATCGCTTTTGCGGTTTTACGGCAAAGCCCAAAAGGGCGTCACAGCGCAACGCGTCGCGTTCGCAGACCCTTGGGAATATGAAGAATATGCCGGTCTCAAAGGCAAAGGCATGCGCCTCGAGGTATTCTATATCGAAGCCGCCGACTACCAAACTTCGGTCCAATACCCCTATCATCTTCGCGGAATGGTCGATACTTGGCACTACAACTCTGGCAAGGCGAAGTCCTGGGGTGAAGCGTATAGCGTCCCAAACCCGATGACTGAAATCGACTACCAGCGTTATGTGCAGAGTGGTGAATCCTGTATTGGATTTCACGCCGGATGGGACACACCGCCCGATGATCCGCTATTACGTCCGGGCCGCGTGATCTTCGGTTATATGTGTGCCGGCAAAAACACCCAGCTCTCCGATGGCGTCATCGACGATACGCTCCGGAATATCGGTATTCGAGGGCTGACAGAGAAAATACGCCGGAACGATCCGCGTCAGATTGCCACGACATTCGGCGAGAAAAGCAACGTCCCGCCGCAGGCCAAAACCACAGCCTTGTCGATCGCCAAAGGTTCGTCGTCGGGCGCGCAAGGAAACCCGAATTTTCCTTTTGAATTCGTCGTCCCCTATTACGAAGATGGTGGTAACGAAACGGTCAACTAGGCAGATTGGAGCGGGCTAGATCGCGAACCGCGGTTGCAGCCCGCTCTATCCCTTCCCGGCTGATATCCAAATGCGTAACCGCCCGCATGCGGTATAGATCGTTTGCGCCGATACGAATCCCGGCACTCTCGATTAATCGGTCGCGAAACTCTTCCGCCGTCAGGCCAGTGCCTTCGACATTGAAGAAAACCATATTGGTTTCTATCCCGTCCTCGACCGTAATACCCGGCGTATTGCCCAGCAGTTCTCCAAAATAACGGGCATTCTCATGATCTTCCGCCATCCGCTCGACGTGACGCTCCAAAGCATGCACGCCTGCAGCCGCTACGATCCCCGCCTGCCGCATGGCACCGCCCATACGCTGCTTCCATTGCCAAGCCTGCTCGATGAAATCCTTATCTCCTGCCAGGACGGCGCCGATCGGACAACCGAGCCCCTTCGACAGATCTAACCAGAGCGTGTCGAACGGCTCTGCAAACTCCCTCGCCGAGACACCGGTCGCGACAACCGCATTAAGCAACCGCGCCCCATCCATATGCATGATCAAGCCCTTCTCGCGGGCAACGGCACCCACTTCGCGCACTGCCTCCAGCGGCCAGACCGATCCGCCGGCACTATTGGATGTCTGCTCGACCACGACCATACGAGGTTTCGGCGTATGCCTACGGGCGCGCCGCACGGCTCCATCCAATTGAGCCGCCGTAAATACGCCCTTTTGACCATCGATGACGCGCGACATGGCCCCAGCGAATACCGCGAGACCGCCACCTTCCGTATTGACGATATGTGCCGTCTTGTCGGCGATGATCTCGTCACCTGGACGGCAATGCACAGCGGCGGAGATTTGATTGCACATGGTTCCCGAAGGCAGGAACACCGCTTCTTCCTTGCCAAGTAATTCCGCCGTCATCTCACATAACTTCGTAACCGTCGGGTCCGTGCCTTGCTGTTCGTCGCCGACTTCTGCTTCTGCCATGGCTTTCCGCATTTCCGGCGTCGGTTTGGACTGTGTATCGCTGTAAAGATCGATTTCTATGGCGGGCATCGGAGTCTCACCTCAAGGGTTGGAATTTTGCGGAAGGGCGGCAGTTCAATCGCGCCCCAACAAAGAATCAAGCAGGCCCATGGCATATGCGGCATGAACCGCGAGCGGCGCCCCCCAGGCGACCAAGGGAAAAACGAACCACGGTTCCTGCGCATTCACCGAAAGACTCACGATCACCAGCACGATCATAACGACGGCGAAGAGCAGAATATGCACGCCGAACCATAACAGGCGCCGGCGGGCACGCGCGCGTTTCGGGTCGTCTTGATCTTCCCCGCTGCCGCTCATTCCTGTTGCTCAAAGCGGAATGTTCGCATGCTTCTTCCAGGGGTTTTCCAGTTTCTTTTTCTCGAGCAGTTTCAGAGCCCTGCAAATGCGCCGCCGTGTATTGCGTGGCATAATCACATCATCGATAAAGCCAAGTGAACTCGCCACGAATGGATTGGCGAAGCGTTCCTGATATTCCTGGGTGCGCTGTTCGATCTTCTCGGTGTCACCGATATCCTGGCGGAAGATAATCTCGACCGCGCCCTTCGAGCCCATCACCGCAATTTCGGCCGTGGGCCAGGCATAATTCGCGTCGCCGCGTAGATGCTTCGAGCTCATGACGTCATAAGCGCCGCCATATGCCTTCCGAGTGATCACCGTGACCTTGGGCACCGTCGCCTCCGCGTAGGCGAACAACAGTTTCGCGCCGTGTTTGATAATGCCGTTATATTCTTGATCCGTGCCCGGAAGGAACCCCGGGACATCGACGAAGGTGACGATAGGAATATTGAAGCAATCGCAGAACCGGACGAACCGCGCCGCTTTCTTCGCCGAATCGATATCAAGGCACCCCGCCAACACCATCGGCTGGTTGGCGACGATACCGACCGGTCGGCCCGACATACGGGCAAAGCCAATCACGATGTTCCCTGCATAGCTCGGCTGGAGCTCGAAAAACTCGCCCTCATCGACGATTTTCTCGATTAGCTCCTTCATGTCGTATGGCTTATTCGGATTTGCCGGTACCAAAGTATCCAGCGACAGTTCGGGTCGGTCCTCCGGATCGTGTGTTTCTCGACGTGGCGGCATCTCCCGGTTCGATGACGGCAAGAAGCCCATGAAACGGCGAAGCTGCAGAAGCGCGTCCACATCGTTTTCGAACGCTAAATCGGCAACGCCCGATCTCGTCGTATGGGTAATTGCACCGCCTAACTCTTCTTGCGTCACTTCCTCATGGGTCACCGTTTTAACGACATCCGGCCCGGTCACGAACATGTAGGATGAATCTTTCACCATAAAGATGAAGTCGGTCATCGCGGGAGAATACACGGCTCCCCCTGCACATGGCCCCATGATCAGCGAAATCTGCGGAATAACACCTGACGCCATGACGTTCAGTTGAAAGACGTCCGCATAACCGCCGAGGGACGCGACTCCTTCCTGAATGCGAGCACCGCCGGAATCGTTCAAACCGATTACCGGCACCCCCACCTTCATGGCTTGTTCCATGACTTTCACGATCTTGCGTGCGTGCGCCGCCGAGAGCGAACCGCCAAAGACAGTAAAATCCTGACTGAAGACGAAGACCTCCTTGCCGTCGACGGTTCCGTGCCCGGTGATGACACCGTCACCCGGGACCTTTTGTTCGGCCATTCCGAACTCATAGCAATCATGCTCGACGAACATGTCCCATTCTTCAAAAGAACCGGCGTCGAGGAACACGTCGATCCGCTCGCGCGCGGTCAGCTTTCCCTTGGCATGCTGAGAGTCGATCCGACGTTGACCGCCGCCAAGACGCGCTTGCGCCCGCTTTTCTTCCAGTACTTCGATAATATCCTGCATTTCCCAGGCTTCTCCTCTGGCCGGTTTACCGACGCGATTTTAACGCCCTCGCTCCGCCGCAACAAACACTCGCGACATGCCCTACACTTGCGCCGACAACAAACCGATAAATCGCTCGGCAGCCAACAGTTCACGCGTCAATCCTTCGCGACGCTCAGTCGATAGCGGGTCGTCGCCCCACAGTTCAGCTTGGTAAATTTCATCCAACAGTCCTGCTGCGACCGCAGCGGACGCTTCCAAGGCCCCATCCGCCACCGCCAGTCCAAGAACAACCGAGCCCGTGCCCGTCGTCAGCACATGCAAGCCCGTCAGTGTGAAATCATCCCGAGCTCCAACCACGCGTCGTATAGCGGCAAGTGCATCGGCGTCCTGTTTGACATGAACGATACCCACCGTCGGAACGAGCCGCGCACCATGGCTCCGCGCCAACCAATCCAAATGCGGTTGCCATTCCTGTTGCTGGCGCTCCACCAAATCCGGCGGATCATCCGCCCGGTAGCATAACAGGTCGGTTTCCGCATACCCGGCGATCTCGTCGACCACCTCCTTGCGGCGGGGGCGAACACGGTCCAGCGCCGTATTGACAAACCCGGTCAACGCCATCGACCCTAGATCGATCTTCTCAGTTTGCGCGTCCCACTCCTCGGCCACCGCGCTCGCGAGCCTTTGCGAAGGTAGTTGTAGTTTCGATTTCATCGGCGTGCGAACCGGACGTCCGTCCAACGTAATCGCGAACCCGTCCGCTAATTCCTCGACATCGACTTTTTTGTAAAATCGTTTCGGCGCCGTTCCCGTCACTTACCGAATAACCCCTTCAAAAGATTACCCGCACCTTCGACCCCTTTGGACACTGGGTCCAAAGCTTCTTTCTGTGCCGGTGCCGATTTTCCGCCGGATGAAGTAGCGGGTTTCAAACACGGATTATCGCCATCGGCACCCAATTCGCCCAATCCCAAAAGGAGCGCCGGCGGAAAGCCGACCCCAAGCGCCATGCCGCCGAGTTTCCGTAAAACAGAAAATTCATCCAATCCGTAGCTCGGGTCTCCCAAGGTACCGCCGATCTTGACCGCGACCGCCAAATTTAAGGTCGCGGATTTCGGCTCGGGTGTGACGACAACGTCGAGCGCTTCAGTTCCGAGATCCATTTTTCCTTTCCCAACGATCCGCGCGTATTCCGTATCGATGACCGCAGCCGAAATATTCGCGATGCCCTTCTTGATATCGGTTTGGGAGACCACGCAGTTCAAGACGGTATATTCCTTCTTGTCGCCGGTTATCATCTTAGCAACAACCTGAGTCGGCCCACCGATAAAGGCATCCAAAGCGGTCGTCTTCACACGTCCCTCGCCTATCACGGCTCTGACCTGACCATCGAGCCCAGCCGCGAGGTTGCGTACGGTCTTGCCCCGCCCGTTCAGCTTCACGTTGATATTAATCGCGCCTTCGAGCAGGTCCGTAACGTCCGCATCGGTGAGAAGTTTGCCAAGATCGATTTTCAATGCCTTCATCGATACCGCCAATGCAGGCGTCGCCCGAGAGCCGTCCAACCGGACTTCGCCGTCAATCGTCCCTTTTGCAATCTCCGCCTTAAGTGGGGAAATTTGGAGATTCCCGCCTTTGAGAGAGACACCGACATCGATATTTTCGATCGCAGGCCCATTCGCTAAAACGCGTTTCGCCGTCAGTCGAATATTCGCATCCGCGAGCTTTAACGCCTCGACCGGCAGTGGTGTATTCGGCAACACCCGGCCGTCCTCGCCAGCGCTATCTGAAGATCCCGGTTTAGAGTCCGCCCCTTTATCCGAATTTTGAGCATCCGATTTATTGGCGCCGGAAGGCAGGAAATCCGTCAGATCGATCAATGTCGACTTGAACGCACCGTCGATTGACGGGCGCTTTCCAGCAAGTTTAGCTTTTAGATTTCCACCAATGTCACTTTTCCCAACTTTCACCGCAAGATCGGTAAGTTCGATAATTGTACTCAGACCGCCGCGCACCTTGGCGGAAATCGAATAGGGACCAATTGGCAGAATAGACGCACCGACCAGCGGTGATAGCGTTGCGAATGATTGACCGGACGCCGCAAGCGTCAGGTCCAGTCCACTCACGCCAATGGCGTCTTGAATGCTGCCGCCAATCGCGACCTTGGCGCCACCCGCTTCCACATCAAGTTTCAGCGGCCACTCCTTCTCCGGATCGGTCAAAGCCCCCAACGCGCCCAATTGCCCGCTACCGGAGATGGGCTGCCCATCCACCGTCATCGCGAAAGACATATCGACGGGCTCGCCCGGACCGTCCCCTGCGAGCGATATCTTATCGAGCAGTAGGACATGCTTTTGGCCGGAAGCCGCGTCTATGTAGGTAAGTTTCGCGTTTTCGATCAAAACCTTTCGGACTACCGGTATCGGTAAATCATCGGGAGCGCTCGCCAGTGAACTCTTGGCGCTTTCTTTGGGTGCCACGGCAGACTTGGGCGCAGCGGTCCCGAAATCGAAATTAGCGCGGCCTTTTGCATCGCGCTCTATCAAAATATCCGCCCCGCTCAACAACACATGATCGACTTCCACGGTCTTAGTGAGAAGCGGAAGCAACGCCACCTGCGCGGAGAACTTGTCGACCGTCACCATTTGCGGCCGTGATCCCCAATCGGCATTTTCAAATTTGACGCCATCGACGGCCAAGGAGGGCGAGAAGGACAGCTCGAGCCTAATATCGCCGTCGATCACAAGGGTACGGCCGGTCGCTTCCTTGACCTTCTCCGCGATCAAACCCTTGTACTGATTGAAATCGATATTCATGACAACAATGATCGCACCAACGATAACGGCGACGATCAAAACCGCGAGAGCCTTCAATATCATGGACAAACGCATTACAGCCTTCCCCAAATTGTACGGAGCGTCTCCTCAAGTTCGCGAAACGATCGGAGGATCGTCTCGGCACCCGCGGATTTCAGCTCACTCGCTTCATGATAACCCCAGTCTACACCGATTGCTGTCACTTTGGCATTCGCCGCCATCGTAATGTCGAAAACGGTATCGCCGATCATGACCGTATTTTGCGGCTCCGCGCCAAGTTCTCGCATCGCGTCCAAAAGGATCGTGGGGTTCGGTTTGCCGGGTCCGTCATCGGATGTTTTCAGCGAGACGAAACGGTCGAGTAATCCATGCCTTTCGAGCGTCGCTTCTAAACCGCGCCGTGATTTCCCCGTCGCGACGCCGAGCAGAACACCGGCACTATCCAACACGTCAATCGCTTCCTTCGTTCCCTCATAGAGCGGTTCATCATGATCGGTCCGGTTACGAATTTCAAAGAATGCGTCCTTATAGTGCCCCGCCAAGCGCTCATGATCCGAAGCAGCACCTTCCGGATGCAATCGCCCGATGGCTTCGACCAATTGTAACCCGACAATGGAGCGTACATCGTGACCCGAGGGCGGAGTGCCCAGGCCTTCCGCCGCCCAAGCCATCGACATGGCCTCAATGATGGAATGCGCGCTGTCGACCAAGGTACCGTCGCAATCGAACACGGCGAAATACAAGGGAGTGCTATCGGTCAATGCGTTACCTCTATCGGGGAGCCTGCTAATCTCTCGAAATTGGAGTCCTATAGGTGACGAGGCGCATGGACCAGAAGAGATTGTCCTCTGAAGTACGCTTGCGGAAGATTCTCTATGAAAGTCCGCTGATCAACACGGTTCTTACAAAATCGGACGAACTATCGCTGCCCGGTTGGCACCTTTGCGCGGGATGTCTGACGCAGAGCGTTTGGAATTCGATCTTCGAATTGCCCAGCGAACACGGGATCGACGACATCGACCTCATATATTTCGACAATGACAACCTCGGCGAGGCGACCGAGGAAAACCAAGCGCAGCAAGCTCGAACTCTATTTGCCGATCTTGCCGTCCGGCTCGATGTGAAAAACGAAGCCCGGGTCCATCTTTGGTATGAAGGTAAATTCGGGAAAGCTATCCCGCCCTTCCAGTCGATTGAGCATGCCGTCAGCAACTTTCCGACGACGGCGACCGCCATCGCGGTCCACCCTCGCCCAGACGGTATAGTCATTGTCGCTCCATTCGGCCTCGACGATTTGTTTGACGGCATCGTCCGCCCGAATAAGACGATGGTCACCCAGGATCGCTATGAGGAAAAGATAGAGAGATGGCGGAGATTTTGGCCGCAACTCACCTACCTTCCTTGGCAAGGTTCCGACGAGGAGGATTGAATGATGCCGACAGTATCAACAAACGGCGCGGACATTTATTACGAAGTGCATGGTGAAGGGCCTGCGGTCGCGTTCGCCCATGGCCGGGGCGGTAACGCCGCCAGTTGGTGGCAACAGGTTCCGAAATTCGCCGAGCATCATAAAGTCGTGGTTTTCGACCACCGAATTTTCGGCCGCTCGACTTGCGCACCGGAAGATTTCGACCGAAGCCTATTTGACAGCGACTTTCTTGCCATCCTCGACGCCGAGGGAATCGAAAAGTGCGCCATCGTCTGCCAATCCATGGGCGGCTGGACCGGACTGAAAACAGCTGTATTTCACCCGGAAAGGGTTTCTTGCCTGATACTCTCGAATACGCCGGGGGGTATGCAAATTCCGGCGGTCCAAGATGCTTTGGCGAAGTCGCGCCAACGCTTTGCCGAACAAGGTGTCGGCCGCGCCGCCGTCGCTGCCGATTTTCCGAAACGAAACCCGGATGGGGCATATCTTTACCGGCAAATCGGATCGTTGAACATAAACCTGCCGGAAGACCTGAGCGGGAAAAATCCCGGCGGCGTCCTACCGTCGGATATGGACGGTTATGCAGTCCCCACCTTGATGATCACCAGTGAACACGACGTCTTGTTCACCCCGGAGCTGATCCGCGAGGTTTCCACACATATTCCAGGGTCGGAGGTTGTCGAATTACCGACAGCGGGACATTCACCCTATTTCGAGACGCCGGAGGCCTTTAACAAAACCATCGCAACCTTCCTCGCGAAACATGTATAGGGTTTAGGCTTAGTCGATATCCAAGAAGGGCTCTTCAGCGGGTTCGTTCTCGAACTCTAGCATCTTCCAAAGCTCCGCCATATGGGGTGGGAGCTGGGCTGTAACCCGTATATCGCCCTTTCCCGAAAGTTTCGGCACCGTTATTTCTCGTGCAAACAGTTGCAGCTTTTTCGCCGCGGCGGGGAGGCCATCGACAAACGCGTCCCGTCCGCCATATTTACCATCACCTAAGATCGGACATCCGATCGCCGCGCAATGAGCGCGCAGTTGGTGAGTACGGCCCGTGCGCGGCCAGAGCGCCAACCACGTCAGCCGCTTTCCCGCCCGCTCGAGGATCTGAAAGTCGGTGATCGCGCGCTTGCCATCCTCTTCATCGACGCCGACTCGTTCGCGCCCTTGGCTCGCATTCTTGGTGAGCGGAAGGTCGATACGGCCCGCATCACGCTCAGGCAAGCCAACGGTGATCGCCCAGTAAATCTTGCGGACATCGCGCCCGATAAATTGACGCCCAAGCTCACGCGCCGCTGCGGTACTGCGCGCGAGAACCATGACACCGCTGGTATCCTTGTCCAATCGATGGACGAGCTTAGGCCGCTCTTGTGCATCAAACTGCAGAGCGTCGAGCATCCCGTCGAGATGCCGTGTCGTGCTGCTGCCACCCTGGACCGCGAGACCGGTTGGCTTATCCAGGATGATCATGTCGTCATCCATGTGGAGAATCAGATCGCGAACGAAGACGATATCTTTTTCATCGAGAGGCTGACGCGACGGCTTTCCATCTGACGGGTTAGTTTGAATTGGTGGTATGCGGATTTCCTGTTCGGCGACTAGGCGCAATCCGGCTTTCGCCCGCTTGCCGTCGACCCGAATCTGTCCGGTGCGCAGCAGTTTCTGCAGACGACCCCTCGGCAGATCGGGAAAATGCCGGAGAAACCATCGGTCGAGACGCAATTCCGAATCCGCTACCGTAACCTTGCGATGTTCGACGCCGCTCATGGCAAAACCGCCCGCATGAGGGCGAGCCCGGCGAAGATCGCGACAATAGACGCCACAACGGAAATCAATACATAAGATGCGGCCAACAGCGTCTCTCCCCTACCGTGCAACACGGCGATATCCAGCGAAAACGTCGAAAACGTCGTCAAGGCGCCAAGAATGCCAACGGTCAGAAAGGCGCGCATCTCGACGCTCGGCGACCAAGCCAACGCCATGAGTTCAACCAACACGCCCATGGCGAAACAGCCGATGACATTGACCGTCAACGTTCCCCACGGAAACCCATCACCCAGCATAACGGCGCCCCATCTTTCGATAAAATGCCGTGCTACCGCACCGAGAGCGCCACCGAGCGCAATTGCCATAACCGTCTTCATGATCTATCCAATACTCGTCGGATATTCCGGCTCAGACCAATTATCTTCCGGGCCAAACTCCGCCCTACAAACAAACGATCACTCATCAGCCAACAGATATATGCTACCTCAACACGCTCACTACAAATTTTATTGGCTCCGATATTACCAACTGTGGCGGAAATATGCGGATCGCACGATGGCCCCGCGCAAGACGTATATGGGGAACCTGTTGATTGCCGATTATAGCAATCGCCATGGAACGTTGAATGACGGCTGCTTTGTCGAATGCGGTACCTGGCGCGGCGGCATGTCTTTTGGTCTGACCGAAGTCTTATCGGGTATCCGGGAATTCCACTATTTCGATTCGTATGAGGGCCTTCCACCCGCCGGAAAATGGGACGGCGATAAAGCGCGCACGGAACAATCGACCGGAGCATTGTGGCACAATAACAACACAGCGGAATACGACGATTTTCTGGAAGGCATGAGACCATTAGAGAAGCCGGGCCGTACACTGAGCGCCCATAAAGGCTGGTTCGAAGATACCTTGCCCCAATTCGTACCCGAGCGGCCAATCTCCATACTTCGTCTCGATGGAGATTGGTATGAACCAACAGTCTGTATCCTCGACAACCTATTCGACCGTGTGATGCAGGGCGGGTTGATAATGATCGACGACTATTACGATTGGGATGGTTGCACGCGCGGTGTCCACGATTTCCTTTCGAAGCGGAAATTGACGGAGCACATTCGCCAATCCCGGTATGGCGGCCTCGCCTATATCCTCAAACGCACTCCGATGGATTAGGTCTAACTGCTAGATCGTTTCGCTCTTAAATCCGACCAATATTGCAAGCGTTTGCGAATTTCCCGTTCGAATCCACGGTCGACGGGCGCATAGAGCGTTTGGCGATCCATATCCTCGGGAAAATAATTTTGCCCGGAAAACCCATCTTCCGCATCATGATCATAAGCATAACCGTCGCCATACCCGAGCTCCGACATCAACTTGGTGGGTGCATTCAAAATAAGTTTGGGCGGTATCAGGGAGCCGGTTTCTTTCGCCGTTCGCATTGCTGTCCCATAAGCCTTATAGGCCGCGTTAGACTTCGGGGCGGTGCCGAGATAAATCACCGCTTGCGCTAATGCCAACTCACCCTCGGGCGTCCCCAACCGCTCATACGTCTCCCAAGCGGTCAACGCCTGCACCGCTGCATTTGGGTCGGCGAGGCCGATATCCTCGTAGGCGAACCGCAATAGCCGCCGCGCGACGAACCGAGGATCCTCGCCGCCTGCCAGCATCCGCGCCAACCAATACAGCGCCGCATCCGTGTCCGAACCGCGCAGGGACTTATGCAGCGCGCTGATCAGATTGTAGTGGCCCTCCTGTCCCTTATCGTAGATCGGTGCCCGGCGCTGAATGACTTCGCTCAAAGCCGCCGTATCGAGGGCCTCATCCGCCCTCAATTGAAAAAGTTGTTCGCAGAGATTGAGCAAGAAGCGACCGTCACCATCCGCCATGGCACGAATCGCGACACGGGCATCTTCATCAATCGGAAGCGCTCGTCCCTCCGCCTCCTCTGCTCGCCGCAATAATGCTTCCAAGGCCTCCGCATCCAAGCGTTCGAGCACGAAAACCTGGCATCGTGAGAGCACGGCGGCGTTTAATTCGAAACTCGGATTTTCCGTCGTCGCGCCAACAAGGACCACGGTGCCATCCTCCACATAGGGCAGGAACCCGTCCTGTTGCGCACGATTAAAACGGTGAATTTCATCAACGAATAACAACGTTCCCCGACCGCCCAATCGTTGCTGTTTTGCCTTCTCGAAGACCTTGCGAAGATCGGCCACACCGGAGAACACCGCCGATAGCGGCTCAAACTCCAGGTCCACATGATCCGCTAGGAGGCGCGCAATGGTGGTTTTCCCGGACCCAGGCGGCCCCCAAAGGATGAGTGAGGCCAAGCGGCCTTCATCGAGCATCCGCCGCAGGGGACCGGTCTCGCCCAATAAACGGTCCTGTCCTACCACCTCTGCAATGGAGACCGGGCGCAGCCTATCGGCCAGGGGTCGCGGCGCCTCGGATTCGAATAAGCCCCCCTGAGATGCCATCCCCTCTAACCAATCCGAACGTTAATCAAGCGATTGCCTCGCTGCAGTTTCAGATTCCAACCATCGTAGGCTTCCCGCACGAAGCGTTTCAGGTCTTCCACCTTGGAAATTTTCACTTCGTTTATCTCCAAGACAATATCGCCTGGTTTGAAGCCATATCGAGCGGCAGGTGAATTCCGTTGCACCGATAAGATCATCAAGCCGCTGGCATCGGTGTCGATCCCCAACTCCGCC
>Ga0055584_100003485_pt1 | contig 15537 bp, 17 predicted proteins | sample OSDHelmetaG_FD_58716 | JGI IMG/M metagenome (GOLD analysis project Ga0055584, IMG submission 58716) | Pelagic marine sediment microbial communities from the LTER site Helgoland, North Sea, for post-phytoplankton bloom and carbon turnover... | ecosystem: Environmental > Aquatic > Marine >... | reverse complement strand
AAACCTGGTCGGATTCACGGCGATGATTTCAGTTGGTATCGGAGAGGCTGCAGCCGTGCGTGTCGCCCAGGAGATGGGCGCCGGCCGGCCCGGTGATGCACGCCTGGCCGGTTTTGTCGCCCTGGCGCTGGGTGTTGTGGTGGCACTTCTGTTTGCCGCCCCCCTGCTTTTCGCGCCGGACCTGCTTGCTGCCCTGTTCCTGGATATCGATGACCCGGCCAATGCCGAAACCCTGAGGATTGTTGCGCTGTTGGCCGCAATTGCGGCGCTTTTCCTGATCTTCGACTGTCTTCAGATCATCGGTGCAAGGGCCCTGCGTGGTCTCCAGGACACGGTCGCACCTGCCTGGATTTCGTTTGTGGACTACTGGATTCTGGCCGTTCCGCTCGCCGTCCTGCTTGCATTTCCGCTGGGTCTTGGTGGCGTGGGCCTCTGGCTCGGCATGGCGGCGGGCCTTGCGCTGGCTGCCGTTTGGCTGTGTCTGCGCTTTGCCCGCCTTTCCAAGGTGCCCGGAAGCTAGAGCAGATCGCGTTAAGCCTGTACCGCACGCGCGCCAGGCTTAACGCGTGAATCCGATCTAGCCAGCCATCTTCTTGAGGCCAATCGACATCATGATGGCGGTCCAGCCGGTCATGATAAGGCTGATTCCGACCATCAGGCCGATGGCCCAAACGGCGGTTCCAGGAAGGCCCGAAAGCAGTAGGATACCAAGCACGGCGTCAACCAGACCGCTGAAAAGAATCCAGCCCCAGCCGTTGCCGGGACGCATGGCAAATCCAGCCACCAGTTTGGCGCCGCCTTCGACCAGCAGCAGGATTGCGATGATGACGGTCAGTGTCACCGCGCCTTGCAGAGGATTGGCGAGAAGAAGGATGCCGGCAATGATGGCAGCGGCGGCTGCAAGGATGTTCCAGAACTGCGAGCCTTCCACGCGACCGCGCAGGCTGCGCCACAGGCGTGTGATGCCGCCGATCAGGAAGACCGCACCGATCACCAATTCAATGGCGAGCGTAAAGATCGCGGGGACTGCGATGGCGACGCTTCCCAGGATGAGCAGAACAATGCCCTCCCACAAAAGTGCCTTGGATGCGGTGGCCACGAGGGGTGCGCCGTCGGGTGTCTGTGTCGTGTCGTTCATGGATTTTGCCTTTTGCTTGTCGTGCAGCGGTCAGAGCAGGTGCTGGCCGCCGGTGATCATGATTTCGGTGCCGGTGACATAGCCCGCATCGGGGCTACAAAGATAGAAGATCGTGCCGGCGACTTCTTCTGGCGTTCCCGTGCGTCCCATGGGGATGCGCGGAATCAGGTCTTCGGTTTCGGGCGAGAGAATGGCGGTTTCGATTTCACCGGGAGCGACTGCGTTCACGCGCACACCCAGATGGGCGAACTCGGAAGCCATTTCGCGGGTGAGTCCCGACAGGGCGGCCTTGGAGCAGGAATAGGCGCTGCCCGCAAAGGGGTGAATACGATGACCGGCGATGGACGTCACATTGACGATGGCCCCTTCGCCACGATGCAGGGCCGCTGCAAAGCCGCGCGCCAGGATGAGTGGGGCAAAGAAATTAAGTTCAAAGACTTCGCGCCAGTGATCCAGACTGCCGTTGAGCGTACCCAGACGCTCTCTGAAACTGGTTTTGGGCGAGACGCCGGCATTGTTGACCAGAGCATGGACCGGGCCGTCGCCGATAAAAGCGTTGGCCGTCTCGACAAAGGCATCGATGCTGGCGGGGTCGGCAAGATCCGTCGGCACGTGAAGATGGGGCGAGTCATCGACCTGCCGGTCCATGGGAATATCATCACGTGAACAGCTCACGACACGCCAGCCCTCACGCACAAAGCGGATCACGACCTGATGGCCGATACCCCGGCTGGCTCCGGTAATCACGACAGTCTTCTGCTCTTTGTTATCGGACATCGGGTTTCCAGCAATAAGTCACGTCAGGTTCCTTTTCAGCCTCGCTGACACCAAAGGCGGTGGCAACAAGACCCTGGCTTTCATAGAAGGCGCGTGCCGTCAGGTTAGCCTGGAAGGTATAAAGCATGAAACCGTCCGGGCGCAGCCGTTTGATGTCATCCAGCAGTGTCCTGCCGATGGAACAATGCTGAAAGTCCAGCCTCACGAAGAGCTGATCCAGATCGGCGCCCTCCAGACAGGCAAAGCCAACCGTCACCTTGTCATGCACGCCAAGACGTACATTATCCCAGCGTTTCAGGGCATCGCAGACAAACCAGCGAAATGAGGTGTCGCTGTGGGTCCAGGGCATGAAGGTGTAGGCCGCACGTGACGCCTGCGCCAGGATTGTCACAACATCATCAAAGTCGTCGTTGGTGTAACCCCGGACCGTTACAGGGACGCTCAAGAGGCCTTGTGACCCAGCACGGCGTCGACATCAATTTCATCCATTTGCTGGGGCATCAGGAATTTCTCAGCATAATCGCGATAGACCCCGGATTCGATGAAGAGATCAAAGAGGTCAGGGTCGATGTGACCGTCCTTCTTCATGAAGGTCATGATGCGGATCGACTCCGACAGCGTCTTGGGATCCTTGTAGGGGCGGTCTGCTGCCGTCAGGGCTTCAAAGATATCGGCAATGGCCATGATGCGTGCGGGCACCGACATCTGTTCGCGGTTAAGGCCTCGTGGATACCCGGTGCCGTCCATCTTTTCGTGATGACCGCCAGCAAATTCGGGAACGCGGCGCAGTGATTTGGGGAAGGGGAGCTGCTCGAGCATCTCGATAGTGATTTCCATGTGGTCGGTAATCACCTTGCGCTCTTCGCCGGTCAGCGTGCCACGCTCGATACAGAGGTTCTTGACCTCCTCTTCAGAAAGCAGAGGCGTCGTCCTGCCGCCGGCATCGCGCCAGGTCTTGGCGGCGATGGCGCGGACCCGCTCCTTCTTGTCGTCTGCCATGAACTCGCCACCAATATTGGCAAGCTGCAGGAACATCAGATCGTCATCGAGTTCAGCCGCCTGGGCACGGAATGCCGCTTCCAGTGCGTCCTTGTCTGCGCCTGGTTCCATGGCGGCGCGCAAGAAGTCGATTTCAGCATCGCGCTTGGCAGCGGCAAACCGTGTTTCAACTTCGACGATGCGGTCGCGGATGGTTTCCAGCTTGGTTGATTTATCCATGACGTATTCGGGCGTTGTTACCTTGCCGATGTCATGGAGCCAGCCTGCGACATGGAGAGCAAAGGTCTGCTCGTCATCCATGGAGAAGCAACCCAACGGTCCCTGTGTCGTATCGCATGCGGCCCGTGCCAGCATTTCGGTCAGGGCAGGCACACGGGTGCAGTGGCCGCCGGTATAGGGCGACTTGCGGTCAATGGCGTTGGCCATGACCTTCATGAGTGATTCGAAAAGCTGTGTCTGGGCAACCAGCAACAGGTTGTTGTCGAGCGAAACCGCAGCCTGAGAGGCCAGTGATTCCACATCGTTCTGAAGTTCCGGATCGAAGGGGCTGATGTTTCCATCGGCATCGCGTGCATTGATAAGTTGCAACACTCCGATCACGGCCTCTTCCCGGTCGCGCAGCGGCACGGTCAGGAACGACGTGGAGCGATAGGCATTCATCTCGTCGAATTTGCGTGTGCCCGAAAAATCAAACCCGTCGGTATCATAGGCGTCGGGAATGTTGATCGTCTTGCCGGTCAGGGCCGCATAGCTGGCGACGTTTTTCTCGTTGGGATCGCCCGTTTCGGGGTCATAGATCGCCAGCTTGGGCAGCGTGATTTCCTTGCCCGACGTGCCGCCCATGGAAATGCCCAGGGTGTCGTTGACCAGAATGGCAAACTCAAGCGCCTCGCGGGGGCGGCGGCGATCCCTGCCTTCCCGTCGATTGGCTGCCTGGCGTCGTTCCGTCACGCCAGATGGCGCGCCGAGTTCGACCCTGCGTCGGTCGCAGATGCGCCGGTCACCACCGGTGCGCCGGTCTATGCGTTTGCCTTCGACAAAGACAGGCTCGGGCACATCTTCGGTCTTGAGGTAGATCGTGCCGCCATCGGCCCGGCACAGGTTCTTGGCTTCCAGCATGATCATTTCGAGAAGCGTGTTGAGGTCTTTCTCACCAGTCAGTGCAACGCCGATCTCGTTCATGCGGCGCATGCGTTCACGGCTCGACTTGATCTCGGCTTCGCGCTGGTAGAGATCGGTGACGTCGTTATAGACGGCGATCAGACCGTCGCCTGATGCCGTGATGCGGGTGCGCAGGGTGCGCCCGTCGGTCAGATAGCGGTCAAAGGTCTGGCCCGGGACATGCGCTGCCATGGCCTCAGTGACCCATTGGTCACCGGGTGTTTCGCCCAATTCAACGATCTCGTAATCAACCAGGGCGTTAAGGAAACTCTCCAGCGTCGAGCCATCTCCAAGATGGCCGCTGGCTGCTCCGAACATGCGGCGTGCCGTACGGTTCCAGGACAGCAGGCGCAGATCACTGTCCAGCACCAGAACTGCGCTGGGCAGATGGTCAAAAGCATCAACAATCAGAGAACGGCGATTAGCCGATGTCTTCTGTGCCGTCGACATATCCTGGGCCAGGTTGTTGGACACCAGCCGCCCTTCCGAAATGGTCGTGGGCATTCAGCGTAAAACGCGAGAGCTGCAAACCCGCTGTTGAGAAGAATCGTAACGCCTGACTGGTTTGGTAACAAGTGATCGCTGTCGCAGTTGGCTGCAATCAGTGGGTGAAGAGAACCGGAAGGTCAGAACGGTTGAGCATGAAACGGGTCGCTCCGCCCAGGATGAGCTGGCGCAGTTTACCCTGGCTGAACGCGCCCATGACGATGAAGGCAGCTTCCTCCTGATGGGCAATCTGAAGAAGCGTATCGCCGATGTTCGTCCAGTTAGTCGGCAGGTTGTGCACATGGCAACGGATATCATGGAGTGCCAGGTAACTTGCCAGAGCGTCAGGGCCGGGACCACGCATGGAACCTTCCTCTGGTGCCATGATGGCCACTTCCTCGGCTTTTTGGAGCAGCGGCATGGCCCGGTGCACGGCACGCGAAGCCTCCGCACTGCCGTTCCAGGCAATCGCTGCGTTACCTGAAAGATCAGAAACGCTGCCAGATGGCACCAGCAGAAGTCCGCTGCCGGATTCCATCAGCACGGATTCGGCCACGACCTCTTCCTTGGCATCGCCGTCGGCTGTGGGCCGCGCTGCAATGACCAGGTCGGAAAGCCTTCCGCGCTCGGCAATCACCTCGTCTTCGCGGCCTTCTTCAAGGCGAAAGGTGACGGAGGCCTTGTTATGGGCTGGTTGCTCGGTCACTTCGACACCGTGACGTTCGGCGACTGATTCCAGGTCGGTGGACGCGCGATCGGCACGCCGGTCGATGTCCTGTTCGGCGGTCGAGATGATTTCCTCGATGACGGCGCCGGTCATGCCCTCAGTCATGAAAGCCACGGCATCACGCGGATTGCGGCGCACATTGATCGCTTCGACATGAGCGTCGAAACGTTTGGCCAGCAGCAGCGCTGTTTCCAGCGCGCTTTGGCCTTCGGTGGTGCCTGATGCGGCAACCAGAATCTTGGCCATGGTCATGGTTTGGTTCCCTTGGAACTGTGCATCTCAAGCAATAAGCCAGTTTACCCGCGATTGGCTGATCCTGCCAATCCAACATGAGCCGGACTCAGCTGGGCGGTGGAATGGGCGAATGGGGTTCCTCATGGCCGACCGGATCCTGATGGATGATGACTTCCGCGCCGGGAAACTCATTCATGATCAGAAGTTCGACTTCATCGGCGATTTCGTGGGCCTGAACCAGGGAGAGGTCGGGCTCCAGCTCCAGATGAAGCTGGACAAAGGGCTGGATGCCCGAGCTTCGGGTGCGCAAATCGTGGAGGCCCCTGGTGTCGGGATGGCTCCAGACAATCGCCTTGATCTGCTCGCGCTCTTCTTCGGGAAACTCCCGGTCCATAAGCAGGTCGAGCGAACGACCGGCCACTTTCCAGGAGCTGAACGCAATGTAGAAGGCAATGGCGATCGCGACGGCACTGTCGAACCACCAGATGCCGAATTCAGAAGACGCCACCAACGCGATGATGACGCTGAAGTTGATCATGATGTCCATGCGGTAGTGAATGGCATCGGCGCTGATGGCGGTCGATTGGGTGCGCTTGACGACATATTGCTGGAAAATCACGAGAACGATTGTGAGCACCATCGAGATCACCATGACGGCAATGCCGATCTCGGTGTTTTCGATCTGATGGCCTGTACCGAGCCGGTGCAGCGCCTCGAACACGATGAAAACGCCTGAACCAGCGATAAAGGCTGCCTGGGCCAGACCAGCCAGGGGCTCGGCCTTACCATGGCCGAAACGATGTTCCTTATCTGCAGGTTGCAGGGCATGCCGTACGGCAAAAAAGTTCAGAAGCGAGGCAAATGCATCGAGCAGGGAATCGACCAGTGAGGAGAGCATGCTGACCGAACCGGTCATCAACGCAGCAATGATCTTGGCCACAATCAGGACCAGGGCGACGGAGACCGAAGCAAGGGTCGCCAGTCGCATCAGCCGTGCGCCAGCCGCGTCGACTCTGCCGACACTACCTTCTGGAGTTTGTGAGGGGGATGTCATGTCAGGGGAACAACCTGCGGTTTGTCCATTCTGCAGCATCGTTCTCGCGTGAAAACTCGATGCGTTCATGGAGGCGGAACGGTTTTTCCGACCAGAACTCGATGCGATGGGGAATGATTCGGAAACCCGACCAGTAGGACGGTCGGGGTACGGTTCCCACGGCGTGTTTCAGGGCCATCTTTGCGACGTTCTTTTCCAGATCATAAGCGGTTTCCATAGGGCGCGACTGCTGGCTGGCCCACGCACCAATCTGGCTGTCGCGCTGGCGGCTTGCGTAATAGGCGTCGGCTTCTTCCGTGCTGACCTGTTCAACGCGGCCCTGGACGCGGACCTGCCGGCCCAGCGGCATCCAGTGGAAAGTCAGCGCGGCTTTGGGATTGGCCAGAAGTTCGCGGCCCTTCCGGCTTTCATAGTTGGTGTAGAACACAAATCCGTCAGGTCCGTGACCCTTCAGAAGAACCATGCGCAACGAAGGCTGGCCGTCCGTATCGGCGGTGGCCAGGGCAACTGCAGTAGGTTCCTTGAGGCCGGATTCTGCAGCTTCGGCATACCATTCCGAAAAAACTTCGTAGGGATCGCGGTTTTCGATGCGTGCCATGACAGATTCCTCGTGTCGGGAATGTCGGTTAAGTGTGACCGATGTCCCTTTATTCTTTTGTTTCGTGGCGTCATCCTGAATTGGTGAATGCCACAATGAGTTCTGCCTTGTTATGGCCGGATTTCTTGGCTACGGCTAGGGTCTGGTTCAGGGGTTTATCAACGGGAAACCGCAGCTGAGATGGAAAACATGATGAAGATGAAATTTGCAGCGCTGGCCATTGCCGGTGCTCTTTCTTTGTCAGCCTGCGCCGAAGGTGCGGGTGGCAAGGAAACCGCAGGCACGCTTCTCGGCGCCGCCGGTGGCGCCCTTCTGGGCTCACAGGTCGGTGGCGGTACTGGCCAGATCTTCGCGGCCATTGGCGGTGGCCTTCTGGGCGCCTATCTGGGTAATCAGGTCGGTTCATCGCTGGACCGCGCCGATCAGGCCTATGCCTCGCAGGCGGAAGTTGCCGCGCACAATGCGCCGGTCGGTGAAACCATCAATTGGAACAACCCCGATTCCGGCAACTACGGCAGTTACACGCCGGTGCGTGACGGTACCGATCAGAACGGCCAGTATTGCCGCGAGTATCAGACCACGATCACAGTCGGTGGTGAGTACCAGCAGGCCTACGGCACGGCTTGCCGTCAGGATGATGGCTCCTGGAAGGTCGTGAACGGCTAGTTAATCAGGATCTGAGCGCTTCAGCTCTCCATCCGCGCGAGAACCCGCGCCTCGATACTTTTTCGGGGTGGCGGGTTCTTTGGCGTTTGGGGGTCATCAAACGCACTGTGGAACGTGAAGCGTGCGCGACCGTCACGAGCCGAATCATACCCTTTGATCAGGATCGCCTCGTCGGTGATCATGCGCGGCGCATAGAACCAGCGATGGGCCGGGTTGTAGAGCGCGTGATAAATTTCACCGACCCTGTCTGGATAGAGCAGGTTGGTCAGCCTCAGATCCTCTGTTTTGATGCTGCGGGCGTCACACAGCGCGAGCGGTGTCATCAGGACCGGACCTTCAATCGGACGCCACACGTTGAGTTCGATAAAGCGGCCGTCGATCCACTGTTGCGCTTCATCTTGCGGGAGCAGATCACGCACACGTTTGGGCGCGGAATCTTCCGTATAGTCGTTGTGGACGACACGCACCGGCGCACGCATGACCGTGCTCTCTTCTTCACCGCCGCCCTCGATACGGATCGTATGGTCAAAGACCAGCGCCTCAACTGCGCCTGTGGCACGTTTTACGAAATCCGATAGCTGGGGATAATACTCCTGCTCAACCACGGCGGCGTCATAGAAGTCGCTGACGGCAACCGGTTCGTTCCAGAGTTCAAACCCCTCGCGATCCAGGGAAAGGCCCTCGATCTCGCGCATGTTCTCTATCGCAACGGGAAAATGGCCATAATTGCCGTCCCGTCTGGGCAGGCCCGGTTGGGTGTAGTGGATCACGGGTTTCACATCGAGATTGGCCAGATAGACCAGATCTGCTTGGACTGCGTTGATCTGGGCACGTTCCGTGGCGGGCATGGCCATAAGAGATCTCCTTATCTGGTCGAACAACTTCCATCGATATGGTGCACGCCTCCAAGCGTGCAACGAACCAATACTTGGGTTGCCTGCAGAAATTCTCATGCATGATGGACACACAAGACTGTGACGCAAGTGACGCGTTGGCCGGACTTCTGCTTTTGTGTAGGATTGCGCAAAGCGGGACGGAACTCTTCGTCCCATCGGTGTTTCACAAGACGCAGATGAGGTTTTCATGACTGAGCCCGGCCCCCTGATGGCAGGCAAACGCGGGTTGATCATGGGCGTGGCCAATGATCGCTCCATTGCCTGGGGTATTGCCCGTACACTGGCCGCGCACGGCGCAGAGCTTGGTTTCACCTATCAGGGCGATGCCCTTGGCAAGCGCGTCAGACCGCTTGCTGAAAGCATCGGTTCCAAGCTGGTAGTCGAATGCGATGTGACCGACGAGGCCAGCATCGATCGTACTTTCGATGCGGTTTCGGACAGCTGGGGCGGTCTGGATTTCCTGATCCATGCCATCGGATTTTCCGACAAGGAGCAGTTGCGCGGACGTTATGCCGACACGACCCGTGATAACTTCCTGATGACCATGGATATCTCCTGCTTCAGTTTCACCACGGTTTCGCGCCGCGCCGCCGACTTGATGGGTGACAAGGGCGGAAGCCTGGTAACGCTCACCTATTACGGTGCCGAACGCTGGATGCCTCACTACAACGTCATGGGCGTTGCCAAGGCAGCGCTTGAGGCCAGCGTGCGTTATCTCGCCGCCGATCTGGGTGAGCAGAATATCCGCGTCAACGCCATTTCGGCTGGCCCCATCAAGACGCTGGCGGCTTCAGGCATCGGCGACTTCCGCTACATCCTGAAGTGGAACGAACTCAATTCGCCCCTGGGACGCAATGTCACGACCGATGAGGTCGGTGGATCAGCGCTTTATCTCACCAGTGATCTTTCGACCGCTGTCACGGGCGAGGTACATCACGTCGATTGCGGCTACCACATCGTCGGCATGAAAAACCCGAAGGCGCCGGATATCGCTCTTGCATAAGTGTTTGAGCGATCTGGCTTGTCTTGACCTGATCGGAGTTCCTGACGATGGCAGGTAACAGTTTCGGCCATCTCTTTCGCGTGACGACCTGGGGCGAAAGCCACGGGCCCGAGATCGGCTGCGTGGTCGATGGTGTGCCGCCAAGGATTGCCATCACAGAGGCCGATATTCAGCACTGGATGGATCGGCGCAAACCCGGTCAGTCGCGCTTCACGACACAGCGCAAGGAACCTGACCAGGTCCAGATCGTTTCGGGCTGGTTTGAAGGCCATACCACGGGCACGCCGCTTGCCATGGTCGTGAAGAACGTCGATCAGCGCTCAAAGGATTACGGCGACATTGCCGTGAAGTACCGGCCCGGTCATGCCGACTATACCTATGACGCCAAATACGGCATCCGCGATCATCGCGGTGGCGGGCGCTCCAGCGCACGCGAGACCGCCATGCGGGTTGCCGCCGGTGCGGTCGCACGCAAGGTTCTGGGCGATGGCATCACGATCCGGGGCGCGGTCACGCAGATCGGGCCTCATTGCGTGGATCGCGAAAAATGGGATTGGGCCCAGATCGAAAACAATCCGTTCTGGTGCCCCGACCAGGAAATGGCCGGAACCTGGGAATCGTTTCTCGATGGTGTGCGCAAGCAAGGTTCATCAGCCGGCGCGGTGATCGAGATTGTGGCTTCTGGCGTGCCGGTCGGCCTGGGCAGTCCGATATATGACAAGATCGACAGCGACCTTGCCCGCGCCATGATGACGATCAACGCCGTCAAAGGTGTGGAGATCGGCGATGGCTTCGGCTTGGCTGCAGAGCCCGGCGAAACTGCCGCCGATGAGATGACCATGGGCAACGACGGCCCGCGTTTTCTCTCCAACAAATCTGGCGGCGTTCTGGGCGGTATCTCCACGGGCCAGGATCTGGTCGTGCGTTTTGCCGTCAAACCCACCAGTTCGATCCTGCACGAACGCCAGACGGTCGACAGCGATGGCAACGACACCACGGTTCAGGTCAAGGGCAGGCACGACCCCTGCGTCGGCATCCGCGCCGTCCCGGTTGGTGAAGCGATGATGGCCTGCGTGCTGGCTGATCATTTGTTGCGCCACAAGGCCCAATGCGGCTGACACCAGCAGCCCTGTTACTCACGATGACGTTGGCCGCTGCGGCTCACGGCGACGATGCCCAGCCGGTCTCAGGCTACGGGCCCAGCGAACTCTTCAATGTGTACTGCTGGCGTGCAGGTCAACTTGTGCAGACTTACGAATATGTCCGCCTCTTTGTCTCGCGCCGTTCGTTTCTTTCGATCATCGACGATCAGGGCAATCACACCCATTTTGCCGCGTTGCAAAACACGCAATGCGAGATTGTCACCATCAGTGAGGATGTTGGCTGAGCAGGCTCAGGCGGCACGTTTCATGGCCGTCTCGAACCAGCCCGCCCAGTCCGCACCGTCCACGACATAATTGAACCCCGTTACGATGCGCGGCTTGCGCTCGCGCACCAGCTTCAGCAGCCGGTCTCCCTTGGCCACCATCGGTGCCTTGTCGGTAAAGGGATTTAGCCGCATGGCCTTGTTTCCGGGAAAGGCATAGTCGCAGGCAAAAAGAACATCGTCGTGGAAGTAGACCGTGAAGCCCTCCGTGTGCCCGCCGATATGAAACGCGTCGATGCCCTGGAAGGTGAAATCGCCGGTGAACGGGTCGTCGACCGGGAACGGTGATGCCAGAGGATGTGTGGTTTCGGCCTGATGAATATGGACTCTGGCGTTCCAATGGGCACGGTACTGGTTCGACGCACCCATGAAGTCCTTGTGGGTGAAGAAGATGTCGTCGACAGGTTCCAGTGTGCGGTTGAACGCGCTGGGGCAATCGAACCAGACCGCGCCGTCGCGGGTTTCAATGCGATAGGCCGCGTGTTCGTAGCCAAGCCGAGGCTGTGAGCGCAACTGGGTGACTCCATCGGCCACGGGTGTCGAGGTCACGCGATAGGTTTCCTCGGCAACGTTCCAGGTGACAAACTTCTCATGGCGCTCGCCACAGAACGGGCAGACCTCGGGCATCTCGCCGATCATGTTGTAGCCGCAGGGCACACACACCCATTGCTGCATGGGGAAGTTCGCGTTGAGATCGGTCATGGCAGTCTCCTCATGACGGCCATGATATCATGGCAATGGAAACGGAGTGACCTGTTGATGTCTGGTCCAATGTTCGAAGCTGAAAGTTTGATCGACCTGGAGCGTTATCCTGTTCAGGAGCCCAAGAGCGGGCCAGGCGGAAGTCTTGAATCGCGATGCCAAGCCACGATCGACCGTGACGGCATACTGATTCTCGATGGTTTTGTGACACCAGATGCCGTGGCCGCCCTGGTTGGCGAAGCCCGCGCTGTTGAGGATGCGGCATACTTCTGCGTTCACCGCCATACGGTCTATCAGACTGATGGTGCCGATGCGGCACCCGAAGGCAGTGCGCGAACCCGGCTGGTGACGAGCGACAAGGGCAATGTCGCCATGGATCGCATCCCGCGCGATGGCCCCCTGCGTGCCCTGTTCGACTGGGCACCGCTTCACCGGTTTCTGGCGGCCGTGTTGGGCCTGCCTGAACTCCACCCTTATGGCGACCCGCTGGCGGGCCTCATGATCAACGTCAACCGTACGGGCGAACAGCTTGGCTGGCATTTCGACAATGCGGAATTTGCCGTGACCCTGATGCTGCAACCGCCTGAGTCCGGCGGGGCTTTTCGGTATCTGCCCAATGTCAGGACAGGAGATGCAGCTGAAGAGGCGGCGGTTTCTGCTGTTCTTGATGGCGATGAAACCGGCCTGATCAATCTTGCTCCGTCCGCCGGAACACTGGTCATTTTCCGTGGACGTGATTCGCTCCATTGCGTGGCACCGGTGACAGGGTCACGCGCGCGTCTCGTCGGCGTCCTGAGTTATGCTCGTGAGCCCGATCAGCGCATGGATTCAACGTCACAGCTTCTGTTTCACGGGCGCGTGGCCTGAAATTGAGCGTTACCCGGTTGCGTCCGTCGCGTCCCAGTCCATCTCTGGATTTTCGAGGTTGCCGCGATACTTCACGCGGTACTCGTAGACGTCGGTGATCATCGTTTCGGTCCACAGGCCGCAGCGTGTCGGCGGGTATTGTGATGGCCGCTCCTCGCTCACGAACTGGGGTAAAGGGCGCACGACGCAGTCGTAGTTCGCACCGAAGAAAAACGGGAACGAGACACGCTCACGACCCGAATTGTTGATTACGCGATGCGGCGTTGAGACGAACTCGCCGTTGGTCCAGCGCATGAGCATGTCACCGATGTTGATGACAATTGCACCGGGGATCGGGGTGGCCTTGACCCATTCGCCCTGACGGTTGCCGACCTGAAGGCCGCCGACCTCGTCCTGGAGCAGCAGTGTGAAACATTCGTAATCGGTGTGGGCGCCAATCCCGATCTGATCGGGATCGATCGGTCCGTCCTGGCTTGGATAGTAAATCAGGCGAAGCTGGCCCATGGGTTTGGTGATCTTGTCGTCGAACCAGCCCTGGGGCAGGCCAAGGGTCATTTCGAAGGCGCGAAACAGCGTGACACCCAGCTGATGCACCGCGTCGTAATAGCCCGAAACGCTTTCGCGGAAGCCGGGGAGATTGTCGGGCCAGACATTGGGGCCCAGCATGATGTTGCCGTCGAGGTAATCGGGGTCGTCCTCGGGCAACTCCAGCGAAACCTCGTACCCTTCCTGCAGGTCGGGTTTTTTCTTTGCGTCGGCATAAAGTGCGCCGGTGGCCACGTAACCGCGATGGCGCTGAACCTCGTTGATATCCAGCTTCATCTTTTCGTCCATCGGCTGATGGAAGAAATTCTTGGTTTCGCCGATCAACGTGTCGATCTGTTCCTGGGGGATGCCGTGGTTGGTGATGTAGAAAAAACCTATGGTGCGGCAGACTTCGCCGATCTCTTCTGCGACGCGCTCCTTGGCTGCCTGGTCATTGCCAAAGAAGGGGCCGATGTCGATGACCGGAATGCTGTCAAAGTCGACACTTTTGGCGTCAATGGAATCGGTTTTTTCTAGGGCGCTGATGGCAGCCATGATGTTTCCTCGCAGATCTGTCGTCATTCTGGACAACCCGCGTGCTCTGGGCAAGTGGGGTCGTTACAGGGTTGCCATTGCGATGCCTTGCCAAGTGCTGTCACTGTAGCAGGAGAGCAGGGGAGGATCCGGAATGGGTGAACTCGATGGACGTGTGGCCTGGATAACCGGCGGTGCATCGGGCATGGGGTTTACCTGTGCTCTGGAACTGGCAAAAAGGGGTGCCTCGGTCGCAATCGGCTCACTGACACCCGAACTGGGCGAGGGAACCATCGATCCCGGTCAGCGCGCCTTTCTGCCTTCCGATGACCTGCTGGCAAAGGCACGCGATGAAATCGCTGCGGCCGGTGTTGCGGTGCTTGCCCTGCCGCTGGATGTGCGAAGCGATGCCTCTGTTGCGCAGAACCACGCTGAAATCACCCAGAACTTGGGACCGGTTGATATCCTGATCAATGCGGCAGGAACATCGGGGCGTCATGCCATGGTCGATCACCCGGACGGGCTCTGGCACGCGCTGCTGGATGTGAATCTGACCGGTGCCTACCGCACGACCAAAGTTTGCCTGCCGGGCATGATCGAGCGCCAATGGGGCAGGATCCTGATGTTCTCCTCCACCGCAGGGCTGAACGGGCACGAACTGCATGCAGCCTATTGCGCGTCCAAGTCGGGATTGCTCGGCCTGATGCGCTGTGTCGCTATGGAAGGTGCCGCCCATGGCGTTACCTGCAATGCGATCTGTCCGGGCTGGGTTTCCAGCGAACAGAACGTCGATGGCTGCATCCAGGAAATGGCATTGCTGGGCCTCGATATGACGATCGAAGAATATCGCGCTGCCATGGCCGAAAAATGGGTGCCCCAGAAACGTTTCCTCGAACCCGGCGAAGCTGGCGCCTATGTCGGCTTTTTGTGCACCAACGCGGCGCGCGGGATCACTGGGGAGTCGCTGCGTCTCTCCGGTGGTTCGATGTGGTAGGAGCCAGAGCATGATCTATCTCGAATACATCGAGCGCGACCGCCACATCACGGTCGAAGCGTTCCGTTACATGGGCGACCAGCGCCAGTCCTGGGTCGACCCCGATGCCGATTCCATGATTCTGCAACTGGGCCGCACGCTGCGGTTCGGGCCGATGCCGTCCTATCTGGCGTTCTGGAAGATTGCGGGCCTCGAAAGGTTGGACGCCTGAGAGTCCTATTTCGGCTCGCCCGAATGGCACGACAACGCCCGCAGCCAGGCCATGCATCGCACTATCCATATCCAGCGCGCCGGTCTCTACGATGAATTGGTTGAAGGTCCCCAACCCGGCGAAGGCGTCTATGTCGTCGAGTTCTTCGATGCCGGGGATGACGTCACTGACGCCGATCTGGCCGAAGTCTGGGCCGGTCGTGCCCACCGCCATGATGCCGGCACGCTCAACCTGGTCCTGCGCCGGGTCGGCGTGTGGGGTCCCGATCCAGCCCATGTCGCGGTCTGGACCTTCCCCGATTACGCCAGCATGGACGGCCTCCTGCGCGAAACCGCAGTCGGCAAGGGCATCACGATCAAGACCGGCGGCATCTACCGTCAGTTGGGCGAAGAAATCCTCTAACGCATGCCTTCCAGGATCATGCGGGATAGGTGGAGCGGCGCTTCATCCCAATAGGGAGAAAGACGGCCACCGTCATAGGCCGGTGAGGTGCGGCCCTTCTGCAGGCTTTCGATCAGGCCGACATCTTCCTTGTTGAG
>Ga0055584_100003483_pt1 | contig 15539 bp, 12 predicted proteins | sample OSDHelmetaG_FD_58716 | JGI IMG/M metagenome (GOLD analysis project Ga0055584, IMG submission 58716) | Pelagic marine sediment microbial communities from the LTER site Helgoland, North Sea, for post-phytoplankton bloom and carbon turnover... | ecosystem: Environmental > Aquatic > Marine >... | reverse complement strand
ACAAATTATTTATAACGATTTAGTTGATGAAAAATTTGTATCAATTATTTTTAATTTAAAAACAAAAAATACAATCATTCTGCCAATGGCAATTTATACATTAAGTAGTGATAGTAAATTTGGCTTATGTATCGACAATGAAAGACATTACTGGGTTAGGCAAGGTTATAGTTATGATGGTATTTATAATCAAGAAAAAAATAGAAACATAGTTGAGACTGATGGCATTTATTTGCTCGATGTTGGTAACAAACAAATTAAGAGAATTATAAATATCGTGGATGTTATAAATAATAAGCCACTAAGTAATATGCAAAATGGGACTCATTATCTTGAACATATAATGATAAGTCCAAATAACCAAAGATTTGTTTTTTTGCACAGGTGGAAAACTGATGATGGTGGAATTTACACTAGGCTTTATACCGCAAATATTGACGGTAGTGATTTGTATTTATTAAACGATAGTGGACGAATGAGTCATTTTTGTTGGAAAAATAATCATAAAATTTTTGGTTGGGGTGGCACTCAGAATCTTATCAATCAGCTCAGAAAATATAAAAATATTGTTAAAGTTTTCATTAACCCTTTATTGCCGTTATATAAAAAAATTGTTTCTGTAAATGCAATTGATGGGGGTAGCAAAATTAGTTCTTTGGTGACAGGAGATAGCTATATTTTATTTAATGATAAATCTCCAGATACACAACAAATACCGCTTGATATGTTAAATCAAGATGGTCATCCAAGCTTTTGTCCAATTAATGAAAATTGGATAGTAACAGACACATATCCAGACAAGTTTGGCATGTTGCAGTTAATCTTATTTAATATCAAAACACAGAAAAAAATTATTATTGACAAACTAAAATCAATACAAAAATATGATAACTCACCCTGTCGGTGTGATTTACATCCTAAGTGGTCATTTGATGGTGGGTATATTTCTATAGATACAATGAATGACGGTGTTAGAGGGATTTACCTCTATGATGTAAGTGGTGAAGTTAGTGAAAGATAATTTAAAATATACTATTGTAGTCCCTACTTACAATGAAGAAAAAGATATAGAAGAGACAATAAAATATTTACTGAGCATGAAATATGATAATTATGATGTAATTATTGTTGATGATTCAAACGATAATACGCCAAATATTATCAGGAAATATGCGTCTGACAAATTAAAACTAATTATTCCAAAAGTCAGAAAAGGCAGGAGTGAAGCTAGAAATATAGGGATAAAAGCATCAGAGTGCGATGTAGTGGTTATTCTCAATGCTGATGTACATTTGCCAAAAAATTTCCTTAATCAAATAGATGTACTATATAAAGTTGGCTATGATGCGGTGGCGTGCTTTAGCCAAGTTAAAAACTTGGAGTCTGCGTATGCTCGCTTTATCGAATTAAACTGTTTAGATAGGGTTTATAATGGGGTATATCAAAAATGGAAAGAAACCATTGGGTATTTCTGGACGGAAGGATTTTCAGTACGAAAAGATTTATTAATGAAAACCCCCCTCTTTCCCTCTAATGATATTGTTCCAATTGTTGCAGGAGAAGATGTTCGGCTTATGGATGGGCTTAGAAAATACAATTGTAATGGCATTTATGAGGAAAGTATTGTAGTTTCACATATTGCCCCATCCACTTTTAAAGAATTTTGGTATATCAGAACAGGGCGAGGCGAGGGTACGCCACAAATTAGAAGGTTTATCGACAAATGGAGTTTTAAAAAAATATTTTTTATTGCCACTTTAAAATTAATTAAAAGACTATTAATGTTGGTGCTGATTATTCCCAATTTTATTAAGGGCTACAAATTGGCAAGGCATTCTACTGAAAACAAACTTTTGGAATTTTTTACTATGACCTATGTTTATTCGTTAGAACAAATAGCGATGAGCTACGGTGAGTTTAAGTCGTTCTTTAATGTTTATAGCAAAACTAGATGAAAATTAATATTTTAGTAGGTGCAAGATTCCAAGCAGCGCAGTTGGCAAAGATACTTTTAAAAAGTGAATGCGATGTAAGGGTGTACTCGTCATCGCCAGTTAGTAAGTGGAAACTAGATAAAAAATATGGTAAAGTGGTCTATTTTGTCCCACTTTTTGCCAATATATTTACGACTGTTAGCAAAATACCACTGCCAAATTTTATAAAAGAATTGAGTGTTAGTGTGTTTGATTTTCTGACAGCTATTCTTATGCGTAAGTCAGATGTTTTGCACGCTTGGTCTTCTTTTGGTCTAATTAGCATAAAAAAAGCTAAAAAAAACGGTACTATTATTTTTGTGGAAAAATCGTGCCCACACCCATATTTTCAATATAAATTGTTAAATGAAGAGGCCAGGTATTTAGGGGCGCCGCCAATAAAACATAGTAATAGGTTTATAAATAGAATCTTAGAAGAGTTTGAGCTTGCAGACAAAATCGTAGTTTGCTCAACATATACGCTAAACTCATTTTTAGACAATGGCATCTCAAAAGACAAGCTATACAATATCGCACTTGATTCTAATTTTTACCCTGTTAGGGCTTACAATAAGAATTACCAAAAAGATGGGATAGTAGTTGGATCAGTTGGTGGCAACGTTATCAGAAAAGGTTTTATTTATTTATTGCAAGCATGGAAAGAGCTAAATATCCCAAATTCTAAATTGTTATTAAAAACTTCAAAGCAGGAGTTAATGAAAATTCCAAAAATATGGAATTTGATAAAGGGAGATGAAAGTATAGAGATAGTTGGTTATGTGAATGACATGGAAGACTTTTACGGACGATTAGATTTATTTGTCCTGCCTTCAATTGATGAGGGTTTTGGTATGGTTGTTTTTGAGGCGTTAGCCTGCTCTTTACCTATAATCATTACGAAGAATGTAGGTGCTGGTGATTTTGTTACCAATGGAAAAGAAGGTTATATTATTGATATTAGAAGCTCACAACAAATTAAAGAAAAAATATTTAATTTGAACCATGATAGAAGTCTTATAAAAACCATGAGTATCAATGCAAAGATAACATTTGATAACTATCAAACTAATGATGAAAACTATCAAAATAGAGTTAAGAGACTTTATGAAAGCTGCAATTTAACAAATAATAAACTTGTTGTCAGGGAAAAACTCTTGTGACTCCAAATTTGATAAAATCAGTACGTTAAATAGGTGTGAAAATGGATAGTGTAAAAATAGGTAAGATAATTAGAAGATTAAATCATTTTACGAGTTAGGAAATTACTAAAAGAGGATCTATAGGTTGTGTTGAAAAATCTTTGTTAATGAAAATGAAGTTGGAATTAGGCCTCAACTATATGATCTAAAAAAAACTAGCGCAGGATTTTATCTTGCTAGATGTCAATCCTCTGCCCTTGGCGTCAAATCAAATTTGCCGGCATTTACTTCAGTCTTTAAGTTGGCTGACTACTTAATTGATAACAGTAAATATTCTAAATAAGGAGCATTAATGAATAAGTGTTTAATATGTGAAAATGAATATCAGCCATTTGTAGATTTTGGCGACATGCCAATTGCCAATGCTTTTGCAGCAAAAGAAGAATTGAATAGTGAATACACTTTTCCTATGAAAGTAGGGTTTTGTGAGCATTGCAACATGGTGCAACTAGTTGATCAGCCTGATAGGGAAAGAATGTTCCATGAAAATTATGCATTTTTCTCGTCTACTTCAAATTACATGAAAGAACATTTTAAAAATTTTGCAACTTCAGTTTCTGAGTTGAAAAATTTAAATGAAAATTCATTTGTAGTGGAAATAGGCTGTAATGATGGAATTATGTTGCAAAATTTTGTGACTAATGGTATTCCTTGCCTTGGGATTGAACCCTCTAAAAACGTTGCACAGGTTGCCCGAGAAAAAAAGATTGAAGTTGTAACAGAATTTTTTGATCAATCTATGGCGGAAAATATAATTGCCACACATCAAAAAGCAGACGCTATTTTAAGTGCAAACGTCATGTGCCATATTCCTTATATGCATTCGATCTATGATGGGATTAAAGTGCTGTTAAAGAATGATGGTGTCTTCATATTTGAAGACCCGTATTTGGGTGAGGTTATTGAAAAAACATCATTTGATCAAATATATGATGAACATGTGTTTTTATTCTCTGCTTTGTCTGTAAGTCATCTTGCAAACATGCATGGTCTACAGTTGATTGACGTAGAATATCAAATTACGCACGGCGGCTCAATGAGATACACGGTTGCACATAAAGGTGCAAAAAAAATTTCCAATAATGTAATTAATTTAATCGATAAAGAAAAAAAGCTAGGACTTGATAGTTCAGAGGCATACTCCAGTTTTTCTGATGATGTGGATCAAATAAAGGGTGATTTGATTGAGCTGCTCACAACATTAAAAAATGAAGGAAAAAAAGTCGTGGCTTATGGCGCTACTTCAAAAAGTACTACGGTCGCTAATTATTTTGGAATAACGCCAGATTTGGTCGAATGTATTTATGACACTACGCCGATTAAACAAAACAAATTCTCTCCGGGAATGCATATTCCAGTCCTACCATATGAGAAATTTCACGAGAGTAACCCAGATTTTGTATTGCTGTTCGCTTGGAATCACGCAGTTGAGATAATGAAAAAAGAAGAGGAATATATGTCTAATGGCAAACATTGGATTACATACATACCTAAAGTTAAAGTCGTTTAATAATGATATCTTTTTCCAATCCGTCAGCTCAGTTTAAAAGTTACCAGACCGAAATAGAGGAGGCAGTTCTTGCTGTGATGCGCGGAAATAGTTATATGTTAGGTGATCAAGTGGTTGCGTTAGAACAAGAGTTTGCAGAGTACATTGAAACCACTTCAGCCATTGGTGTAGCTAATGGCACAGATGCCATTGAATTAGCATTGCGAGCTTTAGATGTGGGATTCGGTGACGAGGTGATTACGGTATCACACACCGCAGTAGCAACAATTGCTGCAATTGAAGCGTCGGGGGCTGATGCAGTACTAGTTGATGTAGAGTCAGAATATTACACTTTAAACCCAGATCAGTTGGAAGAGGTTTTCTCGACAAAAACCAAGGCAGTTATCGCAGTTCATTTATACGGCCAATCTGCAAATTTAGATGCGATTATAGGTTTCTGTCAAAGAAATAAGATTTTTTTGATTGAAGATGCTTCTCAAGCCCATGGTGCTAAGTACAATGGAAGACGATTGGGTAGTATCGGCGATATCGGCTGCTTTAGTTGCTACCCTACAAAAAATTTGGGCGCTATTGGTGATGCTGGATTAATGACTACAAATGATACCAACCTAGCAAAAAAAATTCGAATGCTTAGGGAGTATGGGTGGAATAATCGCATCAGCGAATACGCAGGTAGAAATTCCAGACTTGATGAAATCCAAGCAGCTATTTTGCGTGTAAAATTAAAGCATTTAGATTCAGATAATGAAAAAAGACGTCAGCTAGCTCAACACTATATAGTTAATTTAATAGAAAGCAAAGTCTGTCTTCCAGTGGTTCGGATGAATTCTGAATCTGTTTTTCACCTTTTTGTTGTACAGATGGAAAATCGAAAAGAATTTTTAGAATTTCTTCTAAGTAATGGTATTCGGACAGGTATTCATTACCCTACTCCAGTGCACCTGCAGCCAGCATATAAAGGCAGAGTTTCAACGGCAAGAGATATGAGCGTTACCGAATCTATAGCTGACAGAATAATCTCATTGCCAGTGTATCCAGAGCTATCAATACAAGATGTGATAAAAATTACTAACACTATAAAAAGTTTTTTTAAAAAGGCTGATGAGTAATGAAGATTATTGAAACCCCACTGGAGGGATTTCTTGTTATAGAGCCCGATGTATACAAAGATGGTAGGGGGTTTTTTTTAGAAACCTATCAAAAAGAACGTTATCAGAAAGCTGGAATTGTTGATAATTTTATACAAGATAATCATTCTCGATCAGAAAAAGGAGTGTTAAGGGGTATGCACTTTCAAATCAAAAACCCTCAGGCTCAAATTGTTACAGTGATGCGTGGGAAGATCTTTGATGTAGTTGTAGATTTACGGAAAAAATCAAAAACATTTGGCCAATGGCATGGAGTGGAGTTGAATGAGAATAGCAAAGCGCGACAGGTTTATATGGCACCAGGATTTGCACATGGATTTTATGTTTTAAGTGACTTTACTGATTTGCACTATAAAGTTTCTGGTGTGTATAACCCAGCTGATGAGGGTGGCTTACTATGGAATGATTCAGACGTTGGTATTGAGTGGCCAGGTAGTAGTTTCATTGTTAATCAAAGAGATTCTAATTTTTCTAAATTAAATATCAAAGACATATTATGAAAAATAGTTTAAGCACTTTTTATGACGAAAAAGTAGTTGTAGTGACAGGTGGGTCAGGATTCATAGGATCCGCACTGATAAATAAACTACAAAAATACAATTGCAAGATAATTCGCACATGCAGGGGTGCACTTAATCCATTAGATGGTGTGCAAGATAAAATTCTCAACCTTACAAAAAAAGAAAGTTGGGTTGAAATAATGTCTACTGCTGATATCATATTTCATCTTGCTGGAAATACGAGTCTTGCATTTGCAGAAGAAAATATCGATGATAGTTTATTGTCAAATTTATTACCCATAGCCAACTTAGTATATGCATGTAAGAAATTAAAACGTTCTCCTAGAGTTGTTTTTGCCTCTACTGTTACCGTATATGGTATGACCGATTTCAATCCTGTTACAGAAGAGGTGGTACCTAGACCAGTTTCTGTTTATGACTTGCATAAGTTGTTCGCTGAGCAACATCTCACCATGGCAAACAATCAAGGGTTTTTTAATGCAAAGTCTTTAAGGCTAGCAAATGTTTATGGGTCCAGCTTAAGTGGTAGTGGTTTAAAAGATCGAGGCATCTTGAGTAAGATTACACAAGCATGTATGCAAGGAAACAATATTAATGTTTATGGTGGTGGGGATTATTTACGTGATTATATTTATATTGATGATGTCGTAGATGCCTTTTTGTATGTATGTATTTCCGATAGTCCTGACACAGTAATTAATGTTGCTAGTGGTGTTGGAACTACACTGAAAGAGGTATTTCAAATGATTTCAGGAGAAGTTGAAAAAAGCAAGGGTATTCGTTGTAATCTTAAAGATGTTGACTGGCCAGAAAATATTAATATCATTGAAAAACGAAACTTTATGGTGTCAAATGATAAGCTAAAATCTATTTCTGGCTGGAAGGCTAATACCTCATTAAAAAAAGGTATTCAAAGATTAGTTAAGCACCATAGTTGATCGAATAAATATTATGAAATCTATTAAGCTAATTAATTTTGACCACTATAAAGAGATTAATGGGGATTTAGTAGTGGCAGAAGGGTGTAGTGATAATGTGCCTTTTTCTATAGCAAGGGTTTTTAATGTGAGATCAGACAAATGGAGTATTCGTGGAAAGCATGCCCACTGTGAATGCACGCAGTTGATGATTTGCACAAATGGCTCAGTTAAAGTTACTTGCGATGACGGAAAGCAGACTTCTGTATACATTCTTGATAAGGCAAATTATGGCTTATTAATTGAGCCTGGAATTTGGGCTGAGCAGAAGTATATGGAAGAAAATTCGATGCTTACAGTGCTATGTAGCCACCCATATGATGAGAGTGATTATATTAGAGACTACAAAGATTTTTTAAAATATAAATGTAATTAAATAATGGAGAGTTTTATTGAGTAATACAACAATACGATTAAATTTAGGGAGTGGCGGTCGACCTCTAAAAGACTATATAAACATAGATATGGATGCTTTAGCTGAAATGAGAAAGAGTAATCCAATTTAAAAAATTTGATGATGATTTAACTATTGAGTAATATAATTTAGTCGATTTTCCCTACAAGAATGGATCTATTGATGAGGTTAGGGCCGCTGGTCTGATAGATTACTTTCCGTTTATAGATGAATTTAGATTTTTCTATGAAGTTAAGCGAATTTAAAGCCTGGCGGTATTATACAGGTTTAAACTGCTGATTTTGAAAAAACGTTAAAGTAATGGCTTGATGCGGAGGATGATTGGAAGGGTTTTTATAAAAACGATGACCGCTCTATTCATGATCAGTATTAGTTTAGCACATATACATTCCAACCTATGAATAGATGGGCATATTTAACCGCAACATTCTATGATAGTCATAATGGTGCGGGGTAATTCCACACTTATTGATCTACTGAAAGAAAGTTAAGTACCATAGGACAACATTTCAATATGGACGTTGTATCAGTTGGCAAGTTCCAATGGAAAGGTGATAGAGATCATATGCTTAGATTGATGGCAACGAATAAATAAAAAGGAGTGGTGATGAAAATTATAGTAACTGGTGCAATAGGTCATATAGGGTCTTATGTTATAAGAGATTTAGGGATTCAATTTCCAAAGTCAGATATTTTCATGATTGATAATATGATGACGCAAAGATATTCTTCTTTATTCAACCTCCCGACTGTAGGAAATTACCACTTTATTGAGGGTGATATAAATAGTATAGATTTAAAAAAAGTATTCTCTGGCGCAAGCGTAGTAATACATTTGGCGGCAATTACAGATGCAGCTGGAAGTTTTGATCGAGCAGCAGAGTTGGAGGCTAATAATTACCAGTCAACTGTAAAAGTTGCTAATGCTTGTATAGAAACTGGCGCATCATTAATTGCATTATCATCAACTAGTGTTTATGGTACTCAGAGCAATGTTGTGGATGAGGATTGCACGGAAGAAGAGTTAAAGCCACAAAGTCCATATGCAGCTACAAAACTAAAGGAAGAAGAATTAATTGCCAAGCTTTGCAGAGAGGAGGGGTTAAAAGCAGTTCATTGTCGTTTTGGTACTATTTTTGGGGCCTCACCTGGTATGCGTTTTCATACAGCTGTCAATAAATTTTGTTGGCAGGCAGTAATGAGGCAGCCGATAAGTGTATGGAGTACTGCCTATGATCAAAAAAGACCATATTTAGATTTGCTTGATGCATCAAGAGCGATTGAGTTGATTATTAAAAATAAAATTTTTGATGGTCGAATATACAATGTTTTAACAAATAATTCAACCGTTCGAGAAGTTGTCAGTGTTATACAAGAATTCGTTCCTGATTTAGAAGTTGGATTTGTTGACAGTAAAATCATGAATCAATTATCCTATGAAGTGTTGGATGATAGATTTAAATCCAAAGGATTTATTTCTGCAGGAAGCTTAAGACGGGGAATTGGTGAAACCATCTCTATGTTGAAAAAATCCAACACTTGATAGGCTAAGTTATGTTTCAAAAATATTCAGAATTATTGACGATACTTTTAGTGATACGTGATCGGGAAGATTTTACTTTTAGATGGTTAAAATATGCATATAGTTTAAAACTGCCGTTTAGGTTGCTTATTGCAGATGGCGGGTCTAACGATGTTGTAAGTAAATATGTAAAGGACAAAAATCTTAAAAGTAGACTGGATATTACTTATGTTAGAACTGAATACGATAATACTGTAAAAATTTATAATAGAAAAATTAGCAATGCTTTGAAGCTAGTAACCACTCCATATGTTATTTTAGCAGATAATGATGATTTTTACTCTATTGAAGGGCTTACATTGTTGGTTTCATATTTAGATAAGAGGAAAGATGAGTATTCGTCTTGTGGCGGAACTACCGTTCATTTTTCAATAAAAGATGGCGATGTTTATGGAAAAAAAGTGGAGTATCAGCCGACTTTAGGAGTGGATTACGATCAAGATAAGGCTGTTGATAGGGTCTCTTTTTATCTATCAGGCGGGGTTGGCCTTTATTACAATGTACATAAAACTGATTTTTTAAGAAATGTTTGGCGGTATGTTGTTAAATATGATTTTAACAACATAAGAATGGCAGAATTACTATTAGAAATGTATATTTTAACATTGGGAAAAGTTAAATATTTAAATACTCCTGTGTATTTTAGACAAAATGGAGAAGGTATTGGAAATACTGCAATGTTGTCGAACGATTTTATTGAAGAAATGCTGCAACCTTTCTGGTCTTCTGAGGTAAACACTGTATTTGATATTATAACTGCCAATTGTGAAGACAGTAAAAACGTAAAAATATCCTTACTAAAACAGTATAAAAACTTAATAATCCCTCCCATAATTAATGGCATAAAAGCCAGCTCAAAACAGAAAAAAGATAAAAAAATAAGAGTTTTGTTAATTAAAAAATATTTTAAAGAAGGCGGTTTTTCTAGATTCTATTACTTTTTTAAGAATGCTTCTCAATTCTTAAAAAGAATTTTCAATAGAAATAATAATATCCTTGTAAAAAATAAACATAAGTCAATCACAGAAATTGAAAACTTTCTTAGTAATTCCTGAGCCTGTAGTAACTTAACTTGTTAGGTAAAATTCAAGTTACTACTTCCAATAAACACCTCCATCAGCGATAAATTAAAAATGAATACAATTAAATTTTTTTTCACAATATTACCTCCAACGATACAAAGAAAATTTGTATATTTAGTATTGTTTACAGTTATTGTGTCTATATTAGATTTGGTCGGCCTGTCATTACTTATGCCTTTTATTACGGTAGCTGGAGATAGTCACTTCATACAAGATATAGAAATATTAAATTATATTTATGACTATTATAATTTTAAAGGACATATGGAATTTGTATTTGCATTTGGAATATTATTATTATGTTTTTATCTGTTAAGATTTATTGCATCTATGTCATATTCTTATTTTTCAGTGCGATATGTTAATAATATAGCAAGCACAATAATGGTAAAGTTATTTAATAATTATATGTATCTGGAATATGAAAATTTTACTTCTAAGAATACATCGAATTTAACTAAATTACTTTTAAGTGAAACATTGAATGTTTCTAAATTTATTGGTGCAATTCTTAAGATTATCTCAGAATTATTTATCTTAATTTTATTCGTAAGCTTGTTATTGTATGTAGATTGGAAAATGACACTTTCTCTTATGGTTTTTTTTGTAGTGTTGTTTCTAAGTTTAGTAAAATTAATAAAAGATAAGGCTGCAAAAGCTGGCATTAAGAGAGATAAATATTATAGTGGTTTGTATCGACATGCAAACGAAACATTGTCAAATTTTTTATACACAAAGCTAATAGGCAACGAAAAAATACAATTGGTTAAATTTGAAGAAAATAGCGTAGGGATGGCAAGAGTCTCTACACTATCAGATTTTCTGGCAACCTTCCCAAGATTTATGCTTGAAGCTATTGGTATCATTATTATGGTATTTTTGGTATTGTATGTTTCATATGAGTATAAAGATACATCATACATATTACCAATTGTTGGTACATACGGTATAGCTTTTTACAGGTTACTACCTTCCATAAATGGAATCTTAAACTCTTTCTTAACTTTTCAGTACACAAAAAATGCAATTGATAATATTTATGATGATTTGCAAATGAAAAATGAGGAGTTTGTTAAAAATGAAATATCTTTTGAAGATTGTATAGAGCTGAGAGACATTTATTTTAATTATGGAGATCGTAAGATATTTGAGAAGTACAGCCTTAAAATAAGAAAGGGTGATAGGGTTGCATTTATTGGTGAAAGTGGTTCCGGCAAGAGTACTTTATTATATATAATAATGGGGATACTGCCCATTAATAATGGAAAAATTTCAATTGATAATAAAGAGTTAAATAGTGACCATCTAATAGAATGGCGGAAGAAATTTGGATATATTCCACAAAACATATATCTTTTTGATGGGACGGTAGGGCAAAATGTTGCCTATGGAAGGGAATACAATGAATTGAAAATTATAGAATCTCTGAAAAAGGCAAGTATTTATGATTATTTTAAAAGTAGGGATGGTGTTAAGACAATTGTTGGCGAAGGTGGCATTCAAATAAGTGGCGGACAAAGGCAAAGAGTGGCGATAGCAAGAGCACTTTATGGAGATCCTGAAATACTCGTATTAGATGAGGCTACCTCTGCATTAGATGATAAAACTGAATCGGAAATTATGAATGAAATATACAAGATATCCAATAATAAAACACTTATTGTTATTGCGCATAAAATAGACGCGCTAAATAAAATTGATAGAAAAATAACTATTAATACAGGAAATTAGTTTGATCGCAGTACATATTCTTATATTTTCGTCTTTACTATATTTAGCAGTTAAAATTCATGGTAATAACTTTTTAAATACGGTCGCATTAAGTGTTGTCATTGGGATGCTTTGTTTCTTAATGCCAGCGATATTTTACGTATATGATAATAAATATATCAATAATCATGTCGAAAATGGGTTTTTGGATATAAATCTTTTATTTTATATAGAGAGCTATTTTCTAGCATTTATTCTTTTTTCAGCTAAATTCTATAAAATACCTGCATACCAATTCAATATTACCCGCTCAAATATATATCCGGCATTATATATTATTTTTTCGCTTATTACCTTTAAATATGGAAGCTACTATTTAGATGTAACAAATAGCGCCATAAATAATAATAAATTTATCTCATATAGCCTTGCCCTTAGGGGTATTTTTTTCATCTTAGGTTTGTATGTATTAACCGCTAATAAAAGCAAATACACAGTTTATTTTATACTATATTATATTATCTACACCTCATTTTCTGGGTCAAAAGGCGGCATTTTATTCGCTTTATCTTTTATTGTGATATACTATTTCCAAGATAAAAAAATGTTTAGTTTTAAAAGTATAAAATACTATGTATTGGTATTTTTAACTGTTCCATTTTTATTTTATTCAGTAACAATGTATAGAGCAATATACCAATTTAAAGGGGATGGTAAGCGTGCTGATTTATCCCAAACTTCATATATAAAGCTTGCGAAACTTGCATCAGATAACTTTGATATTGTCGATGTTTATTCTCAAATCTTAACTCGTGCGGATAATATTTCAGTAATGCAAATGGCTTACAACCAATATAATGATGATGATTTTTTACTGGGAAGTGTTTATGAAATTATTCCAAACCATTTTCTACCATCAGTTTTGTTTCCTGAAAAGGTAAAGTTTCAGAAATACTATGGAACTCAACTAACCGAAAAAATTTGGGGCGCTAAAGTGGGAAATACTGTTATAGGTCTCTCTCCTCCAGTTGAGGCCTATATTAATTTTTATTTCTTTGGGTTCCTTGTTGGAATAGTGCATGGTCTTATTTATAATGTTTTATTTCAACTTTTGAAAAATAAACGTGATAATAATTTTATGATTGCGTACTTCAGTATATTGTTTTTTATTCTATCCGATGGTTTTTTATCTACCTCTTTGGCTATAATGCTTAAAGATCTAGTTTACTTGGTGATTATTTCTTCGACTATTACCTTTCTGGTGCCTAGAAAAAAAATTAGGCTATATTAAAGGTTCCCATGTGTTATACTGAAGTGGAGTTAGTGCTATCAAAAAAATATTAATATTTACAGATAATTATATACCAGGCTATAAAGCCGGGGGGCCAATAAAATCAATATCCCTCCTTTGTAAAAAATTAAAAGATGATTTTAATATTTGCGTCATTACCAAGAACCGTGATTGTGGAGAGGTGGAGCCTTATAAAAATATAGTTTTCAATAAGGCTCTGAATTTAAATGGATATAATGTGATTTATTTATCAAAGATAAATATAAACAATATAAGAAAATATATAAAAGTATTGAGCCCTGACATTATATATTTAAATAGTTTCTTTTCTAAAATAACACAAATAGTATTGTTTTTAAAGAAAATAGGGTTAATAACAAATGAGATTATTTTAGCACCCAGGGGTGAATTATCTTATGGCGCGGTTTCTTTAAAGTCTAAAAAGAAAAAAATATTTCTAAATACTGCTAAGATATTAAAATTTCATGGCAAGGATCTTACATTTCATGCTACCGATAATATAGAAACGCGCGATATAAAGAGAATTTTTCCTAATAGAGTTATAGAGATACCCAATCTGATAAATGATAAAAATTTTAAATTTAATAATTTAAAAAAAGAAACTAGATCGCTAAGAGTTGTATTTTTATCTAGAATTTCTGAGAAAAAAAACCTTCTATATGCTTTGAAAGTTTTGCAAGAAATCGGTAATAAAAATATTATATTTGACATATATGGGCCAATAGAAAGTGTTGAATATTGGGGTAAATGTGAACGGGAGATAAGAGCCACGTGTAATATTGATATTTCATACAAGGGGCTGGTTCAACCAGCTGAAATTTCAAATGTATTAAATGATTACCAATGTTTTTTATTTCCGACATGCGGTGAAAATTTTGGTCACGCAATAGTGGAGGCTATGCAAATAGGACTTATCCCTATTATAAGTGATCAAACTCCATGGATCGATTTAAAGAACTACAATGCCGGATGGTCTTTAAAATTAAATGATAAATTGGGCTTTGTTAATGCCTTGGAGGAGCTTTATGAGATGAGTAATGCATGTTTTCAAGTAAAATCTAAAAATACAAGGAAATATATCGATCTAAAAATCGATAATAATTCTAGTGTGAATTTATATAAAAATATTTTATTGCGTTGATAAAAAAATTAACCACAAACACAATATTTCTTATTTGTAGCGGTAGTTAAAAATGGGAAATCTTTCAACAAAGTAGAAATTTAACATAATAGAATGTATGAGGTGGGATTTATATGGTTAATAATAATTTTAAAGATAAAATTTTGTTAATAACTGGGGGAACTGGATCTTTTGGAAACGCTGTGTTGCGCAGATTTCTAAACTTAGATATAAAAGAAATTCGCATCTTTAGTCGAGATGAAAAAAAGCAGGATGACATGCGTAGAAAATATGCCAATGATCGGCTTAAGTTCTATGTTGGTGATGTTAGGGATTACAATTCAATAATGAATGCAATTAGAGGTGTTGATTATATATTCCATTCTGCGGCTTTAAAACAAGTGCCATCGTGCGAGTTTCATCCAATTGAAGCTGTAAAGACTAATATATTAGGCACTGAAAATGTGCTGACTGCTGCAATCAATTCAAATGTAAAACGCGTTATTTGTTTGAGCACCGATAAGGCAGTATATCCAATTAATGCTATGGGAATATCTAAAGCAATGATGGAAAAAGTTTTTGTTGCAAAATCTCGCCAAGGTGGTGACTGCACCGTAATTTGTGGAACTCGTTATGGCAATGTTATGTCTTCAAGAGGATCCGTCATTCCTTTATTTGTGGAGCTTATTCATAAGAATAAAGAGTTGACACTCACTGACCCAAATATGACACGCTTTATGATGACTTTAGATGACGCGCTCGATCTGGTTCTGTTTGCTTTTAGCAATGGTAATTCAGGTGATATCTTTGTGCAAAAGGCACCAGCAGCAACAGTTGGAGTTCTGACGCAAGCATTATGTGAATTAATGGGTAAGCCGGATTATCCGACTCGTTTTATTGGCACAAGACACGGTGAAAAAAAATATGAAACTTTACTATCTAGAGAAGAAATGGCATGCGCTATGGACATGGGTGACTACTACAGAATTC
>Ga0055584_100003482_pt1 | contig 15540 bp, 14 predicted proteins | sample OSDHelmetaG_FD_58716 | JGI IMG/M metagenome (GOLD analysis project Ga0055584, IMG submission 58716) | Pelagic marine sediment microbial communities from the LTER site Helgoland, North Sea, for post-phytoplankton bloom and carbon turnover... | ecosystem: Environmental > Aquatic > Marine >... | reverse complement strand
CGATGCCGGCCGTCGTGTTGCGGCCGAAAAGCGTGCCCTGTGGGCCGCGAATGACCTCGATGTTCTGAACGTCAAAAAGCGGAAAGCCTCTCAATACGGCGTTTTCCATTACAACATCGTCCATGATAATTGAGACGGGCTGTGATGCCGCCAGGTCAAAGTCGATGTTGCCAAGCCCACGCATGTAGAAACGCGGTGCGGAACGACCGTTGGACGACTCGGCGTAGAGGCCCGGAACACGGCCGGAGAGTGCGAGAATGTCTTCACTGCCCGAAAAAATAGCGTTCAGGCTTTCCCCCTGCATGGTTTGAACTGAAATCGGAACGTCCTGCAGCGATTCTTCACGCTTCTGCGCAGTGACAATGATTTCCTCAAGAATTCCTTCAAGCTGGGCGTGTGCTGGCGCGGCAAAAAAACCAGCAATCGCGAAGGTTCCAAGTGCAAGACGCAGCGCATCTGTCCTGTTATTTGTTGGTTTTTCACCACGCATCGTATTTCTCCTGAATAAGGGTCTGCCAAGTATAGCGCCGTTATTCCAGCGGCGTGTAGCATTCCTGCGAAAATCGCGGGGTGCAGACACACAGGAATACGAGATCGCAATCTCCGTCATTCCGGATCCTTTGTGGCATTCCTCTTGGGATAGCTATAACGTCCCCAGCGGCAACGCTCGCGGGTGTCTTCTGACCCACCGTCATAAGGCCGCTACCGGCTTCGATAACATACCATTCGGCCACAGTCAGCGAGTGCAGCTGCGTCGTTACGCCGGGTTCGACCCGCGTTCGGGCGACCGAAACTTCCGGCGTTTGTTCGTTATTCAGCAGCTCCGCGATGTAACAACGTTCGCTGGTCCAGACTTCGTCGGGTATCGCTTTTTCACTCATCAGTAGACAATACCCTGTCTGGACGGTGGGAGAACAGTGTGGAAGAGCGCGGAGCAACGGCGGTGGGTGAGTTACTGGACCTGTCCGGCGAGCAGGTGTTGGTGACCGGGGCCAGCGGCAATATCGGTCGGGCAATCGCTGCTCGCCTTGCAGAGGCTGGAGCGACGATTGTTGCTCATTACCATCACAACGAAGCCGCCGCAAAGTCATTGATCGCGGCGCTCGGGAGCGGCAGGACAGTCGCTGCCGATCTGACTGACGAGGATTCGATTGTCGAGATGCTGGGTTCGTCAGACATCACAATGCTCGTTAACAACGCGGCGGTGCAAACGGTGCAGCCGCTGGCTGATATGAGCTTCGCCGATTGGCGTTTAATGATGGCGGCGAATCTTGATGGCGCATTTTTGCTAACACAGGGCATGGCGCGGACGTGGATCGCGGCAGGCCGTGGCGGCGCGATCGTCAATATCGGTTCCATAGAAGGTCTGGACCCTGCCGAGGGTCACGCACACTATGCGACCAGCAAGGCTGGTCTTTCGATGTTTTCTCGCGCCGCAGCGCTTGAATTCGGGAAGGCAGGAATACGCGTCAATACCGTGTCGCCCGGGCTGATTGACAGAGATGGACTGAGTGAGGAATGGCCAGAGGGCGTGAGTCGCTGGCTGGATCGAGCACCTCTCGGTTGCGTAGGGACTCCCAATGATGTCGCGGACGCGGTATTGTTTCTCCTCAGCCCGGCTGCCCGCTGGATCAGCGGCGCCAACCTGGTCGTCGACGGGGGTATGTCGGCGCTTGGTAAGTGGTAACAGGGCAGTGGCAATAAAGAGAAGAAGAAATGGCGACTAAACACATGAATGCGGCACCGGGCGATTTCGCTGAAACGGTGCTGATGCCCGGCGACCCGCTTAGAGCGCAATATATTGCCGACACCTATCTCGAAAACGTGAGGCGCGTTACCGACGTGCGCAACATGTGGGGATTCACGGGCGAGTACAAGGGACAGGCCGTCTCCGTCATGGCGCACGGCATGGGGATTCCGTCTGTGTCGATTTACTGCACGGAGCTCATCACCGAATACGGCGTCAAGCGTGTCATACGGGTAGGCAGCTGTGGAACCTCGCATCCCGATGTGAAGCTACGCGACATCATCATCGCGATGGGCGCCTCGACCGACTCAAACTGCAATCGCATGCGCTTTGGTGGTTATGATTATGCGGCGCTGGCGAGTTTTGATCTCGTGGAGAAAGCCGTTGCCGCCGCGAAGGCCGCTGATGTGCGGTATCACGTAGGCAATATTTTCTCTGCCGACCTCTTCTATACGCCGGACCCCGATATGTTTGAGACGATGGCGAAGTACAATGTTTACGGAGTTGAGATGGAAGCGGCCGGCATATTTCCGATCGCGGCTGAGAACAACGCAGAGGCGTTGGCGATTTGTACGGTTAGCGATGACATCGTCAGCGGTGCCGCGCTGACGTCGGACGAACGGGCGACCACCTTTGACGAAATGATTCTCGTCGCGCTCGAAACTGTCGTCGCGGAGGATTAATCACGTGGCTCTCCGTGCAGTAAAGAATTCAATTGGCTTTCCCGATCTCAGTCGCGTACCGGCTGTTGATGAAGTGGGTGTCAACGAGCGTGTCGCTCGATTCCAGAGTCGCAGCATCAAAAAGTCGGCGAAAGTTGACGCGCTGAAGCTCATTCTCAGCATGATCGATCTGACAACGCTGGAAGGCCAGGATACGCCCGGCAAAGTGCAGCAGCTGTGCCAAAAAGCGATTCACTTGCACGACGCCTTGCCGGGTTTGCCGAAGGTCGCGGCCGTCTGCGTCTATCCGACAATGGTCAGCGTTGCGAAAGAAGCGCTCGCTGGACACGACATCAACATCGCTTCCGTCGCCACCGCGTTCCCGAGCGGCATGTCGACTTTGAAGGTCAAGCTCGACGATACCCGTATGGCGGTGAAGGCAGGCGCGACTGAAATTGACATGGTTATTTCGCGCGGCAGGTTTCTTTCGGGCGACTATCGATATGTGTTCGATGAAATAGTCGCCGTCAAAGAAGCTTGCGGTGACGCGCATCTGAAGGTGATTCTGGAAACCGGTGAATTGGCTACGCTCGATCGTGTACGCAAAGCGAGCGTGCTCGCGATGCATGCGGGCGCGGACTTCATCAAGACGTCAACCGGAAAAATCCAGCCGGCGGCCACGATGCAGGTAACGCTCGTCATGCTGCAGGCGATTCGGGATTTCTACAAAGACACTGGCAAGATGATTGGCATGAAACCTGCTGGTGGGATATCCACGTCCAAGCTTGCCATTCACTATCTGGTCATGCTGCACGAAACACTCGGCAATGCCTGGGTGACACCGGAATGGTTTCGATTTGGTGCCAGTTCCCTGGCCAACGACGTACTAATGCAATTGATGAAGCAGTCGACTGGTGTATATCAGTCGCCTGACTATTTCTCGAAGGACTAACAATGGCGGCTCCGGAAAACAAATTAGCGTTCGACGGTGGATGGGGATACGACCCTGCACCGGAAAGCACAGACCACATAAAAGTAAAAAGCCGCTACGGTCTTTTTATCAACGGTGATTTCGTCAAACCTGAGAAGGGCAAGTATTTCGATACGCTCAACCCGGCGACTGAGGAAAAGCTTAGCCGCGTCGCTGACGCGAGTCAGGCGGATGTCGACAAAGCCGTCAAGGCAGCGCGAAAAGCGTACGAGGGGCCATGGGGACGCATGAAGCCGGCTGAGCGCGGCAAATATATCTACCGAATTGCGCGCATCATGCAGGAACGCGCTCGTGAATTTTCGGTGATCGAGTCGCTCGATGGTGGCAAACCCATTCGTGAATCCCGTGATATTGATGTGCCGCTCGCCGCCGCTCACTTCTTCTACTATGCAGGCTGGGCCGACAAGCTCGAATACGCGTTTCCAGGCCGCACGGCAAAGTCATTGGGAGTGGCAGGTCAGGTCATCCCTTGGAATTTCCCCTTGCTCATGGCGTCCTGGAAGATCGCGCCAGCGCTGGCCTGCGGGAATACAGTCGTTCTGAAGCCGGCGGAGACCACTCCGTTGACTGCGCTGAAGCTCGCCGAGGTGATTCGAGATGCCGGGCTGCCGCCGGGCGTAGTCAATATCGTGACCGGAGCAGGCAAAACCGGCGCGGCGATCGTCGAACACCCGGGTGTCGACAAGATCGCGTTTACCGGTTCGACAAACGTCGGCAAGATCATCCAGAAAGCGCTCGCGGGCACCGACAAGAAATACACGCTGGAACTGGGTGGAAAGGCGGCCAATATCGTATTCGCCGACGCTGCGATCGACCAGGCCGTTGAGGGCATCGTCAACGGCATCTTCTTCAACCAGGGTCACGTTTGTTGTGCGGGCTCGCGCTTGTTCGTCCAGGAATCCGTTGCGGATGAAGTGATCGCCAAATTGAAAGATCGCATGGAGACGCTGATTGTCGGTGATCCGCTGGACAAGAATACGGACATCGGCGCGATCAACTCCTCGATGCAGTTGGAGAAGATTCAGTCCTACCTCAAAATCGGCAAGGCGGAAGGTGGTGAAATGCATCAGAGCTCCTGCCGCGTACCGAAAAAAGGCTATTGGTGTCGCCCGACGATATTCACGGGTGTGTCGCAGTCAAGTCGCGTAGTGCAGGAAGAAATATTCGGGCCGGTACTCGCCATCCAGACTTTTCGCAGTTACGACGAGGCACTCACGAAGGCAAATAACACACCGTACGGCCTGTCGGGCGGAATCTGGACCGACAAGGGCTCGAAGATTTTCAAGATGACACAGGACATACGCGCCGGTGTTGTCTGGGCAAATACCTTCAACAAATTTGATCCGACGTCACCGTTTGGCGGCTATAAAGAAAGCGGTGTTGGACGCGAAGGCGGGCTGCACGGCCTTGATGCCTACGTGAAGCTGGGAGCGTAACGATGGCGGCAAAACGAATCGCAGTAGCCAAGACCTACAAGATCTACATCGGTGGTAAGTTTCCGAGAACGGAATCAGGCCGTTATTTCAGCTTTGAGGATAAACACGGAAACATCGTCGCGAATATGTGTCGGGGCAGTCGCAAGGACTTTCGAAATTCCGTGGTCGCGGCTCGCAAAGCGCAGCCGGGCTGGGCGAAGGCAAGCGCTTATCTGCGCGGCCAGATTCTTTATCGAATTGCTGAAATGCTGGAAGGGCGTCGCGACCAGTTTATTGCGGAGCTTCAACTGCAGGGATCGTCTGCAGCAGCTGCAGAAAAAGAGGTTGATGTAGCAATTGATCGACTGATTTATTTCGCTGGCTGGACGGACAAGTATCAGCAGGTATTCAGCGCGGTGAATCCGGTTAGTTCCTCACACTTCAACTTCTCGGTGCTTGAGCCGACGGGCGTGGTGTCGATCCTTGCGCCTGACGATACCGGTTTGCTCGGCCTTATCTCAAACATTGCACCGGCGATCGCAGGTGGCAACACCTGTGTCGTTCTGGCGTCCGAGAGCAAGCCGCTGTCGGCCGTAAGTTTTGCAGAAGTTCTGCAAGCGTCCGACGTGCCGGGTGGGGTGGTCAATATCCTGACGGGATTCAGGTCTGAGCTCTGCGAGTTCTTCGCATCACATATGGACGTAAATGCGGTCATCTATTGCGATGGTGGCAAGGATGTCGCAAAAACCGTGCAGGAGTTAGCCGCCGACAACATCAAGCGTGTGATCGCGCGAAACAAAGTCGACTGGTTGCGCGATGCCGAAAATCCCTACCTGATTCGTGACACCCAGGAGGTCAAAACGACCTGGCATCCGATTGGTACCTGATCTCAATACCCGCTTTGCCTAGTGAGTTTCAAAACCGTCGAGGAGGCCTTTCTCGATACGAGCACCCACTTGCTGAATGACCTTGGTGGCACAGTAAGTGCCGTACTGCGCGCAATCAGACAGAGGAAGATCGTTTGCCCAGCCGTACAGAAAGCCTGCGGAATAGGCATCGCCGGCACCCGTTGTATCCACGACCTTTTTGACGAATGCCGCTTCCTGCTTAATTACTGTATCGCCGTGCACGATGACGGATCCCTTTTCGGATCGGGTGACCGCAAACAGGGCTTCAAAAGCGCCCAGCTCTCTGATCGCAACTTCAATATCGTCCGTACCGAGCAGAGCGTAAATCTCATCTTCGTCGGCGACGACGATATCCGCGTCGTTCTGTACGAAATCAACAAATGAATCGCGATGTCTCTCAACGCAGAAGGAGTCTGACAAGGATATCGAAACCGAAGTGCCGTTTTGCCGCGCGATTTCCGCCGCTTTCTTCGCCAGTGCAGGTCCTTCTTCAATATCCCACACGTAACCTTCAAGCAATAGCGCCTTGGGAGAGCCGACCGTCGAATCTGTGATATCGGCGAGCGAGAGTTCAAGACAGGCACCAAGATAGGTTTGCATGGTTCGTTGACCACCTTCAGAGATGAGGACGTGACTGCGCGCGGTCGGTGCACCATCAGTAGCCGGCGCGAGGCGAATTTCGACACCCAGCGACCTCATGTCGTGATTGAAGATGTCGCCCAGCTGGTCATCGCGAACTTTGCCAATATAGGCCGTAATGCCGCCCAGATTCGCGAAACCGGCGATCGTATTGGCAACAGAGCCGCCGGACATTTCTGTCGCCGGACCCATCTTTGAATAAATTTCGTGCGCCTTGTCTTCATCGATCAATGTCATCGAACCCAATGGGGCTCCGATGGCATCGAGAAAGGCGCTATCAACGTGTGCGAGCACATCAACAATTGCGTTGCTGATGCCGAGTAACTGTATTTTATCGGTCATTTTTTGGTTCTGTAGTTTCGGGCGGCGCCTAGACTATCATCGAAGCACGGCGTGCGCCTCATTAATGCTATAGCGAAATCGTTGGCTTGGCTGTATCTTTCTCAGTTTGCGAAAGTCGGAATATCGCCATGAGACGATCTGCAAGTTTGTTGATCCCGCTGACCCTGATCCTGATGTATTACGGATTCTGGCTCGGCCTGGCGTACTATCTGGCAACGCGATACCCGGGTTTGACTGAATATCTGCCCATCGGCGGCATCGACGATCTGCCCGGGGCCAGTGCGGATTCGTTTGAACCGGTTTATACGAGCGTCGAGCGAAACTTGCTGACAGGTGCAGCGCCGATCCGCCTGCTGTTCGCCAGTATCGGTGCGAGTATTCTCGCAGTGCCGGTCTCCTGGGCCTACTTTATCACCAGCCGTGCACGGCGGATCGACCAGTCGTTTTTGCAGACCATCCTTGTGCTGCCCTTGCTCGTGACAGGAATCGCCATGATTGTATTGAACAGCATCGCGCTGGCATTCAGTCTCGCTGGCGTTGTCGCAGCGGTACGTTTTCGCTTTTCACTCAATCAGCCATCGGATGCGATGTACATATTCGTTGCAATTGGAATCGGTCTTGGCTCGGGAATTGGTGCGTTGGGAGTCGCCTATGTTATATCGCTGATGTTTGTAATGGCGACGCTCGTCATCTGGAAGCTCGAGTACGGCAAAACAATGGCCGGTCCATTTCTAACAATGATAACGCGGCGCGATGGCGGTGAAGATGAGTACTAAGCGGTACCGAATTAAGCTATGAGCCTCGAAGAATTAAGCGGTAAAAGCGATCGCAGTTTGTTGCTTGTTCACGGACGTGACTTCAAACCGGCGGAGGAGGCGTACATGGATTTGTCCATGGCGGCACTGCGTTCTGGAATTGAACGAGATTGTCCGGACCTGCTGGACGCGTTCGATGCAGTGCAAAAGAGCGTGGCATGGTACGGCGACCTGAGCGCTGAGATTCTGCACGGCCGTGGTAAAAAATACGACGAGAGCCTCGACATCGGCGATAGGCGCAACGCCCTGGCGGCGTTGCGGGAAATAACCGTGCGTAAGCGATTCGGGATTCGTCAATACGACTGCCTGCCTGGAAAATCGGCGCTACCAGAGGCTATCGTGGATGTTTTGGCGCCCGTACTGGGTGCCGTCGGTTTATGCCTGCCCTTGATACGAACTGTGTCCAGGGACTTTGCGCGTTATTTCGACCAGAAATCAGACTACGCGATGCTGGTTCGTGAGCGCCTCAGGACGCGACTGTGCGAACTGATCGATCGAGGCGACAAGATTGTCCTGATTTCACACGGTACCGGCAGCGTCGTTGCCTATGAAGTACTTTGGCAACTTTCGCATGATCCCGACCTGAAAGAGCAATATGCAGACAAGAAAATAGAACTCTGGATGACGCTCGGTTCACCCTTGGGCGATTCGAATATCCGCAAGCGACTGCTCGGTGCTAAAGAAAAACCCATAACGAAGTTTCCAGTCAATGTCATCTCGTGGCACAACGTTGCTGCAGAGGACGACTACACTTGCCATGACAACACGCTGGCGGATGATTTCAAACGAATGATGCAACAGCGGGTTGTCAGTGCCGTGCATGACTACCGGATATTCAATCTCGCTGTTCGCTACGGTCGGTCGAACCCGCATAGCTCAATCGGTTATCTAATCCATCCGCGCGTATCGAAAATCCTGGCGGACTGGTTGAAGCAGCGAGACCCACAGTCGACGCCTAAATACACTTTTTGACCAGCTTACTTCCTACGCGCCGTTCCGAGTTGATCGTGTCGTAAAATTTTTTCACATACCGCGCCATCATTTTGTTCGAATTACTAGTCGCATCGTCAACTTCACTAACTACAGCCATGAGTTCTTCCCGCTTGTCATTGAACTGGGCTATTGACCCGGCGAGTTGATCATTGTGGTAACAGCGTCCACGATACAATCTTTTGCTAACGTCACCCAGGTTGAATCTCGGGTTCGGTCTCGCATGCGGAGCATTGACAAGGCCGGATTGATCGAAATCGTATGGGACCGACCAGATGGCTTCGCCATCATTGCCGAAGAGTACGTGATTGTGGCAACAAGCCTCGGTTTCCACACCCTTGATTGGCGAATAATCGGTATTGCCGATCAGGTAGTGGAACAGGGAAACCATATTGGCGTAGACGGGTTCGAGAGACTCGACCGTGGTAGCCGATATGCCCAGGTGTTTCTTATCCAGTCGTTTGGCCAGCCGTTCTTTGTGCTCGATTATGAAGCCATGGGCCACACTGTCTTGATTCTCGCCCTCGGAATCGACGTAGGTAATACGCAGGAGCCGCACCCGGAAACTCGCGTCCGTCATGACGTTTAGTATGCGATACGCGGTGTATTCCCGGAGTATGACCTGTTCGTATCTTGAAGATGATTTGCAATGCGTAACGAGTTTTACCTTGTTCTGTTTATGAAACAGGGTGTCCTTGGTTTCTGACGCCTTGAAATTCAGGCGCATGGGGGGGAAGGCGCAGATGTCCTTTTGGCGGCGAAATCGACCGCGTGTACGAATTTTCATGTCGAACTCGACGGTCTGCCCCGCAGAATCCTCGTATTGAAGCGTGGCCGGCAATTCTTCGTCAAGCGGTCGCTCGTAAAGAAGCGTGGTCAAGGGGGCGACAATGCGCACATCCAGCATTTCTGTGCTTTGAAACAAAGGGTCCGGCGATTTCGTCTCTTTTGCAGCAGCGACTGAAATGATCAGGAACATTGCCGCAATGCCGGCTGTCCAACGAGTTACTGGCATTGTTTTTGAACTCCGTCGTTGGGTAGCAGAATCGCCCTGAGTCTAGCATAAGCTTATGCTGGCACCTGATTCAAATTGCCGCGATTTCTCATTGCTACTACACTGCTCCAATCCCAGACGATAGGAAGATAATTTTGCCGCGCAAACTCAATACCTTGATCCTGATCTCAGTATCGCTGCTAACGCTTGCAGGGGATGCATGGTCGCGCGAGTGGCGCTTCGACGGAGTCGACAGAGTGGTCGCCATCTCGGATGTCCATGGTGCATATGATGCCATGGTGTCGACCCTTCAAAACGCCGATATTCTCGGCGAAGACCTGAGCTGGGTCGGTGAAAAGGCCACCCTTGTCATCGTTGGCGATATTCTTGATCGTGGTCCCAAGTCGCGTGCGGCGATGGACCTGCTCATGCGCCTCGAGGGTGAGGCGGAGTCGGCGGGCGGGCGAGTGCAGGTGCTGATCGGCAATCATGAGGCGATGATCCTGACCGGTGACATGCGCTATGTGAGCGGTCCGGAGTATGCGGCGTTTGCGAAGGACGAAGCGCCGGAGGAACGAGCACATTGGTTCGATCTTTACGTCGAGAGGCAGGGTGGCAACGCCGACGAGTTACGGCCTGAATTTGATCGCAGTTTTCCTCCTGGCTACTTTGCAATGCGACGTTCGTTTCGCCCTGATGGCCAATACGGAAGATGGATCCTGCAAAAAAATGCGATGGTGGTTATTAATGGCACGGCGTTCGTGCATGGTGGCCTGTCACCGGATATAGCGCGCCTCGGCCTGGATGGTATCGTTGAGATACTGCACAAAAACCTCGCGGACATGGTTGCTGTTCTCGACGTTCTCACTGACGCCGAGATACTTTTGCCGACTGACAGTCACTATAAGTATGAAAGCATACTCAGAAATTACATGCCTTCACTGAGTGAGGATACTGTGATTCTCAACGCTATCGATACCGGCATTCGTCTCAGCAGCTCTCATCTTCTCGGTGTCGATGGGCCACTTTGGTATCGTAGCAACGTGCGTTGCGCCGGCATCATTGAAGAACATCGACTGGAATCGGCGCTTGCCGCGATTAATGCGGACCGGGTTGTCGTCGGCCACACACCGACGCCCACTCGACAGGTCCTGCAACGCTTCGGTGGCCGCCTGATAGAGATCGATACCGGCATGCTGAACTTCTACTACAGAGGTAAAGGTAGTGCCTTGGTTCTTGAGGGAGAGTCTGTTTCCGTAACGGACCAGGCAGGAGTTGAGACCCGTGTGCCAATGGACCATCCGCGACTGGTAGGACGCCGCCCCAGCGGCCTGTCGACGCAGGGCTTGCAGCGGCTACTTGAGACGGGTGAAATCGTATCCGTCGAGAAAACGTCCCGGAATATTTCCAATAATCTGGAGCCAACGACGAATGTCACGATCAGTGATGGCAAGCACACGGTCAATGCTGTGTTTGCAAAGCGCAAAGGCAAAGTGTTTTACCCGGAAGTTGCAGCGTATCGCCTGGACCGCTTGATTGATCTCGACATGGTGCCTGTCACTGTCAGGCGAAGAGTCAAAGGCAACGAGGGTTCACTGCAGTTCATGCCGGAGAACTTAAGCGACGAGAGAGCGCGCTCGTCATCCGGCCTCGGCGGCAGTGCTTCCTGCCCGATCACCGACCAGTGGGCAGCGATGTATGTCTTTGATGCGCTTATATACAATGAAGGTCGGACTCAGCAGCGGATGCTCTATGACAAATCAACCTGGGACTTGATTCTCAGTGATCATGACAGAGCATTTCCCAATAAAAAGGGCCGCCCCGGCCACCTTGAAAATGCCAGTTTGGATGTGCATGCCGGTTGGACGAAGGCGCTTGGCGAGATCAGCGACGATGTGATTCAGGAAAACTTCAGTGATGTTCTCGACAAGCGACGATTGAAATTTCTGAAATTACGCATGGACCAGTTGCTCAATGTGAAACCAGAGAAGCAACGCAGGATGAGATAATCGCTCAGTCTATCGGCTGACCGCAATACACTCGATTTCTACGCGGGCATTCAAAGCGAGACCGTTGGCGCCCAGCGCACTGCGGGCTGGCGGATTCTTGAAGTAGGTCCTGTAAACCTCGTTCATTGCGCCCCATTCCGACATATCGGCGAGAAATACCGTGCATTTTACGACCTCGTCCATCGATGAGCCGAATTCCTGCAGGACCCTCGAAATATTGTCCATCGTCTGGCGGGTTTCGCCCGCAATTCCGCCTTCAGCCAGATCCAGCGTGCCCGGAATATTGCCCAGGTTGCCGGACAGATAAAGGGTGTTGCCTGCTCGCACTGCCGAAGAAAAAGGCAATCCGTCGGGCATGCCGGGCATGTTCAGGTAGGTGACTTCGGGCGTATGTTCGACCTCTACGTTGCAGCCCATTATGGCGAAGAGTGGCAGGATGAGCGCAAATCGACGCATTTGAGATTCCTTGTTGTTGTTATTGAGGACAAGCTGACACAGTATAATCACGACGGTGCATGAATCCACAGCCGGAAGGAAATGAGAAAATGGGTCGACTAAGCACACATGTCCTCGATACGGCAGAGGGCTGCCCAGCCGAAGGCGTCGCCATTCGATTGTATTCGATGGCGCAGCAACGCGAGCAACTTGCCGATACGACGACGAACAGCGATGGCCGCACGGAAGAGCCGTTACTCTACGGTGACGCAATGGTCACCGGAACCTATGAGCTTGAGTTCGATATCGGAGACTATTTTCGCAGCCGCAAGGCCGCAGTTGATGATCCGGCGTTTCTGGATACGGTCGTCATTCGATTCTCTGTCAAACACGATGAGCACTACCATGTTCCATTGCTGTGTTCTCCCTGGGCCTACTCGACTTACAGGGGCAGCTGAACGATGACCGCTTCGGACACCATACGATTTATTCTCGACGGCGAAGTTGTCGAAGTCCGAGGTGGGGACCCGACCCGAACGGTTTTACAGTACCTGCGCGAAGATCTTCGTCGCAAGGGTTCGAAAGAGGGATGTAGAGAGGGCGATTGCGGTGCCTGCACGGTTGTCGTCGCTGAACTTGTTCGCGACAACGAAGAAGTCGAATTAAAGGCAATTAATTCCTGCATCCAGTTTTTACCGACACTGGACGGCAAAGAATTGATAACGGTGGAAAGCCTTGCGGCTGGTGATGAGTTGCATCCCGTGCAATCGGCCCTGGTTGCCAATCATGGGTCGCAATGTGGTTTCTGTACGCCGGGCTTTGTCATGTCCCTTTTTGCCCTTTACGAAACGAATCAGAATCCGGATCGTCAGGAAATAGACGATGCCTTATCGGGCAATTTGTGCCGCTGCACGGGCTACCGGCCGATCATCGCCGCGGCAAGGGAGATGTACACTGCGCCGCGAGCCATCAGTCGTGATCGATCGGCAGCGCTTGTCGATATACAGCGGAAGCAATCGCTCTGCATTGAGCATAACGGTCGCAGGTTCTTCGCGCCGGCCGATGCCGACGAATTCGCCGCGCTCCTCGTCGAAAACCCCAATGCAACGATACTTGCGGGTGGAACCGATGTTGGCTTGTGGGTTAGCAAACAGCAGCGTGAACTCGCGACCTTAATTTACACCGGGCGTGTTGTGGGTCTTCGCGATATAAAGACCAGTGATTCACATATCGATATTGGCGCAGCTGCAACCCTGACGGAGGCTGTACCGTCAATTATTGCCGCGTATCCCGGCCTTGATGAGTTGTTTCGTCGTTTCGCGTCCCCGCCAATCCGAAACGCCGGCACCCTGGGAGGCAATATTGCCAACGGTTCGCCGATTGGTGATTCGATGGCGGCACTGATGGTCGTTGGCGCGTCCCTTATATTGCGGCGCGCAGACGTGGAACGTGAGGTCGCACTCAATGATTTCTACCACGACTATATGGTTAACGATTTGCAGCCGGGCGAGTTCGTATCGCGAATCCGAATTCCCTTGCCTTCGGAGGGGGCGGAGGTCAGAAGTCATAAGTGGTCAAAGCGCTTCGATCAGGATATTTCGGCGATTTGCACGGCGTATCGACTCGTTCTCGACGGTGGCAAAGTGGTCTCATTTCGCATGGCTTGCGGCGGGCTTGCGGCCACGGTTCGGCGTGCAAAAGAAACAGAGGCCGCGATAGCGGGCAGGCCATGGTCCGAGGACACGATCGAAATGGCCTGTGCGGCTTTGGGCAAAGACTTTGCGCCGATATCGGACATGCGTGCGTCTGCTGATATTCGCTTGCTGGCAGTTCAAAACCTGTTGCGACGGTTTTATGCTGAGACACAAGACAGTGGGCTGGCTTCGGTGTACACGTATGGGCGCTAGCCTGAAGCCTGAATCCAAACGGCAATCGGCAGTCGGCTCGTCATTGGCGCACGACAGTGCACACCTGCACGTGACGGGGCGCGCATCCTATACCGACGATTTGCCGGAGCCACGGGACTTGCTGCATGTCGCGGTTGGTATGAGTGCTGTGGCGCATGCGAAAGTCGGCCAGGTCGACCTCTCCGCCGTTCTTGCGGCACCGGGTGTCGTCGACGTATGCGTTGCGAGTGACATAAGAGGCGCCAATAACTACGGTCCGATCATTGCGGACGATCCTATCTTCGCGACCGATCTTGTGCAGTACGTTGGGCAACCCATATTTGCGGTTGTCGCGACGAGTGTTGACGCGGCGCGCAAGGCTGCGGGGCTTGGCGAGATCGACTACCAGGAACTGGATGCAATTCTGGATCCTCTTCTGGCGGTAGAAAAAGAGTCTTTCGTTCTGCCGAGCGAAACGTTGGTTCGCGGCGAGCCGGACGTGGCATTGCGGTCGGCGCCACATCGCGCGAGCCGTCGGGTCTTCCTCGGCGGTCAGGACCAGTTTTATCTTGAAGGTCATATCGCGATGGCGGTGCCAGGGGAAGATGGCTGTTTGCTGGTCTACAGCTCGACCCAGCATCCCGACGAAGTTCAGATGTTGATAGCACATGCGACAAATCGTCCGGCGAACGATGTCACCGTTATATGCCGCAGGATGGGTGGAGCGTTTGGCGGCAAAGAAAGCCAGGCGGCTTTGATCGCCTGTATCGCCGCACTGGCAGCAGACAAGACGGGCCGGGCCTGCAAGCTGCGGCTTGATCGTGATGACGACATGATAATGACTGGCAAACGTCATGACTTTGTCATCGACTATGACGTCGGCTTCGACGATACGGGTCTTATTCTCGGCATCGATTTTGAGCTGGCTTCGCGATGCGGAATGTCGGCAGATCTGTCGGGCCCGGTGAACGATCGTGCGATGTTCAGTTGCGATAACGCGTACTTCCTCGAGAATGTCCGAATCCTGTCCCATCGTTGCAAGACCAATACGGTTTCGAATACCGCCTTTCGCGGTTTCGGCGGGCCGCAGGGTATGTTCGCCATCGAATACGCGATAGAAGATATCGCACGCAAGCTCGGCAAGGATCCACTTGAGATTCGGCGACGCAATTTTTATGGCAAGGACGAACGAAACGTCACACAGTACCAGCAGCTTGTTGAAGACAACGTCATCGACGAAATATTCGACCAGCTTGTCGCCAGCAGCGACTACGAGACTCGCCGGAGCGAGATTGCGAGCTTCAACGCGGGCAATGACATATTGAAGCGCGGTATCGCGATCACACCGGTAAAGTTCGGAATATCGTTTACGAACACACTGCTGAATCAGGCTGGCGCGCTCATTCATGTTTACAAGGATGGCACGATTCAGCTCAACCATGGCGGCACCGAGATGGGTCAGGGCCTTTTCATCAAAGTTGCCCAGGTCGTGGCTGATGAATTCCAGATCGACATTGACCGCATTCGCCTGACGGCCGCTGACACCAGCAAGGTGCCGAATGCATCGGCGACCGCTGCGTCGAGCGGGGCGGACATGAATGGCATGGCGGCCAGGATTGCGGCTGCGAAGATTCGCACCCGGCTGACCGAGTTCGCGGCACGGCATTTCGCAGTGACCGAGGCGGAAATTGAGTTTTGCGACAACCA
>Ga0055584_100003481_pt1 | contig 15543 bp, 12 predicted proteins | sample OSDHelmetaG_FD_58716 | JGI IMG/M metagenome (GOLD analysis project Ga0055584, IMG submission 58716) | Pelagic marine sediment microbial communities from the LTER site Helgoland, North Sea, for post-phytoplankton bloom and carbon turnover... | ecosystem: Environmental > Aquatic > Marine >... | reverse complement strand
TCGCCGTCGCCGTCGTCGATTGCGTCGGAGATCAGGTTCGAGAAGTCGAGGCCCCCCAGGGCGGGCGCGGCGGGAGCGGGGGCAGCGGCCGCCTCTGGTTCGGTCAGCACGCCCACGCCGTCGGCCACCCAGAGGGCGGCCAGGGCCTCGCCCCGTCGGCCGGGCGCGCCGTCCACCCGGCTTGCGCCCGAGGTGGGGGCGTCGCCGCTGCGGCCGAGGTGGGCCGCGAGCCGCGCCGACGACCCGGCGCTCGCGAAGTCGCCCGTGACCGCGGTGGTGCGGGCCAGGGCGTGCTCGGCCAGGGCCTCGAGCTGGTCTTCGGACAGCGACGAGACCAGCCCCTTCACCAGCACCAGCGCGGCGTCGGTCTCGACCCGCTCCTTGGGCTCGGCGCCGTCGACGAAGCGGGGCGCCTCTTGGGTGGAGACTGCGTTCTTCACCCGCCGGATGGCCTGCAGCAGCTCGACCTTGCGGGGGGAGAGGTCGGGCTTCTGCCCACGGATGGTGTCGAGCGACTCGCTCTTGAGGTTGGACCGGGTGCCCACCAGGGCGCCGTCTTCGAAGTAGAAGAGCCAGCGCCGCTTTCCGTCGCGCAGATCGAGCGCGCCGGTCGCGCCGGTCGCGATCTGCTCGAGGAAGGAGGCAGCGAAGGCGGCGGTCGGGCTCGACGACATGGGGCGGCTCCACAGGCAGGCGGGCAGCCTATCCCGCGCCCGCTGGGGCTGCGCGAGCCGGCCCGCGACCGGGGCGACCTCGGGCAGCGCGGCCGCCGGAGGCGCGGCGCGCGCTGCCATCGGCCGGGTGCGCGGTGGGGCGGCGCCCTCCACCCGGTCCGGGCCGCTCGGGCGGGCCCCACCCGCGGCCTGCGAGGCGCCGCTCCGCCCCCGCGTCTGTCGGGTGGAGCCCCGGGCTGGCCTCGATGCCGGCTGGCCGAGGCGCCGTGGCCTCGCGGGTTAGGGGACCGCCCGCCCCCCTGGGATGTCCATGCCGCTGGCCCTGCTCGCCCTCGCGTCTCTCGGCGCTGCCCTGGCGGCCGACCCGGCCCCGCAGGTCGCGCCCGACACCCCCGCGCTGGCGGGCGCCCGGGCCCTGGGCACGGCCTTCGCCGACCTGGCCGCCCAGGTGGCGCCCGCGACCGTGCACATCGAGGTGCGAAAGACCCGCGCCCTGTCCACCGGCCTGCAGCAGCTCCTGCGCGACTACGGGCTCCCCAACCCGGCCGAGGGCGGCCCCAGCGGGGGCGTGGCCACCGGCAGCGGCGTCATCCTCTCCCCCGATGGCCGCATCCTCACCAACCACCACGTGGTCGGGGGCGCCACCGAGACGGTGGTCACCTTGCACGACAAGCGGCGCTACTCGGCCCGCCTGGTGGGCTCCGACCCCCGCACCGACGTCGCGGTGCTGCAGCTCGAGGGCGAGGGGCCCTTCCCCTACGTCGAGCTGGGCGACAGCGACACCCTGCGCGTGGGCGAGTGGGTGGTCGCGGTCGGCCACCCCTTCGACTTCCAGTTCACCGTGACGGCGGGCATCGTGTCTGCGCGCGGGCGGCGCAACCTCGCCCGCGACGAGATCCAAGACTACATCCAGACCGACGCGGCGGTGAACCCCGGCTCGTCGGGGGGGCCGCTGTTCAACCTCGACGGGCAGGTGGTCGGCATCAACACCGCCATCTTCAACCCGGGCGACGTGCCGGCCAACGCCGGGATCTCCTTCGCCATCCCGGCCAACATGGCCGGGCGCATCATGGGGCAGCTGCGCGACACGGGGCGCGTCGCCCGGGCCGGGCTGGGGCTCACCACCCTCGACCGCGGCCCGACCGCGGCCAACCCGCGGCCCGGCGCCGAGGTGGTCAAGGTGGTCCCCGACGGCCCGGCCGAGGCCGCGGGCCTGCGGCGGGGTGACGTCATCACCGCCGTGCAGGGCGAGCCCATCTCCGGCAGCGACGACCTGCGCGGCATCGTGCTCGCCAGCGGCATCGGCGAGCCCCTGCGGCTGTCGGTCGAGCGCGGCGACCAGCGGCTCGAGGTGGCGGTGCGCACCCGCGACGACCGCGACATGGGCCCCCTGTCGGTCGACGCGCCGGAGGGCTCGGTGGAGTGGGGGGGCCTCATACTCGCGCCGCTCACCGACGAGACGGGCTTGCGCTTCGGCGCCGCCCCGCCCGAGCGCGACGGGCCCATGCTCATCGTGGTGGGGGTGGCGCCGGCCAGCGCGGGCGCGGCCGCGGGCTTGCTGCCCGGCGACCTCATCTTGAAGGTGCAGAATCAGGCGGTGGGCACGGTGGCCGAGCTGGCGACCGCGGTCGAGGGCCGCCGCTCCGCCACGGTCACCCTCTGGCGAAACGGCGGCGAGAGCGTCGCCATTCTGGGCGGTCTCGAGCGGCGCTCCGACCGCTGAGCCGACCCCTCGCAGCGGGGCTCGCCCGCGCAGCTGGTCTCCACCACCGCGCCGGGCCCCGGGGCGGCCGTCGGGTCGAAGCGCGCGGCACCCTGGGCGGCGCTCCAGCTCCACCCGGACCACGGCCCCGCCGGCCGGTCGTGTGACCGCGCCGTCGGATAGGGCCTCCCCCGCCCCGTCCCGCCCCGCCCCGCCCCGGACCTGCCATGCTGCGCGTCGCCCTGCTGACGCTGGCCACGGCCTGCGCCCCCAAAGCCCCGAGCCCTTCGATGCCCGCCCCGCCTGTCGATCCCCCCACCGCGACTCCGGCCGGCCCCTGGGAGCGCTACGCCGACGCGGACTTCGCCTTCGCCTTTCCATCGGGTTGGATGCCCTTCCCGCCGGCCGGCGCGGCCCGCATCATCGTGCGCAGCCCCGGCGCGGGCGCCTTGGCCGCCGACGAGACGGGCGCGCCCCTGCAGGTGGGGCTCGCCGTCGAGGTCTACGACGGCCCCTACACCGACCCCGACGCCTTCTCGGCCCTGGTGCGCGAGGGGGTCGAGGGTGACCCGGCGGTCGAGCGGCTGCACCGCGTCGAGTCGTGGGATGTGCCTGTCTGTGGCGGATTCTCCGGGCGCCTGCACGTCTTCGAGTTCGACAAGGCGGGCACCGATCGGCGCAGCCAATACCAGAAGCTCAGCGTGGTGGACTCGTGGGGGCGGGGCTGGATCGCCCTGTCGTGGGCCGTCGCCAGCCGCGAGAGCCGCCTGGTGGCCGGTGACAGCCCGCTCACCTTGCGGCTGCGCCCCTGGGTGATGGCCTTCTGTCCGGCGCCCGGTGAGATCGACTTCGACGCCTTGCGCCGGGGCCTCGAGGGTGCCGAGACGGGGCCGGGCTGATCCCTCCCAGCGTTCCGCGTGGTACGGTTGCGTCTGCACCCGACCATGGAGCGGCGCCATGTCCGAACCCATCACCGTGAGCGCGCGGATCGTCGCCGAGCCCGAGGTGGTCTGGTCGCGATGGACCACGCCCGCCGACATCTGCGCCTGGAACGCCGCCTCTCCCGAGTGGCACACGCCGCACGCCGAGAGCGATCTGCGGGAGGGCGGCCGCTTCACCACCCGCATGGAGGCCCGCGACGGCTCGCTGGGCTTCGACCTCACCGGCACCTGGCAGGTGGTTGAGCGCCCTCACCGCCTGGTCTATGAGCTGGCCGACGGCCGACGCTGCACCATCACCTTCCGCCCCGAGGCGGGCGGCACGCGGCTCACCGAGACCTTCGATCCAGAGGGCCAGACCCCGGTCGACCTGCAGCGCGCCGGGTGGCAGTCCATCCTCGACCGCTTCAAGCAATATGTCGAGACGGCGTAGGGAAGCGACCCTGCTGCCGTCCGGCGTCTCTACGCCGAGACGACGACACCCTTCCAGAAGGCCACGCGCCCTGCGATCTCGGCCGCGGCGGGCTTGGGCGTCGGGTAGGTCCAGGCGGCCCCTTCGTTGGTCTGGCCATCGACCACCACGTCGTAGTACGAGGCCACGCCCTTCCATGGACAGCTGGTCTGTCGGGCGCTCACCTTGAAGTGCGCCATGTCGAGCGCCGCCATCGGGAAGTAGTGGTTGCCTTCGACCACGACCGTGTCGTCACTCTGCGCGATCACGGTGCCGTTGTACGTCGCCTTCATGGCTGCCTCAGGGGAGCGGGGGGTGTCGAGGGGCTATCCCCGCGCGGCCGGCGGTCGAGGGCCAGCCCGCTCACTCCCAGTCGTAGAAGCCCCGCGTGCTCTTCTGGCCCAGCCGGCCCTCGGCCACCATCTGACGCATCAGGTCGGGGGGCTCGAAGGCGGGGTTGTCGAGCTCCTTGGCCAGGTACTCGCCGATGTGCATGCGCACGTCGAGGCCCACCAGGTCGGTGAGCTTGAGGGGCCCGATGGGGTGGCGGTACCCGAGCACCATGGCCTTGTCGATGTCCTCGGCCGAGGCCACGCCGTCTTGCACCATGCGGATGGCCTCCATGCCCAGGCACACGCCCAGGCGGCTGGTGGCGAAGCCGGGCAGGTCGCGCACCTGGATGCACTCCTTGCCGATGGCCTGGCCGTACGCCAGCGCCGCAGCCTTGGTCTCGTCGGATGTGCCGTCGTGGTGCACGATCTCCAGCAGCTTCATGATGAAGACGGGGTTGAAGAAGTGCAGGCCCACCACCCGGTCGGGCTCGGGGGCCGCCGACGCGATCTGGGCGATGGAGATCGACGAGGTGTTGGTGCCGAACAGGCAGCCGGGCGGGGTGTGCTCGCCCAGCTCGGCGAAGAGGCGCTGCTTGAGCGCCAGCTTCTCGGGCACCGCCTCGATGACCAGGTGGGCGCCCGTGGCCGCGGTCTGCAGCGACGTGGTGGTGGACAGACGACCCAGCGTCGCGTCGCGGTCGGCCTCGGTCACCTTGCCGCGGGCGATGCCCTTGGCCAGGTTCTTGGCGATCCGGGCGGCGCCTGCAGACACGGCGTCGTCGGTGAGATCGTAGAGCACCACGTCGAAGCCGGCCTGGGCCGAGACCTGGGCGATGCCGTGGCCCATGGTGCCGGCGCCGATGACGGCGACCCGCTGAAAGGGGAGCGCAGATGTGGGATCGGTCATTGGAGGTTCTCCACGATGGTGCTGACGCCCTGGCCCACGCCCACACACAGGGTGGCGACGCCATAGCGGCCGCCGCGCTGGCGCAGGGCGTGCAGCAGGGTGGTGAGGACGCGGGTGCCGGAGCAGCCGAGGGGGTGGCCGAGCGCGATGGCGCCGCCGTGCACGTTCACCTTGTCGGGGTCGAGGCCGAGCTGGCGGATGACGCCGAGCGACTGGGCGGCGAAGGCCTCGTTGAGCTCGATGAGGTCGAGGTCGTCCACCGACAGGCCGGCGAGCTGCAGGGCCTTGCGGGTGGCCGGCACGGGGCCGAAGCCCATCACCTCGGGGTCGACGCCCGCCGCCGCGCACGACACGAGCCGCGCCATGGGCGTGAGGCCGTGCTCCTGGGCGTAGGTGGCGGTGCACACCAGCACCGCGGCCGAGCCGTCGTTGAGGGTGGACGAGTTGCCCGCGGTCACGCTCCCGCCGCTGCGGAAGGCCGCCCGGAGCGAGCCCAGCTTTTCGAGGGTGGAGCCGCGGCGGGGGCCCTCGTCGGTGTCGAAGGTTCTGGTCTCCTTGCGAGAGACCTTGACGTCGATGGGCACGATCTCGCCGGTGAAGTGGCCGGCGTCGATGGCCGCCAGGGCCTTCTCATGGCTGGCCAGCGCGAAGGCGTCCTGGTCTTGGCGGCTGATGTCCATGCGGTCGACGATGTTCTCGGCGGTGCAGCCCATGGCCTCGAGCGCGAAGAGCGCCTGCATGCGGGGGTTGGGGTAGCGCCAGCCCAGCGAGGTGTCCCAGGCGGTGATGTTGCCGGCTTTGGGGTGCTGCGGGCCGCGGGGCACCGAGAAGGGCGCGCGGCTCATGCTCTCGACGCCGCCGGCGAGGTAGGCCTGGCCGTCGCCGCAGCGCGCCGCCCGGAAGGCCTGGTTGACGGCCTCGAGGCCGCTGGCGCACAGCCGGTTGACCGTGACGCCGGGCACCGACTGCGGGAGCCCGGCCAGCAGCAGGGCCATGCGGGCCACGTTGCGGTTGTCTTCGCCGGCCTGGTTGGCGCAGCCGGCGAACACGTCGTCGATGGTGGCCGGGTCGATGCCGGTGCGCTCGACCACGGCCGAGAAGGCGTGGGCCAGCAGGTCGTCGGGGCGGACCGTGGAGAGCGAACCTTGAAAGCGCCCGATGGGCGTTCGCAGGGCTTCGCAGAGGACGACGTCGGGCATGGGGCCTCCGGGGGCGGGAGGCCGGTCTAACCGGGTCGCTGGTGGTCGCGCCGGGCGGCGTTCCCCGTGGAACCGACGCCGGGGCTCAGGGCGACTCGAGGGCGACCGTGGCTTGGATCTGGCGCTCGAGGGCGGGCATGGGGTCGGTGTCCTGGCCCAACGCCGCCGCGATCCAGGGCCCGAAGAGGGCGAAGCCGAGCGCGGTGGCCAGGCCCTCGGCGAGATGGTCGGCGGCGGCGGGGTGCGTGGGGTCGAGGGCGGCCTGCAGCCGGGCCACCACCGGAAAGTCGCGCTGCGGCACCGGGTCGTCTGCCGAACGCTCGATGAGGCTGCGGGCCAGGGCGCGCACGAAGCGTGGGTCGTGCAGGGCCGTCTGCGCGGCGGTGCGCAGGGCGGTGGCGGGGTCGGTCACGCCGTCGAGGGCGCGGACCTGGCGGTGGGCGAGGTGCTCGAGCGTGGCCTGGAGCAGGCCGTTGCGCCCGCCGAAGAGGTGGTGCACCTGGCCGTGGTTGACGCCGGCCCGGCGGGCGATCTCGCGGGCGGAGAAGGGCGCGCCGGCGGCGTAGACGTCTGCGGCCGCCTCGACCAGCGCGCGGCGCACCGCGTCGGGGCCGTGGGGGCGGGCGGGGCGGGTCACGGGGCCTCCTCGGGCGCCGCCGCGGGCGCGCCAAAGGGCCACAGCGCCTCGCGGGCCCAGTGCACCTCGGCCTCCCCCTCGATGCCGAACCGCTCGGGCCGCCGCCCCGTGATGTGCGCGGTGCCGAAGATCACGTCCCACAGAAACAAGAAGTTGCCGTAGTTGCCCTGGTAGAAGGTCACGCCGTCGGCGGCGTGCTTGCCGTGGTGGGCGGCGTGGGTGGACGGGGTGGAGATGACCCGCGCGACGACGGCCATCACCGGGCGCAGCGCCGGCACCCGCAGCAGGGGGGCGTCCCACGGCGCGCTGGAGTGCGCCGCGATGATGACGGTCATCTTGGCGACGATGTAGACGGTGTAGACCGGGCCGAAGCCCAGGTGCAGCAGCACGCCGGACAGCCACAGGCCGGGCATCAGCGCGTAGTAGAAGAGGTTGTTTCGGTAGACCAGCCGCACCGACATGTAGGCGGCCGAGTGGTGGGCGCGGTGCAGGCGGTACAGGGCGGGCACGCGGTGCGACAGCCGGTGCCAGGCGTACTGGGTGAGGTCGTCGGCCAGCAGCAGCACGCCGAACATGGCCAGCGGGTGCAGCCCGGACCACGCGCCGGCGCTGCCTGGCGCCACGGCCTCGGTGAGCGCGGCCGACGCGAAGAGGATGGCGGGCACCACCAGGGCGGGCAGCGTGAGGGCGCTGAGCAGCTCGATGGCCACGTCGCCCGACCGGCTGAGGCCGCGGTTCACAAAGCGCCCGAGCACCACCTCGATCACCGCAAAGGCGACCAGGATGAGCGTGATGACCAGCTTGTAGTCCATGGGTGCTCCCGTGGATGGGGAGTTTAGTCATACGACTAAACCCTGTCCAGGGGGCGGGATCCGCCGCCCGGGTGGCCGATCCCAGGCCCGCCGACGCTACCGGTGTGGCGCTGAGCGCGGCGCCGTGGGGGTGACCGACGCGGCGGTCCAGCGCGCGGCGGGGCCCACCGGGCGGCCGCACGACGTGCGCTGACCGAAGCTGGCCCACGTGGTGCGATCGGCGGAGCCGACGATGGGCTGCGTGTACACGATGGCCCCATCCCGCAGCACGGTCACGCGGTCGCTCGCGAGCGCGAGGACCCAGGTGTGCGCTCCATGGCCGGGCACCGCGAGGGGCACCGCCGCGCCGGTCGGTTGGCGCAGCACGGCCGGCGCGGCGCCGAGCTCCACGGTCCAGGTCTGGCCCCCCCACCGCAGGGCGAGCTCGGGCTGCCCGCACGCGGTGTGCCACGGCTCGATGTCGGCGGTGACGGTCAGCGTGGGCGGCGGGCTGTCGTGGAGCATGTGGCCCAGCCAGGCGGCGTCGCGGTCGCCACCAGTCTCGAGGGCGCCGTTGATCCAGCGGGCGGGCGGCAGGTAGGGCGAGGCGCCCAAGCCGGGGATGAAGCCCGCAGTGAGCACCGTCTCGGGGTCGAGGTCGGGGGCGTGGGCGGCGGTGGGCCACGACACGGTCCATGGGGGGCCCTCTGCGTCGATGCGCATCCGGTACACGCCGGCCGTCGGCGCGCGGTCGGGGGTGGCCCCCCTCCCGTCGTCTGGGATGTCGTCGCGGACCGCCACGAGCAGATGCACCGCGTCGCCCTGCACCTGGGTGTCGAGCACCGCGGCCGGGGTGAGCGGCGCCGCCACCTGCCGCAGGTCCCAGCCCTGCGGGCGCCGTCGCAGCAGCCGCAGCAGCGTGACGCGGTCGCTGCGCTCGGCGCAGGTCACCGACGCTTGTTTGGCGCAGCTCGGGGGGGAACCGGGCCGGGTGCAGGGGCTCTCGGGCGCTGCTGTGCAGGTCTTGGTGCCCGCCTCGATGGTGGTGAGGACCGGCACCACCGGACCCTGCGCGTCGAAGGCCAGGCGCCCCTGGCTCGGGACCGTGTGCCGCACCCGGCGAAAGGGGCAGGGGGCGCTCACGCAGTCGGCGGGCGCCGGGCTCCGGCTCGCCTCGAGCCGCTGGGTGTGGGACTCGCCCGCGTACGACAGCTCGATCTCGGCGTCGTGAACGGCGACGAAGAGCGGCCGCTCGCCGGGCCCCTCGTCAAAGACCTGGAGGGTGCCGGTCGGCACCGCGGGGGACCTCCAGCGCCGGCCCGCTCGCTGCACCGCGGTGGCGTCCTGCCAGTAGACCCGGCCGTCGTCGGTCCAGGCGCGCGCGCGGCCGACCGTGCTGCTTCCCCAGCCCGCGCCCTGCGCCTGCTGTCGCCGCAGCCAGCCGCCCGTGCTGGTCCACACGGTCGCGGCGCCATCCTCCGCCACCGACACGGCCTGGGTGCTCCCCGGTGCGATCTCGGGAGGCAGCGGGTCGCCTGGCACCCACTGGCCGCTGTCGAGCCACCACCGCCGGCCCTCCCACGGGTGCCCGGCCTCGGCGAAGAGGCTGTGCAGGCCGTCTGCGGCGGCGACCACCACGCCCCCGGGCGAGGGCACCGCGCGCCACCGCTGGGCCTCGGGCTCGGCCACCAGCGTGACGGCGCCGCCCGGCGAGGCGGTGGGCATCACGACGATGGCGGGTGGGCCCTGCGGGAGCGGCAGCCACGCGGCGTCGACCGCCTCGCTCGACGGGACGAGGAGCTCCACCGACGGCGAAGCGGCCTGGGCGGCGGGCGCGACGACCGCGGCGACGAGCAGGCGTGCGAAGAGCGTCATGGGGCCTCGGGGCCAGGGGCCACGGAGACGCCGCCGCCCGCGACGAGCTTACGCCGCGCCCTACCGAAACACGTACTCGACGGCGCCATCGCCGCTGCTCACGCCGCTGGTGGTGGACTGGTCGGCGGTCATGCCGCCGGTGTACGACGAGCCGCCCGCGCCCGGCACGTTGGCGGTGCCGCCCGACGCCCCGCCGTAGTAGCCGCCGCCCCCGCCGCCCTCGTCGTTGCCTTGCACGTTGCTGCCGCCCACCCCCAGGCTGCCGGCCGCGCTGCCGCTGTAGCTGCTGCTGCCGCCCGCCGACTGGGTGCCGCCGGTCACATTGCTGTGGCTGGCCGGCGAGCCGCCGGAGGTGCCGCCGCCGTGGCCGCCGCCGTAGATGCACGACTCCGACCCGCAGCCGCCGCCCCCGCCCGCCACCAGGATGCGGCTGGAGAGGTCGCCGTCGATGGTGCGCAGGTCGGTGGCGCCGCCGCCGGCCGAGCCCCCCTGGCTGCCGCGCCCGCCGCCGTTGTAGCCTCCCACGCGGGTGTTGTAGCTGCCCTGGTCGGCGCAGCCTCCGTCGTCGCCCTGTCCGCCCACCTCGACGTACAGGGTCGTGTTGGCCGCGAACGTGGCCGACCCGGTGGCCGACCCGCCGAAGCCGCCGGTCAGCGAGCCAGAGCCGCACGAGCCCACCCCGAGGGTGTTGTAGCCGCGGCCGGCCGCGGCGCCGTAGGCGGTGAACCGATACTCTGCAGAGACGCCGGCCATCTCGACGGTCTGGGTCGCGCCGGTGAAGCTCAGGGCGAAGGGCGTGCCCTGGCTCTCGTAGGTCCAGCCGCCGCCCGTCATGTCGCACCAGGCCTGGAAGGCGTCGCTGGTGTCGCCGTCGGCGTCGGGGTCTACCCAGTAGGTGCCGTCGGCGGCGGTGGGGTCGTCGGCCAGCAGCGTGCCGCAGGTGGTGGCGGCGGTCGCCGCGGTGAGCCCGTCCTGGCAGTTCAAGGCCAGGCTCGCGTCGCCATCGTCGCAGTCGGTGGCGTCGGCCACGTAGCCCGACGGCGCGGCGCACTGCTCGACCGTCAGGCCGTCGGCGTCGCCATAGCCGTCGCCGTCGATGTCGGGGTACCAGGTGGACCCGGTGGTGAGGTCGACCGAGCTGTCCGCGTCGTCGGCGTCGCCGTCGCAGTCGTCGTCGGTGCCGGCGTTGCAGACCTCGGTGGCGGCGGGCGAGACGTCGGCGTCGGTGTCGTCGCAGTCGGTGGCGTCGGCCAGCGTGCCGGCTGGCGCATCGCAGGCCACGGTGGCGGCGGACGCGTCTCCATAGCCGTCGCCGTCCGAGTCTGCATACCAGGTGGACGCGTCGGTCGCGTCGGCCTCGTCGATGGCTCCGTCGCAGTCATTGTCCGCATCGTCGCATGTCTCTGCGGCGTCGGGGTTGATCGCTGCGGCGCCGTCGTCGCAGTCGGTGGCCACCGCGGCGTAGCCCGACGGCATGTCGCATGCAGAGACGGTCGCCGACACGGTGCCGAAGCCGTCGCCGTCCGAGTCTGCGTACCAGGTGGCGCCGCCGAGGGCGCCCGCCTCGTCGATGGATCCGTCGCAGTCGTTGTCGGCCCCGTCGCAGACCTCGAAGCTGGCGGGGTTGGTGGTGGCGGTCGTGTCGTCACAGTCGCCGGCGTTGTCTACGTGTCCGCGCGGCCGGTCACAGGCGCCCGTGGGGGCGGCCGCGTCGCCGTAGCCGTCGCCGTCGGTGTCGGCGTACCAGGTCACCCGGGTGTCCTCGTCGATCTCGCCGTCGCAGTCGTTGTCGGCTTCGTCGCAGACCTCGTCGGCGCCGGGGTGGCTGTCGGGGTCGAGATCGTCGCAGTCGTCGGCGGTCTCGACGTATCCAGGGGGCGCCTCGCAGGCCTCCACCCGGAAGGCCGTGCCGCCGTAGCCGTCCTCGTCGGCGTCGCCGTAGAAGGTGGCGGCGTCGAGGGCGTCCTGGTCGGTGTCTCCGTCGCAGTCGTTGTCGATGCCGTCGCAGACCTCGTCGAGGCCGGGCGCGGCGAGCGGGTCGGCGTCGTCGCAGTCTTCGCAGGCGGGCGCGCCGTCGCCGTCTTCGTCGGCGTAGCCCACCGACCCGTCGCAGTTGTAGTCCACCGGGTCGGTGCAGTCGGGCTCGGGGGCGCCGGGGTAGACGGCCGGGTCGCTGTCGTCGCAGTCGTCGGCCGGGCCGAAGCCGTCACCGTCCTCGTCGATCGCGGGTCCAGTGTCGGCCGTCGCGGCGCTGGAGTCGGCCTTGTCGCCGCTGCAGGCCAGCAGAGCGAGGGGGAGCAGGAGCGGGGCGAGGGCGCGGGTGTGCATGCGGAGGCCTTCGTGGAAGGGGTCTCGTCAGCCTACCCCTCGGCGTGCGCCGCGCACTCGGGCTCGGTCGGCGGGGCTCGGGGCGCCCCCCCCCCGCCCGATGCCGCCCGCGCGGCGGTGCCTCGGCCCCCGACCCCGCGATACGGAGCGAGTCGACCGCTGCCTGGAGGCCCCCATGCTCTGCGCTGCCTGTGGAGCCGACACCGACGCGGCCCCCTGCGGGTCCTGCGGCGCCGACCCGAAGCTCGACGACCGCTACCAGCTCGACCGGGTGCTCGGGCAGGGCGCGCAGGGGACCACCTTCGCGGCCACGGGGCCCGACGGCGCGGTGGCGGTCAAAGAGCTGCCGGTGGGCCGGGGCGCCGACCCGGGACAGCTCGTCCGGCTGCAGCGCGAGGCGGTCATCCTGGGCCAGCTCACCCACCCCGCCATCCCCCGGCTGCGCGAGACCTTCTTCTCGGGGGCGGGCCGCGCGCGCTGCCTCTACGTGGTGCAGGACCAGGTGGAGGGGGTCGATCTCGAGCGCTGGATCGACGGGCACCGCACCTCCGAGGCCGAGGTGGTCGCGATCCTGCTCGAGCTGTGCGACGTGCTGGGCTAGCTGCACGATCGGTCGCCGCCGGTGCTGCACCGCGACCTCAAGCCCGCCAACGTGATCCGCACCCCCGACGGGGCCCTGCGGCTGGTGGACTTCGGCTCGGTGCGCGACGCCCTGCGTGACCCCGACCTGGGCGGCTCCACGGTGGCCGGCACCTTCGGCTACATGGCGCCCGAGCAGATGGTGGGCGACGCCTCGCCCCGGTCCGACCTCTACAGCCTGGGGGCGCTGGCGGTGCGGCTGCTCACCCGGCAGCAGCCTGCCAGCCTGCTCGATCGCGGCGGCCAGATGGGCTGGCGCGCCCACGCGCGGGTGGGCGCCGGCCTGGCCGCGCTGCTCGACGACCTGCTCGCCGCCGAGCCCGCCGCCCGGCCGCCATCGGCGCGGGCCGTCGCGGATCGGCTGAGGGCGATCGAGCGCGGTGAAGCGCCGCCGGACACGCCGGCGCTGGAGCCCGAGATCATCGCGGCCGACCGGGTGGGCTCGGGGCCCCGGCCGGTGCTCGAGCGGGCCCCCGACGCGCAGGCCGAGCGGGTGGCCGAGCTGCTCCAACGGGGCCTCGAGCGCGACGGCCAGCTGGTGCCGACCGCCGGCGGCTGGCAGTGGATCGACCTGGGCGGCCGCGTCTCGTTCGAGCTCGAGCCCACCGCCGACGGGCTGACCGCGCGGCCCCGCTTTCAGGTCGCGCCGCTCCTGGCCGCGGTCACGCTGGCGGCGCTGTTCCTGGCGGTCGCCGGCGGCGCGTCGATGTGGGCCCTGGCCGCCGGCGCCCTGGTCGCCAAGAAGGCCGTGGCGCTGCTCATCATGTCGGGGGTGCTCGCGGTGGCCGGCGCGGCTGGACCGGTGTTGGGCGATCTGGGCCGTCGCCAGCGGGTGCGCGCGTCGCTGGCGGCGGCCGGCGCGCGGGTCGTGACCCCGCGCGGCCCCCGCGCCCCCAGCGGCGTCGTGCCCGGCCCCCTCACCGAGGCCCGGGCCCAGCAGGTGGCTGCGTCGGTGGAGCGCGAGCTGGGCCTGGCCGGCGAGCTGCGGCCCATGGGCGGCGGCTGGCGGTGGCGGTCGACCGAAGACGACCGAACCATCGACGTGTTGCTGCGCGAGCAGGGCGGCCACACCGAGGTGCGGGCCGAGGAGAGCGTCAAGGCCTTGCGCGGGGCGGTCTGGGGCGGCCTGGGAGGCGGCTTCTTCGGCCTGGGCGTCACCGCAGCCGTCATCGCTGGCGTCGAGGCCTCGCCGCTGGTGGGCGGTCTCGTGGGGCTGGCCTTTCTGCTGTCCTACCTGGGGTCTGCCGCCGGCATCATGAAGCGCGTCGGGGGGCGGCGCCGGGCGGAGGTCGCCCAGGCTGTCGATGTCGCCGTGCTCGAGGGCGGCGGTGGCCCCCGGCGGGCGCTCCCCGCTCCCCCCGACCCCAGCGGGTCGGACGACACCGAGTAGACTGCCGGCACCGCACTCCCCCCGGAGCCCGCATGACCGCTCACGATCTCCTCATCTCTGGCGGCACCGTCGTCGATGGCACGGGCGCGCCCGGCGTGCGCGCCGACGTCGCCATCTCGGGCGACCGCATCGTCGCCGTGGGGCTCGACCTGGGCCCCGCCCGCGAGACCCTCGACGCCACGGGCTGCCTGGTCACCCCCGGCTTCATCGACCTGCACACCCACTACGACGGCCAGGCCACCTGGGACGCCGAGATGGCACCGTCTTCTTGGCACGGCGTCACCACCGCCGTGATGGGCAGCTGCGGGGTGGGCTTCGCGCCGGTGCGGCCCGGAGAAGAGGACCGCCTGGTCGATCTGATGGAGGGGGTCGAGGACATCCCGGGCACGGCGCTCCACGAGGGCATCCCGTGGGGCTGGCAGGGCTTCGACGAGTACCTCGACGCGGTCGATGGGCTGCCCCACGCGGTCGACCTGATGGCCCACGTGCCCCACGACGCGCTGCGTCTGTACGTGATGGGGGAGCGTGCCGCGCGGGGCGAGGCGGCCACGCCGGCCGACATCGACGAAATGTGCCGCGCGCTCACCGTCGCCCTCGACGCCGGCGCGGTGGGGCTGAGCATCGGCCGCACCGACAACCACCGCACGGCCGCCGGCAAGAAGACGCCCGGCGCCGAGGTGGCCCGCGCAGAGCTGATGGCCTTGGCGGGGGTGTTCACCGACCGCGATCGGGGCGTGCTGCAGGCCGTCTCCGACTTCGATCAGGAGGTGGGCCCCGAGCGATTCGACGCCGAGTTCGACCTGTTGGAGGACATGTCGCGGGTGGCGGGCAAGCCCCTGTCGATGTCGCTCATGCAGCGCATCAACGTGCCCGGCCAGTGGGAGCAGATGCTGGAGCGGGTGGACCGCGCCAACGCCGCGGGCGGCGACCTGTGGGTGCAGGTGGCCCCGCGGCCCATCGGCGTCATCCTGGGCTTCGGGACCGTGTTTCAGCCCTTCATGGCGCACCCCACCTACAAGGCCCTCGAGCACCTGCCCCTGCCGGAGCGCATCGCCAAGCTGCGCGAGCCTGCCGTGCGCGAGGCGCTCTTCGCCGAGCAGCCCGACGCCATGGCGGGCGACGGCTCCCCCATGCCGCCGCTCGCCGACGAGCTGCTGCGCCGCATCGACGAGGCCGCCTTCCTGATGTTCCCCTACGGCGACCCGCCCGACTACGAGCCCGACCCGTCCACCAGCCTGGCCATGCGCGCCGCCAGCTCGGGCAGGCGTACGCTCGAGGTGCTGCTGGACGCGCTGTGCGAGGACGACGGCGAGGCGCTCATCTACTTCGCCATCTTCAACTATCTGGGGATGAGCCTCGACGTCGTCCACCAGATGCTCTCGCACCCCCGCGCGCTGATGGGCTTGAGCGACGGCGGGGCTCATGTGGGCACCATCTGCGACGCGAGCTTCCCCACTACGCTGCTGCAGTGGTGGGCGCGGGATCGACCGGGGGACCGCCTCGACGTCGAACAGGTGGTGCACAACCTCACCGCGCGGCAGGCCGACTACTTGGGCCTGGCCGACCGCGGCCGCGTGCAGCCCGGCCAGCGCGCCGACCTGAACGTGATCGACCACGACGGCCTGCGGCTGCACCGACCCACCCTGGTGGCGGATCTGCCCGCGGGCGGACGCCGCTTGC
>Ga0055584_100003480_pt1 | contig 15547 bp, 12 predicted proteins | sample OSDHelmetaG_FD_58716 | JGI IMG/M metagenome (GOLD analysis project Ga0055584, IMG submission 58716) | Pelagic marine sediment microbial communities from the LTER site Helgoland, North Sea, for post-phytoplankton bloom and carbon turnover... | ecosystem: Environmental > Aquatic > Marine >... | reverse complement strand
ATCAGTTTGAACAAAATCTCGATGATCTGGTGTGCCCTCGATTACCTTTGTAAGGCAGGTTCCGCAGACACCAGATTGGCAGGACATTTGAACATCAATGCTGGCTTCTATCAGTCTGCTTGAGATTGTTTCGCCAGGTTGTATTTCGAAAGTTTTGCCGCTTCTGTGAGCAACTAATGTGAATGGTGCACCATCTGTGTCAACTTCTGCACCGAAGCGTTCTAGGTGAACAGTTTCTTTCACCCAGTTGTTTCGAGCTGCCGCGTCAACGACAAAATCCATAAAGCCATTGGGGCCACAAACATAAAGATGCCTGTCGGGGCCGGGTTTTTGCAAAACAGTGTCAATGTTGAGCTTCTGGTCTTCTGGTCCATCATCTAGATGAAAATGAATGGAGGCGCCGAAACCTAACAACTCCTCAAAGAAGGCCAGATTTTCACGGCTTCTGGCACAATAGTGCAATTCGAAACGTGCTCCGATATTCGTTAAATGATGAGCCATTGAAAGCATGGGAGTTATGCCAATGCCACCTGCAAAAAGTATGGAGTGCTTGGCCTGTTCAGCGAGCGGGAAGTTGTTTCTCGGGCGGCCTATTCGAATTTGGCTTCCAGCTTTGAAATTGTCATGGACCCATGCGGATCCACCTCTGGAGTTGTCATCTTTGAGGATACCCAATCGATATGATGAAGATTGGTTCGGGTTGTTGGAAAGAGAGTACTGCCGGATAAGTCCGCTTTTGATGTGGACATCAACGTGTGATCCGGCTTCAGATGAAGGTAGTTTCGTTCCGTCCGTTGCACTCAAAGATAGGGACAAAATGTTTTTGCCGACTTGTTCGCAGGAGCTGATTGTAACATCCAACCAAGGTGATTGTTCAGAAACTGTTTGGACCTTCTTCTTGGCCAGCTTATCCAACAGTTTCACCCGAACGGGAAGGGAAGCATAGGCCCTGATCGTGTTGTTCATAGCGATCGTCGGTTCGCTGATAACCTCGAAGGTTTCAACCCTTTCCATCAAAGCTTCTAACAAAGAGACCATCTCCAATCTGGCCAAATGCATCCCCATGCACATGTGAACGCCATGGCCAAAACCAACGTGATCGTGGACGTCGCGAGTGATGTCAAATTTGTCGGGGTTCTCGTATTTCCGTTCGTCGCGGTTGGCCGAAGCATAAATCGCTAGAATGCGACTGCCTTCTGCTATCGGGACACCGGCAATTTGGCAGTCTTCGGCGACATAGCGTGAGAAGGCCCTGATTGGAGTTGCCAGGCGTACAGCCTCTTCGATCGCGTTGCGGACTAGCTCTGGCTTAGCGCGCAGCATTGCCCATTGGTCAGGATTATCGGCAAACATTTTTATGATTTGCCCTGTCGCAGAGATGGTCGTGTCGAGGCTGGGGTTGATATAATCACGCATCAACTGAGCGCAGGTTTCAAGAGAGATGCCTCGTTCTGGACCCACTTCAAAAATACGCTTCGCCCAGCCGCCCGGCTTCAGCATTTCGGGTTTGCCGTATTCGTCTAGGAAATCTCTTAGGTCTTTAAGATCATCAAATGCTTCTTTTGCTCGCTCATTCTCATTTGCAAAAAGATTGAAGGTTGCAGACGCCCATTTGAGCAGGCTGGCTTGGCCCTTTTCTGGTAACCCAACGAGCTCAGCGACAGTCGTAAGTGGGAGGTAGGTTGCAAAATCTGAAATGGCGTCGAATTGACGTCGTTCACAAAGGCGGTCGATCAGACCTTCAGCTGCTTGGCGAATACGAGGTTCAACTTCTTTTAGGGCTCCCGGCAAAAGAGGGGCCGCGGTTACAGATCTTGTTTTGTCGTGTGCGGGAGGATCAGAATTTAGCGTGCTGCCCTTTAGGATGTCGTTAACTTTGGGGTTGAGTGAGACACCTTGTGACGAAATGAACTTCAACGGCTGTCTTAAGGCTTCCGTGCATTCCTTGTATTGGGGCAAAGCATAGACTTGGTTTTGCGGTAACCACACAACAGGGCCGAGTTCACGCATTTTGGCGTAATGAGGGATCGGATCGAGGATGAACTCGTCGGAATAGAAATCGATGTCGTATTCTGGAAGCCGCATTGTTACTGTCTATACTTGGAACGTTTCAAGGCCGAGTTGATCACACATGTTGAAACCGCCCATGCCCCCGTCAATTGCGATATCAGTGCCGTTGATCCAAGAGCTTTCAGGGCTTAGTAAAAAGACAGCCAATTCAGCAACTTCTTTTGGCGTACCGGCTCTACCGGCCCTGGCGACGTTCTTGGACATGCGATCACCGAAGGCAGCGGCGAAATCATCCAAGATCCGTGTGGCAATCGCACCAGGACTGATCGAGTTGATGCGAAGGCCACGGGCGATCATCGGTTCCGTCTCAGCCAATGTCCAAAGGATCATGGCTTCTTTGGACAAATCATAGGCGCGCAAAGGATCGATACCCTCTTGTGCAAGGAAATCCGGAACTTCGTCGAATGAGCTGATCTTGGAGAACCGTTTGACCTGCTCGAGTGAAGCTTGCCAACGATGCCCTGCGCGCGAAGCCATATTCACGATTGAACTACCTTTGTTTAAGCGAGGCAATAGAGCTTCGGTAAAGATGCGCTGGCTAAGGAAATTGACTTGTAGAATTTTCTCTTCCAGACCTTCGCGAGGAGGCAGGCCAGCATTGTTCAACAATCCGTCTAAAGAACCGCTCACTTTTGCGATTGCGTGATCAATCTCTTCGGGTTTGGTGAGGTCTAGTTGAATAAAATGTTCGACGTGACTAGTGTCAGGTTCTGCGATGTCAAAACCTACCACTTCATGGCCTCTAGTCGTCAGTATCTTAGCTGCTTCAGCGCCGATACCGGTTGCTACTCCAGTGATAGCGTAGACTTTTTTTGTCATTTCATTCGACCTTATGAAGTTCATTTTGAACTATAGAACGAAAAAGATGGAAGTGGCCAGGCTGGATAAGAAGAGAGAAGATATGTAAGGTCGATCTCGTCAGTGACGTCTGTTTTGTCAGGAGAAAAAATGAAATCAAAAACCCAAAATCTTCTAGAAAAACGAAAGCAGTTGCTCGGCCCAAATCTTCCGACTTTTTATGAAGAACCGCTGCACCTGGTGAAAGGTGAGGGTGTTTGGCTCTGGGATGCTGACGGTAAAAAGTATCTCGATTGTTATAACAACGTTCCTCACGTTGGGCATTGTAACCCGCGTGTTGTGGAAGCGATAAAGAAGCAGGCGAGCACGCTGAACACGCATACGCGTTACTTGCATGAAACCATCCTTGACTATGTTGAAAGATTAACGGCAACCTTCGACGACGGCCTCTCCACAGCGATCATGACCTGTACTGGATCAGAAGCCAATGATATCGCCTTGCGTATGGCAGAAGCCGTTACTGGTAAACGTGGTTTTATAGCAACTGATGCGACCTATCACGGCAACACAGCCCTCGTGTCGCAACTGTCTCGAAGCAATGTTCCGGCGGTAGGCGGATCGCTTGTTGATCTCATCCGGTTTGTGCCTGCGCCAGATTCCTACCGTCCGTTGGGAGGGGTAGCAGGGCTAGCTCATGCTCATGCTTTTGCGAAAGAAGTTGAGAAAAAAATTGCGGAGCTTGAGGCGAGTGGCCATGGTTTTGCGGGCATTATTCTTTGCCCGTTCTTTGTTAATGAAGGCTTTCCGACTTTAGAGCAAGGATGGTTGAAGCCCACTGTTGATGCTGTGCGCAATGCGGGAGGTATTATCGTAGCCGATGAAGTCCAACCCGGATTTGGTCGGGTTGGAACTCATATGTGGGGACATCAAAAACAAGGGTTCGTGCCTGATATCGTAACACTCGGCAAGCCCATGGCCAATGGACACCCCGTCGGTGCTGTGGTGACGTCAATGGAGACGATGACGGCATTCCGACAAGCCTTTCGTTATTTCAACACATTTGGCGGTAACCCGGTCTCTTGCGCCGCTGCCTTAGCAGTCTTGGATGAGATTGAAGAAAAACAGCTGGTTGCACATGCAAAAAAGGTTGGTGATTACGCTCAAGAAAAACTGGCAGATCTTGCACAAAAGTTTGAGTTTATCGGAGATAGACGGGGATCAGGAATGCTCTTTGGAGCAGAGCTTGTTCTCGACCGAGCAACCAAGGAACCAGCAACAGAGTTTACATCATGCGTGATTAATGAAATGAAGCGTAGAGGCGTTATCCTCAGTTCTCTCGGCAAACATAAGAACACGCTCAAGATCCGGCCGCCTATGACTTTCACGGAGGAAAACGCTGATCTTTTGTTCGGTACTCTGGAGGCGGTTCTAACCGAACTGCCGCTACAGTCGTGATCGACGTCGCAAGAGCTGCTTTACCACTTTGGGGCCTGGACGGCAGTCAAGTTGAATTGGCGGCGGCTCGGGAAAATCAAGTTTACCGCGTTGATTGCGGGGCTCAGAGCTATGCACTGCGGCTTCATCGACCAGGTTATCGCAACGACGATGAACTCCGCTCAGAACTTGTATGGATGGCTGCCGTCGCTAAGAACGGGACGAAAGTACCTGAGCCGCGTCTCTCCAAAAACGATCTTTATCTCCATGAAGTCGGCGGTTTCCAAGTCTCTGTGCTTTCTTGGCTTAATGGTTCGACCTTCCGCCAAGCAGTTGACACTTGGCCGACAGACAAACTCATCCCGGTCTATTTTTCGCTGGGGCAAGAAATGGCTAAGTTTCACACAGGGCTGGACAGGTGGCAGGTCCCAAAAGATTTCACGCGTTGGTCCTGGGATAGAGAAGGATTGTTGGGAGAAACACCAGTTTGGGGCCGGTTCTGGGAGAACCCAACGTTAGAGGCCCCTGACCGCGAACTTCTTTATCAGTTCAGGATTGAAGCCGATAGGGAACTGAAATCTCGCGAAGCTGGATTGGACTATGGTTTGATCCATGCCGATCTCCTTTCTGACAACGTTATGATTGATGGTGACGTTGTTCAGTTCATTGACTTCGATGATGGAGGCTTTGGCTTCAGACTGTTTGACTTAGCCACTACGTTAGTGAAATTGCTCGGCCGAGCAGACTATGATCTCTTGAAGGGCGCACTTCTCGACGGTTATCAAAGCGCTCGAGCAATCGACCTCTCTGCTTTTGATCTCTTTGTGGCGCTACGTTGTGTAACCTACGTGGGTTGGATCGCGGATCGACTGGACGAACCTGGCGCGCTGGAAAGAAATACTAACAACATCGCAGCTGCTAGGAAGCTGGCTACAGCCTATCTCGCTATATAGCGATCCTCATCCTGTTTGAATTGTTGCAACACACTCGCTAGTCTGCAAGCGAAACGATTTTCATCTTCAACTATGCGCAGACAAAGATATGAACTCTAGCGATGCAATTGTTGTCGGAGCAGGTCTTGCCGGTCTGGTTACGGCTACAGAGCTGGCTGACCGAGGCAAATCAGTCATTATTCTTGACCAAGAACCAGAAGCTTCCCTTGGTGGGCAGGCATTTTGGTCGCTCGGTGGATTGTTTATGATCGATACACCAGAGCAAAGACGCCTTGGCATCAAAGACAGCCTTGAACTGGCTTACAGTGATTGGATGGGGTCCGCTCAGTTTGATCGCACTGAAGATTATTGGCCCAAAAAATGGGCGGAAAACTATCTTGAATTTGCCGCCGGAGACATGAGGTCTTGGCTAAAGAGTTTAGGTTTCAAGTGGTTTCCGATAGTTGGCTGGGCTGAGCGCGGTGGTTCTTATGCCAATGGGCACGGCAACTCAGTTCCGAGATTCCATATTACCTGGGGAGTTGGACCGGGCGTTACGGAACCGTTTGTTAAAAAGCTGTCGGAGCATGTGAAGAACGGCCTTATAGAATTGCGGTTTCGCCATCGTTGCTCTGAAATCTTAACCGAAAACCGCATCGTTAAAGGTGTTTCAGGTGAAATTTTGGCAGAAGACATTGCTGGTCGAGGTTGCAAAACCAACCGCGACGTTGTCGGCGATTTTGAGCTCTATGCTCCCGCAATAGTCGTAACTTCCGGCGGGATCGGTGGTGATTTCGGTCTTGTGAGAAAGGCTTGGCCAAAAGATAGGCTTGGTGAGCCGCCAGCAAACATGATCGCGGGCGTTCCAGATCACGTTGATGGGCGGATGCTCTCAATAACTGAGAAAGCGGGTGGTCAGACGATTAACATGGATCGCATGTGGCACTACACAGAGGGATTGAAAAACTGGGATCCTATTTGGCCAAATCACGGTATCCGCGTGCTGCCTGGACCTTCCTCAATGTGGTTTGACGCGAAGGGGAAACGACTGCCGCCACCTTGCCTGCCAGGCTTTGACAGCCTTTCTACGCTCAAGGAAATCCTGAAAAGTGGGCACGATTATTCTTGGTTTGTGATGACACAGAATATCTTGAAAAAGGAGGTCGCGCTTTCGGGCTCAGAACAGAACCGAGACTTTGAAGCCAAGAGTTGGAAGAGAGTGTTGCAGGAACGTCTCTTGAACAAAAAAGCACCACCGGCAGTTGAGGCTTTCAAAGAGAAAGGGGAAGATTTTGTTGTTGCCGACAATCTACGCGATCTGGTCGCGGGTATGAATAAGCTCGGTGACGGTCTGTTGGATTATGACAGTTTGCACCAACATATTTCAATGAGAGACGGTCAGATCACAAACAAGTTCAGCAAGGACGCTCAGGTTATGGCGATCCACGCCATGCGCAACTTTATTGGTGACAAGCTCATGCGTACTGCCAAGCCTCACAAGTTTCTTGATCCCAAAAACGGCCCGCTGATTGCTGTAAAACTCCATATTCTAACGCGCAAAAGCCTAGGCGGTTTACACACCAATCTGGATGGTCAGGTTTTGAATGCAGATGGGGAACCGGTGCAAGGCCTGTTCGCGGCAGGTGAGGTCTCCGGCTTTGGCGGAGGCGGCTACCACGGCTACAACGCTTTGGAGGGAACTTTTCTCGGTGGCTGTATCTTCTCCGGGAGACAAGTTGGCAGAAGTGGCCTGATCGGCTGAGAATTAAACACTGATATCGATCAGCAACAGTTCAAACGTAATGCAAACCGGTACGGTGCCAGGCACGATAAGCCCTCGGTACTGTTTCCAATCTGATCCGATGCAATGCAAGGGAAGGTGTGTCGGTGTTGCGCTTGGTAACAATAGTACCTCCGACGCAGCTGCTTCCATTGAGGGGCCGCTTTCGAAATCCGCGCCTATCAAACTGCCAAGTCCTAAGACCCGACAATCTTTAAATTCGAGGGCGTTTGCTATCTGGGGCAAGGCTTTGCCTAGATCTTCATGAGGAGACAATGTGATAAGAGCAGCGTTATTAATCTCAATAGAGCCGGTTTTAGGTTTTGCGCGAAAGGTACTGAAGAAGGTTTCCTCGCTGTAGGTTACGTCGAATTCACCTCCTTTGAACGCGTAGCAAATGATTGTGGATTCTTGCTCAACAGTGACTTCGAATGGAAGGAGATGACCAGATTTTGGGTTGTCAGTTTCACTGTCCCAAACAGCATGGCAATGCAGGAACCATTCGCCATCTTTTCTACCGACAGAAGCCATAGCGTGTTCTAAGGTTGCCGACTGGCCGTGGAAGGTTTCGCTGTACCAGGCGACAAGCTTGCCATCTGGCGAGTTCATCGTCGGCTTAACGAAATTGTACGGCCCCATCTTTAGGCCATCAAGCATCAGCAATGCACTGTCACAGCCTAGATCGTCCATTGCCGTTGCAACAGCATCCATTAGGATTGTTCCGGCTTGCAGTTGAACCTCAACTCGCGTTGCCTGGCCCCGCACGACTTGGCTGCGTTCTCTTTCTTGCCGACCGGGGTGATTGATGAGATGGTTTCGGCTCATGTGAGTCTCGTTTTACTGACCTTTGAAAACCGGCTGGCGTTTTTCGTTAAACGCCAAAACGCCCTCGCGGCGATCCTCCGTGGGCACTGTTCTGTTGTAGGCCTCAATCTCAAAAGAAAGCCCGTCTGAAACTGACATTTGCATTCCTTTGTGGATCGCTTGTTTGGCTTGTCTAACAGCGATTGGTGCATTGTTGGCAATGATTTGCGCCATCTCTAAAGCAGCAGACAAGACCTCGTTTTGGGGATAAATCTCGTTGACCAATCTCCAATCCTTCGCTTGCTGGGCTGAGAACGGTTTGGCAGAGAGAATGATTTCCTTGGCTCTGCGTTCGCCCATGGCTCTGGCAAGGTTTTGTGTTCCGCCAGCACCGGGAATTATACCAATTCTGGCCTCAGTTTGTGCAAAGCGAGACGAGTCAGACGCGTATATGAAGTCAGTCGCAGCTGCCAGTTCACATCCACCGGCGTAGGCGGCTCCGTTGACGGCAGCAATAATGGGGATAGGGCAATCCATTACCGCTCTGATCATGCGCTCGAAGATAAGATGTTGAAGACCCCAATCTTCGTCTGACATGCTTTTACGTTCTTTTAAATCACCGCCAGCGCAAAAGGCTTTATCGCCAGCACCGGACAAGACAATCGCTCGGTTTCCCTCAGAATTGAGCGATAGGTTTTCAAAACACTCAACCAGATCTTTTGCCATTTGAGTGTTGAAGGCGTTTGATACTTCTGGTCTGTTCAGTAGCACCAGCAGAACCTCATCCGTGATTTGCTCTAATTTCAGTGTTTCAAACTCGCGCAAACCCATCTTGTTCCTCTGTTTGTCCAGCCGTTGACTAATCTCTTCCCTCAAAGAACTAACAAGGTTAAATCCAATAGACAATTAAACAAAGTCTATTGAGAGTGCATTCAATGGGATTGAACCGCGAGCTTGAAGGAATCACCGTTGTTGCGGTTGAACAGGCGGTCGCTGCGCCCTATTGCGGTTTACTGCTCGCGGATGCGGGTGCCAGAGTGATAAAGGTTGAGCGTGAAGAGGGAGACCTCGCGCGTGGCTATGACAAGGGCGCTGATGGCCAATCAACCTTCTTTGCTTGGCTTAATCGCGGAAAAGAGTCCATCTGCATCAATCTGAAAAACGCTGAGGACCAAGACCTTCTTCGACGAATTCTAGATAAGGCCGATGTGTTTCTTTCCAACCTTTCACCAGGTGCCATTGAACGGGCTGGTTTTAGCGGTGATGTGTTGCGAGCGATTAATCCGGGGTTGATCACTTGCCAGATCAATGGTTACGGTAAAGAAGGTGAAGCAGCACATAAGAAAGCCTACGACTTCTTGATACAAGCTGAAAGCGGGGTCGTCGCGACAACCGGCACGGGGACTGAGCTCGCTCGGGTCGGTGTTTCTCTTGTTGATATTTCCTCCGGTTTGACAGCTTTCTCGGCTATTCTGAGAGCTCTCATTCAACGAGGTCGCACAGGCGAGGGTATCGATCTTTCAATCTCTATGTTTGATGTGATGGGTGATTGGATGAACATGCCGCTCATGGGGCATCGCTACATGGGAGGCGCACCAAAGCCGATTGGACTGACCCATTCATTGATTGCCCCTTACGGGGCCTATTCAGCAGGCGATGGCCGTCAGATTTTGATCGCGATCCAAAGTAACCGTGAATGGGTTAGCTTTTGCGAGAAGGTTTTAGAAGAGCCATGGATGGCGACGGATCCACGGTTTGCCGATAATACTGTTAGAACGGCAAACCGAGTGCAAATGGACGAGGTGATAAACAAATCCTTTTCGCGCTATCCTCGCCAGGAACTGGTCCAGCTTTTGGACGACAACAAAATAGCCTGTGCTCAACTCAACTCTGTAGAAGAGCTGTCCGACCATCCTTTGTTAAAGAACCTGGATGTGACCTTTGATGGATCGGTTGTTTCAGTCGCTGATTTGCCGATCCCATCCGATGGAGGGCGGCTAACGGTTGTCCCAACTCTTGATCAACATGGCCCCGCGTTGCGCCAAGAATTCGCCAAGGACAGAAATCAATGAAGTATGAAGTAAGCCATCTCGAAATTCGTGAAGCAGTTTCTAAACTCTGTGAAGGATTCCCAGGGGAGTATTGGCGAGAATGCGATTCAAAACGAGATTACCCCACTGATTTTGTGAATGCTTTGACGAAGGAGGGTTATCTGGGTGCGCTGATCCCGGAGGCTTATGGTGGATCTGAACTGCCACTCTCCGCTGGTGCAGCGATCTTGGAGGAGGTTCATCGGTCGGGTTGCAATGCTGCGGCTTGTCATGCGCAGATGTATACTATGGGTACTTTGCTACGGCATGGTTCCAACGAGCAGAAAGCCCGGTATTTGCCTGGGATTGCGGAGGGTTCACTCAGGCTTCAGGCTTTTGGGGTGACAGAACCAACAAGTGGCACGGACACAACGGCACTGCGAACGACAGCTCGGTTAGACGGCGACAACTATATCGTTAACGGCCAGAAAATCTGGACGTCGCGCGCGGAGTATTCTGATCTGATGCTCTTGTTAGCCCGAACGACACCGCGCGATCAAGTGAAGAAGAAGACGGACGGTTTGTCAGTCTTTCTGGTGGATATGAGGGAAGTCCGAGGGAAATCGCTGACCATTCGTCCCATCCGCACTATGATGAACCACGCAACAACAGAAGTCTTTTTCGATGAAATGCCGGTGCCAAAAGCCAACTTGATTGGCGAAGAAGGCCAGGGGTTCCGCTACATCCTGTCTGGTATGAATGCCGAGCGAATTCTCATATCTGCTGAATGCATTGGTGATGCCAAGTGGTTTATCGAGAAAGCATCGGCCTATGCCTCAGAGCGCACGGTTTTTGGGCGGGCCATTGGGCAAAATCAAGGAGTACAGTTTCCTATTGCCAAAGCCTACTCCCAAATGCGCGCTGCGGAGCTTATGCTGAATGAAGCCATACGTCTCTACGAAGCTGGGCAAAATCCAGGTGAGGAAGCCAATATGGCAAAGATGTTGTCAGCGGATGCTTCCTGGGCTGCTGGCGAAGCCTGTTTGCAAACCCACGGCGGATTCGGTTTTGCTGAAGAGTTCGATATTGAGCGCAAATACCGAGAAGCCAGATTGTATCAGGTCGCGCCAATTTCAACCAATCTCATCCTCTCCTATTTGGCCGAGCATGTCTTGGATATGCCTCGTTCCTACTAGGCTCTAATCACATTAGTCTTGACAAGATCGTCCCAGGAGTAAAAACTTAACTCTGTAGTAAAGATATTTTCGATGAGTTTCCTAAAAGAGGCAGAGTTGTGTTGCAAGAGCGTGTTGAAGGGAAGTGGATAGCCTGTTTCCGCAGAGTTTTTACACTGAATGGCATAGGTAAAGGCACCAAAGTTACGGTAATCTCCGAAACTCAATCTAGGCCAGTTCTTGTTCATTTATCTGAACTGGCGCTATGCGATTTGGGGGCCGACTTTTGCATGGTGTCCATGCCGACACCTCGGCAGACGGCACCGGTTCCAGTGAAAGGGACCGGAACATCGCTCGCCATCCAGCACAATCGTTCAGCCATCGAGGCGATGAAGCAGAGTGAAATCGTCGTGGATTGCACTGTTGAGGGCATGATCCATTCGCCTGAATGGCCGGAGATAGAAGAGGCTGGCTGTCGTATTCTGGTAGTGACGAACGAGCACCCTGAAATTCTTGAGCGAACCGAACCAAAAGCAGAACTTGGCCCAAAGGTCGATCTTGGCGTGAAGATGCTGAGTGAAGCCTCAGAGATGCGGGTCACTTCGAAAGCCGGAACAGACCTTGTCATTGATATCCGTGATGCACCTTGTGGCGGCACTCCGGGGTTCGGTACAAATCCAGGCCATGTAGCCCATTGGCCAGGCGGACTATGTTTGGCTTTTCCTGGACCAAACACTGTCAACGGTCGGATCGTGATGGATGTCGGGGATATGAACCTAACCTTCAAATCTTACCTGGCTAGCCAAATTGACTTTACCGTTGAGAACGACTTCGTCACGGAGATCAAAGGCGATGGTTTGGATGCGGAACTGTTTCGCGAATACATGGCAGCCTGGGATGATCCTAAAGCCTATGGCTTTTCTCACGTCGGTTGGGGGATGAATCCTGACGCGCGTTGGGTTTCCGGCGCTCTCTACGACAAGCGTGATATGCAGGCTGTTGAGTTCAGAGCTTGGGCTGGAAACTTCCTTTGGTCTACAGGCGCGAACCAGTACGCCAATCGATTCACAGAAGGACATTTTGACTTGCCGATGCGTCGATGCACTATCGCACTCGATGGTACGGTGGTTGTTAAAGAAGGTATTCTACAAGGGGAGTTGGCCCTCTAGGGCTGAGGAATAGAATATGAGCACGATTGCAGATTATTACGACCTTTCTCGCATCCGCCCAGAAGTCATTGATGTGCTCAATCGCATCAATGAAATGGGCCAAGAAAGCTTTGCAGAAAGAGCTGTTAGCATTGATATTGACGCCTCATTCCCCGTTGAAAACTACAAGGACTTGGCGGCAGAAGGATTTCTGACATTGACTGTCCCAACGGAGTTTGGAGGCCATGGTTTCAGCCTAGGCGAATATGCCATGGTGGGTGCAGAAATTGGTAAGTATTGCGGCGCAACAGCGCTGACTTTTAACATGCACAACTCGTCAATGATGTGGTCGCGTTTTATGTTCGACATGCCTCATTTAACAAGTGAAGATCGCGCCGCGTTCGCACCATTGAGGGCAAGGCAGTTTCGCAGAGCCGTTAAAGAACAGGGGATCTATTCTCAGCCAATATCAGAGGCGGGTGCCAATTGGACATCGAAGCCTATTCAAACCAATTGCCGAAAAGTTGAGGGCGGTTGGGTCATTAATGGTTTCAAGAAGTTTGCCTCGCTTGCCGGATACTGTGACTACTACTCCATCGTCTGCACGGAGCATTTCGACGGGGTTGAACCACGACACGAAGACACGATGAATTTCGTGGTTCACAAAGACACGCCAGGTTTATCCATTCAGGGAAGCTGGGATCCCTTGGGTATGCGCGGAACCAACAGCCGTGACCTTATCCTCAAGGACGTCATGGTTACCGAAGAAGACATGATGATGCCTCCAGGGGTGTTCATTAAGACTCTACCTTATTGGCCGCATATGATGGCAACCTTGTCGCCGACCTACATGGGGGTCGCTCAAAGCGCCTACGATTTCACTGTTGCTTATCTGAGGGGGGAGGTCGCAGGGCAGCCTGCTGTCGACCGCCGGATCTTCGCAACGAAGAGGCTAGCAGTGGCACAGATGTATTCCAGGTTGTCGGCTATGCGGGCTCTGTGGTGGCAGGTGTTCATGGAGGCTCAGGGTATGCCTTCCCGGGCCCAAGTCCTTCGGATGTACTCCGCTCAATACAACGTGATGGAAGGCGTGCAAGAAATTGCTGCCTTGGCTATCCGGACTTGCGGCGGGCAATCCATGCTGAAGACGCTACCGCTGGAACGCATTTACCGAGACAGTCGTTGCGGCGCGTTGATGTTGCCATACACAACAGAAATCATGGAAGACTATTTATCGGTTTTGACCCTCTATGACACCGATGAAATGGATGATCTTCCTGGTGATCAAGACGGAGCGAGAACCTCGCTTTGGCGTGGGAATGATTTGCCAGCTGAAGAAGCTTAACCCTTTGGCTAAGAAAGAAGTCATAGCCACCGGACACTCGAATGCCAGCGCGAATCAGGTATGGTCGATTGCGCGTGACTTTTGTAATCCTTGGCATCCAGCCATCGAGACTATGCAGCCAGAATGGAATAAGCGAGGAAGCATGGTTAGAGCTTTTACTGTGATGGGAGAGGGGACAGTTTATCGGGAGCAGCTGTGCTACTTCAGTGATAGCGAACGAACCTATTCCTATGTCCATCTTTCGGGCATTGAAGGCATCGAAGACTATCGAGCAAGCCTTGACGTAACCGATAACAACGATGGCGGGCCGACCATCACAATGAAAGCCACGGTCACGGCTAATGAAGACAGAGCGGTTGAAGCAGCAGTAGGCACAAAAGCGATCTTTGATAAGGGAATCGAAGCCCTTGCTAAATTAGCTGAGAGGGTAGAGGTGGTTGACCAGAAACCTACGGGTAATCCGGGGAATTCTGAGAGCTCCGTTGTGATTCAAGGCGCCCCTTCTTTGAGCCTGCTTGCGAAAACTAAAAAGGGAAGAACGCTTTGTTTGTTCCTTCATGGCATTGGCGGCAGAAAAGAGAATTGGACCCAACAGCTGTCTTGCGCCGATCCTGAAATGTCTGTGGCAGCCTTAGACTTACGAGGTTATGGCGGCAGTGATCTGGGGCACGCGCAATCGACCATCAGCGATTATTGCCATGATATTCTGCGGGTAAAGGAGACCTTTGATGCGGAAAGGCTTGTTCTCTGCGGTTTGTCCTATGGCGCTTGGATCGCCACGTCTTTCGCGATACGTTACCCCGATCTCTTAGCAGGTCTTGTGCTTTCTGGTGGTTGTACGGGGATGTCTGAAGCATCCGTCGAAGAAAGAGAAGCCTTTAGAGATAGCCGTGACACGCCACTTGCCTCAGGTCTTACACCTGCTGATTTTACGCTGGATGTTTTGAAGGTCATTGCCGGGCCTCATTGCGATGGCGAAACCAAAGAACATCTATCCAACTCCATGAGACAGATCTCAGTTGGCACTTATCGCGACGCTCTGAATTGCTTTACTAACCCTCAAGAACGGTTTGATTTTTCAAAGTTGACAATGCCGGTTCTGTTGATGACGGGAGAGTTTGATAAGTTGGCTCCGCCATCTGAAATCAAATCAGTTGCTCAACGAATTTGTGAGCAAGCTAAGACGCCAGATGTTCGATTTGAAATCATTACGGGAGCGGGGCATGTTTGTAATGTTGAGCAGCCCGAGCAATACAACCGAGTTCTTTCAGAGTTCTTAGCGCGATTGCCAAAATGACGGAACTTCCCAAAAGGCAGCGCAACAAGCAAGCTAAGGAAAAACGTATCTTGGAGGCGGCGCTAAAAATCTTTGCAGATTTGGGATACTCAGGCGCAACAATGGACGCAATCGCCGAAGCTGCTAATCTTTCCAAGCCCACCCTATATCAGTATTTTGAGAGCAAAGAGATACTCTTCACCGCTATGATGGCGGCGAAGAAAGGTGACATGCTTGTCGCTTTTGAGCATCCCCGCGCCGAAGCTTTAGTCAAGCAGTTGCACTCCTTCGCTTGGGAGTATGCGGACACAATAATGCGGCGAGATTTGTTATCCCTGGCGCGCCTCATTATTGGTGAAGCTCAACGATTCCCTTCCGTTGGACGGGCCTATCAAGCGTCAGGTCCAGATCAAGTTCTAAAGGGCATCATCGCCTACTTAGAGACCCAACGTTCAATGGGCCGATTAGAGTTTTGTGATAGTGAACTAGCTGCCCAAGACCTATGGGGGCTCATTCTTTCGGGACCCAGAAACCAGGCCCTTCACCAGCCTGATGCTTTGCCTGATCGAGCTACGCTGGAACGCTACATCAACAACGGCCTGATGGTCTTTCTCAAGGCCTATTCGACGGATGTTGCCCGTGATCTCAGTAAACTGGCCACAATCATTGAAAAGCAAGAAACTTTGGAAACGAGAAACTAAAGCATTTCGGTTTTAATTTGATTGATATCCAGCGGCTTTGAAATAGTTGAAACA
>Ga0055584_100003479_pt1 | contig 15553 bp, 13 predicted proteins | sample OSDHelmetaG_FD_58716 | JGI IMG/M metagenome (GOLD analysis project Ga0055584, IMG submission 58716) | Pelagic marine sediment microbial communities from the LTER site Helgoland, North Sea, for post-phytoplankton bloom and carbon turnover... | ecosystem: Environmental > Aquatic > Marine >... | reverse complement strand
GACGTTTGTCTCCAAAGTCTTTACGATCATGTCGATCACCTCTTTGCGGCCGATCTCGTCGATTGCTATTCCCGCCATCCCGGCCACGCTTGCCGCTATCACTGTCTCTAGCATTGCTAACTTGAAGATCACTATCCTGAATAAATAGGGGTGCCTGACCTTGCGCAAGTAATGCAAAAGCGGCAGCAATCAAATCATTATCTAGATCACTTTTATGCGCGAGCTCGTTATATATCTCCCTAAAAGTCTCTATATTTTTACTATTAGTCGCGTTAAGCGCTCGTTGTTTAAACCGCTCAACACGTGCTCTATTTATATCGTCGGTACTTGGCAACTGTAAGGCAGGGATTTTCTGCTTAGTCGCCCGTTCAATAGTACCTAACATACGTTTTTCGCGGGGCGTTAAGAATAATACTGCGCAGCCGCTACGCCCAGCGCGTCCGGTACGGCCGATACGATGAATATATGACTCTGTATCATGTGGGGCATCGTAATTGATAACGTGACTAATTCGGTCTACGTCAAGTCCACGTGCTACAACATCAGTAGCCACCAGCAAATTTAAACGTCCCTTTTTCAACTGTTCGACAATTTTTTCGCGCTGATTCTGCGCGACATCACCGTTCAAAGCCTCGGCCTTGTACCCGAGACTCTGCAGTTTGCTGGCCACCTCATTGGTAGCTATTTTAGTTCGCACAAAAATAATTACGCCATCGTGTTCTTCACCTTCCAACACGCGCACCATAGCGTCCAACTTGTGACGCTGAGCCACCATTGCATAACGTTGGGAGGTAGTTGCAACGGTTGCGGTTTTGTTGATTATTTTTATATGTTTCGGGTCTTGAAGATGCTTGTCAGCTATACGCTTAATTTGCGCGGGCATGGTTGCTGAAAATAATGCGATTTGGCGCGAATCAGGAGTCTGCTCAAGAATCCATTCCACGTCATCTATAAAGCCCATACGAAGCATTTCATCAGCCTCATCTAAAACCAAGGCCTGTAAATCCTGTAGTTTTAAGGTTTTTCGACGTAAATGATCCATGACACGTCCGGGCGTGCCGACAACAACTTGTGCTCCACGTCTTAGCTGGCGCAACTGGTTGTCGTAGGATTGGCCACCATAAACAGCCAACACGTTAATTCCATGAAGATGCTTAGCGTAGGTGTCGCAGGCTTCGGCTACTTGAATAGCCAATTCACGGGTTGGCGCCAGAATAATTACTTGTGTTTTATTCGACTTAATATCGATATTCGCAAGTAACGGTAATGCAAAAGCGGCAGTTTTCCCGGTGCCGGTTTGGGCTTGCCCTAGAACATCTCGGCCGTCCAGTAAAACCGGAATACTTTGCGCCTGAATAGGCGAAGGCACTTCATAACCAACTTCTGTAACCGCTTTCATTAAAGACTCTGGCAAACCCAGGTCACTAAATAAAACGGTATCCATTTTCGCCTTCTCTGGCGAGTCCGAGCTGCGCTCGGTCGGCTTATCTGACATCTCTCTCTCCGGTCATAACGAAGCCGGCGGTTCCAACATCACTAATCACGCAAAACCTATCTAGCGCAAAGGAGCAATCACACGGAGATGCTAACTTCTGGGGCGCGGAGTATAACCATAATTTGGAAAAATACGAGAAATATTAATTATTTACGTAGCTCACTTAAAGTGGCAATCAGTATTTACCGCGCAGAAGCATCAAAACTATCACCTCTACAGTAAACATTAACTAAATAACCTTCAGTTAGGTTTTTTACCTAATCCAAAATTACGAAACATCGAATAGACCTGTCGTTAGGCCAAATAAAAAAGGTACACCTCAAAGCAGAGAGTGCACCTTTTGAAGGTAGCTCTATTTAATTACCACCTATCAATAACTATAAGCCGCCGATTAGTGTTGGACCGCGTGCTCTACTGGAACGAATGGTGCAGGACTAAAAAAGGTGTCCCGCGTAAGATTGGTATAATCGCCCTCAAGCGCCATAAGCCCAATGAACACGAGCAAACAACCCATCGGCACTAATATTGCCGCTACCATCGCTAATCGTTCCCAGACCATATGCATAAATATCGCAATAATGAATCCAGACTTCAAAAACATAAACACTAAGATTAGCGTCCATCTCAGGTTTCCCTGTAACGCCATATAATCCACCGCATAAGAACCTGCGCTGAAAACAAAAAGTAGTCCCCAGACCCAGAAATAAACGCTAATGGGATGTTGTTGACCTTCTACTTCAGACATATTGTTGCTCCCTACCACAAATAAAAGAATGCAAAGATAAATACCCAGACCAAATCAACAAAATGCCAATAGAGGCCCATGCTCTCTACGATCTCGTAATTACCCTTTCGACCAGTCATAAACCCAGGTGTTTCATTGTCATAGCTACCACGTAATACCTTCACAGCAGTAATAATTAAAAATATTACGCCTACTGAAACGTGGAAACCATGAAACCCAGTAACCATAAAAAAGACGGCACCGAACTGCTCTGCACCCATCGGGTTACCCCAGGGACGCACGCCTTCTTCAAAAATAAGTTTGCTCCACTCAAAGGCCTGCATACCAACAAAAGAAGCGCCTAAAAGAGCGGTGAAAACTAGCAAAAGCCCGGTCATTTTCTTGTTCTTTTGATACCCAAATCTAACCGCCATAGCCATAGTGCCGCTACTGGTAATCAAAATAAACGTCATGATCGCAATAAGAAGCAACGGAATATGATGTCCGTTTATGGTTAGCGCGAAAACCTCACTCGAACTAGGCCATGGAACAGTGGTGGTTATACGTACTTTCATGTAGCTAATAAGAAAGCATGCAAATATAAATGTATCACTGAGAAGAAATACCCACATCATGGCTTTATGCCAAGGCACGCCTTTAAACGCGCGCTGATCAGACGACCAATCAGCCGCCATACCAGCTAATGCACCGGTTTTCTCGTTTTCTACTACTTCACTCATGGTTTATATCCTATTTACGTCGACAACATTAAACCAAACAAAACTAGCCATACTATTAGCAAAAAATGCCAATATACAGCGCACAATTCCACGCTTAAACGAACCTGCGCGGCCTCCACCCCGTTCCATACTCTAAACGCGGCCCTAATCCAAGCAACTAATCCACCAAGTAAATGCAACCCATGTAGTGCAGTAAACAGGTAGAAAAAGGTGTTTGCCGGATTTGAACTCAAGTAATAGCCGTCTTGAACTAGCTGTTGCCACGCAAATAGCTGCCCAAATATAAAGGCGATACTCAATGCGCCAGCCACATAAAGGCCGAGCCTTAAACTTGCGCCTCGTCCGTGCTTGGCAGAATGAAGAGCCCACTGCAAAGAAACGCTACTTAATACTAACAAGCCAGTGTTAAGCCATAACACGTCAGGTTCTGGCAACGGTGTCCAATCGCCAAGTGACATGCGCATCGCATAAGCACTCATAAACAGGCAAAACATTGAAGTGACTACTGCTAGAAATGCCAAAAGACCGGACTTTGCTCGTGGTCGTAAAAGCACCTCTTCAGCATCAACGTCTGTTAACAGTGCGGCATCTACACCATCTGCTACCCACGGCTGCACATTGATGGTTTGTTTTACCAACCACCAGACGATTACGCCCATGACTCCAGCCATAAATATCAAAGTAATTGTCATGATTTTACTTCCAACACCTTTCTATAAACTCCAAGCAACTTTTCGATTAACTACGAGGAGGCTGATTTTGCGGTATGAAATCTGAATCGGCACCCGGTACGCTGTAATCGTACGCCCAACGATAAACCTTCGGTAACTCTTTACCAAAATTCCCATGCCCTGGTGGAGTAGTATCGGTCTGCCACTCCAAAGTAGTCGCATTCCAAGGATTGTCTGATGCCTTCTTACCGTTAAAGTAACTCCAAGCAAGGTTATAAATAAACAGCAATTGCGTAATACCGACAATAATAGCGGCTATAGAAATCGCTTGATTTAAGCTTGCTGCCGATGGCGGAATAAAATCAGTACTGCCTAGTGCAAAGTAACGTCTTGGCACACCCAAAAAGCCGAGGTAATGCATCGGGTAATAGATTGCATATGAACCAACAAACGTTAACCAAAAGTGAAACATACCCATACCATCATGCAACATTCTGCCGGTTATTTTTGGATACCAGTGATATATGGCACCGAAAACCACCAATACAGGCGACACTGCCATAACCATATGGAAATGGGCTACCACAAACATTGTGTCTGAAAGTGGAAGATCCACCGTCACGTTACCCAGGAATAAACCAGTTAAGCCACCATTAACAAAGGTAAAAATAAAGCCAATGGCAAAGTACATTGGAACGGTAAGATGAATATTTCCGCGCCACAGTGTGAGCACCCAATTATAGACTTTGAGCGCGGTAGGCACTGCGATGATAAGCGTCGTGGTAGCAAAGAAAAAACCAAAATATGGATTCATGCCACTCACGTACATATGGTGAGCCCAAACGATGAAACTAAGACCACCAATAGCAACGATCGCCCACACCATCATTCTATATCCAAAAATCGCCTTTCTGGCGTGCACGCTCAATATGTCCGAAACAATCCCAAACGCAGGTAATGCAACAATATAAACTTCTGGGTGGCCAAAAAACCAAAACAGATGTTGGAATAAAATTGGGCTACCGCCACCATATTCAAGTTGTTCTCCCATCGAAATAATCGCTGGCATGAAAAAACTGGTCCCAAGCAATATATCCAAAAGCATCATAATTGCACTCACCAAGAGTGCTGGAAATGCCAAAAGGGCCAATATAGTCGCAATAAAAATACCCCAAATCGTTAATGGCATCCGCATTAACGTCATTCCCCGAGTACGGGCCTGCAATACTGTAATTACGTAGTTCAAACCACCCATGGTAAAGCCTACGATAAACAGAAACAAAGATACGAGCATCAACACAATGCCCCATTCTGTCCCAGGGGTCCCTTCGATAATGGCTTGGGGAGGGTACAAGGTCCAACCAGCGCCACTCGCTCCACCAGGAACGAAAAAACTCGCGACCAAGATCATTACCGCAATAAAGTATATCCAAAAACTCAACATATTTAGGAATGGAAACACCATATCTCTGGCGCCGATCATTACCGGTATTAAATAATTACCAAACCCCCCAAGAAACAGTGCGGTCAACAGGTAAACCACCATGATCATGCCGTGCATCGTCACATATTGGTAATAGGCGGTAGGAGTAATAAATGAAAATGCGTTTGGAAAACCGAGCTGCAAGCGCATCAATAAAGAAAGAACCAACGCAACCATACCGATAGCAATCGCAGTACAGGCATACTGAATCGCGATTACTTTTGCGTCCTGTGAAAAAACATATTTTCCTAACCAGGTTTTCGCGTGATAAAGCTCCATCTCTCCGACTTCTGCCGGTGGTACGTAGCTAGTTTCATCATGTGTAGTAACGGTAGACATTAAATCACCCTCGTTGCGGAACGTTCGTCAGTTTCAATTTGTATAAATTTCATCATTTTTAATCTCAAAACTTGCGCTAAGGCAAAGTATTTATGTATGCGACCAAATCATCGATTGTTTGATCTTCAGTCAACGTAGCTGCCAGCATTGTCATCTGGTGACCGTACATATCTTTTCGATCCGCACCGCGGATACCTTCTCTAAAGTTTTTCAGCTGTGTGACCAAATACCAATCGGTCATACCGGATAGTCGAGGTGCATTAAGCGCCCATCGACCCTCTGCTTGCGGACCATGACAAGCAGCGCAGGTTTCATACACTTCCTGACCGTGATTAACGTCTCCTGTAACTGTCGGCGCTGCAGGTGTATCAGGTAGGGACTCAATATAAGCAACCACGTTATTAATGGCAGCATCATTTACTAATGTTCCCGCCATTGGCGCCATCTGCTTGCCAAAAATATCATCTTCATGCGCACCACGGGCACCAGACTTAAAGTATTCCAGCTGTCGCTTCATATACCAGCCTTCTTGGCCGCTAATTTTTGGTGAGTTTAATTGCGGATTTCCTTCACCCTGTGCGCCATGGCAAGCAGCGCAAACGGCGTATGCAGGCGCACCAGCAACGGCATCCCCGACTGGCTGAGCTAGAGTTTCTGCATAGGTTGGTTGAGCAGCAAGCCACGTTTGATAATCAGCTTCTTCCTCTACTGTGACTCGACCTCGCATCGCGAAATGCGCTACGCCGCAATACTCTTCGCACAAAATATCGTACTCGCCAACTTTTGTTGGGGTATACCATAAGTAGGTAACCATTCCAGGCACTAGGTCCATTTTTACGCGAAACTCTGTAACCGTAAAATTGTGCAGGACGTCATTTGAACGTAGCAACATTTTGACTGGCGCCCCAATTGGGACGTGTAGTTCATTGCTCGCGATAAGAACATCATCTTGACCGTTAGGATCATCCGGGTTCATACCAAACGGATTGTCTTGAGTGATGTAACTAGAATCTATCGTGCCAAGCTTATTATCTTCACCGGGCAAGCGAAAACTCCAGTGCCATTGCTGACCAATTGCCTCTATTTCGGTTGCTTCTTCTGGAACCGTGACAAAATTACTCCAGACCAAGAGACCCGGCGCCAACATGGCAGCAACCCCTAGCGAGGTTACTATTGTTAGCCAGAACTCTAACTTCTGATTCTCGGGTTCATAATCTGCTTTATGTCCATCGCCTTTTTTGTAGCGAATCACACACCAGGCCAGAAACAGGTTTACCGCGACGAAAACGAATCCAGTAACCCAGAATGTCAATCCAATAGTGTCGTCGATATTTCCCCAATTAGAAGCCAGGGGAGTTAAGTACCAAGGGCTCAATAAGTGAAACAGTACTGAACCAACAACCAATAAAACTAATGCAATTGCGAAGACCATACCTAATATACCTTTTGCGTGTATGCGCTACTTTATTATTTTTAATTTATCAACGTTAGAACAAGCCACTGCTAAATGACCCATTACACTGACAATCAACGAAAATCATGACGAATAAAATCAGCAAATAAATGATCGAAAACCCGAATAATTTTCTGGCACCCCGTGGGGTAACAGGTTCCATCATAAACTTTATCGTCAATCCTAAATATGCCAAGCCCAATGCGATTGCCGCAACCAAGTAGGCCATACCCGCGAATCCGAGCCAGTACATGGCAATAGTCGCCGGAATCAAAGCAATGGTGTAAATCAGCATTCGAAGTTTCGTGACACGAGTTCCACTAACAACTGGCAACATTGGTATGCCTACTCGTCGATATTCTTCCACCCGCAATAGCGCCAATGCCCAAAAATGAGGAGGCTGCCACAAAAACATGATCAAAAACATAACGACCGCAGGCCAACCAATATCGTTGGTTACAGCTGCCCAGCCGAGAACCGGCGGTAAAGCTCCTGCGACACCACCAATTTCAGTACATAGAGGAGAACTACGCTTTAACCAGGCAGTATAAATCACCACATAGAAAAATATTGTTCCTACTGCCAATGCGGCTGTTAACGGGTTAACCGCATAGAAAAGAATGACGAACCCGGTAAAACCCAGCAGCAATCCAAACGCAAACGCTATTTGCGGATCCACTCTCCCGGTAGGCAAAGCACGATTGCTTGTGCGCGACATGAGCTTGTCGATCTCACGATCAATATAGTTATTAAGTACACCGCTTGATGCTGAGGCCAGTCCCGTACCCAACATTGTAAAAAATACTAACTCAAGAGACAGCGTGCCGCCGGATGCCAACCACATACCACTATAAGTGGTGACTAACACCAATAGGGCTATTCGAGGTTTTGCCATTTCGACAAAATCACTAGCCTGACTTCGAACTGCTGTTAACGTGGCACTCAATTCAGTTTCCTCCCAGAAACCATGGACTTACATTGAAAAACTTATTTGAAAAGTCTAGCGGTAAATTTGCAGCTTAATTGATGAATTTAGGCCCAGGTAATTGGTATTTACCTACTCCCCAGATAATTTACAGGCGCTTTATAACATATGAATTTTGTATAGCAAAGCCATAATAATACTAATGAGGGACATAGCCAAATAGATACTTTTTTTTTAATCAAAAATACCCAGGAATGTTCTAACAATTAACACAAGGGTAACCGTATTTTACCTTCGCCAAAAACACGAAAACGCTATTGTTAACATAACCCCAACCAACAATGCCCATAGCAGATAATTTCGGCTAGCTTTAGGTAAATAGTTATCCGGCCGAAAGCTTCTACTCACCCCAGGAATACTCCATAAATCACCACTACCTGCTCCGGCCTTTAACTGTGCCTTCATTCCCATTTCCATGTGTTGAGCCATATCACAATGCACTAAATAGGTCTTATCATCACTAGGAACAATAAAAGTTCCCTCTCGACTTTGCCCCCCAGCGGCCTCAAGATGAAACATGCCTCCCGGGTACAAGTATCTAGGCAGGCCATGAATCATCCACTGATGCCGGATACTGTCAGTGTTTACAAATTTAATGGTGACGCTGCTGCATGGCTCAACTAAGTATTCATGCTGACTCATGGCGTAAATAGTTCCGGGATACTCAGAAGCGAATTCGGTGCCGGCATAGACCTCAAAGTTGTATTCCGCAACGACCTCAGTGCAATCCTGTGGTAGCACCTGCTGGTTATTGTTCATCACCATCCCACCGCTATCCAGTACCATATTATGATCGCCGTGATCAGATTGCTCGCCGCCCATTACGTGGCCTGCGTGCGGATCTTCTACCGAAATACCCGAATTGAGTTCCTCCTCAGACGACTCCCCCATATCGTGGCCGGCATGGGCGTCTTCCACCCTTATCTGCGCTTGCGAATCCACCGAATCACTAATCGTACCTAGCGCTTCTCCTTTCGCCCCCCCAATAACATGTTCTGCATGTAGATCCCGCTCTTGCGCTTGCAACAGTGAAAGACAAGTCAGCGACAACAAGCCAACCGTATAAAATATTTTTATCACCGGCATTCGACCATTAATGCGTGCGTTTTTGAACAAACCCAAGCAGTAGCACAACAATTACACTCAACGAAATTGCAAGCCCTAGAATTCGAAGCAGCATCCACACATCTGTGCCAGCGTTTAAAAATACGTCGCCGGCAAGGTCACCCCAGACTGGCACCTCCTTTCTATAATAGTCCTCAGTAAAGTATGGGGCGTAATCTACTCCCTGGGTCATCGGCCAACCGTTTTCCTGTAAATATTCCTCATAAACAATTGCGCTAATATTTCCACCCGGGTTAATTCCATCGGTGGTGACGCCTTTTTCCTGATGATCGTGAAACAACCAAATACCAGCCCCGTATGAATGCAGACCATCATTAGTAGTTTCAAGATCCAAATCGACTCGCTGCGCGCTTGCAACCCACACCACGTCGCGGGTAATACGTACTGCAGGGCTGACCTCAACACCATCCAAGTGAGTGGTTGTTACTTTATGCCCGTGTGTGTGCAAGGCGACACCACTATTACCTCCATTTACGACACGTAACTTGATGTGCTCATTTGGCTTGGTGACCACTAGAGATTCTCGAAAAGTATATGGGAAAGATCTCCCGTTAACCGTAAAGTAATCGCTTGTCGCATCGGTTATATCGTACCGATTATGCATTTGCTCAGTAATAACGCGCGGGTCGCTCGAAGCTTGAATCAAATTATTAAGCTCTCTATCTATGTCGAGATATTGCAAATCATATTCGCGATCAAACTCTTCAGCTACTGCTACAGAAGGAACCCGAACCTGCCCTGCGCCTATATTTAGTGTTTGTAGCCAATTGTTCGGTCTATTTTCTTCTACGATAAACAACCCCTGCAAACCCATCATAATGTGCACCTGCGGTTGCACATGACAATGGTAAAACATGGTACCCGGCTGTCGTGGTTGCATATCGTAAGTTCGCGCACCACCAGGCAAAACTGGCTTCTCACTGGTTATCGGAACTCCATCATTACCTTCGCCATCTTCATCGACGAACGGATGATCCACACCGTGAAAATGAATTGTGTGCGGCATATAGTGGCTGTTTTCAAGCGTAATTTTGATTCTATCTCCCTGCTCAACACGTATTGCAGGGGATGGCACACGCAATATTGAACGTGCCTTTATTGATTCAAAGTTCTCTGTTGCCATGCCAAAAGTTTTTGGGACAAACACCCAAAAGCCCGGCTTTATACCAGGCGCGATAGAGTATTGAGTCGTAGGCTCATTCAGATCCGGTGAGCTACCATTGAGTTCAGCCACTTCCAGCCGAATATGTATCTCATCTGGATCTCCATCACCATCTAAATCGCGGCCCTTCTCTACAGCATCTGGCGTTAGCCCGCTATCCAGTAGAACTTGTTGAGAAACATTATTTGTTCCTCGTACAAAAGCTGCCACTGCACTTGGATTATCTGCCACGCAAGTAGGCGAAGAGCGAATGTCAACGCCAGCGATAGTTTGGGCCTCACGCCAAGCTCGAAAATCTTCCGGACAGGCGACTTCACTGACTCGCTGCGCCGTCGCCAGCGATTCAGGACGGGCACGATAGCTCTGTGCGCCAAACCAATCGCTAAACACTAACCGAATTGATTCGGGATACCACTGAGTTGGTAAACACACTAGTGCAAAAAGAATGGCAATTAGCAGCAATTTTATACGCATTTCTATTCCTGTGTAATTTTGGGTACGTAGTTACGAAATAAGTAATTGTCGGTTAAATCACCGGAGCTCAACTAGTGAGTAAAGTGCTTAAACCGAGTCCAGATATTAATTTAACTTGAAATTTTACGCTTTCGCGTACTTAACCAATAAACACCTTGAGCCAGCAGAACCAACACGATAAATAATGGAAGATAACCGTAATCATCGCCCCCCACTTGGAAAAAGAACACTGCGTGATAAGTCTTATCTTGTACGGGGTGCGAAGCGTTGACGATTCCTATGTAACCACCAGCCTCTTGAAAATGATACTCTACAGTAAGCACCCCATCTGCGCGTTTTACTGGCTCTTGATAAAAAACTGTATCGTTTTCGATATCTTCAAGCCCTGCAATATCCTCCCATTTAGCAAATATCCCAAAATTATGAGAGTCCTTTACTATACGAAAATCAACTGGCATTTCCTTTAAAAAGTCATGTAAATAATCTAAAACGAAAACGCTATTAGTAACATCAGGTATATCTTCACAAAACTCCTCTGATGCGCTTGTTTGAGTCTGATAGACGGTAAAATGAGCTTCCAGAAAACCTATACTCAGTTTACAAACGTCATCATCGAACGAAACGCCACCATGTGCAGCCACTTGCTGACCAACCGCTAGCAACAATATGCCGAATGAGAATATAAAGTTTCTTACTACCAACATGTGATTACAATCTAAAAAGTAGAGAAGCTATTCAATGCCGCGCGCTCTGGCGAGAAATAAAAATGGAATATATTGATCTCGCGATAGCAAAATTATTGGCTCTAACGGCCGCTGTAAACTTTGCTTGCGACTTCTACAGTCTAGTTTCTACTTTTCTGAACCCGAACCCCGACAAAAACAGATAGGGCAATTACAACTGCTAATAGTACAAAGGCAAGCGTTAAGGAATTATCACTCGTCAAGCCACGAACTACAAACCCCAAAGGAATCGCAGTAGCTAATAGAGTGTGAATTAGCTCAGGAATTTGCGCCTTAAACCGGGCTGATAAAACTCCAAACCCGTAGCCAAATCCCGCAACTATCGCAATAACCGCGAACGCGCCAAGTAGACCGTAAATAGTACCAAAAAACTCGACTAGCAAGCTAGCAGCAAGCCCAAAAAACATTGCTTGAATAAAAATCACCAACTGTTTGCCAAAAACGCTCACTTCCTTATTTGGCTCATTTCAATGATCGAATAAAACGATAGGATGCGGCCAGAATTCCAAATCCAACGTATAAACCAATTAAAGCTATTAGCATCAGCAGCATCAATTGAACGCTAACGACATTTTTGAACCCCAGATAAATTATCAAAACCGCTAGACTGGTAAAAACTAGAGCAAAGCCGACCACGATTTTTAAGTTTCTATTTTTAGGCTTTGGTTGCAATTTTCTCCAGTACTATTTGATTTCCTGCACCGATCAGTACAGAGGCATATTCAGAAAAATGGCCAGATAGGCAGATGCTGCAAGCGCCCAAAGGCCAAATCGCCCCCTTATTCTTCAGCATCAGTTTTTTTAAGTGGTCGACTTTTGTACATGATCGCAGCACCTATCGGATAGCAAAGATTTAACCAACTCGCCCACTGCAAAAAATGGTCCTCGGTCAAAAAGAAAAATCCGACAGGAAAAAACGATAAGAAAAACACTACAAACAGTCCCAAACTATGGCCTTTTATTGACACGATAATTGCCAGTATAGCCAGCAGGCTAAGTGCAAATGCACCGGACAAAGTGATACCTGAAAGCGACATCTCTGATGCAGGTGCCCACATTGCATAACACCACAATGCGAATACTGCAGCGCCTGACAGCACACCGATTGATTGCCCGATCATAAAAATTATATTGCGCAAATTATCATACCCATTTTATATATAGCCCGTAATATTTTAGGCTAAGTTTTTGCCAACACCAAAGCAATAGTCTAGCTACAAAGCTACTAACATAAGGCTAGAGGCTGTTTAAAAGCAATCTCACGCTGGTTACTTGCCCCAACGTTGCTAATTTACATGATGGATATGTAAAACGAAACCAACATAGATCTAATCAACGTAGCAATTATTCCTGCCAGCCACACTTGAAAAGACTTATCGATTTAAGCGATTTTCGATCAAATTTTCTACAACCGAAGGATCAGCCAGTGTTGAAGTGTCACCTAATTCATCATGCTCGCCGGTCGCAATTTTACGCAATATACGACGCATGATTTTTCCAGAACGTGTTTTCGGTAACCCGGGAGCCCATTGAATAAAATCTGGCGTTGCTATCGCGCCGATCTCTTGGCGAATTAGAGTCACAATGCCTTGTCGCAATTCATCCGAGGGATTCACACCAGAATTTGGCGTCACATAAATATAGATAGCCTGTCCTTTAATCGTATGAGGACATGCCACGACGGCGGCTTCAGCTACATCGTGATGCAGCACCACCGCACTTTCAATTTCCGCGGTCCCCAATCTATGTCCTGATACATTTAAAACGTCATCCATGCGACCAGTAATCCACAAATCGCCATCTCGATCGCGCATAGCTCCGTCTCCAGCAAAATAGTGCCCAGGAAAGGTCGAAAAGTAGGTCGCTACAAACCGATCATGATCTCTGTAAACCGTACGGCTTTGCCCCGGCCAACTGTCTAAGAGCACCAACCCACCTTCAGCCTCCCCCTCTAAACGTATTCCCTCTGCGCTCACTAAAGCTGGTTGCACACCAAAGAATGGCTGGACTGCTGATCCCGGTTTCAGGTCAGTAACGCCGGGTAAAGGTGTAATCATGATTCCACCAGTTTCAGTTTGCCACCAAGTATCTACTATTGGGCAAGCGCGCTTGCCCATCTTCTCGTAGTACCATTCCCAGGCTGCTGGGTTAATCGGCTCACCCACGCTGCCCAATATTTTCAAGCTGCCGCGATCAGTACCCTCTATCGCAACATCGCCTTCAGCCATTAATGCTCGAATAGCGGTAGGCGCGGTATATAGAATGTTTACGGCATGTTTATCAACCACCTGTGCCATGCGTGCAACTGATGGATAAGTAGGCACTCCTTCAAACATGACGTTAATCGCACCATTGGCGAGCGGCCCATACACAATATAGGTATGCCCAGTAATCCACCCAACATCGGCGGCTGCCCAGTAAACATCACCTTCATGATAATCGAATACGTATTCATGGGTTAGGGCGGCATAAACCAAGTAGCCACCGGTAGTATGTACCACGCCTTTTGGAGCCCCTGTTGAGCCCGATGTATAGAGAATAAATAGCGGATCCTCTGCGCTCATTTCTTCGCAAGGACATTCTGCTTTCTCATTGGCCACCAAATCCTGCCACCAGCAGTCTACCGATTCGTTCCATTCAACTTTGCCACCGGTAGATCTGAATGAAATCACAGTATGAATTTGATCTGTACCATCCTTAGTTAATGCTTCATCTACATTTGCCTTTAATGGAAAAACACGCCCACCGCGACGATTCTCATCAGCGGTGATGACCGCAGTACTGCCGCATGCCTTAATGCGGCTAGCAATTGCTTCTGGTGAAAACCCACCGAATATTACCGAATGCGGTGCACCAATGCGGGCACACGCTAGCATCGCCACGGCCGCCTCCGGAATCATTGGCATATATATAGTAACCACATCTCCCTTGCCAACCCCACGAGCCTTAAGCGCATTAGCCAACTTGCACACCTTCTCATGAAGCTGGCTATAGGTAACGATAGCTGAAACTGAAGGATCATCGCCCTCCCAAATAAACGCAGCTTGCTCACCTTTAGTTTCTAAATGACGATCAACGCAGTTGTAACAAGCGTTCAGCGTGCCGTCCTCGTACCAACGAATATCAACGTTGTTCAGGTCGAACGAAGCATTCTTTACTTTGGTATATGGCTTGATCCAGTTAATACGTTTACCTTGCTCTGCCCAAAAAGCATCCGGGTCATTGATTGATTCCTGATACATACGTTGATAAGTACCTTTATCAAGTAATGCACGCGCAGCAACTTCCTTACTGACCGGGTAAACTTGTACTTCTGACATAATGCGTGTTTCCTGGGGCGTGGTAAATACAAACTAGCCACGTAAAATAGTGACTTCACTATTACAAGTCAACGATCTAAATTAGATCTTTAAGTTCTGCATTATGATTGCGTTAAAACAACGCTTTTAAATCGATCACCTTAATACAAAAACATATGCGCGAAAGGTTTGAAGAAATTTATGCTACTAACGCGTGGGGAGTTGGATCCGGAGAGGGTTCCATTTACGAAAACGCAAAAGGATATGCCAAATTCCTAGAAAAATTTATTCGCCGACGCAACATAAAGTCAGTAATTGATCTCGGCTGTGGCGATTGGCAATTTTCGCGGTTTATCGATTGGCAAGGAGCAAGATATCAGGGATTTGATATTGTTCGCCCGGTTATCGAAACGAATAGAACTAAATTCTCATCCTCAAATATTGAATTTAATATTTACTCCGGCGAACCAGCTGCGCTACCAGATAGTGATCTTTTAATTGCCAAGGACGTATTACAGCACTGGTCAAACGGATTCATCCGAACTTTCTTCAATGAAATAAACCGATACAAATATGTACTAATAACCAATTGTATAAACCCCACAGGCATAACAGTTAATAGTGATATAGAGAATGGGGATTTTAGATACCTAGATATACGACTTCCCCCATTCAACGTAACAGCAAAAGAAGTTTTTTCATTTTCAGAACGACGGGGATTAATCCAACACTTCAAGTTTGAACGACCCAAGTGGATTAAAAAAACTCTATTGCTACAAAACCCAATATAAAATGACGTTTACTCATTCTTGAATTTCTTTCAGGCAACTTTTCCAAATCCTGATAACCAGATACGGCCA
>Ga0055584_100003476_pt1 | contig 15554 bp, 10 predicted proteins | sample OSDHelmetaG_FD_58716 | JGI IMG/M metagenome (GOLD analysis project Ga0055584, IMG submission 58716) | Pelagic marine sediment microbial communities from the LTER site Helgoland, North Sea, for post-phytoplankton bloom and carbon turnover... | ecosystem: Environmental > Aquatic > Marine >... | reverse complement strand
TTGGTGTTCCAATTGACGTAGAGATGGCCGTCATGGAGATGGGCCTGATGCATCTGTGAGCCTTCGTCGTCGTTGCGGAACAATTCAGAAATCGAGTAGCGGTTGCCCTGCTTGTTGAGCTTGATCATCACGGAGCCGCAACCGTAGCCGCCCGTGATGAAGAGGCGGCCGTCGTCCATGTTGGTGGGCATCGGGATCATGATCTTGTTGAAATATCCATCGTAGCGCCAGAGCTCGCGTCCGGTCTTCGCGTCAACACTTGTGAAGCGTCCGCCATCGTCGCCGATCTTGCCAAAAGTTAGCACTTGCTGCACGCCGTGGATTTCATAGGCGCGGGGGGAAACGTAGTGGGCACCGCCGACGTTCTTGCGTTCCCAGGCTGTCTTGCCGCTGCGCTTGTTGATACCGATCAGGTGGCCGCCTTCCTGGTCGTGCGCGGGGACGATGACGATGTCGCCAACGACCAATGGAGAGGCACTGAAACCCCACCGGGAGGTGGATTTGAATCCATAGTCTTTCATCAGATCACGGCTCCATACTTCCTTGCGGGTCTTGCGGTTCACGCAGACGAGGTTGGCGAGGCGGCCGTAGGTGAAGACGAAATCGCCAACGACTGTCGGCGTGCTGCGGGAGCCGGCATGCGGAAGCTTCACCTTCTGGGTGGTGTAGCGATGCTGCCACTTCTGTTTCCCGGATTTGAAATCAAGGCAGCGCAGGATCTCGTGGTCGATGTCCGGGCGATCGAGAATGTAGACGTCGTTTTCGACGATTGAAGCACCGCCAAAACCATCACCGACGTCGAGATTCCAGAGTTCCTTGGGGCCGCTCTTCGACCATTTCTTGGCGAGGCCTTTTTCGGACGATACTCCGTCGCGATTGGGGCCGAGAAATCCCGGCCAGCCGATGCTGTCGGCGGATGCGATGTTGACGTTGAAGAGCGTCGCCGAGAGGGCAACGGTAGAAAGTGTGATCAGGTTCTTCTTCATAAGGTAACGTTGAACGGCGATTAGAGCAGTTCAATGCCGCCTAAAATTCAAGTTTATTGCGGTATTTGTGAATTGTGGCTGATTGATGATCTGATTGGCAAAAAGGTCGTCAGGTGGGAGGGTAAGGCCTATGCTCCGCGATCTGCGATGCCTGACCTAGAGTGGTATTTTCATCGGTTGCGGGCCATGAGCCCGGGGGAGATGCTTTTGCGGGCTCGCAAGAAGGTGAGGGAGAAATCGGATGGGTTGCGCACGCGTGACTGGGCTTCGATTCGGCTTTCGGCCAACTCCGATTTCCCTGCCTTGCCGGCCAGGGAAGATTTGCCGGAAGAAATGGCCACTGCGCTGGGGCGAGATGTGGAGGGGATTTTGGCGGGGCACTGGCGGGCGTTTGGGAAGGTCGAGATCGAGGTGGATGATCCGCCGAAGTGGCACTGCGATTACCTCGCCGGTGTGGATTTGCCGACGAAAAAGAACGCGTTCAAACTCAACCATCGGACATTGCCGGAGGGTGCGGACGTCAAGCTGATCTGGGAACTGAGTCGCTGGCAACAACTTACCCGACTCGCCATGGCCGGGTATTTTCTGGACGACGAAAAGGCGGCGCGAAAGTGCGTGCTATGGCTGGAGGATTGGGTGAAGCACAATCCGCCATTCAAAGGCTGGAATTGGACAAGTGCGTTGGAATCAGGTTTCCGGCTGATTCAATTTGTGTGGATTGACGCTCTGCTTTCGGAGGTCGCTGAAAAATGGGCATTCGATGCGGAGCTCGAAACTCTGCGCTACGAGATTCTGCCAGCGCATGCGTTCTTCACCTGGCGGCATCGATCGTTCGGGTCGTCGGCCAACAATCATCTGATTGGCGAAGCTGCGGGGCTGATCGCGGCGGTGGTACGTTGGCCCAATTTGGCAGTCTGGTGTACCAGCCTGGATGAAATTCAAGGATTTTGGGAAACGGAGGTGTTGAAGCAGTTTGCAAGGGATGGGGGCAATCGGGAACAGGCATTGAACTATCATTTGTTTTCATTCGAGTTCTGCCTCATCGCGTGGGTGGCGATTCTGGCCAAGGGAACTGTGACAACAGCAAGGGTTGAGGATCGTCTGGAGAAGGCGGCGATGTTTCTGGTCTCGGTCGCTCGGCACGAGGATGAATGGCCCTATGGCGACAGTGACGACGCGACGGTTCTGCCATTCTGTTTGAACGGGCAGCGCGCTGCCTGGGAGTGGCGGGAGTGGTTGGCTGACTCGACGCGATCACCCGGGCTTTCGCTTTGGTGGTCAGGAATTCGGCGGGGGCAGATCGCGCCCCGGATTGAGCCTTTGGAAATCCGCAATGAGGGGCCGCGACAGCGATCGGATGATTGGTGCCACTACACAAACAGTGGAATTGCGATCCGCAAGCTGGATCCCTGGTTTGCGCGTCTGGACCTGTCGCCTTTGGGCTATGGCAAGACCGCGGCGCATGGACATCTGGATGCACTGCATCTTTCACTTTGGTGGCGCGGTGCAGCATTGTTGATCGATCCGGGAACGGGTGCCTACTACGGTAATCTGCAGCAGCGTGACTGGTTGGCTTCCCGGGCTGCGCACAATGGGCCATGCCTGACGGAGTTGGACCATCCGAAGCGCAAGGGGACATTTCTTTGGTCGGTGGAACACTCAGTGCCGGCTTGGCGAGAGCCAGACGATGAAACGTTGCAAGCCGAGTGGTTTGTCCCGACCGGGGCCATTCATCGGCGGGTTGAGTATCTGCGGGAGGAGTACGGATGGCGGGTGCTGGATGACTTTCTGCCGAACGATCGAAGGTTTGACGGTGAGTTCACCGTTCGCTGGCAGTTTCCACCAGGCGCAAGTCTGAAACGAATCGAAGATCGGCGTTTTCGATTGGAGCGATCCGGAGAAGTCTTTCATGTCGAAGCATCCAAGGATTGGGAGACGGTGGTGGTGGAGGGGACTGAAGGGGAGTCGGTGGAGCAATCAGCCCCACTGGCGGGATTGGTGTCACCGGTATTCCGAGTCATGGAAAAGGCTCCCAGCCTGTTGCTGACGGCGCAGGCGGGGCATAAACCTTGCGTTTTCAGCACCACCTTCCTAGCCTCCGCGCCGGCATGAGAATCAGTATCTTTGGCCTCGGCTACGTGGGCGCAGTGACCGCCGGTTGTCTGTCCTCCAAGGGGCATCACGTGGTGGGGGTGGACGTGCATCCCGCCAAGGTTGATGACTTCAACAAGGGCATACCTCCGATCGTTGAACCGGGGCTGGATGAACTACTGAAGGGCGCGAAAGAGCAGGGGTTGTTGCGGGCAACCACAAATTGCGACGACGCGATCGCTGACACTGAGCTTTCCATCGTTTGCGTCGGGACACCTTCTGCACCGTCGGGGGCATTGGACCTGAGTTATGTCCGCACGGTCGCCGGCCAGATCGGTGAAGCGATCAAGAAAAAGAATACTCACCATACGCTCGTCTTTCGCAGCACCATGCTGCCTGGAAGTACGTCGGCAATAGTTGCGGAGAAGCTGGCAGATCTCGAAGGCGGCGAATTGTTGGATGTCTTCTATTACCCGGAGTTTCTGCGCGAGAGCACGGCGGTGAAAGATTTTGAAGTGCCGTCACTGGCAGTGGTTGGTTCACGCGATGGTTCGTCTCCCTCTGGAGATCTGATGAAGGAGCTGTTCGGTCCGGAAGCGAACGTGGTGAACTGGCCGACGGCGGAGATGGTGAAATATTCCTGCAACGCCTTTCACGCAGCGAAGATCACCTTTGCCAACGAAATTGGGCGGGTCGGCAAGCAGCTTGAGATCGATGCCCGTTCCGTCATGTCGATGTTGTGCCAAGATACGCGCCTGAATATTTCTTCTTATTATATGCGGCCCGGGAACCCGTTTGGCGGTTCCTGCCTGCCTAAGGATGTGCGTGCGCTCACCAACAAAGCGCGCATGACGGGTGTGCAATTGCCGATGATGGAGAGTTTGTTGCTGAGCAATGAGAAACATTTGGCAAGCCTGTTGGCGTTGATCGAAGCGTCCGGTAAGCGCGAAGTCGTGATTCTCGGACTCTCGTTCAAATCCAACACTGACGATTTGAGGGAAAGCCCGATGGTGGATGTTGCACAATACCTGTTGGGGCACGGCTTCACGCTGCGTATTTACGATCCGGCATTGAATCTTTCCGCTCTGGTCGGTGCCAACAAGCGGGTCATTGATGTTCGCATGCCGCATTTAGCAGAGTTGTTGAAGGCGGATCTTGCAACGGCACTTGGCACCGATGGCGTTGTGGTGGCGGCCCAGAAATGCGCCGACGTGGATGAACTTTCAAAGCATGTGAAAGCGGAACATCACGTGATCGACGTAAATGGTTGGACGGGGCTCGATCGTGTGTCCTGCACCTACGAAGGCTTTTGTTGGTAACCCGTTCACCGGATAATTTCGTGAATCCGGTTTGAAATCCTGAATGTCACGGAAGCCCTGCATCCTCATCGTTGTTGAGAATCTACCCGTTCCTTTGGATCGGCGTGTGTGGCAGGAGAGCTGCGCATTGCGCGACGCGGGATATGAGGTGGTGGTGATCTGCCCGCGCATGCGGGGATTCAATAAACCGGAAGAAATGCTGGATGGCATTCGTATCTACCGGCATTGGATCAGCGAAGAGGCCAGTGGAGTCCTCGGTTTCTTCAGTGAATATGCTTCGGCGTTGTTGGGAGAACTGACATTGGCTCTCAAGGTTTGGTGGCGGCATCGTCCGTCCGTGATCCACCTCTGCAATCCACCGGATCTGCTGTTTCTCATAGCGCTGCCATTCCGGCTGTTGTTTCAGACACGGGTTATTTACGACGTGCATGATGCTTGGCCAGAAATGTTCGAGGCCAAATTCGATCGCCGAGGTCCGATGTATTGGGCGGTCAGATGTGCTGAGTGGCTGACGTATCGGACTGCGGATGTGGTTTTGGCGACGAACCAATCGGTGAAGGCCATCGCAACTGCGCGTGGAGGGAAGCAAGCCCATGAGGTTTACGTTGTGCGGACTGCTCCCAAAATTGTGGCGGCCGGAGCCGACTCTGATGAGTCAATGCGTCGTGGGCGGCGGCATCTGGTCGGATACGTCGGGGTGATGGGCAACGCGGACGGTGTGCATCTCCTGTTGGCGGCAATTTATCATCTGGTGCATTCGAAAGGACGTGAGGACACTCAGTTCCTGTTGATGGGAACCGGTCCGGAATATGACGCCTTGGTGCTACAACGAGATGAGTTGGGGCTGTGCGATTTTGTGGATATGCCCGGTCGGGTAAGCGACGAATTTCTGTTTTCGGCGTTGAAGACAATGGATCTCGGGGTGTCGTCCGATCCGAAGAACGGTTACAATGACCACTGCACCATGAACAAGGTGCTCGAATATATGGCCTTCGGAAAACCTCAGGTGATGTTTGATCTGGTGGAGGGACGTGCCTCCGCCAAAACGGCGTCCGTCTATGTGGATGGGAACGAACCGGCTGACCTGGGTGATGCGATTTCCGGTTTGCTAGACGATGAAACCGCTCGCGTGCGGATGGGAAAACTCGGAGAACGTCGTCTGCGGAACGAACTCAACTGGGAACGTTCGGTGGAACAGCTGCTGAAGGCCTATCGCGCTGCGGATCGCTGAGATGAGCGAGCATGTCCCAGAGTTCAATTCATCGCCCGGGAAAGCGTCCGTACCGAGCATTGTGGATGAACTGAGAGAGTGGTGGGAGGCGATGCCAAACAAGCCCATGATGGGGGGATTGCTACTCCTGTGGATCGGTTTGTTTCATCTGCTAGGCAATTCGACGCTCGGATACGTGAAGACATCGAGCCTCTTCGGATGGATGGACTACGCGTATTCCAATCGCGCAGATGATGAACATGGGTATTTCGTTCCGTTTCTGGTGCTTGGACTGCTCTACTGGAAACGGGAGGAGTTGATGGCTTTGCCTAAATCGGTCTGGTGGCCTGGGCTGGTTTTGATGGTTCCTGCATTGGCGCTTCACATTGTCGGATTTCAGGTGCAGCAGACGCGCCTGTCCATTGTCGCCTTTTACTCCGGTCTCTTCGGGCTGACGTGCTTGGTTTGGGGATGGCAATGGCTACGGGCGACGTTCTTCCCGTTCTTCCTTTTGTCGTTTTGTGTTCCGCTGGGAAACAAGGCGGACGTGATCACCCAGCCTTTGCGACAGCTGGCAACCGACATCACCACAGTGATTGCGCGCGGCCCTCTGGGGATAAATGTTTTGCAGAATGGGACGACGATTTTTGATCCGACCGGTAAGTTTACCTACGAGATCGCGGCCGCGTGTTCTGGGTTGCGCAGCCTGACCGCGATCACTGTGTTGGCGATAATTTTTGCGTTCGTCTGGTTCAAGTCCTGGTGGAAGCGCGGTCTGATTTTGGCGGCCGCCGTTCCGCTGGCGATAGGCAGCAATGTGTTCCGACTTTCTTCAATTATCGTCGCAGCTGAAGCCTTTGGCCAGAAGGCGGGAATGTTTGTGCACGACAATTGGTTGCTGAGTCTCCTGCCGTATCTTCCGGCGATGCTGGGATTGTTTGTGCTGGGCTGGCTGCTGGAAGGACGCTGGCGAAACCTATGGCGTGCGTTTAAAGGGCGGAAAGCTGAAACGGAGGAGGTCGCGGCATGAAAACACATGAGTGGATACTATTTGCGGTGGCTGCAGGCATGATTCTTGGGACGGGTGCCCTTCTGGGCTCACTCAAGAAGAATCAAAGATTGGGTAATCCCGGCGTGCGGGTAGTTGCGGATCCTCTTCTGGATGGGGATGGAACATTGGTTGCAGACCAGAGCGTGTATTTGCCGTCGGATCTGCCGGGATACGCTTCCAAGCCAGTGCCAATGCAGCAGATCGTTCTGGATTGGCTGCCTAAGGATACGGTGTTCGGGCAGCGGTTCTATTCGGCGACCAACGACTTTTGGATCAATGTGGGAGCGGTGCTGATGGGAGCCGATCGAACCAGTATACATCAGCCGCAGTATTGCCTCACGGGACAGGGTTTCAGGATCGAGTCGGAGGTGAGGGACAAAATTCAGGTGGGTGGAGCTGATGGCTACGAACTTCCTGTGCGCAGGATTGTGGCTCGCGGTGCGTTCCGGGGGCTGGATGGCAAGGTTGTTGAACTGAGTCGCGTGTTGGTCTACTGGTTTGTCGCGGACGGCAGCCTGACGTCTGAACATGAAGAGCGGATGTGGGAGCAGGCGATGGAGCAGTTGAAATCTGGTGTGCTGCAACGTTGGGCGTACATCACGTGTTTTGCGCCGTGCCGGCCGGGGGAAGAAGCTGCATCGTTTGCGAAGGTAGACGCTTTCATCGCCCAAGCGGCCCCGCAATTCATTCTCCATTGAACCTTGTAGGCAACTTTGGGATTCGTTTGCCGTTTATGAAGGTAGGGTAAAATCTTCCGGTTCCGGGTAACATTGTATTTACCGCCCATCGGAAAAGTGGTTAGAAGAAAGTGGTCATGCTGCGCCGCCAACGCCAAATAAGAATACATCTGCAACAAATCGTCGACGGCGGTCTGTTTGCGTTGGGGCTGTGGCTGGCACACTTGTTGAGGTTGCACGCGGTGAGATTCTTCCCGGAATTACCGGACATTCACGATTTTTCGCACTACGTGTGGATGTTTCTTCTGATCGTTCCGGCGACTCCGTTGTTGCTCAAGGCCCAGGGGTTTTACAATCGGCCACTCATCTATTCTCGTCGTGAGACGTTTTGGTCGCTGCTGAAAGTGGCAGTGTTGTTGGTGGTGGGGGTCATTTCCGCTCTCTTCATCACGAAGGACGAGTTGGCTCGGTCGGTGGTGATGCTGTTTGGTCCGGTTGGGTTGTTGATGGTATACCTCAAGGAAGAACTGATTCTGCGTTGGCTCGCCAGCGAGGCCGGGCAGGCCCAGTCGAATCGTCGCGTGGTGCTGATCGGCGGTCCGGCTGAAACCAACAAGATTGAGCATGATTTCAAGGAGAAGATGCGTGGTGCCGTACGCGTTCTGGAGAAGCTCGAACCAGCTGAAGCCACTTCTGAGAAGTTGGTTGAACTGTTGCATGACCACTCCGCCAATGGCGTGATTCTGGACACCAGCCACGCGATGTTTGGCGAGGTGGAACGGATCATTGAGATTTGCGAACTCGAAGGCGTGGAGGTCTGGTTGTTGGCCGATTTCTTTCAGACGCAAATCTCGCAGACTACGATGGATGACTTTTTGGGACGTCCCACATTGGTGTTCCGCTCGGCTCCGGAGGCTTCTTGGCAGGGAGTGGGCAAGCAGATTCTCGATGTGGTTGGTGCGGTCAACGCGTTGCTTGTCCTGGCCATTCCGATGTTATTTGTAGCGCTGCTGATCCGGTTGACGTCGAATGGACCGGTGCTGTTTCGCCAGCGGCGCAGTGGTTTGAATGGTCAGCCGTTCACGATGTTGAAGTTTCGGACCATGGTGACGGATGCCGAGCAACAAAAGGCAGAGCTTGCCGCGTTCAATGAAATGGAAGGACCAACGTTCAAATTGACGGAGGACCCGAGAATCACGGGGCTTGGCAGGATCCTGAGGAAATTCAGCATCGATGAGTTACCGCAGTTGTGGAACGTCATAAGAGGGGACATGAGCCTGGTCGGGCCGCGACCTCTGCCGGTGGATGAAGTCAAGCAGATCAATGATCGTGCTCATCGTCGAAGATTGAGCGTCAGGCCGGGACTCACCTGCCTGTGGCAGATCAGCGGGCGAAATCGAATTTCAACGTTTGGTGAATGGGTCCGGCTGGATCTTGAGTATATTGACAACTGGTCGTTGTGGCTTGACTTGAAGATTCTGTTGAAGACGATTCCGGTCGTGATTCTCGGCACCGGGGCGAAGTGAGTTTCGGGTGTCCGCCGAGTTAGATCGGCTACAAGCCAACTCATTTATCCATCCCATGCCAGCCAAGAAGAAAACCGCCAAGAAAAAGTCCGTTCGCAAGTCCAAACAACCAGTTTCTGTGGTGACCGGCGCTGCCGGCTTTCTCGGTTCCCACCTGACAGATTTGTTACTGGGAAAAGGTCATCGCGTAATCGGAATCGACAATTTCGTTACGGGTTCCGTGCAGAATATCGATCATTTGGCCGGGAATACGAACTATCGGTTCATTGAACAGGACGTCACGGAATTCCTCTTTCTCAACGAAGGTGTGGACTACGTGTGGCATTTTGCGTCGCCGGCTAGCCCGATTGACTACGCGCAACTGCCGATTCAAACCCTGAAAGTGGGCTCGCTGGGGACTCACAAAGCGTTGGGGCTGGCGATGGAAAAAGGGGCTCGGTTCCTGATCGCCTCCACATCGGAGATCTACGGGGATCCGTTGGTGCATCCGCAGAACGAGGACTACTGGGGCAATGTGAGCACGATCGGTCCCCGTGGGTGCTATGATGAATCCAAGCGCTTTGCCGAGGCGTTGGTCATGGCTTACCATCGAGAGCATAAGGTAAAGACACGGATTGTTCGTATTTTTAACACTTACGGACCTAGAATGCGCATCAATGACGGTCGGGTGGTGCCAGCATTCGTGTCTCAGGCCCTCAAGAACAAGCCGATTACAGTTTTTGGAGATGGGAGTCAGACGCGCAGTTTTTGTTACTTTTCTGACCTGATTGCAGGGATCTACAAGCTCATGATGGGCGACTACGATATGCCGGTGAATATTGGCAATCCGACAGAAATGACTGTGCGTGAATTTGCCGAGGAAATCATTCGGGCAACCGGATCGCGCAGCAAACTTTCGTTCAAACCGCTGCCGAAGGATGATCCAAAGCAACGCAAGCCGGACATCGGCCGGGCGCGAAAGATTCTGAAGTGGCGCCCCAAGGTAAATCTGGCGGAAGGTTTGAAACCTACAATCGAGTACTTCCGAACCCAAATCTGACTGGTCGGGACTGCCTAAGGGGAATTCTCCACGTGCGCCGTCGGTAAATTGTTTTATATTTGACCGGTTCCCGCTTTTTTCATTAGCTAGCCTTCATTGGCGAGCAGTTCCGAAGCTGTGCGGGATATCCGCATGTTATTGATTGTCAACCGGTTAAACCAAAACCCTCGAATAGCGTATGGCCAAATCGTTTCTCTGTCTGGATTTCGGAGCCTTTACTGTCAAGGCGGCCGAATTTGAACCCAATGATTCCGGATCACTCTGTCTCAAGAGTTACGGACTTCGTGTGCTCGGTCCCGATGGCTTCAAAGAAGAGGAACGAAATGAACTGCTCATCTCCACGGTCAAGGAACTGATCGAAGAAGCTGATTTTCAGGCAACCCAGATCAATGTTTGTGCGCCAGGTTTTCAGGTATTTTCCAAATTCGTCAAACTTCCCTCTGTTGACGCTTCGAAGGTGAACCAGATCATTCAGTTTGAAGCGCAGCAGAATGTGCCATTCCCGCTGGATGAAGTGGTTTGGGATTATCAGATTTTGGGGACAACTCCGAATGACGAATTGGAGATTCTGTTGGTCGCCATTCGGAATGAAGTGGTTGAAAGCATTTTCAAAATTGGTGAAGGTGCCGGACTGGAGTTGGATCTGGTGGATGTGTCCTCGGCCGCGTTGGCTAATGCCTATCGGTTCAATTACGGAGATGGTGAGGGATGCGTGATGCTTCTGGATATCGGTGCGAAATCCAGCAATCTGCTGTTCTTCGAGCAGGGGCGCGTGTTTTCTCGAAGCATCAACATTGGGGCGAATTCGATCACACAGGATTTCTCCGCTGAATCCAAGCTTGAGTGGGATGAAGCCGAGCGTCTCAAAATCGAGGAGGGTTTTGTCAGTCTTGGTGGTGCGTATGAGGAGCCGGATAATCCGAATCAGGCATTGATTTCGAAGATTGCCCGTCAGGTGATGACTCGTCTGCACATCCAGATGAATCAGACCATTCAATTCTACCGCGGTCAGCAGGGTGGCTCCCCTCCCGAAAAACTGTATCTGTGCGGTGGGGCATCGCTATTGCCATACACGGCCCAGTTCTTCGCTGAGAAACTGAACATCCCGGTCGATTACTTCAACCCCTTCCGCAATATCCAGATCGACGAAGAAATCAATCTGGAAGATATCGCGAAGGTTGCCCATACCTTTGGCGAAGTTGTGGGGCTTGGGATTCGCAACCTGGCGCAATGTCCGGTCGATCTTAACCTGATGCCGGCCAGTCATATTCGTCGGCAGCATTTTGCTGCCAAACGCATCTACTTTGTGGCTGCAGTGGTTTGCGTTGTCCTGATGCTTTCCACATTCGGCATGTATTTCGACTGGGTCGCCAAGCAGGCCCGTGCGACCGAGGTGACGCTCAAGCAGAGATTTGAGCCATTGGACCGCGACGCCAAGACTCTTCAAGCAGCCATGGGTGGCTACGGTAGCGCCAAGTCGGATGCCAACAAATACGTGGAGCTCATGTCTACCAAAATGAAGTGGGCTGACATGTTTCGGGAAATTCAGACCATTATGCTTTCCGTTCAAACCAATCATGGAGTGGTCGTTGATACCAATCTATTCACGAACTCGTTGGTTTGCCGGGTGTGGATTGAGAAAATGTCCGCGACTGACGCACCGGATGTCGAAGGGTTCGATTTTGGCGTCGAGGGAGGAGATGATGATGGTGGTATGGGCATGGATGACGACGGTGGAATGGGAATGGAAGGGGAAGGTGGAGAAGAGAATATGAGCTTCGGCGATATCATTGGCGTAGCTCAAGCTGGTGCTGCCGCAGTCTCAACCGCTCCTCCGGCGGGGGCTCAAAAAGTGGCTTTTCTCAATTTCAACTGTCGTGCTCTGAATTTGCTGGAAGTTTCACCGGCGGCGAATCAGCAATTTTGCTTCAAGCTTCAGGAGGCTTTTCAGCAGAACGAGCTGTTCATGGACACTGAGACAGGCTTGGTGGGAGACATCCAGCAGGTGGCGGCGACCAACGATACGTTTGGCTTCAATATTGTGCTTCGACTGAATCAGGATCTGATCATCAATTGACATCATGGGCTGGCTGAAAAGAAATCTAATCTATGTGATCGGCGGAATCATTGCGTTAGCCGCCATCGGTGGAGCCTACGTGTTTGTGAATGGCGCGAGTCAGCGTAAGCAGGAAGCCATGGATGCTTTGGGCGTCTACACCAATACGGTCAACCGCCTGATCTCTGCCCGGCCATATCCGAGCGTCGAAGCGATCGACAAGGTCAATAACGAGGCGGAAGTTTTGAAGGTTTTTACTGCGGAGGCAGAGAAGCTATTTGAGTATCAGAAACCGCGCCGTATGCGTAGTCAGGACTTCAAGGTTCATCTGATCAACTCCTTGGTGAAGCTTCGTGCGGATGCGACGAACAATAACATTCGTATTCCCCGTAATTTCAATTTCACCTTCGGGCATCTTTTGCCAATGCCGAACCTGCTGCAGTACAGCATTGAGCCGCTATCCATGCATCTGCAGGACGTTCAGGAAATTTGCAGGATTCTTTATGAGGCAAGGGTTCACTCGATTACCGGTATCCAACGCGTCACCGCCTATCCGCGAGAACCCGGTGGTGCCGTACTGATGGGCGATGTTGCCGTCAGAACCAATCTTACTACTGCCGAGGCTGTGTTTACGAGTACACCGCTGCGGTTTTCATTTCGTGGTTTCACCTCTGAATTGACGGAAGTCCTGAATTTGTTGGCGAGCGATGATCGTTTTTACGTGGTTCGAAAGGTGGAGGTTGAAGGGTCACGGCCCCGGCGTGCAACCGGAGTAAATGCGATGCTCGGTGGTGCGGGACTTATGGGTGAGGAAGGTGGAGCCGAGGCAGGGGGAGGAGAAGAGGGTGGTGGATCTGCTGCGATGGCACCGATTTCAGGTAATGCGAATGATCTGCTGCGTATTGCCCAGATGAGAGCAGCTGCCGTTCTACGCGCGCGCGCCGCGCGGGGCGGTGTCGTGCCCCAAGGGCCTAGTCTGGTCACTGTTGTTGACGAAAAACCACTTCAAGTGACGATGTTGGTGGATGTTGTGAAGGTTATTCGGCTGCCGAAACCGGCAAATTGAGACATGGATTTCTTAAAAAACCATTACGAAAAGATTGTTTTGAGCCTGGTGCTGATCGGGTTGGCTGCAGTGGGTGTATGGCTTACGCTGCAGGCGGTCGCGTTTCGGGGAACGATTGAACAAGTAGAAATATTGAAACCTAATCCCAGTCCTCCGGATCCAAAAGCGGAGACCAATGACTTCTTCGAGATATTGACAAATAGCCGCACTCCGAGACGCGTGGACTTCGATGGGGCGCACAAGATATTTAATCCTGAGAAGATTTTGAAAAATCCGGTTACAAGGACAAGGCTTCCGGCCAACGAGCTGGGGCCCAAGGCCATTCAGGTGGTGTCGATCAAGCCGCTTCTCCTGCGAGCCAAGCTGGAAATGAAAAAGATCCGAGACCGTGTGACCATAAACCTCCACTATTTGTCAGAATTTGAATCTGGTCGGTACGCCGAGCGGTGGAATCGGACGAGTCTGAAGGATGGGAAAACCGTCAGAATGAGTTCTCCGCTGGCGCGGATGAGGCAAATGCGGATGCTGGTGAATAGCGTCAATTTGACACCGGAAACTCCCGACCAAATGGCGGCCGAACTGGAGCTGACAATCGGTAGTGGGCTTCCGCGGATTATCGTGTTGAAAGGAGAGCAGGAGACAGCCTTGGAAATGGAATATGAAGCTGATCTTCATTATCCTCCTGATCCTACAAATGTGGAATTCAAGAACGTTCGCAACGACAAACCACTGGTTTTCGGTGGAGATACGAATACGGTGATGCAGGTCAGTTCCAATTCGGTCACGTTGAGGGCGTTATCCAACTTCAAACGAACGATTAGAAAACTTGAGGAGAAAAAGACGGTCGTACCTCCGGCTGACGATACGGCCAAACCGTCGATGACCGAAGGCATGGCAAAACCGGAAATATCGGGGGATGCAGGCAAGAATACTCTGGAAAAAAGCCCCATTTCTGGTGAGCCTCCTAGAATTGACCCGAATGGAACGGCGGTTCCCGCTGATTCGGCCGGGAAAAAGGCGGCACCAACTCCTTGATTTTCCTCTTGGATTCTGTCCAAACTTCCTTAACCACCGTAATGAGAAACATTTGCATTACCTTTGGCTGCCTTCTGGCGGCGACATCACTTTTTGGCCAAGGGGCCAATTCATTGGCGTTCGATCCTGTTGTGGCTGCCGAAGAGGAGGCATTGCGGCGATCTGAGACGGCAATGATAATGCAGCTAAACCTGTCTCGCGCAGTTGATTTGCAAGACAAAAAGGATTTCACGGGTGCTGCTGCGATTTATGAGGAAGTGATCGGCTTGGCTGGGAAACTGGGCAATCTAAAGGCGGTGGAACAGCAGTTGGATGACGCACGGCGTGGCTTGGTCTACAGCCGCTTGCAGCAGGCGTATAACTTCCAAGATCAGAACAAGTTCAAAGATGCTGATGCAGAAGTGGTCAAGGCTCTTAAATATGATCCGGAAAATTCGAAGGTTGCAAAATTTAGAAAGTTCAACGCTGAAATCCAAAGGGCGCACGTGGGAATGATTCCCAGTCAGAATCTCTCCGATCAGATACAGAGTTTTCGGGATGAGCGGGCCAAAATTATGACCTTGGTCCGAGATGGAAAGGCGTATTTCGAATTGCGCCAGTTCGAAGAGGCTGAAAGGGCGCTCTCCGAGGCCATAAAATTGGATCCGCGCAATGATATCGCGTACTATTATCTTCGCCTGATATTGGAAGCCAAATATGACAAAGAATCGCGACGACGGGCGCATACTTTTCAAGAGCGGGTAATTGAGGTTGCTGAGGCGTGGAACAAGGAACTTCGTCGGGAATTGCCGGAGCCGAATCCTTACTATCATACGAATGCTTCGCGACCCTATCTGACCCATACCAGTAAGGGTGCACAACATATCCGCCGCAAATTGCATGAGATCGTGATTCCTGAAATTCTCTATGAGGAGCTTCCGTTGAGTGATGTGGTAGATGATTTGATTGAGCAGGTCCGCGCCAACGATCCGGACAAGGAAGGGCTCAACTTCCTTATCAACTCATTGGGAGACGACGGGGCCAACTTGGGTGGTGGTGGTGGCCTCGGGGGAGGTCTTGATGGCGGTGGCCTTGATGGTCTCGATGGTGGAGGTGCTGGAGGGGGGGCTGTTCCTGTTTTGGATGCGATGGGGAATCCAATTGCTGCACCTGCTTTGCCTGCTCCGGGAGCCGGTGGTTTGGGGCCAATATTGGAAGACTCGGTCATCACAATTCGTCAAACACTGTCGAACTTGAAGCTCATTCACGTATTGGATGCGATAACGAAAACGTCCGAAATCCCACTCAAATATGTAGTGGAGGAATACGCGATTGTCTTCGCGCCCAAACGGGACACGGAGCGCCAGCTTTACACCCGTATATTTAAGCTGAACCCGGATACATTTATCCAAGGTCTCAATAACGTTAGCGGCCAGGCTGTTGGTGTTGTAACACCGGTAAGTGGTGCTGGCGGTGCTGGCGGCGGTGGCGGCGGCGGCGGCGGCGGCGGCGGCGGTGC
>Ga0055584_100003473_pt1 | contig 15562 bp, 13 predicted proteins | sample OSDHelmetaG_FD_58716 | JGI IMG/M metagenome (GOLD analysis project Ga0055584, IMG submission 58716) | Pelagic marine sediment microbial communities from the LTER site Helgoland, North Sea, for post-phytoplankton bloom and carbon turnover... | ecosystem: Environmental > Aquatic > Marine >... | reverse complement strand
GACGGCATTCTTTGGATACTGCCCTTTTTAGCCGTCATCACGGTGGTCGTGTTTTTCCATGAACTCGGGCACTTCATGGTCGCTCGCTGGAACGGCATCCGCGTCGAAACGTTCTCCATTGGATTCGGGGGCGAAATCTTCGGTTGGCATGACAAGCACGGGACACGCTGGCGGATCAGCTGGGTCCCCCTCGGCGGCTACGTGAAGTTCTTCGGTGACGCGGGTGCGACCAGTGCGCAGGGAGACGGCCTTGATGAGATGACGGCTGAGCAACGCGCGGTCAGCTTCCACCACAAACGGCTATGGCAACGCGCCTCCGTCGTCGTCGCGGGTCCTGTCGCCAATTTCATTTTGGCAATCGTCATCTTCGCCGTCATGTTTGCGACCTTCGGGCGGCCGGTCAGCGAGCCACTCGTGGTCGATGTCATGGCAGAAGGGGCCGCTGAAGCCGCCGGGATCGTCGCCGGCGACGTCGTGACGGCGTTGGATGGCACCCCCATCACCCGATTCCAAGAACTCCAAGCCTACGTTCAGCCCCGCCATGGGCAGGTCATCGAATTGGAAGTGCGCCGGGGCAACCAGTTCCTGCAACTCAGTTTGACGCCGGCGCCGACCGAGCGTGAGGTGTTCGGCAGTACGCAGGTCATCGGCGTTATCGGCATACGCGGGCCCGCCGGTCAGCTCGAGCGCCAAGGTCCGATTGAGTCAATTTGGCTCGGTGTCGCGTCCACTTATGGAGTTGTGGCAACGACCCTCGACTATCTAGGCGATATCGTGACCGGCAATGCGAGTACCGACCAACTGTCTGGCCCCATCGGGATTGCCGTGGTGACCTCGGAAGTGGCGAAGGTCAGTATTGTCGGCCTGATTAATCTAGCCGCAGTGATTTCCGTTGCGCTGGGCCTCTTCAACTTGTTCCCAATACCGCTCCTCGATGGCGGGCATCTTGTTTTCTACGCCGCCGAAGCCCTCCGTGGCCGCCCTTTGAGCGAACGGGCGCAGGAATTCGGCATGCGGTTGGGTATGCTGGTCGTCATCGCCATTTTCGTCCTCGCGACATTCAACGACCTGAAGTACCGACTCGACTTGTTTGGTTTCGTCAGTGGTCTGTTTAGTTAAGGTCGACACATGCTGATTGCGCGCCATTTCGCTCTAATCCTCCTTGCGGGTTTCGTCGTCCTTGGCCTCACCGTGCCATCCGCGACCGCTCAGGTCGTGGATCGGATTGAGGTCAACGGCAATCAGCGCGTCGAAGCCGGCACCGTTGCCACGTATATTCCCATCGCACCCGGCACGTTCGTCACCGACGCCGATGTCGATCGCGCCCTCAAAGCCTTGTTCGCGACCGGCCTTTTCTCGGATGTAACCTTGAGACGACAAGGCACGACGTTGGTGGTCAGTGTCGTTGAGAACCCGGTCATCAACCGGCTTGCCTTCGAAGGCAATCGAAAAATCCGAACCGAGTTGCTTGAGGCGGAGGTGCAACTACGACCCCGCGTGGTGTTCACACGTGCCCGCGTCCAGAGCGACGTCCAACGCCTCATCCAGGTCTATCGGCGCAGTGGCCGGTTTGCAGCCACCGTCGAGCCAAAAGTAATTCAGCTTGAGCAGAACCGCGTCGATCTGGTGTTCGAGGTCAACGAAGGCCCCGTCACCAGCATCCGCCGCATCAATTTCATCGGAAACAAGGCGTTCTCCGATCGCAAATTGCGAGGTGAGATCGCGACCAAAGAAACGCGCTTCTACCGTTTCCTGAGTACAAGCGACACATACGATCCAGATCGGATCACTTTTGACCGCGAACTTCTCCGACGCTTCTACCTCAGCGAAGGCTACGCGGATTTCCGCGTCGTCTCCGTCAACGCAGACCTTTCGCCTGATCGCGAAGGATTCTTTGTCACGTTGGCAATGGAAGAGGGGGAACGCTTCAAGGTCGGGGAGATCGGTGTTGAATCCACCGTCCGGGATCTAACTCCCGAACAGCTTACCGGCGTCGTAGAAATCGAAACCGGCGATATTTACAACGCCGACAAGATCGAACTCGCAATCGAGGACCTCAGTTTCAGCGTGGGCCAACTCGGGTATGCGTTTGTCGATATCCGTCCACGGCTCAATATCGACCGTGAGACCAACACGATCGACATCAGTTTTGAGATGAATGAGGGGCCACGAGTCTACGTTGAACGGATCAATATCACGGGCAACGTTCGTACGCTCGACAAGGTCATTCGCCGCCAATTCACGCTCGCCGAAGGTGATGCGTTTGATACCGCCAAACTGCAAGCGTCGCGCCGGAATGTAAGGGGCCTCCGATTCTTTCGTGATGTTAATGTCACAAGAGAGGCTGGCAGCGCGCCGGATCGGTCGGTCCTCAATGTAGAGGTACAGGAGCAGTCGACGGGTGAGCTCAGCTTCGGTCTTGGGTTTTCGACGACTGATGGTCCTATTGGCGATATCTCCATTCGAGAGAGAAACCTGCTTGGTCGCGGCCAAGAACTGCGAGCCGGCGTCTCCCTCTCAGGACGCACCCAAGAGATAGACCTGTCGTTCACCGAACCCGCATTCTTGGAGCGCGATATCGCGGCGGGATTTGACGTCTTCCGGCAAACCACAGACCTGCAAAGCGAAAGTTCGTTTGATGCAAAGGAGCTGGGTTTCTCCCTCCGCCTCGGATATCCACTGACGGAGAACCTTCGTCAACGTCTGACTTATACGTTGCGCGAAGACACCATCGAGAATGTTGCCGATGATGTCTCGACGTTTATTGCCCAACAGGCTGGTGTCGACGTGACGTCTTCCATCGGGCACGCCCTCGTTTACGATTTGCGCGATGACATCGTTGATCCAACCGACGGGTACCGCGTCACCGTAGAACAAACCCTTGCCGGTTTGGGTGGCACCAAGCGCTACTTCAAGAACACAATCAACTACGAAACCTTCTTTCCCTTTGCCGATGAAATCGTCGGGTCAATTGGTGTGCAACAGGGGTTTATCGTCGGAATCGGTAAGGATGTTGGAATCGGCGATCGGTTTTTCGTGGGTGGCAACAACTTCCGCGGCTTCGAACCGGCCGGGATCGGGCCGCGCGACAAAGTGTCGGGCGATTCATTGGGCGGTAACGTCTTCTACGTCGGCACAGCCGAGGTACGTTTCCCCATCGGTCTACCGCCCGAACTGGGGGTCAATGGCGTAGCGTTCACCCAAGCAGGCAGTCTTGCTGGGATCGATGATCCGAAATCCTCGCCCCTATTTGACGTTGGCTCTGTCCGAGTGTCGTCTGGAGTCGGATTTGCCTGGAAATCCCCGTTCGGACCATTCCGGATCGACTACGCAACGGCCCTCCGCAAGGAAAGACTGGATCAGACACAGAAGATATTCTTTAGTTTTGGGACAAGATTTTAAGGCGAATTCATGACACGGATATTTTCAAAGTTCGGAAAAGCGACTCGGCTGGCACTCGCCGTTATCGTGATGTCTGGTGCTGGGGTCGCGCTCTCGTCGCCATCCGCCGCCCAACAGGCGCAGTCGGGAACAGTTATTGGCTTCGTCAACCTTCAGGAAGTCGGGCAGAAGGCGAAGGCCGCAGTAGCCGCTGGTCAGGAAATCGAAAACTATCGGACAACGGTTGAGGGCCGAATTCGCGAACGTGAAGATGAACTTCGGGAAGAAGAACAAGCCTTGGGGCGGCGCCGTTCGATTCTCGCGCCGGACGCATTCCGCGCCGAGGAAGCAAAGTTCCGCGAAGGCGTCGATCTCGCCCAACGGGAATTCCAACAAATTGGCCGTCAACTTCAGCAAGCGACCATTGAAGCGCAGCAAATTATCAACGAGCAGATGAGCAAGGTCATCCGCGACATCGCCATCGAGCAGGGGATCAATATCGTCCTGAACCAGGGCCAAGTTACCTTCATCCAGCCCCTTGAACAGTACGACATCACCGCGGCCGTGATCGAACGGGTGGATCAGGTCCTTCCCGAAATTACGGTCAACTTACCCCAGCTCTAATCATGGCGGATCCGCGATTCTTTGATCGCCAGGGTCCGTTCGCGTTGCGGGACATCCTGGCCCACGTCAAGCTCGATGGAATTTCAGAGGCCAAAGCAGATCGCCAATTCAGCGATGTCGGTGCGCTCGACATTGCCGGCCCGAACGATGTCGCGTTTCTCGACAACCCCAAATACCTCGATGCGTTCAAGTCGACCCGTGCCGGGGCTTGTTTCGTCGACCCAAAGTACGTCGATCGTTGCCCTGAAGGAACTATTCCCATCAGAACGGTCACTCCCTATCTGGCCTTCGCACAGACCGCAGCCTTGTTCTATCCCGCAGAGAGTACAATGGAAGACCAGGCGCACGATCTGGGCGTCCACCCGACCGCAACGATTGCAGCCGACTGCATTCTGGGTGCGGGCGTTTCGGTTGACGCCAATGCTGAGATCGGCGCGGGGACCGCAATCGCCGGCAACGTCCATATTGGGCGTGGCGTCGTCATTGGGGAGCAATGCACGATCCACCATGCCGCGACCATTACCCACGCCATCGTTGGCGACCGTGTTGAAATCGGTACCGGTGTGAGAATCGGCCAGAGCGGCTTCGGATTTGCGCCCAACCCCCCGGGTTACGTTTCAGTGCCGCAACTTGGTCGCGTGCTCATCGGCAATGACGTCAACGTCGGTGCGAATTCAACAATTGATCGTGGAGCCGGGCCGGATACAAAGATCGGCGACCACTGCCGGATCGATAACCTTGTGCAGATTGCCCACAATGTTGTGCTCGGGCAGGGATGCGTCCTGGCAGCGCAGGTCGGAATCTCCGGGAGCACCAAGGTTGGCAAATACGTTGTGATGGCCGGACAGGTCGGATTGGCAGGCCACCTGAATATTGCCGATGGTGTTACGCTTGCTGGTAAAACCGGGGTCACCCACGACCTCACGAAACCCGGAACCTATGGTGGTTTTCCTGCGGTGCCCGTGCGCGATTGGAGACTCAAAGTGGCAACCTTGAGTCGCTTGGCGAAAAAGAGGAACAAGAACGATGGCTAACGACGCTTCAACTCAAAACGCCGATACCGCCGATATCTCGCGAATCGTCAAAATGATTCCGCATCGATATCCGATGCTGATGATCGATCGCGTCATTGAGATTGTTCCGGACCAATCCGCCACTGGGATCAAGAACGTTTCGATCAACGAGCCACAGTTCCGGGGGCACTTCCCAAATCATCCCGTGATGCCTGGTGTGATGATCGTTGAATCAATGGCCCAAACGGCCGCGGTTCTGGTTGTCCAGACACTTGGTCCCGACGCAGAAGGCAAGCTTGTCTACTTCATGTCGATCGACAGCGCCCGTTTCCGGCAACCGGTCGTCCCGGGCGACTCGATGCGGGTCGAAGTTGAGAAGATTCGAAATCGTGGCCCTGTGTGGAAATTCAAAGCGGCAGCCAAGGTCGACGGCAGGGTTGTCGCAGAGGCCGAGTTTGCCGCCATGATTCGAGAAGACGATGGAGGCTCGTTGGCGTGACCGACGTTCATCCAACCGCAATCGTCGCACCTGGCGCGAATCTCGGCGAAGGCGTCACAATCGGCCCTTACTGCGTAGTCGGCGGCAAGGTGACGATCGGAGACCGGTCGACCCTCAAAAGCCATGCCGTGATCGATGGAACAACAACGTTAGGGCCAAGCTGTACAATTTTTCCATTCGCGTCGGTTGGCTCGCAGCCCCAAGACCTGAAGTACCGCGGCGAAGAGTCCCAGCTTAATATCGGCGCGAATGTCGTGATCCGCGAAAACGCCACCCTAAACCCGGGGACAGAGGGCGGTGGCCTCGTCACCGAAGTCGGTGACGACTGTCTCATCATGGCTGGTGCGCACGTGGCACACGATTGTAAGGTCGGTAGCAACGTTATCTTTGCCAACAACGCAACCCTCGCAGGGCATGTTCAAGTCGGTGAATTCGCCATCTTGGGCGGGCTATCGGCCGTGCATCAGTTCGTACGAATCGGTTCGCATGCCATGATCGGGGGCATGGCTGGCGTTGAAAACGACGTCATTCCCTACGGGTCTGTAACCGGTAATCGCGCGCATCTTTCCGGCCTTAACATCATTGGTTTGAAGCGACGGGGTTTCGCGCGCGACGCTATTCACGATCTGCGGCACGCTTACCGGATGCTGTTCGCCCCTGAAGGTACCATGCAAGAGCGGATTGCCGACACCGGCAAAACCTACGCCGACAATGCGGTCGTGATGGAAATCATCAATTTCATCCAGGCCGATTCGTCACGACCGATCTGCCAACCTGAAGCCAACCGTGCCGGCTAAAGTCGGCATTCTCGCGGGCACAGGTCATCTTCCGCGGCGTCTCGTGGATGCGAGCCAAGCCCAGGGCAGGGGTGTCTTTGTCATCACCTTCGAGGGCGACAACTTCAATCCGGACATTGGCGGTGCACCAAATGAATGCGTTCATCTGGGTAAGGTCGGCACAATTCTCAAGCTTCTGAAAAACCATGAGTGCGAAGAAGTCACGATGGCGGGTCATTTTCAGCGACCCGCCTACAACCAACTGAAACTTGACCTCAGAGCAACGCGCCTCTTGCCCAAACTCCTGCGCGCCAAGGGTGATGACGCCTTGTTGCGCGTCCTCGCGGGTGTTCTGGAGCAAGAAGGTCTCAAAGTCGTCGGCGCTGAGACCCTTTTGCCCGGGCTCCAGATCGTGCCGGGCCCGTTTGGTGCCGCAACCCCAACCCCGGAAGATAGCGCCGACATCGACATCGCGCGCTCACTCCTTCGCGTCCTAGGGCCCTACGACATCGGCCAGGCCGCCGTCGTCCGGCGTGGTCGGGTCCTGGGAATCGAGGGGCCGGAGGGCACCGACAACCTCATCGATCGGTGCGCCAACGTCGATGGCGAATCCGGGGGCGTCCTCGTGAAGATGCGCAAACCCGGCCAGGACGACCGCGTCGATCTCCCATCGATCGGGCTCGAAACCGTCCGCCGCGGCACCGCTGCTGGCCTTTCGGGTATCGCCGTCGAAGCGCACGCCGCATTGGTCATGGACCAAGAAGCGCTCAAGCAAAAGGCCGACGCCCACGGCTTCTTCGTAACGGCGTTTACCGAGGGACCAACACCGGACTCATCGTGAACACCCAGGCGCCGAAGATCATGCTCGTCGCCGGCGAGCCCTCGGGGGATCGCCTAGGGGCGTCGCTGATGACCGCCATTCGGCGCCGCCGGCCCGAGATATCGTTTCTTGGCGTGGGCGGTCCGTTGATGGGCGCCGAGGGTCTCGACAGCACGGTACCCATTGAGGACCTCGCCGTCATGGGATTGGTAGAAGTCCTCCCGCGAATCCCGACCCTCATGCGCCACATCAGAAACACGGCTGACCTCGCACGCCAAACACACCCCGACGTCCTCGTGACGATCGATGCCCCTGGATTCAATTTTCGGTTGGCACGCCGGCTTGCCGGTAGCGGCATCCCGCGGATCCACTATGTCGCACCATCGGTCTGGGCCTGGAAGCCAGGTCGCGCGAAAAAGATCGCGCCATTGTTCGATCACGTTATGGCGTTGTTGCCATTCGAGCCACCGTACTTCGAGGCCGTGGGTCTCCCCACGACCTTTGTCGGCCACCCCGCCGTCGAAGACGTCCAGTCCGGCGACGCCGACGCGTTTCGCGCGCACCACGCCATCCCACCGGATGTCCCGGTGCTAGTTGTCCTGCCCGGCAGTCGGCGAAGCGAAACAGACCGGCTGCTACCAGTTTTCGCCGAAACCGTGCGCCAGGTATGCGCCGACCGCCCCGACCTTCGGATCGTCATCCCGACGGTGGATCACGTGCGAGACACCGTCGCAAGAGAAGTGGAAAAGTGGCCAGGACAGCCCGTCATCGTCACGGGCGAGGCCGCGCGCCGAGACGCTTTTGCCGCAGCCACGGCGTCCCTTGCGGCCTCCGGAACCGTTTCGGTCGAACTGGCCGTCGCCGGGGTCCCGACCGTCATCGCCTACGATGTAAACAAGGTGACCGCCATGATCGCCAAGCGCTTGGTCAGGACCGATCACGTGTCGCTCGTGAACATTCTCTTGAAGCGCGAAGCGGTCCCGGAATACCTGTTGGAAAAATGCAAACCCGCTCTCCTGGTGCCCGCCGTCCAACACCTTCTCAACGACCCCGACGCGAGAGCGGAACAGCGGCGCGCATACCACGAAGCGTTAGACTTACTGAAGCCCGCACGCGGCCTTCCAAGTGAATCGGCCGCCGGCGTTGTCCTAGACTACCTCAGACCCAAGGAACCCGCATGACGGATCAGTCTCAGAACTTTCGGTTGTTGCACACGATGCTGCGCGTCACCGACCTCGATCGAATGATCCATTTCTATACGACGATTCTCGGGATGAAGGTTCTTCGCCAGTTCGATGTCGAACCCAAGCGCGAAACGCTTTGCTTCCTCGGCTATGGCGATGAAGCCACGAACACGGTGGTCGAGCTATGCCGGGAATGGGACCGAACGGAACCTTATCCGGTCGCCGGCCAAGGCTATGGTCACATCGCGATCGGTGCCGCCAAAATCGAAGAGGCTTTTCAGCGGTTTCGGGATCATGGAATTAAGATCCTTCAGGAACCCAAGGCGGTCCGGAAGGGTGGGGCGGTCATTGGTTTCATTGCCGATCCCGAAGGCTACGAGATCGAAGTAATCGAACGACCTTAGCTGCCAATCATCTAGTTGAAGATCGACCAGACCACGGCGCCCACGGCGCCCGCCGCGGCGCTGCGCACCAGGTAACGGCGCGTCCGCCACCACATCGACGGGGTGTTGTCGTTCGCCGGCGGGTTCAAAGGGACCCGACGGGAAAGCGGGCGACGGACGCGCCGTTTGCGTGCGCGTCCGCCAACCTCGTCTTTGCGAAGGACCCTAGCCACGCTTGGCGACCGGGACGTATTCGCGTTGTTTCTCGCCGTTGTAGAGTTGCCGAGGACGGCCGATTTTTTGGCTCGGATCCTCCAGCATTTCCGACCAATGGGCGATCCAGCCGACGGTCCGCGCCAGGGCAAACAGCACCGTAAACATACTGGTCGGGAAGCCCATCGCCCGAAGGATGATCCCGGAATAGAAATCAACGTTCGGGAACAACTTCCGTTCGACGAAATACGGATCCTCCAGCGCAATGCGCTCAAGTTCCATCGCCAGCTTCAGTAACGGTTCGTCCTGCACGCCAAGCGCCTCAAGGACCTCATGTGCCGAGTCCTTCAGGGCCGCTGCACGCGGGTCGTAGTTCTTGTAGACGCGGTGGCCAAAGCCCATCAACCGGAAGGAATCATCCTTGTCTTTGGCCCGGGCAAGAAACTCAGGAATGCGGTCAACCGAGCCGATCTCGTTAAGCATGTCGAGTACGGCCTCGTTCGCCCCGCCGTGCGCCGGGCCCCACAGGCACGCGATACCGGCGGCGATACAGGCGAACGGGTTGGCCCCAGACGATCCGGCCAGGCGCACCGTGCTGGTCGATGCATTCTGTTCATGATCGGCGTGCAGGATAAAGATCCGCGCCATGGCGTTGGTGATGATTTCGCTCTGTTTGAAATCCTCGCCCGGTACCGAAAACATCATGTGCAAGAAATTCGAAACGTAGTCGAGGTCGTTTCGCGGATAGATGAAGGGCTGCCCAACAGAGTATTTGTAGGCCATCGCGGCGATGGTCGGGATCTTGGCGATCAGCCGATTGGCGGAGATCTGCCGGTGCTCGACGTTCTCGATGTCGAGACTGTCGTGATAGAACGCAGACAGCGCACCCATGACACCACAGACGATAGCCATCGGGTGGGCGTCCCGCCGAAAACCGCGGAAGAAGTAGCTCAGTTGTTCATGCACCATCGTGTGGTAGGTGATGGTGTTCTCAAACTCCTCCTTGGCGGCTTTGTTGGGGAGTTCGCCTTTTAGGAGCAAATAGCAGGTCTCGAGATAGTCGGCGGATTCCGCCAATTGTTCGATCGAGTAGCCGCGATAGAGCAAAACACCTTCATCGCCGTCGATGTAGGTGATCTTAGATTGGCAGCTCGCTGTAGAGGTAAACCCAGGGTCGTAGGTGAAACGCCCGGTTGTGCCGTAAAGCTTGCGGATATCAAGGACATCTGGCCCCACCGTGCCGCTCATCACCGGCACATCGAGCTCGTATCCATTTCCCGAGATCTTGGCCGTTTCGGCCGTCTTTGCGTCCTCCGCCATGCTCATCCTTTTTTTGTCGTTTTCGTGGGCCGGACCCCTTAGGGGTCGACGGCGCGCGGATTATACACGTTGCGAGCGGTTTGTAGATACCCAAGCAACCTCATGTAACCCATTGTTATAAAAACAAAAAATGCAAGACCCGTCTGGTGGGCGGCTCCGACCTAGGCAGTCGCGGATACACCGGCGAGGCGGCTCAACGTTTCGTCGCGGCCCAGAACCCTCATGACCTCAAAAACACCCGGTGAAACCGCCCGTCCGGTTAGGGCAGCCCGCAACGGTTGGGCGACTTTCCCCAATTTCAATTCTTCCGCGTCGGCAAAGGCACGAACTGTTTCCTCCAACGCCTCGGCCGTCCATTCCGAGATGCCGTCTAATTTGACGTGCAAGCGACCGAGCCCTTCAACAGCATCTTGAGTCAAAAGTTTGGCCGATTTCGGATCCGGAGTAGGCGCTCCTTTTACAAAATAAAACTCTCCAATATCAATTACTTCTAGAACGGTCTTCGCTCGATCTCTTAGCCCAGGAAGTCCCTCGCTGAGCCGGGCGGCATCATCCTCGGTAAGGGCTCTGCCGAGCCGATCGGCCAGATAGGGCGCCACAATGTCGGCCAGTCGATCGATCGCAGCCTCACGCAGATAGTGACCGTTGAGATTGTCGAGCTTGGCCAGGTCGAGCCGGGATGGGGATTTTCCCAACCCGCCAAAATCGAACCACGATACGGCCTGTTCCGTAGAAATGATCTCGTCGTCGCCGTGGCTCCAACCCAGCCGAAGCAGGTAGTTCCGCAAGGTTTCCGGGAGGTAGCCCATATCGCGGTAGGCCTCGACCCCGAGCGCGCCGTGGCGCTTCGACAGTTTGGCACCGTCGGCGCCATGTATCAGCGGGATATGTGCGTATGTCGGTCGGTCCCAACCAAGAGCTTCAATCAGGTTTGCCTGGCGCAAGGCGTTATTGAGATGATCGTCGCCACGGATCACGTGGGTCACACCCATGTCGTGGTCGTCCACGACAACCGCCAACATGTAGGTCGGTGTCCCGTCGGCACGGAGCAACACGATATCGTCCAACCCGTCGTTCTGAACGGTGACCGTGCCCTGAACCTGATCGTCGATAACGGTCGTCCCGTCTAGGGGTGCGCGAAAGCGGATAACCGGGTCAATGCCTTGCGGCGCCTCGCTCGGTTCACGATCCCGCCACAACCCGTCGTAGAGCCGCGCCGTTCCCGTCGCGCGCGCCTTCGTGCGCATTTCTTCCAGTTCCTCCGGCGTCGCGTAACATCGGTACGCCTGTCCGTTCGCGAGCAGTGTTTCGACAGCGGCGACATGGCGGTCGGTCCGCGTGATCTGACTGATCGCCTCGCCGTCCCAATCAAGCCCCAGCCACGTCATGCCATCAATGATGGCGCGCACCGCATCGTCTGTAGAGCGGGCACGATCAGTGTCTTCAATACGCAGGAGGAAACGACCGCCGCAATGTCGCGCATACAGCCAGTTAAACAGCGCCGTCCGCGCCCCGCCAATATGCAGGTAGCCGGTCGGCGAGGGGGCAAACCGCGTCACGACGTCGGTCATGGAGTTCTCCTTGTGCGCCGTCATGTCGCCCGATACAGCGCGACGGCATGCGGCTTGTCTATCGGCGACAGTGATGGCATAGCCATGGAATGATGCAAAGCCCCCACATCAGGAATTGGCGAACTGCTGCTCTCGGCGCGGTACTCGTTCTTTTGGCAGTCGGATGGAGCGACGGCGTGTTCGGTGAAGAATCCGCGCCACTCTATGTCGGGCCCGTCGAGACAATCACGGACCCGGTGCCCCTCCAAGTGCGCCCGAATAGCCGTGCCGGTTGCATCCTGCGCCAAAATCTCCTCAGCGCCGAGGACACGGCTCCATCCCAGGTGGTCACGTTCGATACCCACGTCGAAGGCACTGAGGACGCCGCAGTCTTGATACAAACCGTCAAAGGACGCGAAACGACCGCAACGTCGCCGCCCACTTTTGGCTATCAGCACCGCATGACCATGAATGCGGCGGGCATTCCCGTTGAAACAGAGGCCCGCGCGATCCCGGAGTTCCCGATCGCGGCGTCGACGCTGCGTGAAGCTGCCTTGGATGGTGAGGTCGACATTCGCGACGCGCTGTTTTCCGGGCGATCATTTCGCCAAGGCGATCCGGTGAACCGCACCCCTGAAGAAACATTCCGTTTTCTCAAGCCGGTCATCCCCAGAGACCTCGGCCTAGACGCCCTGGTTGACCAACGCGAGCAGAGCCGGGTGGCCGGCCTGGTCACAACGCCCCAGGGCCGCCGAGCCTTGCTCCTAACCATCGACACGCAAATGACGACGGTACGCCGGTCCGGCGCCACCGATACCGTTCTACAGGGGCAAGTTGTGATCGACCTCACGACCGGCCTGGTTGCCGGCGAGGACTGGACCGCTCGAATCACCAAGACGTCAACAGACCCGTTTGAGCTTGTCACGACCGTCCGGTGCACCCTGGAAAGCCTGGGTTGACGCGACGGCATCGAGAGTTCGAGGCGGGGATGACAACCTCGCCGCGACTGTTCTAGAGTGCCGCTACCCGACGCGAGGGCTTCGGGGAGAGGTGCGACGACCTTAGCGCAGTTGGGCCAGAACAAGCGCGAGATGATGTACCTCGAATTGGGGACTACCGACGACGGTTGAGGCTCTGCTCTCTTGAGAATTGAGTGATCGCCGCGAAGAACGGACCGGACTGTGGCGCGTAAAGTAGTATTTCCAGGGTCAAAAGGATCTCCCGAGGGGAAACCCGAAAAGATTCATCATTCGCTGCTGGATAGCGGCGCGCAGACTTTCGAAGTCATCATCTACAATCAGCGCGTGCGTGATGCCGTAAATATCGGCGAGCACCACTCCCAGTACGACGACGATTGGGCTGATAACCGCTATGTCGAGGTGAAGGCCACGAGCCCCGAGGCGGCCAAGCGCAAACTCGGCTCGCGCTACCCCAAGCACCTAGGGTTTGTCGTCGTAGACGTGATCGACCCGTCGTCAAAGTTTGACGAATAAGCGCGCCCACCCGACCATACAGGCTCGCCAACCGACGATGACTAGGTCGTCTTAATCAAGCGCCGGACACACGGGGAAAACCCGCTTCGACCATCCATATCCTTCAACATCGAAACCTGTTGGAGGCGACAATGGCGATCACCAAAAGAATCTTTCTCGTTGGGCTAGCGTCAACGCTCGCAATAAGCGCCGCTGGTGGACCCGCCCTGTCCCGCGATATCTGGGTCGAAGGTAAGTATCGACGGGACGGCGTCTACGTTCCGGGGCACTACCGAAACGGTCGCGACCCTAATCCGATTGACGACACCAAGCCCTACCGCGCACCGCCCGATGATCGCAGCCGTGGCGGCACCTATGAGGGTGGCGGCAACTACGGCAACAAGGGGTTGTTTGGCCGCGGCAACAAAGGTGGCAACGCACGCGGTCGGCGCCTCGGCGATTGAACCCGCACATCGGCCTGTAACTTCACGCTAGGTACCGGGCGCCGTTACTGGCGTCCCGTCCGATCTAATTCCGCCTGACGCATGGTCCAACCCACGCGGCCGCGCAAATCTACTCAGGCCGTCCTATGGCTGCCTGTCGCGATCGGTGTCGGTGTTGCCTGTTACTTCGCGTTGCCGATCGAACCGAACGGGGTGTCGGTTGCCGCCCTCGTCATTGCCGCATTCGCCTTTTTGGTTGTCTCACGGCGCCACCGCCTGATGCGTCTGATCGCCGGCGCCGCCCTGGCGTTTGGCGTCGGGTTCGGCGCGGCGGACTTGCGCACCGCCATCGTCGCGGCGCCAGTCCTCGAAAAGCGCAGTCGGCCCGTTCTTCTTGAGGCCACGATCGTTCAAGTCGAGGTCCGCGAGCGCGGCGGGCGCCTGACCTTGACCGACCTTGTCGTCACAGAAGGCTTGTTACCGGTCGTGCCCGGGAAGGTACGGATTACCCTTCGCAGCGGTGCCCTCGCACCCCCCGGGACGCGCATCCGCGTCCGCGCCATCCTCATGCCGCCACCCGGACCGGTCGCACCGGGGGCCTTCGATTTTGCCCGCCAATCCTGGTTCAAAGGGATAGGAGCGGTTGGCTTTGCGCTCGGTCCCGCCGAGGTGACGGGGTCCAGCCAATCCGGTATGTCGATTTGGCTGGCAAGGATTCGAACCACTCTGGCGGCACGGATTCGTACCGCGCAACCGGGGCCAAGCGGCGCGATCGCAGCTGCCCTCATGACCGGTGAACGCGGCGCTATTCGACCCGCCGACCTCGACGCGATGCGAGACGCAGGGCTTGCTCATTTGTTGGCAATTTCAGGCCTTCACGTCGGCCTTATCGCCGGCCTGGTGTTCTTTGCCACCCGCGTGGGCTTGGCCGCGATCCCCGTCCTCGCACTGCGCTTTCCCATCGAGAAATGGAGCGCCGTGGCCGCACTAGTCGCCGCATTCGCCTATCTGTGGCTGACCGGCGCAACTGTCCCGACCCAACGCGCCTTCATGATGACAGCCGTCGTCTTGGGCGCGATCCTTGTGGACCGGCGGGCCATCTCCATGCGCCTCGTCGCGGTCGCGGCAACCGTCGTGCTTCTGATCCGCCCCGAAAGCCTCCTCGGGGCAAGCTTTCAAATGTCATTCTCGGCCGTGGTCGCGTTGATAGCGGCCTACGAATGGGCAAGGCCGATGTTTGCGGCAGGCCGCGGCGATGGGTCGCGCGCCAAACGGCTCGGGCTCTACTTCGCCAGTGTTCTCTTCACCACCCTCATCGCCGGGTTGGCGACGATGCCGTTCGCCGCGTTTCACTTCAATCGCATTGCCGTCTATGGCCTAGCCGCCAATGCGCTCGCCGTACCCATCACCGCGCTCTGGGTTATGCCCAGCGCACTTCTCGCCTATCTCCTCGCGCCTCTTGGTCTAGAAGGGTGGGGGCTCCTCCCGATGACGTGGGGAATAGACGCCGTACGATGGATCGCCCACACGGTTTCTAGCTGGCGCGGCGCGGCCCTCATGATCCCCTCGACCCCCCTCTGGGGCCTGGTTGCTGTTGTCGGTGGCGGGCTCTGGTTGTGCCTCGTGTACGGTAACCGCCGCGCCGCCGGACTGTTCATGATCGCCGCCGGACTGAGCGCGCCACTCACGGTGTCGGTACCGGACATTCTGGCGGACTCCCAAGGACGCTACGTCGCCGTGCGGCTCGACGACGGCCTCACGATCAGCCGCACCGCGCGATCGTTCACCGCAAAGATGTGGCTTCGGCGGGCCGGCCAAGACGCGGCCCCACGTTGGCCGCGGCCGGGCGCGCAAAGCCTCGACGGCACCTTGCGATGCGACGAC
>Ga0055584_100003472_pt1 | contig 15564 bp, 13 predicted proteins | sample OSDHelmetaG_FD_58716 | JGI IMG/M metagenome (GOLD analysis project Ga0055584, IMG submission 58716) | Pelagic marine sediment microbial communities from the LTER site Helgoland, North Sea, for post-phytoplankton bloom and carbon turnover... | ecosystem: Environmental > Aquatic > Marine >... | reverse complement strand
TATGTGGTGCGATGGATTGATCAGGGTGTGGGTTGCTCCAAGGTGCCCGACATCAACGATGTGGGGCTGATGGAAGACCGCGCAACGCTCCGCATCTCCAGCCAGCATATTGCCAACTGGATGCATCACGGCATCGCCTCGGAAGAACAGGTGATGGAGACCATGAAACGCATGGCCGGCGTTGTCGACGAGCAGAATGCCGGGGACCCGCTCTACCGCCCGATGGCAGCCGATTTCGACGGCTCGATTGCCTTCCAGGCGGCCTGTGATCTGGTGTTCAAGGGCCTGTCCCAGCCGAACGGCTACACCGAGCCCATCCTTCATGCCCGCCGGATCGAGGCGAAAGCGAAGTTCGGCAGCTGATTGCTGCCGGCTTTTCCCTGACCGTCATAAGCGGACCTGATCCGCTTATCTCGTCTCGGTTTGCGTTGAGATACCCGGATCGAGTCCGGGCATGACGATGTGGAAATCAGCGAATAAGAGGGCGGGTCTCGGACCCGCCCTTTTTCTATGGCGTGCGCGCAGAGACATAGGCCGAGACGCCGCGGGCATTCTCGTCGGTTTCCAGCGCATGGGCGACCGGGGGGAAGGCACGCTGGCCGCAATCCATGCGCGGGCAGGTGCGGCAGGAAACCCCGATTGGCACGATCCGTTCTGGCTGGTCGAGATCAATTCCGTCCGCATAGACCAGCTCTGACGCATCGCTCATGGCGCAGCCTAGCCCGATCGAGAGATAGCTGCGTGGCTGACCATAGCCGCCACTGGCCTTCAGGACCGTGCGCGCGATGCAGAAGAAGGTCTCGCCATCGGGCATTTGGGAAATCTGCACATTGATCGTGCCCGGCTGCATGAAGGCGGTGTAGACGTTCCAGCGCGGGCAGGCGCCACCGTGCCGGGGAATGTGAATGCCCGACAGGGAAAACCGCTTGGAGATGTTGCCCGCAATATCCGAGCGCAGCAGGTGAAAGGGCACCCCACGCTTGCGCGGGCGCTGGAGTGAGGTCAGGCGATGACAGGCCTGTTCGAAGCTTACGCCGAAGCGGTGCTGGAGCAGTTCGACGTCATAGCGATGGGTCTTCGCCGCTTTGTGAAAGGCGTCGTAGGGCATCATCAGGGCGCCGGCAAAGTAATTAGCGAGCGCGATGCGGGCGAGGGTCCGGCCGTCCTCATCGGTGAAGTCACCTTCATCGACGAGCATGTGGATCTCGCGCTCGGCGGCCAGCAGGCCGATCTGGTGGGCGGCCTGAAAATTGCGGCTGTCCGCCCGGAGACTGTTCGACAGGCCCAGAATGCGTGTCTCGGGATCGTAACGGCGGACCGCGCGATCTTCGTCCTCAGGGAGGTCGGTAACGCGCACCCCGAAAGTGTTGGAGAGAAACGTCGTCATGGCGCGCAATGTGTCCTCTCCTGAGAGCGCGGAGTCGTGATTGACGCGTTCGGCGGCTTCCTCGAGTTCAGGAAAGTAGTTCGCCCGGGCCTGCAGAAAATCGGAAACCTGTTCGCTGGGCAGGCGATCGCTGGCCGGGGCTTCGTCACCATTATTGCGGTTTGCCTTGCCAGTGACCTGTGCGTCATTCCGCATATTCCGGTAGCGGTCATAGAGCGCCAGTATTGCCCGTGCGACGGTGGAGTTGGAGGTCACCAGGTCGCGAATATCGGTGTTCGTCAGATCGATGTCACCGAACAGTTCGTCGCCAAAGGCTTCCATCAGGTCGGCGCTGAGGCGGCCCTCGTCGCTTTCTGCAATTTCACTCAGTTCCAGATCGAAGCGTTCGGCCAGTTTGATCAGCAGGGGGACTGTCAGGTTCCGCCGGTTGTGCTCGATCAGGTTCAGATAGCTGGCTGAGATGCCGAGTTCGATCGCCAAAGCAGCCTGGCTCATCCCTTCCTGACGGCGCAGACGCCGGACGCGGCCGCCGAGCTTGGGGATATTGGATTTGGGTGAATCGGTAGTCGCGATTTCGAGATTGGTCATGGCGGAATTCCGGGTGTTTCAGCAATTTCGGTTTACAATCTTTTCAACTGCGATGCAGCATATTTACAAAAATTTACACATTTTCTGTAACGATACCAGTAACTTGTTGCATTGTGTGTTTGCGTTGTCAATTCTTCACACATGGGTTGGCGGCATGGTGTCGCCCAACGATATGCGAAACGGAGAATTCAAATGCCCAATGACATGTCATCGATGATGCGCGGTAACGGAGACGGGAACGAGATCTGGCCAGCCCCGGACTGGGCGGCGGATCGCTGGGCGGGAATCACCCGGAACTACACCCGTGCCGATGTCACCCGGTTGCGGGGTTCGGTCGAAATCCAGCACACTTTGGCGGCGCGCGGCGCGGAAAAGCTGTGGAAGTTGCTCGCCGAGGAAGACTTCGTGCCGACGCTGGGGGCCTATACGGGCAATCAGGCGGTGCAGCATCTGCGTGCTGGTCTGAAGGCGATCTATCTCTCCGGCTGGCAGGTGGCGGCTGACGCCAACTCGAACGGCCAGATGTATCCCGATCAGAGCCTCTATTCGGTCGACAGCGTGCCGGCGGTGGTCAAACGGATCAATCAAGCCTTTCAGCGCGCCGATCAGGTGCAGACCATGGAACGCGCCGACGGGCTGGACACGACGGATATCGATTTCTTCGCCCCGATCATCGCCGATGCCGAAGCCGGGTTTGGCGGACTGCTGAACGCGTTCGAACTCATGAAGGCAATGATCGAAGCCGGTGCAGCTGCGGTCCATTTCGAGGATCAACTGGCCGCGGAGAAGAAATGCGGTCATCTCGGCGGCAAGGTTCTGGTGCCGACCGGGACCTTCGTGCGGACCCTGAATGCCGCGCGGCTGGCGGCCGATGTCATTGGCGTGCCCAGCTTGATCATGGCGCGGACCGATGCCAATGCCGCCCAGCTGATCATCAGCGATATCGATGAGCGCGACCGGGACTTCCTGACCGGCGAACGCACATCCGAAGGCTTTTACCGGATCACGGGCGGCCTCGACTGTGCCATTGCCCGCGGTCTGGCCTATGCGCCCTATGCCGACCTGATCTGGTGTGAAACCGCGACCCCTGATCTGGACGAGGCCCGTCGCTATGCCGAGGCGATCAAGGGGGAATATCCCGATCAGATGCTCGCTTATAACTGCTCACCGTCCTTCAACTGGTCTAAGCATCTGAGCAAGGACGAGATGCGCCGGTTCCAGGGTGAGATCGCGGCGATGGGTTACAAGTTCCAGTTCGTGACTTTGGCCGGGTTCCACAGTCTGAACCACGCCACCTTCCAGCTTGCCAATGCCTATCGTGACGAGGGCATGGCGGCCTATTCGGAACTGCAGGAGGCCGAATTCGCTTCGGAAGATGCGGGCTATTCCGCCACACGGCATCAGCGCGAGGTGGGCACTTCCTATTTCGATGCGGTGGCCACGGCAATTTCCTCTGGCCAGGCCTCAACCACGGCGATGGCGGGCTCGACGGAAACCGCCCAGTTCTAGGCAAGACCGAGTCTGGGGGAGGCCCGTGGCGTTCGCGCTGCGGGCCTTTTCCTTGCGTTCAGCGTTTCCTTTCGTTCAGCGTTCGGCGGTGTGCACCAGCACCATGCCCAGCCCAGCGAGCAGGCCGAGGCCGACCAGAAACAGCCCCAGCGGTGCCGCGCTGTCCGTGGCGAGGTTGCTCAGGACAAAGGCGATGATCGCGCCGGTGCCCAGCTGGGCAAAGCCGAGGAAGGAGGCCGCCGAGCCGGCGATACGCGGATCAACGCTCGTGGCGCCGGCCAGGGCATTGGGAAAGATGAAACCATTGAAGAAGGCAAAGCCTACGACCGGCGCGACCACCGCGACGATGCTGGTGTCGTCACGAAACACCAGAAGACAGGCAGACGCGATGGTGATGCCCACTGTGCCGGCCCACAATGTGTTGTCGAGCCCGATGCGTTTGACGAGATGGCTGGATGTATAGGCGCCGGTGACGAACTGGGTCGCAACAATCATCAGGACCAGGCTGAACCCGAAGGGAGCCAGCCCGCGTTCACCGATCAGCAGTGCCGGCCCCACGGCCAGAAATCCGAAGAACCCGGTCGTGCCGAAGGTGAAGGCCAGCGTGTAGCCGATATAGAGGCGCGACTGGAACAGCCTGGCATAGCGCATGAAGATGGTGCCCCAGCTGTCCGGCGTGCCACCGGTCGTGGGTCGGGTTTCATCAAGCCAGATATGCGCACATAGGGCCATCAGCCCGGCGGTGATGGCGAGAAATCCGAAAATCCACCGCCAGCCAAGTAAGGTATCGATCGTCCCGCCGATGATCGGGCCCACCGCGGGCGCCACCGATTGGAGCATGGCGACAAACGCCATCACCCGGGCGGCTTCCAGCCCTTTATGAGTGTCCTGAACCACCGCGCGTGGCGTGACGAGTGCCGCGCAACCGCCCGCCCCCTGCAGCACGCGCGCGAGGATCAGCAATTCGATGCTGTTGGCAAAGGCAGCGCCGATGCTGGCCAGCCCGTAGATGGCCAGCCCGAAATAGAGCACCGGCTTGCGCCCGAACCGGTCCGAGAGCGGACCCACCACAAGCTGGGAAAGGGCAAAGCTCAGCAGGAAGGCTGAGATGATCAGCTGCGCGGTGCTGTAGGGCGTTCCGAAGGTGACGGAGATATCCGGCACGGATTGTGCGGGAATGCTCAGCGAGAGCGGGCTGATGGCAGCGAGCAGCCCGAGAAAGGCAATCGGCGGAATGCGTGCGCCGGACGGAGAATCGGATCGGGTCATGCAGGCGCTAGTCGTCGAGCCAGTCGGAGAAATACTGACCGGCCCCGCCACCCAGCTTGTCCGGATCCGCCTGGAAGAGTTCCAGCAGCACGCCGTCCGGGGCGGGACACATGATGTATTTCCAGGCGTCGAAATCCCGGATGTCGCTGCGAAAGGCAACTCCTTTAGCGCGCAGGCGGGCTTCGAGGCCTTCCAGATCGTCCGTGCGGATACCAATGTGATGGACCGCACCATGTCCGTCGTCACGGGGTGGCTGATCATAGAGGTGCAGCCGGCCCGATCCGATCCGCATGAAGACATTGCGGGCGCCGCCGAACTCGCCGTCATAGGCCACTTCGGCGCCCAGCATGTCGCACCACCAGGTGATGGTGGCGTCGATGTCGGAACAGAACAGATGGGTGTGGTGGAGATGTTCGGTCATGGGAAACTCGGCGATGGAAGCGATTCAGACTATCATGTCGGTCAGTATTCCATGTTCGATTTCCTGCAAGGCGCCAGTGAGGAACACATGACCTTTATTGACCCGAAAATGCGCTACGAGAAGAAGTATCTCGAGGTGAATGGCCGTCGCATGGCCTGTGTGGACGAGGGCACGGGTGACCCCATCGTCTTTGTCCATGGCAATGCGACGTCATCCTATATGTGGCGCAACATCATGCCCCATCTCGAAGGGCTGGGTCGTCTGATCGCCCTCGACAATATCGGTCAGGGAGATTCCGACAAGCTGCCCGACAGTGGCCCGGATAGTTACATGATCCCCGAACACCAGATCTATTTCGATGGCGCGCTGGACGCGCTGGGTGTCCGGGAGAATGTGACCCTGGTCATGCATGACTGGGGCGGGTCGCTGGGACTTTCCTGGGCCAATCGACACCCGGAAGCGGTCAAGGGGCTGGCTCATTGCGAGATCGTGGTGGCCAATCATGCGAGTTATGACTCTTATCGCGATGGCCATGGGGAGCGGGTTCGCCGCGCCCAGGGCCCCGAAGGTGAAGCGTTGGTGCTCGAGGACAATTTCTTCGTCGAGAATATCTTCACTGGCGGCGTGATCCGCGAGATCGATGCGGAGACCATGGCCGAAATTCGCCGGCCCTATGAAGAACCCGGCGAGGCCCGTCGGCCGACTCTGTCCTGGGTGCGCCAGATCCCGATCGGCGGGAAACCCGAATTCGTGGCCGAATTCTCCGAACGACTGTCGTCCTGGATGGCGACCATCGACACGCCGAAACTGTTCATCGAGGCCGATCCGGGTCAGATCATCGTTGATCGCGATCTGGACATTATCAACAGTTGGCCGAACCAGTCGCGCATTAGGGTCCGTGGTCTGCACCATCCGCAGGAAGATTCACCGCATGAGATCGGCAAGGCTCTTGCTGACTGGTATGCTGGGTTGTAAGCGAAGCAAAGAACAACAGAGCCGGGGAGCGACGAACCATGGATTATGAAAAGGTCTGGGATGAGGTCGAGTTCTACTCAAACGACAACAAGACGGCGGCTTACCTGTATCGCCCGAAAGACTGGAAGCCCGGCGATCCGCCGCGGCCCGCCATTTCGGTGCTCCATGGCTATACCGGCATGAAGGATGTCTACGGGATGGACGTCCCCCAGTGGCTCTGGGAGAACGGCTATTTCGTCCTGTCCCATGACTATCCGGGGTTCGGGGTCAGCGAGGGTGAGCGCGGCCGCCATCGCCCGCTGGAACAGGCCCAGAGCGTTTATGACGCGGTGACCTACTTGCAGACGGTCGACGGCGTCGATCCGGAGCGGATCGGCTATTACGGGTCCAGCTATGGCGGCGCCCATGCGATCTGGTGCGCCGCATTCGATGAGCGTGTGAAGGTTGTCGTCTCCGCGGTCATGGTGGCCGATGGCGAACGCTGGATGGAATCGGTGCGTCGCCCCCATGAGTGGCAGGCGTTCAGGGAGAAAGTCGAGGAAGCCGAGCGCAAGCGGGTTCTGACCGGCGAGAAGACCCATATTCCCCTGCCGGAGATCATGCTGACCGACCCGCACACCCAGATGGTGATTGACCAGTTCCACGCGAAGAGCGGGAGATACAATCCCGAATATGATCTGGAAAGTGCGATGGCCAATATGCGCTATCGCCCGGAATGGGTAGCTCACAGGATTTCCCCGCGGCCGGTCCTGATGGTTTATGCAGAGAACGACAATCTGGTGCCGCCGGCCGAACAGTTGTCCTGTTACGAGGCGCTGGGCGAACCCAAGAAGCTGGTGAAGCTGCCGGGGATTCAGCACTATGAATCCTATCAATTCTGCAACGCTGACGCGCATGCCATCCAGAAGGCCGAGGCTCTGGAGTGGTACGCCAAATATCTCTGATGCACCAGGCACCAGTCGGGACGAACTGAATGAAAAATCTGTGGTCTGACCGTGACGCAAAAGCATTTGTGCGTCGCTATGCCCGTGACGGGATCAACCGGGATCTGGCCCTGCGGGTCTACACCACGCGTTTGCTGGGTGGTGATCCGCGCCTGGTGCTGCACGGTGGCGGGAACACTTCGGTCAAGACGACCGCCACGGATCTGAACGGGGATGCGGTGGATGTCCTGTGCGTCAAGGGCAGCGGCTGGGACATGGGAGATATCGAACCGGCGGGACTGCCTGCCGTGCGTCTCGACCCGCTCCGCGAACTTGGTGCGCTGGAGGCACTGAATGACGAGGATATGGTGAATGTCCAGCGGCGCAATCTGCTGGATTCGAAGGCACCGAACCCGTCTGTGGAAACCCTGCTGCATGCCTTCATGCCCCACAAGTTTGTGGATCACACCCATTCGACAGCGGTCCTGGCTTTGACCGACCAGCCCGATGGCGCTGCCATCTGCCGGGATGTCTATGGCGACCGCGCGGTCTGCGTGCCCTACATCATGCCGGGTTTCGCGCTGGCCAGATCCTGCGCGTCCTATCAGCAGAAAAACCCGGATGTCGAAGGCCTGATCCTTCTCAAGCACGGGATATTCACCTTTGGTGAGACGGCCGAGGAAGCTTATGGCCGGATGATCGATCTGGTCAGTCGGGCGGAGCGGCGACTGCGCGAAGGCCGCAAAACCCGAATCTTCGTTCCGGCGAAGACGGGGGCCGCGACGTCCCTGCGCGTGTCCGATATTGCGCCCCGTCTGCGTGGCATGCTGTCCATGGGTGGGCAAAATGATCCCACCCGGTTTGTGATGACCTTCCGCACAAGCGCTGCAATCCGGCGGTTCGTGGATGGCAAGGAGCTTTCCCGATATGCCCGTCAGGGTCCGGTGACGCCCGATCACGCCATCCGCATCAAGGCAAAACCCGTGGTGCTGCCGCGACCGGAGAAATCCGATCCGGAGGGATTCTTCAAATCAGCCGGGCGTGCCATTGAAAAATACAAGACCGACTATGCCGCGTATTTCCTGCGCAACAACACCGATCCGCAGGACCTCAAAACGCAACTCGACCCTGTGCCGCGTGTGCTTCTGGTGCCGGGGCTCGGGTTTTTTGCCGTTGGCAAATTGGCGAAGCTAGCCGATCTGGCGGCCGATCTCTATGAAAACAATGTTGATGTCATCACGGCGGCTGAAGGAATCGGGCGGTTCCGCTCCATCACCGATCGCGACATGTTCGATATCGAATACTGGTCGCTGGAACAGGCCAAGCTGGGCAATGCAAGGGAAGCCGCGCTCGCCCGGCAGGTGGTGGCGATCACCGGCGCGGGCGGCGTGATCGGTCAGGCGACGGCGCGGGCGTTCCGGGCCGCGGGCGCGGATGTGGCGCTGCTCGATCTGGATGCAGGACAGGTCGCCGATCTGGCAACGGAACTGGGCGGGTTGGCATTGACCTGCGATGTGACCGATGACAAATCGGTAGAGCGCGCCTTTGCGGCGATTGCTGAACGGTTCGGTGGCCTGGATGTTCTGGTTTCCAATGCAGGCGCGGCCTGGCAGGGCCGGATCGGCGAGGTTGATGACACGGTTCTGCGCGAGAGTTTCGAGCTCAACTTCTTCGCCCACCAGCGGGTCGCCAGGGCTGCTGTTTGGATCATGCAGGCACAGGGCACGGGCGGTGTACTGCTCTTCAACACGTCAAAACAGGCCGTGAATCCTGGCAGGAACTTCGGACCCTATGGTTTGCCCAAGGCAGCGACCCTGTTCCTCTCGCGCCAATATGCGCTCGATTATGGTGCGGACGGCATTCGTTCCAACGCGGTCAATGCGGACCGTATTCGCAGTGGCCTGCTCACCGATGACATGGTCAGGGCACGTTCGACGGCGCGCGGGTTGAGCGAAAAAGATTACATGTCGGGAAATCTGCTCGGCCGGGAAGTGCTGGCAACCGACGTGGCGCAGGCCTTTGTGGATCTGGCAAAATCGGAAAAGACCACGGCGGCGGTGCTGACCGTCGATGGTGGGAATATCGAAGCGGCGCTACGCTGAGATCAGGTCTTGCGGCTCTCGGTGGCCTTGCGCAGCTTTGCCTGTTTTGCAGTACTGGCTTCCTGCCCGAACATGGCCTCCAGCACCGCGATCCCGCGCTCGGCGGCATAGGCTGTCTGATCGGACAATGTTAGCTGGGCCGCTTTGCGTTGCCGCACGGCAGACGCGAGAAAACGGGGGTCATTGGCCGACGCCATCATGTCCCAGATAACAGCCCCCATGGGGAAGAGCGCGGCCGATCCGGCAAGCGAGGTGTCGGGTTCCCGTTCGCCGACCGCACGGACCACCGCACTGTCGGGCGGCAGCAGGGCCAGTTGCCGGTCATGTTCGGAACTGCTCTCCACATGCCGAAGTTCCAGACGGTGTTGCGGTATATCCTGGCCGAGAAGCTTGCGGGCCACATTCAGGCCGGCCGCATCCGGGCTTGCCAGCGTGACCTTCACCAGCTGCGCGTTGCACATCTCGCCCGCCAGAGCGGCGGCCAGCGCCCGGGCGTCGGGCCCGGCTCCGAAAATCAGCACTTCCGTTGTTTTGGCGGGAAGCGCCCGGTTGGCGGCGCTGATGGCGGTGGTGAGCCGGGGCGCCAGGGCATTCAGGGCCTCTGGCACCCGCTGAATCACGCCGACTTCACCAAGCAATTCGCTGGCGGCATCCCGGTGTTCATAGGCGCCCGGCAGTTCATCAAAGAAGGATGCGGCATGGCCAATGATGAAGGCCCCGCGGGCATTGTAGGCGTCGCGCAGAAACTCCAGAATGCGGGCGCGGTCGGCTTCGTTCAGGGTCGGGCCGACCGGTAGATTTTCAATCGCACAGGGATCAACGCCAAGCGCCTTGATGCCGGTCTCCACCAACGCGTGGATATCGGGATCGGTCACGGTTTCCGTGATTAGGTAAACCGTTGGTGCTTCCGGAGATGTCGGGAGCGATACCACGCCTGAATTCCTTACCGGGTTCGTCAACACTGAATGCGATCAAACCATATCTGGTGATGGCGTGTGAGCGGTGTTCGGCTTTGCGCCCATGATGTAGCCTGCACGGGAAATTGCAGGAGTTGGGTATGAAGTCGGTGCTGTTTCGCGATTATGGTGGTCCGGAGGTTCTGGAAATTGTTGACGGTCCGGTGCCCGAGCCGGGACCCGGTGAAATCTGTGTCCGGGCTGAAGCCATCGGGGTCGGCGTTCCCGATATGCTGATGCGCAGTGGCAACTACGCCTGGATACCGCCCTTGCCGGTGGTGCCGGGCAATGAGCTGGCTGGCACCGTGGCGGCCGTCGGATCGGGCGTGGATGCATCCGAAGTCGGGCAGCGGGTCTATGTGAACGCGCGCGACCTTTCTCAGCGCGGTGGCTGTTATGTCGAATACATGCTCGTGCCGGCATCATCGGTGTTCGCCCTGCCGGATTCCCTGAGCGCCGAACATGCGGTTGCGCTGGGCAATTACCAGCTTGCCTGGCTGTTGCTGAACATTGCTGCCACGCCAAAGGCGGGAGAGGACGTGCTGGTGCACGCTGCGGCCGGGGGCGTGGGAAGTGCGCTCGTGCAAATGGCGTGCGCCAAAGATCTGCGGGTCTGTGGTGTGGCCGGATCGGCGGACAAAGCAGGCTATGTTGCCGGTCTCGGTGCGGAGACCGTTATAGAACGGAGCCGGGACTCGATTTCGGAACGGGTGATGCAGAGCACGGATGGTGCCGGTGTCAGAACCATTTACGACGCGGTGGGCGGCGAGGATTTCGCAAACAACTTCAAGATGCTGGCGCCGCTGGGGACACTGGTGATGTTCGGTTACATCGCCGGCTGGCCTGATCCCGCTATCCTGAATTCAATGCGTGAGCGTTTTGGTGCGTCTCTGGGGTTCCGGTTGTTTTCGATCCATGTTCTGGACGAGATGCCGGAATTGCGGCGCAAGGCGATGGAAGAAGCGATCAAGGTCATGGCGGCCGGTTTGGCGCTGCCACGCATTCACACACGAATGCCCCTCGAAGAGGCCGCGGAGGCCCATCGTCTTCTGGAATCCGGCGCGGTGATCGGAAAGATCGTGCTGGTGCCCTGACCCGGCTTTGCCCGCCGCCTGTGCGGTGGTAGTTTGATCCATAACCTGTTCGCGTGAAACGATGCAACAGGACAAACGGGGAAGGGAACAGTCTTGAGAACTGGTGGTCAGGTTTTGATCGACGCGTTGCGTCTGCACGGTGTCGATACGGTTTTTTGTGTGCCGGGTGAAAGCTATCTGGCAGCTCTCGATGCGCTCTATGACGTGCGTGATTCCATTCGAGTGATCACCTGCCGGCATGAAAGCGGCGCAACCTATGCGGCCGAAGCCTATGGCAAGCTGACCGGGCGTCCGGGCATAGCCTTTGTGACCCGCGGTCCGGGTGCCTGTAATGCCAGTATCGGCGTGCACACCGCGCTGCAGGAATCCTCTCCTATGATTTTGTTTGTGGGCCAGGTGCCGCGGGAGTTCAAGGGTCGGGAGGCTTTTCAGGAAGTGGATTTCCCCGCGATGTTCGCCCCACTGGCCAAATGGGCTGTCGAAGTCGATGACCCGGCGCGCCTGCCGGAAATCACGGCGCGAGCGTTCGCCACAGCGGCTGGTGGTCGCCGCGGACCTGTGGTCGTATCCCTGCCCGAAGACATGCTGGTGGAAGAGGTCGAGGTCGCAGATGTGGCCGTGACCAAATATCCGGTTCCCGGGCCGGACGAAGGTGATCTGGGGCAGCTCCGTGACATGCTATCGGCGTCCTCAAAACCGCTGGTGATTTTCGGTGGCGGCGGATGGTCTGCCGAAACCTGCGCGGAACTGCAGGCCTTCTGTGAAGCCAATGATCTGCCAGCCATCGCTTCGTTCCGGACTCAGGACATTTTCAACAATGACCATCCGAACTTCATCGGTGAGCTGGGCTACAACACAAATCCAAAGCTGGCCCAGCGTGTGAAGGATGCCGATCTGATCCTCGCCATTGGGGCTCGTCTGGGTGAGACCGCAACCATGGCCTATAGCCTGATCAAGGCGCCGCGCCCGGATCAGAAGCTGATCCATGTCTATCCCGATCATTCCGAACTGGGGCGTGTGTTCCAGGCCGATTTGCCGATCGCCACCGATCTGGGGGCCTTTCTGACAAAGGCCCGCCAGCATGTGCAGGTTGATCCAGCAGCCTGGGCCGGTTGGCGGCAGGGGGGGCGTTCGGATTTCGACATATGGACGGTTCCCGGTGACTATCCGGGGCCGCTCAATCTGTCTGAGGCCTTCGTCCAACTGCGTGACATCTTGCCGGACGACGCCATCCTGACCACCGATGCCGGCAACTTTGCGGGCTGGACCAGTCGCTTTTTCCGGTTCCGCCAGTTCCGAACTCTGCTGGGGCCTGCGAATGGCTCCATGGGCTATGGCCTGCCCGCCGCGCTGGCTGCGAAAGCGGCGCGACCGGATTTGCCGGTTGTCTGCTATGCGGGTGATGGCGGCATCCTGATGACTGGCAATGAACTGGCGACAGCCGTGCAGCACGAACTGCCGATTATTCTGATCATCGCGAACAACAGCATGTACGGCACGATCCGCATGCATGAGGAACGCGAATATCCCGGACGGGTGATCGCGACTGAACTGCAGAACCCCGATTTTGTGGCCTGGGCCGAAGCCTTTGGTGCTCGGGGAGAGAGGGTGACCGCGACAGCAGAATTCGGGCCGGCCGTCGAGCGGGCGCTCAGTGCCGGCCGACCTGCCGTGATCGAATTGATCGTCGATCAGGAGCTTATTTCCAGCAACATCACCCTGACCGAGCTCCAGAAGCGCGCGCGCGCCGGTTGAACTGTAGGACGATGACGAACGTGAAGAAGCGCGCCCTGTTTCTTGACCGCGACGGTGTGATCAACATCGACAGCGGTTATATCTGGCGGCCGGAAGACTTCATCTTCAATGATGGGGTCTTCGAGGCGTGCCGGATGGCACAGTCTCTCGACTATGTTCTGTTCATCGTGACCAATCAGGCCGGGATCGGTCGCGGACTCTATTCGGAGAAGGATTTTCACGTCCTGACGGACTGGATGCTGGAACAGTTCGTCGAAAACGAGATCGAGATAGCGCGCGTGTATTTTGCACCGACCCATCCCGAAGAAGGGATCGGGGTCTATCGTCGCGAATCTCCGGACCGGAAACCGGGGTCGGGGATGCTGTTTAAGGCGCGGGACGCCTTCGACCTCGATATGCGCCGCTCTGCCATTGTGGGCGACCGGGAAACGGATATTCAGGCCGGGATCAATGGTGGCGTGGGCACGCGTATTCTGGTTGAGGGTGAAGACGATCCGGCGTCAAGCCGGGCCGACAAGGTGGTGCGCTCGCTTGGTGAAGCGGTTGCGTGGCTTGCCGCGCGTGACGCGGACCCGTCGGGTTAGGACCCGCCGCCGGACAGACGCCAGTCGATCATCTCCAGACGATCCTGACCGAAGAACAACTCACCATCCACCACGATGGAGGGCACGCTCCAGGCCTTGTCGGCCAGCGCGGCATCGGTGTTGGATTGCAGCTCGGCTGCCACCTCGTCGGAACCGGATGCGTCAGCCAGCGCGGCGCCATCGAGACCGAGCCCGTCGAGGATTGCAGTGACGTCTTCGGGGTCGCTGATATTGCGTTCGTCCAACCAGCATCCGCGCATCAGGGCACGTGTCACGCCGATCGTGTCGAGCCCGGCCTGGCCGGCGGCGATGATGACGTGGGATGACAGCAGAAAGGGAACCGGAAAATGTTTCGGTTCGGCGTTGATCGGCACACCGCGCCATGCGGCCCAGCGGGGGAGTTCGATCAGGCGATAGGACTGCAGCACTTCCGGGCGTTCACCGAGCGGTCGCCCGGCCCCGGTTTCTTTCCATCCGCGCCCCACATCGATCGGCATCAGCGCGATGTCGCGCCCGTGCTTGCTGGCGATGTCCACCAGACCATCGAGCCCCAGATAGGACCAGGGTGAGATGCAGGCGAAGTAGTATTTGATGGGATTGCTCATTTTCCGGCCTCGACGCGTTTGGCGATATAGCTCGGCAATGCGAAGGCACCGCAGTGAAGGTCGGGATTGTAGTACCGGGTCGCGAGGTTTGTAGCCGAATATCGGGCGGCGATGGTGTCACGGTCGTGCTGGCGCAGTGCGGGATTGTCGCTCGCCCAGCCGAACCCCATGAAGCCGCCGGCATAGGTGGGGACTGCGGCGATGTAGGCATGGGCATCCGCGAAATGTTCGCCCAGCCGGCGCACGGTGGTTGTGAGTTCCTCTCCCTGGATCATGACCACGCCGCTCTGGGTGGTCATCACCCCACCCGGATTGAGCCGGGATCGGCAGTTCTCATAGAAGGCCGGGGAGAAGAGGACTTCGCCCGGCCCGGCGGGGTCCGTGGAATCGACAATGATGACGTCGAATCTGCGCTCGGTCTCGGCCATGAATTTTGCGCCATCGGCAATCAGAAGATCGGCCCGAGGGTCATCGAAGGCACCGTCGGATATGCCCGGTAGGTAGGTCTTGCAGAGTTCGACCACGGTCCCGTCAATTTCCACCATGGTCACACGATCCACTGGGTGGCGCAGGGCTTCGCGCAGCATGCCGCCATCACCACCACCAATGATGCAGACTTCTTTCGCAGATCCGTGGGCCAGCATGGGCATATGGGTCAGCATCTCGTGATAGATGAACTCGTCGCGTTCGCAGACCTGCATGATACCGTCCAGCGCCATGACGCGACCCCAGTCCGATGTCTGGTAGATCACCAGATCCTGAAGATCGGTCGTTTCGCGATACAGAATCGAGTCGATCTTGAGACCCAGTTGCATCCCGACACCCAGGGCCTCATCGAACCAGCCCCATTCATCGGAGGACCCGCTCAAGCCACCACACCGCGACGGGTTTCGTTCAGGGTCACGCTGCCGGCATTGAAGGCGGCCTTCAGGATCGGCAGGGCATTGTGGGGATTGCATGATCCGCACATGAAGACATCGATCGCGGCATAGTCGCGTTCGGGCCATGTGTGGATGGAGATGTGGCTTTCGGCGAGGATCAGGACGCCCGACACGCCGCCGGAATCCGAAAACTGATGCAGATGGGCGCTCAGCACCGTGGCGTCGGCCGCTTCGGCCGCCTTGCGCAGGGCGGCCTCGATGGTTTCGATATCGGTCAGGTTATCGGCATCCCACAGATCAACCAGAAGATGGCGGCCGGCGAAGGACACGCCATTTTCATGGATGAAGTAATCGGTGAGGGCGGTCGGCTCCAGAACCGTAGTTGCGTTGTTGGCCATCCCCTGGGAACTCCTGAAGGCAGTGATCGAGCCAGCGCTTTTTACGGACTTTTTTCGGCAGCGCAATAAGGAAATGCAAGCGTCGAAGTTACGTGTTTCTCGTGGGCTGATGATTCG
>Ga0055584_100003471_pt1 | contig 15564 bp, 14 predicted proteins | sample OSDHelmetaG_FD_58716 | JGI IMG/M metagenome (GOLD analysis project Ga0055584, IMG submission 58716) | Pelagic marine sediment microbial communities from the LTER site Helgoland, North Sea, for post-phytoplankton bloom and carbon turnover... | ecosystem: Environmental > Aquatic > Marine >... | reverse complement strand
TCCACCAGGAACTCGGCGTGCCCATTGGCCTGCTCAACTCATCCTGGGGCGGCACCCGCATCGAGCCGTGGACCCCGGTAAACGGTTTCGAACAGGTCCCGGCACTAAGTGACATCCTCATGCAGGTTCAACGAACACTGCCCGACAATCCCGAATACCAGGCCGGAGTCAGGAAGCATCTGGAAGCGATGACAAAATGGATAGCTGATGCCGGAGCCGCCCTCGCCGATGGCACTCCGGCTCCGCTCAATCCAGACTTCCCCGCCGCGCACAAGCCTCTGACCCGCCACACAGATCCGACCGCGATCTACAATGCCATGATTCATCCGCTAATCGGCTTCGGCATGCGTGGAGCGATCTGGTATCAGGGCGAATCCAATCACTCGGAAGGCGCACTCTACCACGAAAAGAAAAAGGCGCTCGTCCAAGGCTGGCGCAAGCTCTGGGGCCTGGGAGAGTTCCCATTCTACTACGTGCAAATCGCACCCTACCGCTACGGCAACGAAGACCCGAAAGTATTGGCCAAGTTCTGGGAAGCCCAGGCGATGTCCCTGGAGATCCCGAACACCGGCATGATCGTCACCAGCGATATCGGAGACGTGAACGACATTCATCCGCAGAACAAACAGGAAGTTGGTCGCCGACTCGCATTGCTGGCGCTCAAGAACGATTATGGAAAACGTGACCTCGTCGCCTCCGGTCCCACCTTTGAATCGATGTCCGTCGAGGGAGACAAGATGCACATCCACTTCAACAATGCGGAAGGATTGAAGTCCCGCGACGGCAAACCGTTGACCCATTTCGAACTGATCGGTGAGCAGGCAGAATTTGTGCCGGCCACAGCTCAGATCGACGGCAGCTCAATCCTGCTTTCAGCGCCCGAGATCAAGACACCGGCGGCCATGCGGTTCGCCTGGCACAAACTGGCCGAACCCAATCTACAGAATGGTGCTGGATTGCCCGCGTCCGCGTTCCGCGCCGGAGAGGTTCCGAAATATGACTTTCTCGAACTGAAGGTACCGGAATCGAAAGACTTCGAACTGGTCTACGAATTGGATCTGATGAAATTGTCGAGCGCACCGAAATACCTGATTGATCGCACTGACGAGATCAGCAGCCAGATCGATCGAATCGCTTACTTCATCCAACTGAAGAAGACAGGTGCGCGACCGGTATTCGCCTATGCGTCCATGGACGCATTCACCGATGACGTGAAGAAGATCGGCATTCCGACCGCCGCCTCCAAAGCACATTTCCAAACCGCCGTCGCGAACCTGCGAATCATCTCCAACGCCGAAGGACTGAAAACAGGCGAAGAGCTAAACGGCAACATCGAACTGTGGCCGAACAATTACACCACCGTGAGCAGCGCCAAAATCGCCGGTGCCTCGGATAGCCACTACGACATCGGCGATCAGCCCTCGCCGCCCGTCAACGGCTATGGTTGCCTTCAGATTCACAACACCGCAGCCCGCCAAACCGTTTTCGCGGTCAACCAATGGAAGTCCGGCAGCAAAGCGGATCTCGGCATCGGCAACAGCACCGGACAAACCCGCGACTGGACTTTCAATCGCAACGCCAGCACGTACGAATCCGGCACTTTGAAAGTCCTGGTGCGCCTGAAGAAGTAGCCTGCAATCGAACTCAGCCAAATGATGGATCAGGAACTCATACTCACGGGACTGGCGCTCGTCGTATTCTATTTTCTTTGGAAACGGACCCAGCGTTTGCACATCCCGAAGGATGCATCACCCGAACTTCGTGCCTTGCTGATCTGGAACAACCTGCGCGAGTCCGAGAAAACAATCTCCGCAGCGGAAGCATTCCTGGAACAGAACCCAGAAGATCTGGCACGGCGGATTGGCATCCTCTCAGAGCTCGGATCCGGCGAGCATCGTGATCCTGCAAAACTGCGATTGCACACCCTTGAACTAATCAAACGATTACCCAACGCAGTCGATGTACAAACGGCCAACGAATCGGAGTTTTTCCGCAACCCCGCCTATCGCGATGAAGTGATCGAAGCCCTGACTGCCCAACTGGGCAAAGATCTCCACGACGCGGAGATTCACCGATCCCTGGGTTGGATCCTCGGGCGGGCCGCGATTCCGGTCGAAGAAGCAACAACCTTTCGTGAGTGGAACGGACTTGAACCGGACACTCCCCTACCCGCGAAACTGGATGCCAAGGTATTGGATCGCGCGGTCGAACATTACCGAACCGCGATGGAGCTCAGTTCCGAACGATTCGACAAAGCAGCACACGCACAATCACTCGCCTCACTTTTGTCTGACGCAGGCCGTTTTGAAGAAGCCATCCCCGCGTTTCGAATCGCCGTAGAGTTGAGTGCCGAGCAAGATCAAGATTGCACCGAATTGTTGGTGGATTTCGGCAAATGCCTGATCAAAGTGGGCGAACTATCCGAGGCCAAGGAGAAACTGGCCCTGGCGCTGAAGCACGACACCGAAGGCTTGGAGGGCGGGCCCGGATGCGGAACGACTGAAGCTGAAACAATTCTCGGGCACGTCGCCTTTCAGGCTAAAGATTACAAAACGGCTGCCAACCACCTCATTCGCTCCACCGAAGTGCAACAATATAGTCACAGCACAACGCGCGGATTCCCGACTTACCTCGCGGAGGAATTGATCGCGCACGAACCTCAGGCAGTTGCCGACTTCTGCGAAACCGTGCTGAAAGAATTCACACCCGGCGATTCGGATATTGAAGAGCTACGCACGACAGCAACTGCAAAGCTGAAGGCTTGAGTATCGAACGCGATACCATCCCAGCCATCATTCGCCCCGATACCACACACGGATAAACTGATGCCAATCCGTCTGCGCACTACTCGACGCCTTCAACTGCACGTCCGTTGAGCCTTCCTCAAATTTCGAATGGATGTTCGGCAGCACAACGGTCTCGACGTTCATCACCTCGATTTTGTCCTCATCGATCCATTGGTTCGCCCGCTCCACCACGGCTTGAAACTGCTCAAACGCCATCTTGCGAAACAAGCCGCCTTCATCTTCCAGCTCCGGAACGAAATCCTTGAATTTGATCATTTGCCGCATTTCAGCATCCCCAACAGAACTTGCCCATGCCTAATTGTTCCAAGAGGTATTGAGTCACCAGTCAAACGGATATTTCATTGAGCAAGCGCACTCGACCACGCAAGTTCTCCCTATGCTCACAGAGAGCCTGATATGAAAACACATGATCTGGGTGATTCCACGCTGTCAGTGACTCCGATGGGACTGGGCCTCGCCGCCTTGGGACGTCCCGGTTACATCAACATCGGGCACGAAACCGACCTCGGAGCCGATCGTGACGCCCGCGCAATGGAATCGCGAACCCACCAGGTCCTCGATGCGGCGTGGGAGACCGGCATCCGCTACTTCGACGCCGCCCGATCCTACGGTCGTGCCGAAGAATTCCTGGGTTCATGGCTGCGAGCCCGAAGACACGCAGATGTCACCATCGGCTCCAAATGGGGATACACCTACACGGCCGGTTGGCAGATTGATGCCGAGAAACACGAGGTGAAGGAACATTCGCTACCCGTTCTGAATCGCCAAATTCGAGAATCGCGCGAACAGCTTGGCGAATCTTTGAACCTGTACCAGATTCACTCTGCCACCCTCGATAGCGGTGTGCTCGTGAACGAGCCAGTATTGAGTCGATTGTCAGAACTGAAGACGGACGGCCTTCGAATCGGGCTTTCCGTGAGCGGTCCGCAACAACGAGACGTGATACGCAAGGCCTGCGAGATTCAAGTCAATGGAATGCGACTCTTCGATTCTGTCCAGGCAACGTGGAATCTTCTGGAACCATCCGCCGGGCCGGCGCTTCAGGAAGCCGCCGCTGACGGCATGGGTGTAATCATCAAGGAAGGCCTCGCCAACGGCCGCCTCACGGAACGGAATCGTGAACCCGCGTTTGCCGAAAGACTCAAGACGCTCCAGAAGATTTCCTCCAACATTGGAGCGACGGTCGATCAAATCGCACTGGCAGCAGTCATCAATCAAGCTTGGACGGGAGTCGTGCTCAGTGGCGCAGCAACAACGGAACATCTTGACGCCAATGCCAAGGCGGTAACTACGCCTTGGTCTGAGGATACTTGGGAGCGGTTGAAGGATCTGACCGAAACCCCGGATCAATACTGGAACACACGCAGCCGACTGAACTGGAACTAATTTCGATCGTCGATGATCAACGAGAGAAAGGGAGGCACGCGCCTCCCCTTCACTTTCAGTTGATTTGTGGTGTTGGTGGCAGATCAAGGAATCAGCAGATACGCGGATACTCCGGTTCCCACGGCGAGGTTGTTCCCCTGCCCGATGATCGTCTTGCCGACGTACCCGGCGGAGCCGATATACATGGAGGTGTCGGTGTAGACCGAAGAACCGGTCGTCCCCATCACCACGTGAAGATGCTCCTGACCATCCACAACGTAGACGCCATTGAAACGGCCCACGGCAGGAGCTCCGCGCCCCGCATCGCTCATGGCATAGCTCCACAGTTCGGCACCGGTCAAAGTGTTGAAGCCATAGAGATTCCCGTCGGTGCTCACTGCTACCGCGATGTCTTTGTTCCCGAAGAACGCAGAGTTCAACAGGCTGACACTGGCTTCGATCTGTTGCGAACCATCGCGCACTGAAGTGCCGGACGGGATGCTCTCCCATAGGATGGAGCCGGTCACGAGATCGATGGCGCGCAAGTTCCCGGTGTAGGAGGTGCCGGTGCTGTCAGTCGTGACGCCCACGATGACAACGGGATTCGAGAGCGAGCCTTTCGCAACGGTCGCACCGCCATAATACTGATCTCCTCGGGAGGAACCGGCGGTATTCGAAGTGATCAACGTGCTGAGGTCATGACTGAGCACATAGACGTTGCCGCTCTTGGTGGCGACAACGACTTCTTCATTCGGATAGGCCGAGGTCACGTCGTAGAGGGCAATCGCACCGGTGATCACTTCACCAAGCGAATAGGTTGCCTTGTGCGACAGCGGTTGGATGTCATAACGATGAACATCACCCCATTGTTCCGACACATAAAGCGTGCGATCCGCAGCCAAGGCCGGTGAAGTTTCAATCGTGCCCACACTCGCATCGCTAACAGCGGTGGACATCGTGTAGGGAGACGTCGTTTTGTCGACATGCACCTCGTACAGCCCTCCGCTCTCGGCACCGGTATAAATGTAGGGCTGGGCGAGATCCACGTATGGAACCGCACGGCAACCGGACGCGACGGGAAAATTCCACACACCCTTGTGATTGCCGGCATTGTCGAACATATGCAGATACGGATCATAAGATGACACCACGTTGTCACCGTCCTTGTCGTTCAACACCCCGACCTCACTCCCAATGCTGCCGCTGATCGAAGGCACAAGTTGAATCATGGCGGTGAGTCCGCCGATGGGACCGATCTGGTTGATACGTCCACCGTTGTCTTTGCTGCGACCGAATTGATTCCAAACGCCGCTGCTGCGGAACGACCATTTGCCACCCGACCCCGGGCCGCCGCCGCCATCCGTATCGTCACTCGAACCCAACGGATTGTGGTGTTCGAACTTGTTGTTGAGATTGAAGTTATTGTTCGTCATCGCGTTGCTGCTGTGGGTGCAGAACGCGCTGATGATTCCGATGGTCAGGTAGGTGATAGGTTTCATTGCGTTGTTTGTTTTTTTGTCGGAAGCGTGTACCCCTTCCACCGGGGAATACCGCCGCATTCTCAAAACCTTTCAGAAAAAAATCAGAAATTTTCCGACCTCCACGCGTGCGTATGTAGTGCCTGATTTCGACTGCCTCAAGCCCGTTCAAACAACTCACAATTCCTTACGCGCCTTAACATAGAATTACACAACTTTACACGAATCCGGTGGGATTGGTTTGCCGTTGGCTAGTGTCAATGGACGTCGCCTGCGGGCGGCACAAACTCAGAACCAAATTGAAGAACAGATCAACATGACCACCACAACTCTCGGCGGCTACGCACTGACAACCAATGACACGGACGCCACCAACCCATTCCTGCTCGTACGCATCAAGGATCACGAGGACACGGAAGCGTGGAATGAATTCATCGAGACCTACCGCCCATTGGTGCGCGGGTACTGCGTCAATCGCGGCATCCAATCAGCCGACGCCGATGACATCGCCCAAGAGGTGATGAAGTCCGTGTCCCAATCCATCTCCACATTCGAATACGATTCCCGAAAAGGTCGATTTCGCTCCTGGCTCTTCGCGGTCGCCCGCAGCAAGGTGTCCAACCATGTCCGATCCCGAGAGCGCCAACCCCAGACGAGCGGCGGCACGGAGATGATGCGCCGCGTCGAAGCGGAGCCGGCACCAGAGGATTCCGTTCTGTGGGATGAGGAATTCGAACAGCTCACCCTACAAAAGGCCTGTGAATCAATTCGCAAAGAATTCTCCGCCACCACGTGGATGGCGTTTTGGGCAACAGCAATGGAGCATCGTTCCGGCGAGGCTGTCGCCCGCGACTACGGAATGACCTTGAGCGCCGTCTATACCGCCCGCAGTCGGGTGACAGCCCGGATGAAGGAATGGGTCCGACGTTTTCTGCGCGAAGATCCAGACTTTGTCCGCGACATCTGGATCAATTCAAGGCCGCACTGCTAGCAACGAGAACCGCGCGACGGCAGGCATTCCACCGCCAAAAATCCGCCATAACCGATCCGCTCCAGAAACTCCGACAGCACGGCAAATCGAAGATGGCGGCATTCACTACTCTCACCGGCATCGGCGACGTAGCGAACGTATTCAATGCGCGGCAATTCTCCGGTCACATCGGACACGCTGTGCTGATTTGCAACGAGTCCGATGTTGTCCGAGCCAAGAGTCTCCAACAAATGCTGCGCGTGCTCCAGCAGCCCGCTGCCCACAACCCCTCCACGGCTCAAAGGTTCGAACAGAATTCGCACGCCATTCTTCTCACCGAATTCAGACAGAACCAACAGACCATCCGCCAGCCATCCAGCAGCGGCGGGATCGTCTAGCAATCCGTGATGGGTCTCGATCCAGGAACTGACTATCACCGGCGCGCCGATCGGTGCCGCAATGCCGATCATCTGTCCGGCAAAATCGATCGCGCGATTACGGACGAGCGGGCTCGGGTTTACCAGATTCAAACCGTGGGCTATCCAACCGGCACTGGTCGTGAGCGCGGCAATATCGATATTGTATTCAGCCCGGGCCCGCTGAATCTGGGTGAAGGCGTCCTGGCCGATTTCAGGGATCGCCAATTCCACTCCATCATAGCCGAGTTCCGATGCGTTTCGACACGCCGCATCGAGATCAGCCATGTACGATTCCGGCCAAAGCGACTGCCGGTCAGGCAGCGACAAAGTCACTCCCAAGCGCACCGAAGAACTAAGAATCGACGAGCTCCCGAGATGACATCGTGCATCGTGAATCTGCTCGCGACACTGCAACCAGTCGGCGCGATGCCCGGCCATCCAGCTGGACAAGGCATGGTCGACGCCGACGTCGAAACCCACTTTCTCCGATTCCAGCCACTTGTGTCGTGAAATCTCACTGTTCTCCGCCAGGAAATCCAAGAACCCGTCAACCGTGGGAACACGGTCATCGCAAAGACTGTTTTCAACGGCGGTCAACACGTGGAATCGAAGCGAAGATTCTGACTGCCGGAATTACTTGTCACCAAACAACGCCGGCAACTTCGCCGCCACCCGATCCTTGTGATTGGTCGAGAACTCCTTGCCTTCCAAAACGAGAATCAGTGAGAGGAGATCTTCGGAACTGAGCGTGTAGGTCGCCGCCGGTTTCTGCGTCGCCAGGTTCGAGAGTCGATCTTTGGCCTGGCGCATGGTTACAGGGCGCTTGGGCCGATCCGCCTTGGGAGACTTTTTCAACGCGTCGAGCTGGCGTTTCAGCTCAGCCTTTTCCTTGCCGGGCTCCGCCTGACGGATACCGCGGCAGATCGATTTGGTCTTGCTCCAACTCAGTTTGCCGGATTCCAGAAGCGCGAACACTTCGCTCGGCATGCCGGTGGCGTAGCGAATGATCTCTTCCACCCAGGAAACCGATTTGTCGAGGAAGGCAGCGATTTTTTCGACCGGCCAGTTGACGTTGTTCAGATGAACAATGGTGTGAAAGTAGTCCGTGATTTTGATATCAAGACGATCGGCGTTGAGCTTGAGATTGAGCGCCCGCATGTCGTCCGGATCACCGGCCACGACGCGCACATCCACCTGATCAAAATGACCGGGATTCGCCTCGCGAATGCGGCGCATGGCCGCGATGCGATGGAAACCGCCCACCAGGAAATACTCACCGGGATTGCGCTCCCAGACCACCAGCGGCTCCAGCAGGCCGTGTTGTTGGATGTCTTCAAAATAGTGCTCCACCTTCGCGGGGTCAACGGGTCGGTGGTTGCGAACATCCGGATGTTCAGAAATCTGTTCAATGGATACGTAGTCGTAACGTTTCGTCGTAATCATTCGATAAATTGTGTTTTGGGTTCGATCTGAAAGATGGACAGATCGCATGCGACGAAATCGCGAAGTGCATGCAGCGATTGGGTTTGCGCTTTACGGGCCGCGATATCGCTGCACTGCCGTCTTGGTACGAAATGCTCCGGAAAAGATCAAGCTCTCGCTTCGACGGGATGCGTTTGAAACTGAGGGTGGATGAGCTCCAGTTCTTCGGGGTGAAGGCCCGGGAGCCCAAGGCCAAGGCCGTGTTCGGTTCCGTTTCACTGGCGTGAACGCATGTGCTTTGTGCTGTCGCGGTCTCAGCCCGTGTTCCTCGCTGCCCTCGGTTTCAGAGCCCCCCTCTACGGGCTTTCGTTTTCACCGGAACGGGCTTGCCTGCCGCCTCATCTTCGCATTGTACTTGGAGCACGAGGAGAACTGATGCCATTCACCATATTTGCACATCATTTTGAACCGGCAGCGGCGTTCGCGCTGCTGAAGAAGATCGATCCCAAACTGAAAACGAAGACGGACGGAACATCATGGAATGCCGTCCTTTCCTTCGGCGGTGGATTGTTCCGTAGGAAGCACAAGCTGGAGGTAAACTTCGATCCTGACTACTGCTCTCCGCCGGAATGGTCAAAGCAAATGCTCGGCATGCGCAACTTCGTAAGTCAGTTTGCGATGACCGGTGAATTGCGGGAGAAGACCCTGCGAATGTTGGACAGTTTTCAATTGAGTCTAGGGGTGATCAATGAACCGGAGATCGAGGCCGGGGATGATCCGCGACTGAGAATTCTTCACGCGCTGGCGAGCCAATTGGATGGCATCTTCTTCACCCCAGAGGCCCTGTTGGATTGCAACTTCAAAGTCTTGGTCCCCATGGAAGGCGAGGCGGACAACGATGCGGTCTTCCCCCAGATCCCGAGCGCACGATCCTCTCCGGTTTCGATAGCCGAAGAAGATATTGAAGAGGAACCGGAACCACCCAACGCCACCCGCGTTGCGCGGCGCTGCATGTGTCTGGCAGCAATCGCAGCCCGTGGCCTGTTGGAGATGAATCTGAATGAGGGTAACAAACCAGCCTACCAGCACAAAGACCTCACGGACTGGAGCCAGAAACTGAACCTGGACGAAGAGTTCGAAACCAAGGAATCAGAGATCGTCGCCACGCCGGGCGGAAAACTTGAACCGCAAGACGCGTTAAACAGCATCTGGCGATTGGAAGGCCTCGCAGTCCTGGCCTGGGCATTGGGGAACTTCCGAAGTACGACGACTTGGTGAATCCGGACGTATTGTTGGACAAACTGGGCTTTATGAATGCCGAGAATGCCGCGCAGAAAATCGCAAACTCTAAGCTTCGTTCAACCGAAGAACTCGAGCGTTTCAACGGCCAGATTCTGGCCCTTCATTGGCGAATGGTGAACTTCCGAGTCGATCCCAAAGATATCGATTACAAACACATGGAGGAGGAATGCTGGTTCGGAAAGTTTGATCTAAACTGGGCAGAGTTCAGCGGCAAGGATCTGGCCGTGAAGGGCATGGCAATTACGGCCGCTCCCGACGACGCGCTTCAGGCGGTCAGCAGCGCAGCCCACGAACGCCATCTCGCGTCGAACTGGTTGGCCGGACTTTCCCGTGTCTACTCTGAAACCGACACCTCAACTTGACCGGACGAGCATCACGGCATCGTTTTCGTTTACTCGCCTTGCCTTCTCAACATCATCCGTGAGAATCGCGCCATGAACCGGAACACCCTGTATCGCATTGCGATCGTTCTGCTGGTTTCGACCTGCGGCCTCCTTCAATCGTGCAAACCGAAGGCAGAATCGAGCAGTCAAGCAGTCGATTCCATACCGCTGACTTCACCTACCGCTGATCAGACCGACGCAAAGCAGATCAGCCACAAAGAAGCGGTCTCTGACAGTTCGGAAGAACCGGATACATTCACCATCACCGAACCACCCGCATACCTGAAGCTCAACGAGTTCTACAAGAAGCATGTCTCCGCGAACGGCTACCCGATCGTTGGATCGGAAAAAGTCAGCGACTACGCGCTCAAGGAGACAGCGTTCATTGCCAACATCATGTTGGCAAAGCGACCGGACGTGAAGAAGGCGATGGTGAAAGGAAACTCCCGACTCGTGGTGATGGCGCACACCGAGTTCACCACGGATGTGCCGGAGCATGCCGGCCAGACTCCAAAATTGTTCCGAGACCGACGAGCCCGAGGGTTGGGCGGTTCACAGACCGATCCCGTGAGTTCCTGCGCGGAGGAAAACGTCCTGGGCTTTGAGGGCGATCCCTACTCCGCCGAGAGCATCCTGATCCACGAGTTTGCCCACGCCATTCATCTGCGTGGCATGGTGGCTGTGGACAAGACCTTCGATAGGAGGCTAAAAGCCACCTACGACGCAGCCATGAAAAAGGGCCTATGGCTCGGCAAATACGCCGGCAACAACCACCACGAGTATTTCGCCGAAGGGGTACAGTCTTGGTTCAACGACAACCGGGAGAACGACAACGATCACAACCATGTGAACACCCGCGAGGAACTGCGCGACTACGACCCTGGTCTGGCCGAGATTTGCGAGGAAGTCTTCCGCGACACCGAATTTCTCTACACCAAGCCTGCAACACGATTGACCGGGCATCTCAGTGGCTACGATCCGAAATCAGCGCCGATATTCAAATGGCCTCAGCACATCCTTGATTGGAATGAAGCCATCCGGGAGCAAAAGCCGAAAACAACAGTCACATGGATGGATCTTCGCAAGTATCCCGTTACATCCGGCAATACGCTCCGCTCTTCAAACTCTCGGCGGATGGTGCAACTATTGTTCGTCAACAACCGGCAGCGCCGGATCCATTTCCAATGGGTCGATCAGAATGGCAAACGCCCGCAGCGCGCCGGTTTCGTCTACAAGGGCGACATCGTGCAGATCAGGTCCTTTGACGGACACGTGTTCGAGGTCAGCGATGAGAACAAGAAGCCGTTGTTCTTCGTGAAAGCCGGAAGCAATGAATGTCGGGTCCTGATCGAATAACCTAAGCTTCGTCGAAGATCGACCATCAGACGTTTCCGCACCCGCCAAAAGAGGATCCTCTATTCGTCATCGTCATCGTCCTCGATCGGAGGACGGAGAACCATGGTTCGAAATTGCCGGAGGCTTGCGACGCGTAGTGTCGTTTCACCGACGAGGATCACATCCTTCTCGGTTAACCCCCATACTTCATCCTCTTCCAACTTCCGACCGTTGACGCTGGTGCCGCGCGTACTGCCGACATCCTCGAGCCAGTAATCGTCGTCTTCGAGCCAGATGCGCGCATGTTTGCGGGAGACCTTCCCGTCAAAATCGAGGACAAGCTGTGCTCCCTCCTCGCCGTCCTGCGCGCTGCGGCCGATGAATATGTCGTCTTGATCGAACTCCACCGTTTCGGAGTTGCCTTCGTGTTCCCAAGTGATGGTCATTTCGAAAGGAAAAAGTTTGAAGTGGCTGTTGCGAGCGGCACCTTAGCCATCCGTTTCGGGAGTGGCCAGCGGCTTTTTTTCAATCGTCGTGTCATGCTCATCGACGGTCGGTTTCAGGCGCCAGACGTCCAGCGATCCTTCGTGTTTGGTCATGATTTCAGTCTCCGAGAATTCAAACGTTTCCTTCACCTCGGCGTGCAATACCGGACTGATCAGTATTTCATCAGCCTTCGCACCGTCACAGATGCGTGATGTCTTGTTCACGGCATCGCCGATCACGGTGAACTCAAGTCGCTCCTCGGCACCGATAAAGCCGTGCAGCACTTCGCCCCGGTGCAAGCCGATGCCACAACCGCAGGTCTTTTCGCCCCGTGCCTGACGCGACTTGTTCACCTGCTCCATGGCAAGCTGCATATCCATCGCCGCTTTCACCGCGTTGACATCCTGTTCTTCATCATGCTCAGGACTGCCGAATACAGCGAGGATCGCATCCCCGATGAACTTGTCGATGGTGCCCCGATTGCGGAAAATCGCTTCGGTCAGAGCCGAGAAATATTCGTTCAACATGGCCACGACCTCATCGGTCGACATGTCCGCACTGATTCGCGTGAAGGCACGAAGATCAGACATCAACAAGGTCACGTTGGATTTCTCGCCGCCGGCCTTCAGGTTTCCGGTCCGCGCCTGATCCACAATCTTGTCCCGCAGACTCGGGGAAAAGTTCGTCAACAGGCAGCGCTGCGTCTCGATGTAATGTTGCAGATCATTCTGCAGAATCCGGTTCGACACGGCCGCCGCCGCGTAATGAGCGACCGCAATGAGGAAATCGAGATCCTGCACACTGAACGCCTGTCGCCGACGCGGATTGTCGACGCAGATGACACCCAGCACATCCCCCTGCCACATCAGCGGGCAATACATGCCCGTCTGCATTCCGATCGAAGTAATGCTCATAGACGGGTCTGTGTTCTCGGAGCGACTCCAAATAAAGCCCTGCCCTTCGGCCGCCGCGCGCCGCACCAAGGTCCGACTGATAGGCGGTGAATCTTCAGGAATACTGGCTCGCAGTTCTAGTTTGGTGCTCAATCGGTCCAGCACCAAGAGCGCGCCGCGTTCCGCCCCAGGGATGATCCGGACCACCCCGTTCAGAATCCGCCCAAACAGTGAATCGTCGCTCAACGAATGAGCGAGTTCCAATGGCAGATCGTAGAGCAACTGTAAGCGGTCCTGCATCTCACCCGTGGCTCCGGGCAACTGAATCGTTGACGGCATGATGGAGTCCCGCCGACCTGATATTTCAATCTCCCCCTGCTCAGCCTGAAGCTTTTCGTTTTGAAATGCGGACTCGTCGACCTCCGGAGTGCTGCGATTGAGCATCGAAGCGCCATCCGATGATTGGACCTTGAGAACGGTCTCGCCCAACTGCACCCGGTCATTGTCCACCAAGGCCCGCTTGCCAGTGATTTTCGTGCCGTTTACCAAAGTGCCGGCGGAGCTGCCCAGATCGGAAACCACAAACTGATCCACCTCCCACCAAATCCGCGCATGCCGCCGTGAAACCCGGCTGTCGAAGTCCAGTTTCAGCCGCACATCACGCGGACCTGCACGGCCAATGACGATTTCTTCATCCGCAAAATCAAATATCGTCCGCTGCCCCCGATATTCACACGTAACTTTCATCCGGTCCTCATTCCATCCAACCTCGTAGCGCCAACGCGGCAGCGGCGTAGCGCGCCAACGCCAGCAGGATCTTCAAATCTACCTCGTCAAATTCTTCATCCACCTTGGGGCTATCCACACACACGACACCGATCACACGTTCCCCCCAAATGATCGGCGCGTACAGACCACTCTGCAGACAATCATCCACCTTATGGCTCCAGATGATGCCCCCGCCGTCAGCAGCGGTCTTCTTGACCAACCGCCGGCTCAAGGGCGGTTGATCGGCAGGAATGCAACAACGCAACGCCAGCTTGCCACTGTCAGCCTCAAATGAGAGCAACGCTCCGCGCTCGCAACCCGGTATCAACTCGATCGCCCGCGCCAAAATCGTTTCAAACAACTCGTTGCGATCTTCGATGGACGCGAATTCAACCGGCAAATCGTAGAGAACTTGCAGGCGATCAACGAACTGCTTGCCGACCACCGGCGCAAAAAAAAGTTTCCGATGCCAGGCGTCCACCTGTCCGTGAATCTCGACTTCACCGGAGTGTGATTCGGCGTAGGTCGGCTCCGTGTTTTCGAAAAGTCGCGCTGGCGGCACACTCGCCTGCATCCGGGCATTCTTGGCCCCGGTCTCCTGGGACATCGAATACGTGGGGGCTTCAAGACACAGCAACGTGTCGCCAATACGAATAAGATCGCCGGGTTTCAACGCCCAGGGGGATTCAATGTGGGCATGGTTCACGAAGACTCCACTGCGGCTGTCCAAATCCTCCACAAACACCTTGCCGTCGCGCCTGAAGAGGCGGGCATGATGTCGGGACACACGCAGATCATAGTCAAGTCGAAGCTCGGGATCATCCCGGCCGGCAGTACGGCCAATGATCACCTCATCTTTCTCGAACGTATAGGTCCGGCGCTGACCCTGATGAATGCAACAGATGGTCATGGTTGGGGCGGAACGCATGCAGGCTAGACACGAAGGGGAAACAATCAATTCCTTTCGCCCGCAAAGTGCTCGCCAAAAGCCGATTTCCTGCCTATCCCTCAGCACCGTTGGACCACGACCAAACCTTTCAACCTGGCGCCAGCTTTGGCGCAGACCGCTTCGTCATTGAGACCGTGATTGGCGAAGGCGGCATGGGTGTGGTCTGCCGTGCCTTCGACCAGATGCTGCACAAGACGGTCGCGCTCAAGTTTCTTTCCCCCCTGATCCAGGCGAACGATATCGCCTTGGAATCGATGCGAAACGAGACGCGGAAGAGCCTGGATCTCACCCATCCGAACATCGTTCGCATCCATGATTTCCATCATTTCACGAACGACCTGCCGTTCATCTGCATGGAATTCATCGATGGCATCACGATGGCCTACCTCAAGTCCGAGCAGCCTGAACAGCTGTTTCCGTGGGAGGCCATCGAGGCATTGATGCCACAGATCTGCAGTGCGCTCGGATATGCGCACGGAGTCGGGATCATCCACCGGGACCTGAAGCCGGCCAACATGATGCTGGACCAGAACCGGTGTCTGAAGCTGGCCGACTTTGGCTTGTCCGTCGCCGCGGGAGATGTTGATGAGAATGAGGCGATGGGGACCAGCGGCACGCCCTGTTACATGAGTCCCCAGCAACTGGTGGGCGTCCCCTCAGTGCCGACGGACGATATCTATGCGCTCGGTGCGACGCTCTACGAACTGCTCACCAGTCAGCCGCCGTTTTGCCAGGGTGACATTCTCGCACAGGTGCGCGACGACGATCCTCCTCCCATGTCTGTCCGGCTGAAAGAGTTCGGTTTGGAGAACGTGATTCCAAGGCATGTCGAAAAACTGGTAATGGATTGCCTGCAAAAGGATCCGGATCTCAGACCGCAAAGCATGGTGGAGATCGCCAAGAGAATTGGCATCACCGCCGCAGCTGATCTACCCTCGGTGATCAGTCACGCCACCAACCGAGTCAATACGCTTGGGGAGAAGGCGA
>Ga0055584_100003470_pt1 | contig 15565 bp, 19 predicted proteins | sample OSDHelmetaG_FD_58716 | JGI IMG/M metagenome (GOLD analysis project Ga0055584, IMG submission 58716) | Pelagic marine sediment microbial communities from the LTER site Helgoland, North Sea, for post-phytoplankton bloom and carbon turnover... | ecosystem: Environmental > Aquatic > Marine >... | reverse complement strand
TTTTGTCGAGGCCATAAGCCATCGCAGCAGCAGTTGGTTCGTTGATGATACGCTTAACTTCTAGGCCAGCGATCTTACCAGCGTCTTTCGTCGCCTGACGCTGAGCATCGTTAAAGTAAGCCGGAACAGTGATAACGGCTTCAGTGACATCTTCACCAAGATAAGACTCAGCGGTCTCTTTCATCTTCTGCAGAATGAATGCAGATACCTGTGAAGGGCTGTATTTCTCGCCTGCTGCCTCAACCCACGCATCGCCGTTGTCGGCTCTGACGATTTGGTAAGGCACCATGTCCATGTCTTTTTTGGTCAGCGGATCGTCAAAACGGCGACCGATCAAACGCTTAATTGCAAACAATGTGTTTGTGGGATTGGTGACAGCCTGGCGCTTAGCTGGCTGACCAACCAGACGCTCTCCACCACCTGAGAAACCAACAATCGATGGTGTGGTACGCGTACCTTCTGCGTTCTCAATCACCTTCGGTTCTTTGCCCTCCATTACGGCGACACAAGAGTTGGTTGTACCTAGGTCAATACCAATTACTTTACCCATTTAAAGTCTCTTCTCTTCAGCAAGCGGTCACAGGCCTTAGCATCAAGCGCCTTTTGGACTGCTCCTAATTGTTCGAAAAAAGCCACGTAGCGTGGCAGCTCGCGCTATATATGGGAAGGTGACCTTACTATGCAAGGCGTCAAAGCAAAGAATGTCGCGACTTTTTCGCGACTTTTGCTAAGGAACAGAAACAATGGGGAGAAAAGACAGATGGATAGAGCTATTTACCGTACAATTTTGGTTGTTTTGGCAATCAACGTTGCCATGGGTGCCCTGCTAACCTTTGGTGGGGAACGGTACCTGGGTGATCCGGCCTATTCTCAATTTGGCACAGGACTGGCTCTGGTTTCCGGTGCCATTTATCTGTTTTTCCGAATCTGGGGTAGACGGCGTTGATTGTTTCTGCGTCTTATAGAACTGATATCCCTGCCTTTTATTCTGATTGGTTTGACAACAGGTTGGACGCTGGATTTGTTGAAGTCAAAAACCCCTACTCCAGAAAACTGTCCCTGGTTTCACTCTTACCGGAAGACGTTGATGGTTATGTTTTTTGGACCAGAAACCCACGCCCTTTTCTGGGAAATCTGACACGCATCGCCAAGAGTGAAACGCCGTTCTATATTCAACTAACAACGACCGGTTACCCGAGTTTTCTGGAGCCATCTGTCCCTTGCTTAGAACAGCTCAAACCGGCCCTTGAAACCCTAGCTGCTGACTACGGTGATGACTCTCTGGTTTGGCGGTATGATCCTGTTTTCATCTCGAGCCTGACGCCCGTTGACTGGCACCTAGAAAACTTCGCAAATCTGGCAAGCTACTTTCACAAACTAACCAATGAAGTATGCATTTCTTTCACTCAGATCTACCAAAAGACAACCAAGAATTCGAACGTTGCCGCGAATAAACATAACTTCACATGGAGCGACCCGACTGACGAGGAGAAGATGCATTTGTTGAGTGAATTGGCAAGGATCGCCCTAGAGAATGGATTGACACCCACGATTTGCAGCCAGCCTCAGTTTGAAACCCCTTCACTTCGCCCTGCCAAGTGCATTGACGGCGAACGCTTGGGACGCATCAGCGGTGCGTCCTTAAACGTCAAACGCAGAGGCAACCGGCCTGGCTGTCTCTGCGCTGAAAGTCGCGATATCGGAACCTATGACAGCTGCCCACACGGCTGCTGTTATTGCTATGCCAATCGCACCCCCGAAATTGCGAAAAAGTTCTTAAAAGAACACAATCCGCAAGGCTCTCTCCTGTGATCTCCAAGGAATCAGGTTAGCAGTCAGGATGACTGCTGAAGTATCTGATTAGTGTTTTGTTTGCTCGATTTTGAGCTGCTCGACTGTGCGAGCAAAATGCCCCATCAAAACCTCTAAACACTTTAGAACAGCTTTCTGATGCTTTTCAGAAACAATGCCCTGTGCAGAGTTCAGTTTTGAAGAGAAAGAGATTGCTCTTTCTGAGGCCTCTTTGAAGGCTTCTTTGTAGGCTTCTTCGCGTACTTCAGCAAAAGACCGCATAATCGCATCTCTCGCCAAGCTTTCTTCGATCATTTTGATTGAACCTTCTTCGTGAAGGCCTTGGGCAATTTGATCAACAAATGTTGAAGTTTCATCCGCGACAACAGAAAGAATTTGTGATGCCCGATCATGGTCACTCATCTTCGAAGGAACCATACGTTCTTCATCATTTTCGCGTTGAAAGCCTGCAAAAGTTACGTTGGAAAGACCCTCGCGGGAAAAAGATTTGCGCTTCTCAAAGGGATTAGAATCGCGGCCCGTCGGCGTTGAAATCGTCATTCTTAAAATACCTCAAATAAAATATGAGGTTGTTTTACCGAAGTTTGCTTCCCCCTTCAAACGGGACTCGTCACGCTTACCTGAATGAATCCTAAATTAGTTTTTTGACTCTAAGTGCAACAAAAAAGGGAATCCGCGGCGCAGATTCCCTTTCGAATCTCTAAGCTTTTGACTCGGCTAAATCAGCCTTCGCCTTTGGATACCCCAACCATAGCAGGCCGCAGAAGGCGGTCATGAAGTTGATAGCCTTTGGCCACAACCTGCATGACCAAACCGGCGTCGTGCTCTTCGGAGGGCGCTTCAAACATCGCCTGATGGAGGTTAGGGTCGAACGGTTCACCCAGAGGATTGAGAATTTCAATCTTCTGGCGCTCAAAAACGTTAAGCAATTCCTTCTCCGTCATCATCACGCCGTCTACGAAAGTCTTGAACGGGCCTTCTTCCTTGGCTGTTGTATCGCTTGCCACAGCGTCCAACGCGCGGCCGAGGTTGTCTAACACAGAGAGTATTTCTCTGGCTAAATTCTCGGAAGCGTAGCGACGGCTGTTCTCGCGTTCTCTTTCGGCTCTTCTGCGGGTGTTCTCTGCTTCAGCCACGGCTCTCAATAGACGATCCTTCAGATCCCCTACTTCATTCTCAAGAGCAGCAATGACTTGTTCAGCATCCAGCTCTTCTTCCTCTTCTTGACCATACTCAGAATAGAAAGCAGTTTGTTCAACTTGCTCGTCTTCAACTTCTGGAGCAGCTTCTTGTTGATCTGGGTTTTCAATCTCAGTTTCTTTTTCAGTCATGTTTCTCTTCAGTAGATTAAGAAGTTTGTAGTTACCTCAGCCATTAGCGGCTGATCAATTGGCCAATTGCTTGAGCTGTATAGTCAACCATTGGAATAATGCGACCATAATCTAATCGCATGGGACCAACCACCGCGATAGCCCCCACAATTTTGTTGTCCTGACCTGACACAGGTGACATCACCATGGAGCAGCCAGAAAGACCAAAGAGCTCGGTTTGCGATCCGATAAAGATTTGTACACCCTCAGCACCGTCGGCTGTCTCCATTAATTTAAGAAATGTTTCTTTGGCTTCAAGAGCCGAGAACATGGAACGGATCGCTTCGAGATCTTCGAGTGCCGTGACGTTCTCCAACAAATGATTCTGCCCACGCACGATCAGAACACCATCGCCCTGTTGTCCGGCTTGGATCGCGAGGCCACTTTCCACAACTCTGGCTGTAAGCTCATCAACGGCAATGCGATGTTCGCGTATTTCACATGCGATTTCCGCCTGGACCTCAAGAACCGTTCGCCCTTTCAGCCTGGAGGACAAAAATCGACCAGCCTCAATAAGGGAACTCTGAGGTAGACCAAGCGGTACTTCGATAACCCGATTTTCAACCAATCCTGATTCCGAAACCATAATGACCAAGGCTTGATTGGTACTCAGTGGTACGAACTCGATGTGTTTCAATCGGTCACCAACTTTTGGTGACACTACTAGCCCTGCACAAGCCGAGAGTTCAGATAACTTGGAACTTGCCTCCGTCAACGCGTCTTGGAAAGACAACCCTCTCGCTACGCATTGAGCATTAATTGAGCTCCTATCCTCCTCAGTGAGGTTTTCGCGTTCCAACAAGCCATCAACAAAGATCCTAAGGCCTTGTTCTGTGGGCAAACGGCCCGCTGAAATATGCGGTGAATAGAGCAAGCCCATTTCTTCGAGGTCAGCCATGATGTTGCGTATGGAAGCTGGAGACAACAGCAAGCCATCTGCACGAGACAGTGTCCGTGATCCGGTTGGATCACCTGTCGCAACATAATTGTCAACAATTGTACGCAGCACTGTTCTCGAACGTTCATTGAGTGCCGAGAGGGCAGACTGACTATCGAACTCTTTCATAGACCAACAAGGAAATTTTTATCTTTGCGTATATGGGTATTTTCACCCCTTTCGTCAATGGACTCTGGACCTAAAAGCCACTGCGCACTATGGTCCCGCAAATTTCCCCCTTCTCTCTTAGAAAGCCTCTTAATGTCCCAGTCAAACCGCCCTTCTAACCGTGCCAACGACCAAATGCGGGAAGTTTCTATTGAAGTCGACGTCAACAAGTACGCAGAAGGCTCCTGCATGATTTCCTTTGGTAACACAAAAGTTCTCTGCACGGCTTCCGTTCAAGAACAAGTACCGGGCTGGATGAAAAACACAGGCAAAGGCTGGGTCACCGCAGAATATGGCATGCTGCCCCGCTCCACCCACACTCGCATGGATCGTGAAGCTGCCAGAGGCAAACAAAGCGGACGCACTCAGGAAATTCAACGTCTTATCGGTCGTGCTTTGCGCGCTGTCATCGACATGGAGAAACTAGGCGAGCGTCAAATCAAAGTCGATTGCGACGTGATCCAGGCTGATGGTGGCACAAGAACGGCTTCTATCACTGGTGCTTACGTGGCATTGAAAATGGCATGTAACCACTTGATCAAAGCTGAGTTGTTGAAAAGCACTCCTTTGATCGACTCAGTCGCCGCCGTTTCATGCGGTCTTTACGATGGTGTAGCAGTTCTAGATCTCGATTATGATGAAGATTCCACGGCGCAAGCTGACGCGAACTTCGTTCTCACCGGGTCAGGCGGCATCGTCGAAATTCAGGGAACTGCCGAAGAAACAGCGTTCAGCCGTGAACAGTTCAACCAACTGTTGGATCTTGCTGAAAAAGGCATTGGTGAATTGACAGTCGCGCAGAACCAAGCACTTTAGTTTTTTACAAAATCCTGGCGAAGCAGATACCAATTGTACGCCAGGAGCTCTCTGCCCAACAGGCGGTAGTCAAATCCAACTGGATTGGCTGCCGCTACATGGCCGATTTCTTTGAAGCCAGAACGCCAGAACGCAAGTTTGCTCCTGCTCAAATGAAAACCCTGACTAACAAGCAACAGTGATTCCCATTGTTTGGTTCTGGCCAGTTTCGTGACGTTTCTGGCTGTTAAGAAAGTTGTGTTGCCGCCAGGATCTTCCACAATTTTTTTGTTTGGCACGTGATAACGGCGCAATTGGTTCGCCATTGCATGCGCCTCATTGCCACGAGGGCCATTCTCACCACTCACGACGAGAGTGGCCGAAGGGAACTCACGGAAAATTTCTTCGGCTTTCTGAAGTCTCTGTTCCAAATAGGAATTGACAGACCCATCCGACTTGAGAGGTGCTCCCAGCACCACAATTGCATCGGGTTGAAAACTGCGGTCCCAATGACCGTCCCATAAAATAAGGCCCAAAAGGACCAGTTGGAGAACCAGAAACGCTAGTATCCCCCTAAAAACCCAACGAAACATTGACGAAAAACTCAAAAAAATTCAATAGACCACCTGTCGATGGCAAAGGTGCTTAAATTATGACGGAACACAGACGATTTTCTGAATCACGACTGGTTGTTGCCAGTCACAATCCCGGCAAAGTCAGAGAAATCAGCGAGCTCCTCTCCAAGTTTTCTATTGACGTTGTCTCGGCAGGAGAGCTCAATTTGCCTGAGCCAGAAGAAACAGGGCTAACTTTTGAAGCCAATGCTGAATTGAAAGCCTTGGCAGCGGCAACAGCAGCGAACTTGCCTGCCCTAGCGGACGATTCCGGGCTTTCTGTCTTTGCCCTCAATGGCGCCCCAGGCATTTACTCAGCCCGTTGGGGTGGCCCAGGAAAAGACTTCAATTTGGCGATGAAACGCGTGAACGAAGAGTTGGAAACGAAGAGCGGCGATGACCGTTCTGCTGAGTTTGTTTGCGTCTTAACCTTGGCTTGGCCCGATGGTCACATGGAAACCTTCAGAGGCACCGTTCAGGGCGACATTGTTTGGCCGCAAAAAGGCGAGCGTGGTTTTGGTTACGATCCAATCTTCCAAGCTGAAGGAATGACACAAACCTTTGCTGAAATTGAGCCCACAGAAAAACATGCTATGAGCCACCGTGCTGATGCCTTCAAACAGATGGTAGACGCCTGTTTTGGCTGAAAACACTGAGACTTTTGGCATCTACGTTCATTGGCCGTTTTGTTTGTCAAAATGCCCCTACTGCGATTTTAACGCCCACCTCCTGGATCCAAACCTGGATGAGGATGCTTGGCTCAAGGCTTATAAACAAGAGCTCGGCCACTACGCTCGCGAGACGCATGATCGTACAGTTTCTACGGTCTTTTTCGGAGGCGGAACCCCTTCGCTGATGCCAACGCGAATAATGACGGCAATCATCAATGAAATCGATAAGCTCTGGGGCTTTGTTGCCAATCCAGAGCTGTCGATGGAAGCCAACCCAACATCGGTGGAAGCTAACAAATTCAAAGCTTTCCGGACGGCAGGCATCAACAGACTGTCGCTTGGCATCCAGTCCTTTAACGATAAATCATTGAAACTGCTGGGCCGCCAACACGATTCCAAGCAAGCTTTAGATGCCATCGCGCTTGCTCGTAACGTTTTTCCGCGCAGTTCTTTCGATCTGATTTACGCTCGGCCTGAAAGTAAATTGGTGGCCTGGAAACAAGAACTGGAATTCGCTCTCTCCTTGGAACCAAACCATCTTTCGCTTTATCAACTGACCATTGAACCTGGAACCGTTTATCAAGCTGCGGTACGAAGAGGCGACTTCACTCCTCTTGATGATGATCAAGCGACCGAGCAATTCGAATTCACACAAAGCATAATGAATGAAGCAGGGTTACCTGCATACGAAATCTCCAACCACGCCAAGCCAAGTGAAGAGTGCCAGCACAATCTGATATATTGGCGCTACCAGGACTACGTCGGCGTTGGCCCGGGCGCGCATGGCCGTTATAAATCAGGGGTTCATAAAATTGCAGCACGACAGCACCGAGCACCAGCCGTATGGTTAAAGCAAGTTCAAAAACAAGGACATGCCACTGTTGATCGTGAAATCTTAAGCGAAGAGAACATGTTCGCCGAATTCTGCATGATGGGGTTACGCCTAAAAGAAGGCATTGACCTCAGGCTTTTGGAGCAACGTTGGCCAGCGAGCTACAAAGAGACCATAACCGAAGAACGGCTTGTTTGGCTTGAAGAGATCAATTGCCTCAAACGCATTGGTTCGCAATTGATCGTTACAGACTATGGTCGGCAGCGTCTCGATTCTGTGTTAGGCTCGCTGCTATCATGAGTGAAAAAGAACAATCCCCTAAAGAAAAGCCGATGGCTGAACCTGGCCTCTATCTTATTTCAACACCAATCGGAAACCTTGGGGATATTACTCTCAGGTCGCTCAAAGCTCTCGAAGGAGCGGCAGAGATCTACTGTGAAGACACACGCGTCACAGCAAAGCTGCTCAACCACTATGGGATCGCTAAAAAGACCCTGCCCTACCACGAGCACAATGCGCATAAGGTCAGGCCTGCGCTCATCAAAAAGCTCACTTCCGGCCTGCCGATCGCGCTGGTTTCAGACGCAGGTACACCGATGGTAAATGATCCTGGCTACAAGCTTGTCCAAGATTGTATTGAGCATCAAATTCAGATCCACGCTTTGCCAGGCGCCTCGGCCACTCTACCAGCGCTGCAATTGTCTGGCTTGCCCTCCAATGCCTTTATGTTTGTTGGGTTTTTCCCCGTTAAAGATAAAGCCCGCCGAGACAAGCTCGAAGAATTGAGGGACATCAGAGCAACTTTCCTGGCCTTCGAAACCGCGCCGAGACTTTTGAAAACGCTGATCGCCATGTCAGAGATCTATCCGAAAGCCCAGGTATCGGTTTCTCGCGAACTCACCAAGAAATTCGAAGAGACACGCCGAGGATCTGCGACCGAACTTGTGGAACATTACGACATGGCCGGTCCGCCGAAAGGCGAGATCGTTATGGTTTTTACAACGGGCAGCGATGAACCCGAAGAAGCGAGTACGGAAACTATTGATGCTTTTCTAACCAACGCGCTGACTTCCATGTCGGTCAAAGACGCCTCGAAGGAAACCGCCACCAAATTTGGCATGCAAAAAAAACAAGCCTATGAGCGCGCTTTAGCCCTCAAAGGCAAGTCATGACAACTTCTTACGCTCGCGGCAAAGAAGGCGAGAAGGTTGCAGCACTCTGGTTGCGTTTGAAGGGGTACAAAATTCTGGCCGAACGATACAAATCTCCTTACGGGGAAATCGATTTGATTGTGCAGCGGGGCAAAACGGTAGCCTTTGTTGAGGTCAAGCACCATAAATCGGAAGAAGCAGCACTCTATGCGATCACACCGCGCCAACAAGAGCGCATCGCCAATGCCGCGCAGATTTGGCTGCAAGAAAACGGGATTGATAACAAACTTGACTATCGCTTTGACGCGCTAGTTATTGCAAAAGGCAAAGCGCCTAAGCATATAACCAATGCTTGGCAGCTGAATTAGAAAAGAAAGACAAGTTTCATGGCTTTAAAAGTCGCGTTCCAGATGGATCCCATCGAACCCGTTGATATCGACGCAGACTCTTCATTTGTCTTGGCACTAGAAGCCCAAGAACGAGGTCATCAACTCTTTCACTACTTGCCACAAGACCTGTCTTTCAGGGACGGTAAAGTCGTCGCCGAAATGCGTACCATGGAACTCAGACGCGAATACGGCAATCACTGTACAATGGGTGAAGCAAAAACGGTTGATGTAGCCGACATGGACGTCGTCTGGTTACGCCAAGACCCTCCGTTTGATATGTCCTACTTGTCGACAACCTACTTGCTGGAGCTCGTCCATCCAAAAACTTTGGTCGTGAACAACCCGACCGAGGTTCGCAATGCACCTGAGAAGTTGTCAATCACACACTTTTCTCACTTGTTGCCGCCAACGTTGATCACGCGCAACGTTGCAGAGATCAAAGCCTTTCGCGAAGAACACAAAGACATCATTGTAAAGCCTCTGTTCGGTAACGGCGGCGAAGGTGTGTTCCATTTAAAACCAGGTGACGAGAACCTTGGCTCGCTGTTAGAAATGTTCTTCGCCCGCTCTCGTGACCCTCTCATGATCCAGCGTTATGTGCCAGAAATCGTACACGGCGATAAAAGGATCATTATTGTCGATGGCGAACCGATTGGTGGCATCAACCGTATCCCAGAAGCCGGTGAAGCCCGCGCCAACATGCATGCCGGTGGCAAAGCGGAGAAGGTTGGATTAACGGATCGGGAAATCGCAATCTGCGATGAACTACGTCCTTTCCTGAAAGAACGTGGCATGATCTTCGTCGGCATCGACGTGATCGGCGACTACATGACAGAGATCAACGTCACCTCGCCTACTGGTCTCCAGGAACTACGTAAGTTCGATGGAACCAATGGCGAAGGCTTGATTTGGGATGCCATAGAACGGAAATATGCAGAGACCCGGTAGAAACCGGGCCTCTGCCGTCTAAAGCACCTTTCCAGGATTCATGATCCCATTCGGATCAATCGTGTCTTTCAGGAGTTGCATCAAATTCAGGTTGGCCTGTGGGAGCAGTTTTTGGCGGGTGCCCCGTTTTTCTGTACCAATTCCATGCTCAGCTGAAAATGAACCGCCGAATTCCATTAGGTTTCGATTGACAATCTCTTTGACAGCAGCCTGATGATGACTAACGTCCGCCAGGCTCTTGATCGAGAGATGAAGATTGCCGTCCATCAAGTGCCCCAATATGATCAGGACAATAGAATCGTCCAATGCGGCCAATTCTTTCTCAACCCTGTTGGCGTAGTCCGCGAGGTGAGTGATCGGCACGGAAACATCGAATGGAAAACCGGCTGGAAAATTACGTTCAATCACGAAGGAATCCTCGCGAATGTGCCAAATCATCCGGCGCTCGCCTTCATTTTTAGCGATCAGAGCATCGACGATTTTTTCCTGTTCGGCCATCTTGGCTAGAAAGTCCTCAAGCGGTTCGGCCTTAGCGCTGGTTTCAACAACCAGATAAAGCACAGGATCAGATTCCGCCAATTGATTAAAAGCTTTAAAATCGGCTTCCTTGGCGCCTAGCTTAGCGTAGGTCGACCACATGCCCTCCAAGAACAACAAGTCCGATTTAAAAAAGGCGCGAGCCGCGCGAAGTAAAGCAACCGCATCTTCCGTTGTAGGACAAGCCACCAGCGCTGTTTCACCAATAGAATCAGCGGGTTCCAGCTTGAGCACGGCTTTTGTCACAACGCCCAGCGTGCCCTCAGAACCGATGAAAAGTTGCTTGATGTCATAGCCTTCGTTGGCTTTGCTAACGACCTTCATATCTGAGATCACATCACCGTTTGGCAACACCGCCTCCAGGCCCAGAACTCGGTTACGCATCACCCCGTAGCGGAAAGCCTCTAATCCACCAGCATTAGTGCCGACCATGCCGCCTATCGTGGCGGTCCCGCGTGCAGGAATGTTAATCCCAGGTGAAAGGCCATACTCAGCCGCTGCCTCCTGCACCGCTTGCAAAGTAACGCCAGCGTCCGCCTTAACGACCGCTGCGTCGACGTCGACTTCAATCATTTTGTTCAGGCGGGTAGTCATCAAGATCAGCTGACCTTCGGCAGTGTTGGCCGCCCCAGCAAGGGACGTCCTGCCCCCTTGGCTGACCACCGGAATAGAATGTTCGTTGCAATAACTCAAAACGTTCGAAACCTGTTGGATGGTTTCAGGTAGGACCGCGACACCAGCGTCTAGAGACTGAGCATTTTTCCCTGGATCCAACAGACCTAGAGCATTAGCACCCTTGAAATTGTTTTCACCGACAATTTCCCTCAGTTGTTCCTGATGCTGTTGTTCAATCACGTCTTCACCTGCTGTAGCTTCTTGTACTGTATTTTAGTCCAATCTAACCCTTGTCTCTGACTTTCCAAAGGAAGATTTTCTTCACAGCCAAGGCGGACCAAACACACAATCAATAATTGACTATCGTCTACCGCACCAGTAGAAAAAGAGAACATTTGTTCTCATTTTGATTCGAGTTTCATGGTAGCACGCGTTCAAACCGTTACTTTTCAAGGCATTGATGTCTTACCGGTCGATGTTCAGGTTCAAATCAGTGGCGGCTTGCCTAAGTTCACCATTGTAGGCTTGGCCGATAAAGCAGTGGCCGAAAGCAAAGAACGTGTACGCTCTGCCCTCTATGCTATGGGGCTCGCGCTTCCGCCCAAACACATCGCCGTTAATCTGGCACCAGCAGATCTTATCAAAGAGGGCAGCCATTTTGACCTGCCGATTGCAGTGGCTCTCTTAGTTGCGATGGAAGTCATCCAGCCCGAAAACGTCAAACCTTTTGTGGTCCTGGGAGAGCTGGGATTAGACAGCAAGATCGCACCTGTGAATGGTGTCCTGCCCGCAGCCATCCACACGGCCTCCATGCAGATGGGATTGGTTTGCCCCGAACAACAAGGTGGAGAAGCCGCCTGGGCAGGGAACATTGATGTCCTGGCGCCCGGTTCTCTTTTATCGCTGATCAATCACTTCTCAGGACGGCAGATGCTCAGCCCGCCGAAGCCCAAGATCGAAGAAGCAAAAACAAATCTGCCTGACCTTAAGGACGTCAAAGGACAGGAGAACGCGAAACGAGCTTTAGAGATTGCCGCTACAGGCGGTCACAACCTACTCATGATCGGACCACCGGGCGCTGGTAAATCCATGCTCGCGGCTAGACTGCGGGGGATTTTGCCCGATCTATCACCCGCAGAAGCCTTGCAAGTCTCAATGATTCATTCGATTGCTGGCCACCTGAAGGAAGGCAAACTGCTAAAACAGCGCCCCTTTCGCGATCCCCATCATTCGGCATCCCTCCCGGCCCTGGCGGGTGGTGGATTGAAAGCCAAACCCGGTGAGATTTCCTTGGCACATCGCGGCGTTCTCTTTCTTGACGAACTACCCGAGTTTCAACGCGGGGCACTTGAGGCTCTTCGCCAACCGCTAGAAACCGGGAAGGTATCCATCGCTCGTGCCAATGCTCACCTCTCTTACCCCGCACGGTTTCAGCTGATTGCCGCTCTCAATCCTTGCAAGTGTGGTTACATGGGCGATCCCAGCCGTGAATGCTCGCGCGCACCACGTTGTGGTCAGGACTACCAAAACCGTATCTCTGGTCCGCTTTTGGATCGTTTTGATCTGGTCATAGATGTGCCCGCAGTATCCATCAGGGATTTGGATCTTCCGCCCCCCCAAAGAAGGCAGCGCCGAGATTCTCGCACGGGTCCAACGGACAAGACAGCATCAGGAGGCACGGTTTCAGGACCTAGCCCCAAACCAAGGCATTTCGACCAATGCGGAGATGCAAGGTGAATTCCTGGAGACCATTGCCAAGCCGGAACCCGCTGGCGTGGAGCTGTTGCAGGCCGCCGCAGAACGATTGAAACTTTCGGCCCGCGGTTATCATCGTGTCTTACGCGTCGCCCGAACCATTGCCGACATGGCACAGAGCGATGTCGTTACGAGGGCTCACGTCGCAGAAGCCTTGCAATATCGCCATCGAACCGCTTAGATCGGCGCAAGGAACTTAAGAGGTCGTCATGTCTAAGAAAAAAGAAATCATCGGTGATCCGATTGTCATTAATGGTCGCCAACTGTCTTTGTCACGCGCGGTGAGAGCGGGAGATTTTGTCTATCTGACCGGTCAAGTGCCGTTCAAAGACGGTAAAGTCATGACAACAGGCACAATCGAGGATCAAACCCACGCTGTTCTGACTTCAATTAGAGAAACATTGGCCCTGGCGGGATGTGAACTGAGTGATGTGGTTAAGTCGATGGTTTGGCTGAAAGATCGTGCTGATTTTCCAGGCTTCGACACGGTTTACGCTGAGTACTTTCCTGAAGAACCGCCAGCGCGGTCTGGGTTGGTCAGTGACTTCCTAGTCGACATCAAAGTCGAAGTCGAAGTCGTGGCTTACAAACCACAATAGAGGCTCAGCTTTTCGACAAGACTTTGCGTTCACGGTAGAATGTATAAATGCCCATGACAATCACGAGGGTCATCCCGGTTAGGGCCAAAGCATTCGGGATGTCGCCCCAGAAGAGGAAACCGGACAGCAGGGACCAGAGGATGATCGTGTACCGGAACGGTGCTATAGCCGCGATCTCGCCAATTCGCATGGCGACAACAACAAGATGGTAGGCGACGACCAGGCAGAGTGCGGCGGCAATAACAGCCCCCCATTCGGCCCCGGTCGGCTCAACCCAGGTTTCCCAGTTTTCAGCCCAGCCCAAGATTGCCCCTCCAACAGTCACTGACAGGGCCGCAGCAGCGGTGATCAAAACAGACGGCGTATGAGGTCGAGCATTTCGCGTGATGAGATCGCGAGCAGTCACCAACACAACAGCGGCCAATGCCCAACCACTTGCAGGGTTGAACCCTTCAACGGTTGGCTGGACAATCAGCAAGACACCTAAGAAACCGATAGCAACCGCCATCCAGCGACGCCACCCAACCGGCGACCGTAAAAACAAGAAGGCAAACACCGTCATGAGCAAGGGCATAGACTGTAGTATGGCCGTCGCATTGGCAATCGGCATGTTGTAAAGCGCGGACAGAAAACAAAACGATCCAACAAAATCCAACAGCGACCGATAAATCACCACCGGGTCTTTACAATGTTTGAATGCTTCAAACCCTCGGGCAACAACGACCCAGGCCAACAGGATAGTTGTTGAGAACAACCCTCTCAAAAACATGATCTCGCTGATCGGCAGTCGCTCTGAGTTCAGCTTCACAATTGAATCATTGCAAATAAAGGCCGCCATTGCGGTCAGTATCGCAAGAATGCCGAGCAGATTGTTCGGTTGGTTTTCAATTCGGGGTTCAGTTGCCATAGATCTTCTATCTAACTCAGTTTTCAGCAGAAGCCAGAGCGAATTCATCCGCGACGAATAGATTCTTGAAAACAAAGGACATTGAGATTAGGCAAGGGCCAAATTCCATACCGAGAAAGTTATTTTTCATGCCCGATATCGTTATTGTTTCCGCCGTTCGTACCCCTGTTGGATCCTTCATGGGGGGGCTCAGCTCCCTATCCGCACACGAATTGGGAAAAGTAGCGATCATTGCGGCGCTCGAACGCGCTTCGGTCAAAGCCGAAGAAGTTGATGAGGTCATCCTGGGTCAAGTCCTAACAGCTGGGCAAGGCCAAAACCCAGCACGACAAGCCGCTGTGGCTGCCGGTATCCCCGTCGAGGCTTCAGCATGGGGCATCAATCAAGTGTGTGGATCTGGCCTCCGCGCCGTTGCTATTGGAGCGCAGCAAATTGCTGCCGGAGATGCGACGATTGTCATCGCAGGTGGTCAAGAATCCATGTCTCAATCCACGCACTGTCAGAATTTGCGCCCTGGTGTGAAAATGGGCGATTACAAGATGATCGATACGATGATCAAAGACGGGCTGTGGGACGCCTTCAATGGTTACCACATGGGCAACACAGCAGAGAATGTTGCCCAGCAATGGCAAATCACGCGGGACGACCAGGATGCCTTCGCTGTCGCTTCTCAGAACAAAGCAGAAGCAGCGCAAAAGTCCGGCAAGTTCGCTGATGAGATCGCCCCCGTGACGGTTCCAAATCGCAAAGGCGATGTTATCGTGGACCAAGATGAGTATATCAGGCACGGTGCCACAATTGAGGCTATGCAAAAGCTGCGCCCTGCATTTTCGAAAGAAGGTAGTGTCACAGCGGCCAATGCATCTGGGCTCAATGATGGTGCGGCAGTCGTCCTACTGATGTCTGCTGAGGAAGCAGAAAGACGCGGCCTCTCACCTCTTGCCAAAATAGCCTCAAGCTCCACTGCTGGAGTTGATCCAAAAATCATGGGCACAGGCCCAATCCCGGCCTCTCGCAAAGCTTTGGATAAAGCAGGCTGGCGCGCCGAAGAGCTTGATCTCGTCGAAGCCAATGAAGCCTTCGCTGCCCAAGCCTGTGCAGTCAACAAAGACATGGGCTGGGACACAAACAAGGTTAACGTCAACGGAGGAGCAATCGCCATTGGTCATCCCATTGGCGCATCTGGTTGCCGTGTCCTTGTTACCCTTCTCCATGAGATGAAGCGTCGTGACGTCAAAAAAGGCCTTGCTACTCTGTGCATCGGCGGCGGCATGGGCGTTGCGATGTGTGTCGAGCGGTAACACTGCGCTATCATGATTCGAGTGATATCTTAAAAACTTCCATTCGAAATAGCCTATGGTTGAAGCGTAAAACTTTCTGAAAATTTAAATACTAAAATACCATTTTTGTGTGCGGCGGTGCAAAATTAGTCCACGGTAGCGGCGGCATTGTGTTGTCGCGGGCG
>Ga0055584_100003468_pt1 | contig 15570 bp, 13 predicted proteins | sample OSDHelmetaG_FD_58716 | JGI IMG/M metagenome (GOLD analysis project Ga0055584, IMG submission 58716) | Pelagic marine sediment microbial communities from the LTER site Helgoland, North Sea, for post-phytoplankton bloom and carbon turnover... | ecosystem: Environmental > Aquatic > Marine >... | reverse complement strand
TTTTTCTACCTCACCCTAATAAAAGGAAAGATTTCGCTACACAACGCAATTAACAAACATTACTCGAATTCGTCAAACTTGCCTTTAAACAAAAGCATAGGTATAAAAGCACATTACATACTTTTTGCTGTTGATCTTTTTAATGCAAAGTGTGCACTAACGTAAGTAAATCTACTTATACCAAATTGGTATTATTATAATAATGAAAATAGGACAATTTTATGTCATCACAACCAACAAAAGAATTTTTTGGTCAGCCTCGCGGCCTAAAAACACTTTTTTTTACTGAAATGTGGGAGCGTATGAGCTACTACGGCATGCGTATGTTACTTGTTTTATTTATGACAGCCACTTTACAAGAAGGAGGCTTAAGTTTAACTGTCGCTTCCGCTTCCGCAATTTATGGTTTATACACTGGGTGTGTATATTTTATGGGACTACCTGGCGGTTGGCTTGCTGATAGATTAATTGGTGGACAAAAAGCAGTATGGTATGGCGGTATCATTATTATGATTGGTCATATTATTTTAGCTATCCCTAGCGATTACTCCTTTTTTATTGGTTTGATTTTTGTTGTTTTAGGCACAGGATTATTAAAACCGAATATAGGTGCTATGGTCGGCCAACTATACTCTGACAAAGACATTCGCCGTGATAGCGGTTACGCCATTTATTATATGGGTATTAATATTGGATCAGTAATTGGCTACGGTGTTTGTGGCTATTTAATGGAAAACCAAGGTTGGCATTGGGCATTTGGTGCTGCAGCTATAGGTATGGCTATAGGCTTAATTCAATATAAGATTACGACACCAAACCTTAATGGTATTGGTGCAAATCCAGTATACCCATTATCAGAAAAAGCACAAAAGTTAAGTTGGACATTAATCGCAGGATTTTTAGGTTCTGTGGCTTTAATAACTTACATGGCATTTCAAGGAGTTGTCACTATTGTTCCTGTTACTATTGCACAATATGTTGCCATTACTTTTTCTGTTATATTCGTTATTTATTATGCGGCTATTTATTTTGGCGGCTCGTTAACTAAGGCCGAAAAGAAAAAACTCATTGCACTACTCATTATCTGTGTCGCTTCAGCTTGTTTTTGGTCTGGTTTTGAACAGGCTGGATCGTCAATGAATTTATTTACTCGTGATTATACTGATCGTATTGTTGGCTCTTTTGAAATACCTACTGGCTGGTTCCAATCATTAAACGCGATCTTTATCGTGTTATTATCTCCTTTCTTTGCTGCATTATGGATTAACTTAGGAAAAAGATTGGTGAGCCCTTCATACGGCATAAAATGTGCTGCGGGTTTAATTATCATGGGTAGTGGCTTTATTGTGATGTTTTTTGCTGCTCAATATGCTACTTCAGGATTAAAAATAGCACCCTATTGGTTGGTGGCTACTTACTTCTTACATACTGTAGGTGAATTATGTCTAAGCCCTGTCGCACTTAGTGCTGTAAGTAAGTTATCACCCAAACGCTTTGCGGGGCAAATGATGGGAATATTTGTATTAACTTACTCCATTGGTAATATTATTTCAGGTTTACTCGCAGGTAATTATGATCCAGATAATGTTGCTCAAATACCTTCTCTATATATACAAATTAGTTTGTTTACTATTAGTATTGGTTTAATTGTTTTATTAATAGGCTTTAAATCAAGATTCTGGGAAAATATCTCTGAAGATACTGAAGAAAAAACAATCCGCCTTTAACAACTAATCAGGCTTAATTATTGATTATCATGAGGAGGGGGCTTTCCCCCTCCTTTATTATTGATGAAGTAACCTCAAATGACTGATCCTTTATTTATAACTCCAGAAAACAGCACTAGAGCTTCCATTCGAAAAATAATTCGAACGAAAAGACAAGCGCTTACCAGTACATTTCAAAATAACGCGGCAGAAATGTTACTGCTAACATTAAAAGACGATTGTAAAGTAAAAAGATCTCAACATATCGCCCTATATTTAGCCAATGATGGTGAATTAGATCTTCAGCCTTTTATTGATTGGTGCTGGCAAAAAAATAAACACGTATATTTACCCGTTTTACATCCCTTTTGTCCGGGAAACTTACTTTTTCTTTTATATGAACGAGATAGCACTATGATTAAAAATCATTTGGGGATTTTTGAACCTAAATTAGCGGTTAATAAAGTTTGCCCTTTAGAAAAACTTGATCTTTTATTCACGCCCTTAGTTGCTTTTGATTGTACAGGTGCTAGGTTAGGTATGGGGGGGGGATTTTACGATAGAACACTAGCTAACTGGCGACAACATAAACTCATCCCTATAGGCCTTGCCCATGATTGCCAACAAGTAGATTCGATTCCTGTAGAAAATTGGGATATTCCATTACCTAAAATTATCACTCCCAATTTCACCTTCAATTTCCCCCCCTAAAAGTACTTATAACAGTGCTGTATTTCTAACAAGCTACTGCTATAATCCCCGTCAATAACGAAATACGAAATATTACCAAAAAAATTGATTTATTCCTCCCATAAGGTAGCCTCATGACTCAAGATGAAATGAAAGAAGCAGCAGCAAAAAAAGCAATAGAATTTATTAAAAGCAATACTATTGTTGGTGTTGGTACTGGCTCAACTGTTAATTATTTTATCGACGCTTTAGCGACAATAAAAGATGATATCAAAGGCGCTGTTTCAAGCTCAGAGGAATCAACTAAACGTCTAAAGTCTCATGGAATTGAAGTCTTTGATCTTAACAACATTGATATTATAGATATCTATGTTGATGGCGCTGATGAAGTTAATAAGTATTTAACCATGATTAAAGGTGGTGGTGCCGCCCTTACCCGTGAAAAAATTGTTGCTGCCGTTGCCAAACAATTTATTTGTATTGCTGACGATTCAAAATTAGTAGGTATATTAGGCGATTTTCCATTACCTGTAGAAGTTATACCAATGGCACGCAGTTATGTTGCCCGTCAATTAGTCAAGCTTGGAGGTGATCCCGAGTATCGTCAAGGAGTTATCACCGATAATGGTAATGTAATTCTTGATGTACATAATTTAACGATAATTGATGCTAAAAAATTAGAAGCGGATATCAATGCTATTGTTGGTGTTGTTACTAACGGGTTATTTGCTGCAAGAGGTGCTGATGTACTTATACTTGGCAGCAATAATGGCGTTGAAGTAATTCAATAATCTCCTTACCTTTTAATAAAAAATTTAATTTATTTTTAAATCAAAAGCTTACTGTATCAGCTCAAATATTCCCTTTAGAGTTTGTACACTATATGCTATCTTAATGAAATTATAGATATCTAGCCATCTAAACGTTTATTTAGCTGGTTTTTTTACTAACAATGTAATACTAACTTAAATAAGTGAAGCCATACCTTATGACAACAAGCAAAAATTCATTAGCAAAAGACAAAATAAAAATCCTTTTACTTGAAGGCGTACATCAAAGTGCCCTTGATGAGCTAAAAGCAAAAGGTTATACAAATATTGAGTATATTAAAACATCACTGTCTAATGATGATTTAATAGCAAAAATAGGCGATGTGCATTTTATTGGTATCCGCTCTCGCACTCAACTAACTGAAGAGGTTATCTCTCACGCTAAAAAACTTGTTGCAATTGGCTGTTTTTGTATAGGTACTAATCAAGTTAATATTGAAGCCGCTCAAAAACGTGGGATTCCTGTCTTTAATGCGCCTTTTTCTAACACTCGTTCTGTTGCTGAACTGGTGTTAGGCCAAACATTATTATTATTACGTGGTATTCCAGAAAAAAGTGCTAAAGCTCATCGTGGTGAATGGTTAAAATCAGCTGTTGGTTCTTTTGAGGCACGCGGTAAAACATTAGGTATTATTGGCTACGGGCATATTGGTACTCAATTAGGTATTTTAGCTGAAACTATTGGTATGCGTGTTAAGTTTTATGATATTGAAACTAAGTTACCTTTAGGAAATGCAAGCCAATCTAATTCATTAAACTCATTATTGGCTGAAGCTGACGTGGTAAGTTTACATGTCCCAGAAACACCTCAAACACAAGAGATGATTGGCACAGAAGAATTTTCAGCAATGAAAAAAGGGGCAATATTTATCAATGCTTCTCGTGGTACAGTTGTTGATATAGACGCGCTTGCCCAAACATTAACAGATAAAAAAATTGCTGGTGCCGCAATTGATGTCTTCCCAATAGAACCAAAAGGCAATGATGATGAGTTTGTATCACCATTACGTGGCTTTGATAATGTAATCTTAACACCACATATTGGTGGTAGCACAAAAGAAGCTCAAGAAAATATTGGTTTAGAAGTGGCAAGTAAACTAGTAAAATACTCAGATAATGGGTCAAGTTTATCAGCAGTTAACTTCCCCGAAGTATCATTACCTGAACATTCTTTACCAGGTCAAACAGGCACAAGTCGATTATTACACATTCACCAAAACCAACCAGGTGTGTTAACCAAAATTAACCAATCTTTTGCCGAAAATGATATTAATATCGCTGCACAATACCTACAAACCGATTCAGAAATTGGTTATGTGGTTATTGATATTGAATCATCAGATAGCGCGCAAGCATTAAAAGCATTAAAAGCTATTGACGGTACAATTAAAGCTAGAATATTACATTAATTCGCATTGATTGACTTGAGGCTAGATTCTAGGATCTAGCCTCTTGTTAACTTCTAGATTTCTTATAAAGTCCTAAATTCCTTCCTCGAATTTAATTATCAGTAATAAGAGTGCTTAATTTCTAAATTTTGACCGTTTTTTTGTTAATATTGTATTCACGTAATTTATTAGCAATAGCGGTATGACTTAACCCCAATTTTTTTGCTAGTTGCCTTGTACTTGGGTAGGCAGGATATAGCTTACGCAATAAGTCTGACTCAAAACTTTTTACTGCTGCGTCAAGTGTCCCTTCAAACTCTTGTTCTAAATAACCGTGTTCACGTGTGTAAGCAGGTAGTTGTAGGTGACTCACTTCAATTTCCCCCCCTTCCAATAAAGAAGCGGCTCGAGTCAATACATTCTCTAATTGCCTTACATTTCCAGGCCAAGGATAATGCTCAATAAAATCGCGGCATTCTGGTGTTAGTTTTAAATTAGCTTGGCCAATGCGCTGACTTGCATTAGCAATAAAGAATTCAGTAAGCGGTAGAATATCACTACGACGTTCTCGTAATGGCGGAATGTTTAAACCAAATACATTTAACCGGTAATAAAGATCTTCTCTAAATGCTCCAACAGAAACTAAATGGAGTAAATCTTTATTGGTAGAGCTTATAATACGTATATTTACCGTAATTTCTTGCTCTGAATTTACTCTTCTAAAGCTCCCATTTTGAATAACCCGTAATAATTTACTTTGTAGCTTGGTCGACATTTCTCCTACCTCATCAAGAAAAACGCTGCCGTTATCCGCAAGTTCAAAAATACCACGTTTACTTTGATTATGATCTTTTTCACCAACACCAAATAATTCAGACTCAGCAACATCATCAGGTAATGCTGCACAGTTCAGTGTCATAAAGGGTTGCTCTGCACGATCACTAGCTGTATGACAAGCTCGTGCTAATAATTCTTTACCTGTACCTGTTTCACCAATAATAAGAATAGAGGAATCAAGTAAAGACATACGTTTTGCCTCTCTAATAACTTTCCGCATCCCTGTACTACTAGCTTGTATATCTGAAAAAGTATTCTCACTTGGTTGCTTGAAAACACTAATTTGCTGACCTAAACGAGCTTCGGATTTTAAAATTAATACTGCTCCAGCTAAAACTTGTTTATTTTTTTCTATATTGTCTTCACTAGCAACATTGATTGGCATTATATCAGCGACAAAATCTTCGCCTTGAAACTTCAATCGACGTGTTTGAGCTAATACATCATTACTATCTAACCAACGAGTAAAATTAAATCCTTTCAGCCATTGGCTAACATGTCTACCCTTAATACTCTCAGCATCACCGCCCATAATAGTAGAAGCTATATTATTTACTATTCGAATATTACCTTTAATATCCAATGAGATAAAAGGATCTGGAAAAGTTTTAATTAATGTTACTAATTCGTTTCGTTCACGTTCAGACGGCATGTAAGGCACTGTTCGTACATCCTCTACCCCGTGCAATAAACGTAATTGAGGCATGAAATTTTGTAACGCTGAAAAATCTAAATCAGCGATATTAATAAATATTCTGCCTGGCTGTTTTAATTCTATGCCGCGAACATTAATTCCATGTTCAACAAAAATACCTAATACCTTTTGCCCCATGCCAACACGGTCATGACATATAATTTCCAACCGCATGTCAACAATTCCTTCAAAGATAAAAACTTATTGTAAACTATTTTGTACAATAAAAAAGGCCTAATAAACAATATTATTAAGCCTTTGGCGAATAGGATAAGAAGTGCTTAAACATTTTAAAATAGATTTTCATTGGTCTTAAATATACATTATAGTAATTGATCTGTTTTTGCCGCACAAACAAAATCATTCATATGTAAACCACCAATAGTATGTGTCCACCATGTAACGGTAACTTTCCCCCATTCAAGTAAAATAGATGGGTGATGAAACTCTGTTTCCGCCAATTCACTTACCTTGTTGGCAAATGCCCAAGCTAATTTATAATTTTTAAAATTATATTCTCGTTCTAGTATCATCACGTTTTCACGTAATTGAAGAGCCCATTCAGGAATTTGCTTTATCAGCTCATTTAACTCATTCTCACTAACTTTCGGTACGTTCACATGACATATTTCACAAGACTGTGTAACTAATTTTGTACGCATTAATTATTCCTTAACTATTCTTTGATAAGCTTATTGATTAAATAGTCAATAAGCTTATCAACTAAAAGATAACACCCAAGAAATTGATTTAATTTAAAATTTAAATTTATTAGATTCAAATTTGATAGTCATCCAGTGATCCTCATCTCACATAAAGAAACTTAATTTAGTTGATACTATTATGCGCTTACTACAAACTTGTTATTCTTTAGTCATCTTTAAACGCATTTTTACAAAGCTTGCGGTCATTATTAAATGCAAAATTTATTGATGACGAGAACAGCGCACAAAAATACAATGATAAAGATCGTACACTGAGATTTACAACGAGACTTAATCATTGTTTTTTGGTTTTCGCCACTAGGTTTTAATAACGAGTTTTTTTATAGTATTCAGCATTTCCTTTCTAACATGAGCAAGTTTCGGTTTATCTTCAAAAGGAATAGGTCGACATAATTGCATTGTTTTTATACCTAGTCTTGCTGTTAACATACCTGCACCTAATCCTTGAGCAAGACGCCCTGAAAGCTTTCCAAGTAAATCAGCACCAATCATATCTGTACCAAAATCAGCGATAAGTTCGCTCGCACCAGCATAAGCCATATTAACAAATACTTGTTTTATTAACTTGATGCGACTCCAATAACCTAGCTTCAAACCATACAAACCAGCAACTTTATTTATCATGCGTAAATTTCGCCATAATATAATCAGCATATCAATAATAGCTATAGGGCTAAGCGCCACTAAAACTATTGCCTCTGTAGAGAAACGTGCAATTTCAGTCATCGCTTTTTCATCAACTTTTGATAATACTGACCGTGAATATAGTTGAAGTAATTCACTATCTGAATATTGAGTATCTAAAGCGTCTTGCCACAAGTTTTTTTTATTCGTTTCCAACAAAAGATCGCAAGGTAAATTTTCAGTGATTTTTTGACAAAACATCTGGACATCTAAACCCTCTTTAGAAGTATCGACAGAATACTCTTTACTTAATAATACTTGATTAGCTTGAGCTTTTAGCTTTTCTCTGCGTTTGAATTGTCTTAATGTTGACCATTCACTAAAAACACTAGAAATAGCAATGAGGAGTAAACACGATAAAATAACAGCGTAAATACTAGTAATAATAGGCGATTGCTCAAAACCGTTAATAAAAAAATCAAACGTTTCAACGCCAACAATAACAGCAAAGAAAGAAAGCGCTATACGCCACAACCAACGAGGACGTTTTTTGTTACTATTTGATAAAGCTTCAGCTGGGGTCTCTTTACTATGCGTTATTGGTATTTCAATAACCTCATCTACAGGTAAGTAATCTTTATTATCAAAAAACACCTGCTTACCATCCTCCCCCTCTTTTATTTCGGGAGAACATTGTTCTAGCAATAATTCACTCTCTGAAAATAAAATTTGTTGTTGATGATTTTCATCATCTATTTTATTAGTTAATTGGCTCATATCATTTTATCTGCTAATAAGAATTGTAAAACTTGATCCATACGGATATGTGGTAAAGGTTTATTTATTGTCATGCCACTCATGGGTAAAAAGTTTATAAAATTAAAAGCACTTTGTTGCCAAAACTCTTGTTTAGGTAACTTTTCTGGCACAGCTCCTGGAAACAAGGTTATTTTTTCTCTTATTTCTTTCGAACATTCATTTTGTTGTGTTATCCCTTGAATAACTGAAATTTGTTGTCCATCATGGTAACTTTTACCCGATGTTGTGCTTCGAACGGATGCTATCGCTAAGGTTTTCATTTCAATTGCTTCAAAATTAATATGATGCTTACTTTTAAAAATTAACTCATTAAATAACGATACCATAGGTGCATGTTGCTCACTAGTCACATGATCAGCCTTCGTAACGGCAAAAAGTAGCTTATCTATTTTAGGTGAGAATAAACGTGAGAATAATCCTGACTTGCCATAGCTATAACTTTCTAAAATCATATCAATCGCTAACTGTAAGTCTGCAAAACTTTCGGCTCCGCCATTATTAGAACACGAATTTAGAGGTGTTAAACAATCAGCTAGCACTATTTGCCGGTCAAAACGTAAAAAGTGTTGGCGATAGAATTTTTTAACAACCTCTTCTTTATATTCAAGAAAGCGGGCTCTTAACATACCAATAAAGCTATTATCACTTGCGTTTTGATAATCATTTCCATCGATATTCGTTAAATTAGGGAAAGGAAAAAACTCTAAAATAGGGGCATTAGCTAATTCAGCGGGTAAAATAAATCGACCGGGTTGAATTACGCTAAGCCCTAATTGATAACGAAAAGTATGCAATAACTCGGTATATTCTTTCGATAACTGTGCTAACAATTCTTCATCGGCTTCTTCAAAAGGGTCAATAGTAGCCACTTTCGCTAAAAACGACTGAGAATATTCTGCACGTGGTGATGTTGTTAATAATATTTGTGTTTGCTTAGACCATTGCTCATAAGTTTGCTTAAGCATAGGTAAATCAAGTAGCCATTCCCCAGGGTAATCAGTTATATCAAGTGTTAACGTAGCCATATCTGCAGTATATTTTAATAATGACTTTTGAGGCTGATATCTGATAGCAAGTCGAAGTTCACTTATACCATGAGTAGGCTCTGGCCAAGTGGGTAGTTCACTAGTAAGCGACGATATTGCTTTATCATAATTAAAACGAGGAATAGCTAAGTTTTTTTGTGGTACTCGCTTTGCCGCTATAAAATTACCATTATGAACGGGATCAAAAAAGCTTAATTGGCTACCATTTCCCTCAGTAATTAGCTGATTGACCAAAGAGGTGATAAAGGCCGTTTTACCACTTCGACTTAAGCCAGTAACAGCCAAATTAATATGTTGGTCAAGCGTACGATTAAGTATTTCACCTGCTTTATTTTTTAATTTATCTAATGGCTTGATAAAGCAACTCCATATATTTCATTGTAAATAATTATAATATAACAGAATGCCCAGCCTTCATGTATAGCTGCGATATAAAATATAAATATTAATCTGCTGTTAATACCATAAATATCTTTTACTCTATTAATTATTACCATAAAATATCTGTAAGTCCTCCACATCGGTTTACACCTACAAATATGAGCACAATTAAACATTTATTTAAAAATAATAAAGAATGGTCTGATAAAATTACAGCTAAAGACCCTAGCTTTTTCAAAACACTATCAGAACAACAATCACCACAATATTTATGGATTGGCTGCTCAGACTCTCGTGTACCTGCGAACGAATTATTAGGTATGCAACCAGGTGAAGTATTTGTACATCGTAATATTGCGAATCAAGTTATTCATACCGACCTTAATTGTTTATCCGTTATACAATTTGCTGTAGAAATTTTAAAAGTTAAAGATATTATTGTTTGTGGGCATTATGGTTGTGGTGGTATTAGTGCTGCTTATCACGATGAAAATCATGGCTTAATTGATAATTGGCTTCGTCATATACAAGATGTATATCGCTTCAATCAACAGAAATTAAATAATGTTGCCGATGAAGCTGGACGTATTGATTTATTATGTGAGCTGAATGTTATAGAACAAGTTGCAAACATATCTAACACCACAATATTACGCACGGCTTGGCTTGCGAAACAAAATGTAACCGTACATGGTGTGGTATATAATTTGCGCGATGGTATTTTAAAAGACTTAAACGTCTCTGTTAGTAGTAACGATTAAAACAAGGAACCCCGCATGTTTTTTTATGCCTTAATATACCAAACGGATTATTAAGTCGAGCAACTTAGCGCTACATTAGCGAGCTTAGAACAAACACAATGCGTTAATCATAGTTATCTATATTTCATTATGTTGTGCGGTTATAAGTTGGTTAATGAGCTCCTCATGAGCTAGTTTACAAGGCTTATATGCCGTGTGATTGATGTTGACGAAGTTCTCACATGAATGTGGGGTATTAGGGTAACGCAGGAGCAGATACCGAAAATAACCTTCGATATTCATAGCAAACTATGATCTTCTGAAAAATAAAAAACCTACTAAAAAGTAGGTTTTTTTTATATTAAAAGACTAATAGAAATATTAGAACGTTAATTTAACTTTAACGTAACCATAACGGCCGATAACATCATAAGTATATGGGTCAGTATTAGAATCATTATAGTTAGAGTAGAATGGTGGCTGTTTATCAAACATATTATTAATACCACCAGAAACCGTAACATTCTCTGTTACGTAATATGATCCTGAAATATCATTATATATTACAGAAGGAACCGAAGGGGTAATACACGTTAACGTTCCACAAGCAATATCATCCATACCATCAATGTAACGAGCTTGGTAGGTTGCTGACCAGTTATCTGATTTTACTGAGACAGTTAAATTAGACTTAATCTCGGCATAAGATCCTGTACTGCTTGTAATCTTACCTTTGAAATCAACTAATTGATTAGCTGCTTCTTTTTCAAATTCATTCAAAAATGAAGTATCTAAACTAGTGTAGATATCAAGACCATTCACCTCAAACGTATAAGCAATATTAAAATCAATGCCAGAGGTGTTAATTTCACCGACATTATCGATTAAATTAATAAATGAAATTTGACCCGCAGAAATCGACACATTGGCTTTTTCACACATAGCTAAATCATTGTTTTGATTATTTCCTGAGGCACTTAAACAAGTAGCAGCGACAAAGTTAGAATCGATCTTTTCAATTGCATTAGTCAGTGATATATCATAGTAATCAAGTGTTAAAGATAAACCTTCAATTGCATTAGGTTCAAACACAATCCCAGCAGTAAAAGTATCAGCTTCTTCAGGGCCTAAATCAGGGTTACTACCGACAGTAACTAAACCTTGTGATTGATTCGATGCAGGGTGTGTAACATTATCAAATGATACCGATGTTCCACCAAATAGCTCATCTACAGTTGGAGCACGAAATGCTGTAGAAGCAACACCACGTAACATTAGTTGATCATTAACTTTCCAAGTTAATCCTAATTTCCATGTAGTATCATCACCAAAAGTATTATAATCAAAATAACGCACCGCGGCACTTACTTCTACCATCTCAGCTAAAGGTGCGTTAGCTAATAATGGAATTGCTAACTCTAAATAAACCTCGTCAACTTTAAAATCACCCGCTGTTGCTTCAAAAGGGTCATCAGCACCTAAGCCTAATTGAGCTACTGAGCCAGGGGTAAAGAATGCCGATTCTGAACGATGCTCATAACCCGTAGCAAAGGCAACAACACCTGCAGGTAGTTCAAATAACTCACCCGATAATGTTGCGGCAAATATGTCTAGCTCACTTCCGCCAACATCAAGTGCGGTAAACGAATAGTCTGATAAATCTTTCCAGTTTGCTTGACCTAGAGGATCAAAAGTTTTCGACGCAATCGCATTATCAATACCGGTTTTATAATGTAAATTGTCTGTTAGTTCTGAAGAATCATTCTTACCTTTATTATAAGATACATCCCACAAATAACCATTATCAAACTCACCTTCCAAACCAAGTACAATACGAACCGTATCTACATTATGACTAAAAATACGCGGGCCAGTTTCAAGTAAACGACGTAAGTAGGTTACTTTTTCACCTTCTTCAAGACCAGCAACATTTGTCATCCAAGATGAGTCATACGCAAAGTTAAACGAAATTGGCTCTGGTGCCATTTGCGATTTAGACCAACGCTTGGTATAGGTAGCTTCACCGAAAAACAATACATCATCTGTTAACTCATAAGTACCTGATGCACTTAAATTAATACGATTCATTGGCGTAGATAAGTAGCTTGTTTGAGAATAATTATAATAATCATCATTGCCGAATGCATGATAACCACCTTCCCCTTCATCACGACCACTTAAATTTACATCCGTATCTGTATTATCAAAATATTCAAATGCAGGCTCACCATCTTTATCTATATAATGACCGTAACGACCACTATCACCAATTGCTGCTTTTGAATTACCATTAGCATCTAAACCACTGAAAATAATACCGTGGTCTCTATCACCATAAACATGCCCTCCTAACGAAGAAGAACTACCACCACAGTAGAGATCGCTACCATCGAAGTCATCCCAAATAGGACATTCAGAAAAATCACGATCAGCTTGGCTCGCAGATTCACGACTTGTGTACGCTGCACCAAAGACTATATTACCTTTATCAGAAGAAACCCCCACGGTGAAGTCCATCGTAGATTCTTCAGCATCACCTTCAAAAGATGTACCTGTTTGTGCATTTAACTCGAAACCTTCAAAGTCACGTTTCAAAATTACGTTAACAACACCCGCGATAGCATCAGTACCATAAACTGCAGAGGCACCATCTTTCAATACTTCAACACGTTGAATCATTGAAACTGGAATAGTATTCAAATCAACGGAAGCAGCAGCACCAGTACCAGAAGCGATCATACGGCGTCCATTAACCAACACTAAAGTGCGTTCAGCGCCTAAACCACGAAGATTAATTCTAGAGTTACCACCAGAATCATTGTTAATACCAGGGTTCGTCATGGCACCGCCAGCTGAAGATAAATTTTGTAAAATATCCCCAATAGACGTTAACCCTGTTGCAGAAATTGCAGCTGCATCTACAATGGTTACAGGGCTCGCAGTTTCCATATCTGAACGCTTAATGCGAGAACCCGTTACTGCAATTCTTTCTACTTCTTTTACTTCACCTTCTTCTGCAGAATATGCTGAAGTTGAAATAGATGCCGTTGCTACAGCACCGAAAATCATGGCTAGGCGGATAGCCTTAGCTACTTTGCTATTGTTATACATGTTTACTCCCTACATCACATTCGTGATTAAATTATTATTTTTAATTTACTTCAAGACTATCTTGCCTCGTAAAATTTTTTGAACGGGTCATCCGACCTGATCTGTCACTTTAGATATTAAACGGGATTGACGCATATCGTCAACATCATTTATAACCATTTGGTAAAGCTTTTAACAGTAGGCAATATTAGTCTGTATTTTTAGAACGACAACAATCAGAAAAGAAACAAATTAAAACAATGAAAAACAACAAGATAGATAAATTAAAGTTATCTATCTAATTAAAGAAATATTTAAATTAAAGATTTTAATATTATAATCCATATAAAAGTAACATTTCCACTACCACCCATACAAAAGCTATAAATAACAATAAATTAAGATCAAATAACACATGGAGTTCTATTTTACATATATCACATAATACTAATTATGAAAATAAAATACCATAATAAAATCAATAACTAAAAAATAAAAAAACATCATCAGTAAACAAATGATTACGAAATGTATATTTTATAATTTACTTTATTATCTGTAGTGACATAATAATACTTAAATGTATCAATGTAATATTAATTCAGGTGATATAGTTACCACTGAATTTTGCTGCTATCTTTACATTAGGTGAAATAATGAACTCAATAAACCGCTTATCCCTTTTATTAACAACACTTCATGCGAAAGCTAAACAAACGGATATCCAAAACACACAACTGAAAGCGCATCGTTTAATTGAAAATAACAATTTATTTTCATCAACACTTTTTGTAAGTCAAAGTGATCAATTTTCCACTTACACAAAAGAAGTACAGCGTAGATTAGCTGAGTTCTCTCGTTTAATTACGGCAAATAAAATTGATTTATCTAAAGTATTACTACAACAAATTGAGCAACAAATATCGGCTATATCTAATGCTTTGCAAGCAAATACTGTAATGCATCAATCCGCAACAATAAGTTTTGATGCGAACAATAAAGTACGTATAAAAAAAGCTAAAGTAAAACAAGCAAGTAAATACAACGAATTAACTAAAAATATTATGCAAAATAGTCATCAGCTATATCAAAAGCTCGCGGAACACCATGAGTTTGAACGCCGTTTAATGGATATGGTTAAAGAAAAAGAACATATTAGAATAAGATGTAAAAAACAAGAAGGTGAAAAAATATCAATGGAAGTACTTGCCCTGCACCAACGACTTGGTCGCTGCCGTAAAGCAATTACAACAATTGAACGTGATATTGATATCGCTGAAAAACGTTAAAAGTTACTTCATTCTTACAAGCTAAATAAATTAGCATTTAAACGAATCTCAGGTTAGTCTTAAACAATATTAAATTAAGCATTTATTAGGCCGCTACTATGAAAATATATGATGACATCCATAACTATTATGAAAAACTAGTAATGCAGCACTTTTCTTTAGCAAAGTTTGACGAAAAATATGATGAAGATTTTATTGCAGATTTAACCTGTGTAGTATTAAATCAACTTCCTACACGCTATATACGTCATGAAGTTGATATGGCATTTTACTTACCTGCTTCAGAACGCTTTGAAATGGAATCAAAAGTTAAAAGTGCTATCACTAAATCCATTGAGTTTATGCAATCACATCAGGTGAAAAATAACTAAATTTAAATAACAATAAATGTTTAATGTAATCTACAACTGCACTAAGTACTTAACAACATGACATTCAATAGAATTCAAATCTAGATTAACTATCTTTCCAATATTCTTTTATCGCTAAAATTTGCGGTAACTGTTGTTCAAATACTACAAGCAACTGAGGCTCAAAAAAACTACTTTGAGCCTCAGTTTGTTCGATTTACTCATGGTGTTGTATCAAACAAAATATGACTAACTTTTCTAAAAACTTCTTTTTTACAACGTGTTCAAAGTGACTTCCAAATAGATTGATTTCGATAATAATAGATACCATTACGGCAATGAAGATAAGGAATTTTTGTAG
>Ga0055584_100003467_pt1 | contig 15575 bp, 11 predicted proteins | sample OSDHelmetaG_FD_58716 | JGI IMG/M metagenome (GOLD analysis project Ga0055584, IMG submission 58716) | Pelagic marine sediment microbial communities from the LTER site Helgoland, North Sea, for post-phytoplankton bloom and carbon turnover... | ecosystem: Environmental > Aquatic > Marine >... | reverse complement strand
GGGCGTTTTGTAGAGGCCGCGGAAAAGTGGGGTGTGCAGGATCGACGTTGGTCCTATGCCGCGCATTTTGGCGATATGAACGCCGATGGACGCGCCGACCTCTACGTGGCTAATGACTTTGGCGAGAACGCCTTCTATATAAACGAGGGAAAACGCTTTGCCGATCGGGCTGTGGCCACGGGCGTGTTGGATCCGGGCAATGGCATGGGCGTATCATTCGGCGATTACAACAACGACGGCCTGCTGGATTTGCACGTGACGAATATGTCGTCGACGGCCGGTAATCGCATTATAAAACAGCTCTTTCCCAACGAGGCGACGCAGCTAGACGAGACGCGCGTTTTAAACAAGCTGGCTGCGGGTAACTCGCTCTACGAGAATCTGGGCGACGGTCAATTCAAAGACGTCACGGCCAAAGTGGGCCCCTTTTCGGCGGGTTGGTCTTTTGGCGGCGGTTTTATCGACTTCGACAACGATGGCTGGGAGGATATCCACGCGCCGAATGGATTTATATCCGGCAAGTCGCTAAAGGACACATGAAGCTTGTTTTGGCGCCACGTGTTGGCGTCTTCAACGGGTATCGAAGAAGCGGGTAGCAATGAGTACCAGGACAACCACATGGGCAAAATCTTCAGTCAGGGTTTTTCGTTTAGTGGTTTTGAGCGCGACAAGTTATTTCTCAGCAACGGTGGTGAGCAGTTTATAGATATATCCGGGCTTTCGGGCATCGATTCGATCACCGATGGGCGCGGTGCCGCCTACGGCGATTTTGATAATGATGGTGATCTCGATATTTTTCTGACGGCCCTACAAGGGCAGGTACATCATCTCTTCCGCAACAACGTCGGCCAGCAGCAAAACTTTATCCGCGTTGTATTAGAGGGCCGCGAAAGCGGTCGCGATGCCTTTGGTGCCGAAGTGCGCGTTGTTGCATCTCGTGGCACGCAGACAAAAATAAAGACGGGTGGTAGCGGTTTTGTCTCGCAGAGTGATCCGCGCCTGCTCTTTGGCCTAGGGGCGGATACTGCGGCTCAATCGCTTTCCGTGCGTTGGCCCAGCGGTAAAGAGCAGCGCATTGGCCCGGTGCAAAGTGGCGCGACAGTCAAGTTGGTCGAAGGCGATGCAGAGCCGGTTTATCAAAAAGAGCAGCGTTTTTCTCTGCCAGACCCCAGTGGCGAAGAAGCGCTTTTCGTGCAGGCATTGAAATACAAACCTGGCGACCTTTTTCCGGCTGTGAAGTTAGTGGATGCGCAAGGTGGTGAAACGGACTTCGCTCGTTACCGCCGCGAGGGGCAGGGGTACCTGATAAATTTTTGGGCCACCTATTGTGTGCCGTGTCGCAAGGAAATGCCGGAGCTAGAGGCGCTGTCGAAACCATTGGCCGAAGCGGGCGTAGAAGTTATCGGTGTTAGCTTGGACATGGGAAAGAATCGGAATAAAGTGCCGAGTTTCCTAAAGCGCATGGGAGTCAGCTATGCCAATTACTCGACGGATGAATCGGTCTTTGCCGAGGTTTTCTCAGGCGAGGAAATATTTATTCCGCTGTCCTTTTTAGTCGATGGAAACGGGCGTATCAGCAAGGTCTTTACGGGCTGGACACAAGAAGCAGAGACGAGTCTAAACGAGTTAATCAACGCCAAACGATAATAACGCATATCGCAAAGGAGTTTATAGATGGAACTGACCCACCGCCCGCGCCGCCTGCGCCGCAGCGAGAGTGTGCGCAGCCTGGTACGCGAGACCTCGCTGCGTGCCGATGACTTTATTTTCCCGATGTTCGTCACAGCGGGTGAAGGTCAGCGCGAACCGATTGAATCGATGCCCGGTCAGTTTCGCTTTTCTGTCGACGAACTCGTAAAAGAGTGTCGCGTGGTATACGAGATGGGTATACCGGCCGTAAATTTCTTCGGTTACTCGGAAGAAAAGGACGATATGGCCACGGCTTCTTATGATCCACAGGGGTTAATCCAGCGCGCCGTACGCGCCGTTAAAATGGCCGTGCCCGAGCTCTGTGTGCAGACGGATATTGCGCTCGATCCCTATACGAATCACGGTCACGACGGTTTGGTTATCGAGGGTGAGATCGTCAACGACCAGACTATTGCGGTTCTCTGCAAGATGGCCGTTTCGCACGCCGAGGCGGGCGTCGATTGGGTCGCGCCTTCCGATATGATGGATGGTCGCATTGGCGCTATTCGCGTGGCGCTAGATGACGCGGGGTATAGTCACGTTGGGATTCTGGCCTATTCCGCCAAATACGCCTCGTGTTTTTACGGGCCCTTTCGCGGTGCGCTCGACTCGGCGCCAAAAAAAGGGGATAAGAAGACGTACCAGATGGATCCGGCGAACGCGCGCGAGGCGCTGCGCGAAATAGCGTTGGATATCGAAGAGGGGGCCGACGTCGTTATGGTAAAGCCGGCGCTGGCTTATCTCGATATTATTGCGGCGGCGCGCCAGGCTTTTGACACGCCGATCGCCGCCTATAATGTATCGGGCGAATACGGCATGATCGTGGCCGCTGCTGAAAGAGGTTGGGCCGATCGCGAAAAAGCAGTTATGGAAACGCTAACTTCTATCAAGCGCTCCGGGGCCGATATGATTCTGACCTACTTTGCCAAAGAGGCCGCCAGTTATTTGCGGTCGTAGATTCATATAGTACCTTTCGCCTGCGAGCAGGATATGGTCCGTTAGCACGGCCAGACCTAACGACATGCCTAGATCAGGTGAACTCAAGAGTAGATGAAACTAATTAACAATCTGCCGATTCGGCAGAAATTGATTTTTATACAGCTGCTTACGGCCTGTATCGTTTTAGTTCTGGCCAGCTCAGTCTTTGTCTACGAGGATATTCGCTCCTCGCGCGAGGCGATGGTTCAGCGCCTCGGTTCCACCGCATTGATCATTGGCCAGAACAGCATTTCGTCGCTCAAGTTTATGGACGTCGAAGCGGCTGAGCAGGTGCTCTCTACCTTGGCCGTCGAACCCTATATTTTGCACAGCTGCGTATACGATCAGATGGGAGAAGTCTTCGCCTCTTATTCGCGCGAGGCCGGTTTTACCTTTCCCGCCGCTGCCGCAGACGGTTATATACTAAGCAAAGAAGACCTGGTCCTATTTAAGGGGATAATAGAAGACGGCGCACTGATCGGCACCGTTTATTTACATGTGGACATGGCGCCGCTGCGCGCCAAGACCTGGGGTTTCTTAGTCGATGCCACGCTGGTCTTTATTTTTGGTTTGGTGCTTTCTATTGTGCTGGCCATTTTTTTTCAGAAGCGCATCTCAGCCCCGATCCTCCATTTGACCCAAACGGCCAAGAACGTCTCGCAGGTGGGCAATTACAGTGGCCGTGTCGTTAAGAGGGGTAACGACGAAATTGGCGAGCTCTGTGACGAATTCAACGAAATGCTGAGCCAGATCGAATCGCGCGACTCACAGCTGCGCAAAGCGCGCGAGGTGTTGGAGCAACGCGTCGAAGAACGCACGCGAGAACTTTCGCAGGCCAACGAAGCGCTGCAGGACGAAATTGGCGAGCGCAGGGAGGCGCAGGAAACAATTGAGCGCATCAACGGCGAACTCGTTATCGCGCGCGACGAAGCACTCGCTGCCAGCCGTGCCAAAAGCGAGTTTCTGGCCAATATGAGTCACGAACTGCGCACGCCGCTCAACGCCGTAGTCGGCTACAGCGAGTTATTAACAGAGGACGTTGAAGAAGCGGGACAAGAGCGGTTTCTTCCCGACCTCGAACGAATTCACACCTCGGGAAAACATCTCTTGGCTCTCGTCAGCGATATCCTCGATCTGAGTAAGATTGAGTCGCATAAAATGGAGCTACACCTCGAGCACTTCGCGCTAGCGACGCTCATCGATGAAATTGCCTCTACCATTCGCCCGCTGGCCGAAAGTAATAAGAATGCGTTGAAGTTCAGCGTGGAAGGCGATTTGAGTCTGTATGCCGATATGACCAAAACGCGGCAGGCATTGCTCAACCTGCTGAGTAATGCCTGCAAGTTCACCGAGGCCGGGCGGGTGGAGTTAGAGGTTTTTCGCCAAGGGGCAGGGGAAGAAGAGCGTATCGCCTTTCGCGTGAGCGATAGCGGTATCGGCATGACCTCTGAGCAAATGCAAAAGCTCTTCCAGCCCTTTACGCAGGCAGACTCCTCTACTACGCGTCGCTATGGTGGCACGGGGTTGGGCCTGGCGATAAGCCAGCGTTTTTGTCAGATGATGGGTGGAGATATCGACGTTGCGAGTACAACGGGGGCAGGCTCTGTTTTCACGATGCGCCTGCCCGTGCAGAAGGTGACGTAGCGACTAGGTCTAGTCTACGATCAAACCTAGTCGGAGCAAGTGCGAGCTCATATGGAGTTCTGCCGCTGCTAAGTTCTTCGGGTTAATTTCAAATTTCAACTTGCCTTTGACCAATTTAAAGCTGATGCTGGCGCCCCTCTTGGCGGCGTCCTCCGCCTCGCCAACTAGCATCACGTGAGCCGCCACTAACTCCTTGTGCAATTTCTTTAGCTCTTTGTCAAAAGCCGTTGGCACAAAGAGCACGTGACAGGCGCTCAAATCGTCTTCGGGCGCGTGCACCTCAACGACGAGCGGCCTCTTGTTGTCCTTGCGTTTGGCAATGATGCGGTGCAAATACGGTGCGACATCGCTTTCGCCAAGAATGCCGATGATAAGAGGGCCTTCCCGCTTGCTCTCGGGCCATTTCACATATTCAATAAAGTTATATATAAAGATGGCTTTGAACTTAGCGAGGCGCTGCTCTTCGCTCGCGTCCGACTGCGCCACTGCGGGCACGGCGAGCGTTAGCAGCAAAAAATGCAGGGCAAATACGGTCAGTGCGACAGCTCTTGTCATTGGCGAGAAATATCGTAACGCAGGACAAAAAAGATCTCTCGACCTGGCTGTGGGTGGTAAGGTGGAATAAAACCGGATGGGTTTTGTATCTGCGGCTGATCTATTGGCCGCGCGCCCGAGCCGGACTGCCTGCCAATGCCCGCGTACTCCGCGTCGAGCACGTTTTTTACGACGAGCTGTGGTGCGAGGGGAAAGCGGTTAGCGAGGCGGTGGCCGCTCAGCGTCAGGTGCAACAAGAACTCGCCGTCCATATAACCGTCTGGATCTGATTCCGTTATATAATCGTAGCCGATCTCATTGATTGTAGCAGCTGTTTTGGGCTGGAAATAGCGATTCGACACCGGTGCCTTGACCTGCCCACGCCAATTGGCGCGCAGGGAGATACTCATCTTTTCTGCCCAGCTATAGTCGACGCCAAAATTGGCCTTGTGCCGGGCGGTGTTGTCGAGTGGGTCGCCGCCGTCGCCCGCCGTAAAGGCGTAATTGCCGTAGTAGCGAAAGAACCGATTCAACTGGTAGTCAGCGCTGAGCGCGAAGCCGCGGATACTGGTCGAGCCGATATTTTGATAGTAGTCGAGATATTCGCTGTTGGGGCCGATCGGCACCCTAATCGGATCCGGGTTTGGGGCCACGAGTATAATATTCGTCAATTTGCTATAGTAGAAGTTGGCTTTTAGCAGCGCCGTATGGGCAATTCGATAGTTGAATTCGATCTCAGTCGTAGCATTTTTTTCCGGGTCTAAGCGTTCGTTGCCGCGAAACTCATCAAAGAGCTCAAAGACGGTCGGCGCCTTGAAGGCGTGGCCGTACATCACCTTAAAACCGAAGCCCGTCTGTGGTGAGCGCACCAGCGTAAAACGGGGGTTGAGCACTTGGCCATACTCGTCGTCCATATCGAAGCGCAGGCCGCCAGTAAAAGTGTAGTCGGTGCCCAGCTGGTATTGATCCTGCACAAAGAGCGCCGCGTTCTTGGAGAAAAATACCGGCTGGACAACTTCTTCTTCACTGGTATACCCCGAGCGTATGATCGTCGAAGAAGCCTGCTGTCTTGGGCCTAGAGAAATGCCAAAATATTGTTTGATCTCCTGTTCTATCTGAACGCCCCAGACGATGGATTGGTCCCGAGAAAGATCGTAGTTGAACTGTTGTTCTAAACCCGCGATATAGCCCTCGCCGTGGTAACCTTTGACCTTGTCCTCTACTTTTGCGTCGACGCCGTTGTCGACGCTCTGGTATTTGTAGGTGTAAACGAAACCGGTTTCGGGCAAGATCTGGTTGCTGCGGAAATAGAGTCGCGACTTCGACGACAGGCCCGGTTTTAGCTCGGCGCCGTGTTGGGCCTGTGCGCTATAGCCTCGGTGGTGTATGCCGTAATTTACGCCGGGGCTGTTGGCAAAATACTCATAACCGACGACTTCGCTGCCCAAACCTTCTTCCTTGTCCCAGTAGGTAAAATCGATTGCGAAGCGCCCCTTCTGTACTTTGCCGCGCAGGTAGAGGTCGTCGATGTCGGTGCGAAAACCGTTCGGCAGCGTTTTGGTCGCACCGTCGGCCGTTCTTTCGTTGGCGATGTTGCCATACTCAGTAGTCAGCACCTGTTCGGGTTCGGCGTTGCCGCGGAAGTACAAGCCCGGATCTGGGCGCCCCAGTCCGCCATCGCCATCGCTGTGAAAATAGCGGCCCGCCAAGCGGAAGCTGAGGTCGTCGGCCGATTTGTAGCGCAGGGAAATTTCGGGAGCCAAGGTCTGGTTGGCACCCAGGAGTGCCGTGGTCTCAACGTGCAAACCCTGTGGGCCATCTTCCGGTGCTTTGGTAATCAGATTGATCAGACCCGCATAGGCATTGGCCCCGTAGAGCGCCGATGCAGGGCCGCTAATAACCTCGATCATTTCTAGGTCGCTGAGGATGGAATCGTAGCCCAAGCCTCGGGCCCAGCCGTTGGAAACGTCGTTCTGCACGACGCCGTCTATCATAATGAGAGTCTTGGTCTGTCCAACATCGGTGATGCCGCGAAAGATAAAGTGCGTCGGATATTCCCCCGAGGGCTGCGAGGTGGTGAATTCAAAGCCCGGCACGTCTCTGAGGACATCTTCTAAGGTCTGATAGCCGTGCCGGCGAATGGTCTCGGCCGTAATGACAATCACATTGGCCGGTGCTTGCGATATGGTCTGGCTCGTACGCCCGGGCGTGACGACCTGCACATCCATGAGCAGTTCTAGGCCCGTATTGAGCAACTCGTCGAGGTCATCATCTTGAGCCGCTGTCGGATGTGCCAGAGCGGTTAGAAGCGCAACGAGCAATAAAAGGGTTAGTCCCCTCATATTTTTCTCCCTGTTTTTCATTTATAGATAATATACCTAGTTGCGAGTTGGGTAAAATACATATTATAAAAACGGCGCAGACCGTTCCCGTTTTTTTGTAGAAAACCGCATTTTCAACGTCTTTTTGGGTGGGCGTTTGGCTTATTGGGCGGGCAGTGCACCGGCGCGCGCGCAGCCACTTAGAATGTGTCCATCCAGCTCAATTTCTGCCGTAAAATGGTGATAGTTGCCGGCCATAGAGTCGCGACAGGGCTGGCGTTCTAAGCGCAGGTGCAGCGAGTGCGTCGTGTCAATTTGCGCGTGGTATAGCTGCGGGTCTTCTGTAGTTGGGTGTAGGTAAAGGGCTTTGAGGTCGACGGGAAAATTCAAGGTCTCGTAGCCCATCTGCTGTATGCGGATGCCCTCGGCGTGCACGGCGAGATTCCAAAATGGTTCGTTGCCTTGTGCGCGGAGAACCACATTTTCTATATCGTCGGCACAAGCGCGCGTCTCGCGGGCGGCAAAGCGCAGTTCGGTCGTTGTCAGCAGCGAGTCGTAGTCGGCGGCAAAGCCCTCGGATTTCGGTGCCTCTGCGAACGCGTCTAATTCGACATAGAGCGGTGCGTAATCGGCGGGGATGCCCATTGCCAAACTGCGGTAGGTCGAATAGAGATTGGCGCCCGTCAGATCGTCAACCCAGTACTCGCGCTCGCTGCCACAGGGAACAAACGAGCGCACCTCGTGACCCATGCGCAGATAGCCGCGCATAAGTTGGCCGTAGCCTAGGTGGGCAGCGATTTGTGCGCGCAGCAGGCGCAGACGCTCTCTCGGGGCCGTTTTCTCGTGTGGTTGTAATTGTTTTATGTGCCCATCTTTCACCTTGATGGCTTGCTCTAGCGAACCGTCTTCGTCAAACGCAAGTAATACGAGCGATGAGTCTACGTGGCCAGCGCTGACAAGCTTCTCGTCTGCGCGATAATAGAAAAGGCGATTCTCCTCAAAATAGTAGTGCCGAAGCTCGGAACCGCGCGCGCCGAGGTGGACCTGTTCCTCGATAAAACGAAGGTTTTCGTCGTGTGAGTACGCGGTAAAACGAATGATCGCATCGTTTTGGCGCAGGCTGCCGGAAAGAGTGCGATACGCCGCGCGATTGGCTTTTATGGCGGCTGCACGGCTGCGCGGCTGCGCGAGTTTGTTGGTCAGGTTATTGCTGCGCCGATAGCGTCCACTCAGGTAACCGGGCCCCGCTAGCACCAACGAGTCGGCGTCGAGTTTTTTTATGCGGTAGCTCAGCAGATTGGGTTCGGGGTAGCGTTCAGTCGCCGTCGTTAAGGTCAGCGAGTCGGTGCGCGCTTCCCACGTCAGCCCGTCCATGCTGTAGATGCCGACCAAGTGCAGGCGGCCGTCGGGGAGTAGGTCCAAGCCCTCGACTGCGTTGCTGTCTATTGCGCCCGCGATGGGGCGTAGCCAGATGCCTTCGGAGGTAGAAGAAACCACTGATGCTGGCACAGGGAGCGATGGTGGGCTACAGGAAGATAGTAGTAATGCGCAAATAAGAACCGTTGATTTTACCATGAAATAAAACTACGAGACCCCATGTCGAGACACCACAAAAATGGCCGGGCGAATATAGATTCATCGCCCGGCCATCGCTATGCTATCTGGTTTAACCTAGCGACCCAGATACAAATCCCGTCCCGCCGCCAGTGCCGCAATCTTGCGATCGGCAATCGAGCGCTTGAGCATCCAAAAACCGCAGTCGGGGTGGATATAGCGCACGCGGCCTGGGCCGGCGGCTTTCTCTGCTGCTTCAATCCGGCGCGCAATTTCCTCGGCGGTCTCGACGTGGTTGACCTTAATGTCGACTACGCCAATGCCGAGCTTTATGCGCGGATCGATTTCCTTCAGCGCCTCTAAGTCGTCGTCCGGACGATGTGCCAACTCCAATACCAGATGGTCGCAGTGCAGCTCGTTGAGAAAGGCGTGCAGTGCTTTCCACGTGCCGGACTGGATGGTCTGACCGCCGTAATTGCCAAAGCAGAAGTGCACGCCGCGCGAGGTGCCCTCATCGACTTGATCGAGCACGATATTGATGGCGCGTGCGGCCATCGGCCCGTGGTCGGGGTTGCCGGGGATATTGGCCTCGTCGACTTGCACACAGGCGCAGGGCAGCCCTTTGACCTGCTGCCCGAGCACTTGGGCTACGGCCATCAGCATTTCTTCAAAATCGCCGTAGTGGTGATCTAGTAGCGTGCGCGCCAACATATAGGGGCTGGTCAGCGTAAACTTGAACGGGCCGCCAGCTACATCGGCCGCGCGCGCGCAGTCGGAGAGCAGGTCGAGGCCGCCCTCGGAAAGGGCTTCGTCGATAATGGCCGCTGGTTTGGCGCGAAATCCCATTGTCTGCATCGCGGCGAATTCTTCTGTTTCGCTGCGGCCAAACTCAGAGCGGGTGCCACCCATCGGGCGCACGAAATACTCGATCATGCCATTTGTATCGGGATGATTGGTGTCAAAACGATAGAGCTCGCCGTCCGTCGGCAGGTCGATACCGGCCTGCCGCTGACTGTCGAAAACGACGCGCGTAGCGTCGGAAACGGCCTGCTCGCTGGGCAGAGCCATGAGCCAGTCGGGCACGGGGTAGGAACCTACGGTAGTTGTCAGGATAGCGGGTTCGGCTGGTATTTGCTGCACGGTCTGTGACATCTTTCTCTCTCTATTCTCAGTAGGTGTGATGTGAAAAACTAAATAAGCAGCGCAGGGAATGAAAGCAATAGTTGCTCCGTCAGCTCGTTAGTTGTCGAGCTCGAGCACGGCATATAGACCGCGATGATCGCTGTCGGATACTCTGACGACTTCGGCATACTCGCAGTCAAAGCCATTCTGTAATATGGCGTCAATCCGCGCAAAGGCGAACGAAGCGTGATAGGTAAAACCAAACCCCCAGCCCCCTTCGATCCAGGCGTCGTCGAGCTCGTCGCGCAGCGGCGCGGTAGAGCGGTAGAGCGGCGCGGCATTAAAATCACCAGCGACGATGACGCGCGGTGAATCTTCAACGACAGCGGTCAGGATTTCGGCTTGGTTGCGCCGCAGGGCGGAGCTACCCATGATCATGCGTTTACCTTCTACTAGCGGCAGTGACTCTAGGTGCACGGCGTATACGTCGACCTTCTTCTGGCGGAACTCGATTTGCACACCGGGTAGATAGCGCCGTGTGCGTCCCCACGACTGAACGGCCAAAGTGGGAAGTGGTGCCATCGGCATGCGGCTCATAAAGAATACGCCCATGCCGGCATCGTGGCGCAGCATGTGAAAGGAATGCTCATACCCTAGTTGCTCGGCTAAGACCTCCCATCCCTTGCGGTGGCCGACGTAGGCTTCCTGTAAAAGCACTAAGTCATAGGTGCCCTCTGCCAGCAAGCCGATAAAATCTTCGGGAGATTCCATGCCGATATTTTGGCTATAGACGTGCAGATATCGGCTGCGCCCAGCGGGCACGTCGGCCATCGGCGCGTGTCCGATGCTTCCCCAGGTCTCGAAGAGCAGAAAGACAAAACAAATGCCCGGCAGTATGGCTGCGATATACTCGATGCGATATAATGCCAGCGCGGCGCAAGCACATGCTGCAAAGAGCATAAGCAGGCGCAACAGGGGTTGGGCGACGAATACTTCTAATTCGATCAGTGCATCGCCTAATAGATAGGGTGCTATGGTCAGTAGAAGTAAAAGAATGCTGATGAGCCACAGCATAAAGGGCGGTTCATCGTCATATAATTCGGGCTCATAGGCGGGGCGGCGGCCGTGGCCTATTGTTCTAGTATCTACAGATTTACGTGCCATGAACACAATATAAGGCGAGGACGGCAAGTGTGCCTATGCGCCATGGCAAAAGAAAATAATAGGGGCTGTGGATCCGTTCGTCGAGTGGAGATATCTCATCTGCCAAAGGCAGACAGCTAAAGCGGGCATTCGACGGCCAGCAGCGTCTGTATTCGGTGCTTTTTGCCAACTCGTCAGTGTATTCGGCTTGTGGGGTATGCTGTCAAAGAAAAACTATATATAGCGCGACGGATTAATACGCTACTCCAATGACTCGGTCTACGCTCTGTTCGCGCGCATCGCCCTCAGCGAATAAACGCACGATATAGGTGCCAGGCGCTACCAAGGCGCCATTTTTGTCGCGCCCGTCCCATGCCATGTGCTGCGGTCCCGCCTTGCCCTCTGTGCCCACGCGGTGCAACAAACGGCCGCTGAGGTCATATATTTCTAACGCGAGTGGCCGCTGGACCAGCAAGTTGACTAGATCCAAGTGCACGTGCAAGACATCGTTGAGACCGTCGCCATTGGGTGTGATTAGGTGCTGGCCAAATTCGGCGTTGGCAAAGAGGGTGCCGGCCAGCGGCAGGCGCACGGCGTTGGTGCTGCTCTCGATCCCCTCCGTAGCATCGCCTGCTTCCACGCGCTGGCGAATCCCATCTCCGAGTGCGCTGTCTTCTAGGAAAGCATCAAAGAGCGTGCCTTGTAAAAAGACTTCGGCGACAAAGCGCAGCTCAACTAATTCGCCTTGGCGCACGCGGCGCGAAAAATGCACGCTAAAGCCCGCTGGATTTTCCACGATATCGACCTCTACTGCCCCGGCATCGATAGAGGCGCCAACAAAGCGCAGCGGCGTCGAAGACTCTAGCGCGATGCGATCAAAGCCCGTTGTACTCTGCGGCGCTTTGACAAAATAAGAGAACTCGCTTTCGATGCCGGCTTCGACCTCTACGGGGTAAATTTCGCCGACTACCTGGGCTGCTAAGGGTATGGTGAAATCCAGTGCGACCCAATCGAGAGCGGCGGCGGCGCGGCCGCTCTCGGCCGATATCAGTCGCGCCTCTACTTCGACGTAGCGCTTGGGAGATGGCGATAGAAAACCCTCACCCGACCTCGAGTACGGGCTGCTCCAAGGGCTCCAATCATCGCCGATAACAAAGGATGTATCCACGTTACCGCGAAAAGAAGGGATCAGGCGATTCCACTGTTTTTCGGTAATTTCCTTGTCGTTTCTATCATAGAAAGTCGTCATCGTTTCCAGCAAATTGCCCGAGCGCGAGCGCAATTCCACGCGCGCGCCCGCGTCTTCGAGCGCGCTCCAGCGCAGCGCGTGCACGTTTTTGTCGCCGCCTAAATCCAAAAGCGGTGAGCGCAGGCGCACCTCTTGTGGGAAACCAGCGCCAAAGACCTGCATCTCCTGCGTATTGCCGGCGGCAAAACAGCCCGTATTTTGCGCCTGACCATTCTGGCAATTGCTGTCCCAAAATTTCCAGCGCACTTGTACAAAACGCGTGGGCAACGATGCAAAGATGTGGTCGACAAAACCTTGGCGCGGCGGCAAATTCGTCTGGTTGCCCGAGAAATGTTTGCGCCAGACGAGCGAACCATCGGGCGCCAGCGAGCCGTCCGATGTCTCGACCTCGTAGAAGCGAAAGCCAAAACCGCCGCCGATACTGCTGATCAGGCGCATTTGGTCCACCCAGTAGGCCGCCCCCAAATCCACGCGGATATGGGCGAAGGTGTCCTCGGCGTTGACCTGCCGTCCCGTCGGATACCAGTTGGTGGTGATCAGGCCGTCAAAGGCCGCGAGTATGCGCCCCTTGCTTATGGCCAGCGGATTGTCGACTTCTACGGCGATATCGACCTCGCCGCCGCGGCTGACTGCCTCTAAGGCCAGATTGTCGCCAAAGCCCTGTACGACTACTTCTACCAGTCGCGCGCTAGCTGCGCTCTGAATTACCTGCACACGCACATTCTTTACTAACGATTGCACCGGTTCTTCTAGGGTGTAGCGCACGCGGTGGCGGTCGTTTTGCACGTAGCGCTCTTTGATCGGGTAGACCAGCGTGCCCTCAACAAAGGAGCGCGTCTCGTCGCGTATCATCGCGCCGTTGGAGAGCAATAGTTCAAAAAGCTCAAAGGGAGGGGCCGCTTCATCAAAGACTAATTCGATCCACTCGGCCGAGACTGCACGCCCCAACTCGACCTCAATCCAACCGCCGCGCTGCAAATCACCCTGGTCGGGGCTCCAGCCCGTTGTCTCATCGCCGTCTATAATGTTATTGGCAAGGAAAAGGTTGGACCCAGCGCCGCGTATGCCGCCGCCGAAGGCCCGCGCATCGAGCACGGCATTGACGTGGCGGCGCGCTGCCACGGGGCGCACTGTGCCGCTCGGAGTCACTTCTACGGCATTGCCGGGCAAGTGCCACTGCCGCCACTGGGCCGCTGTATCGAAGCGCAATTCGTCTGCACTGCTGTTGCCAGCCCATATGGTAATAAGCGCTAGGGCGATTATATAGTTAAGGAGCATATACATAGCGCTCCAGTATAGGAGCAAAGGTGGTGCTGCCAAAATTTAAAATCGCGGCGAGCTCAGGCATATTTCTCGCGCAGGCGCCGCGCAGCCTCTACTTGGTTCTGCAGCTTCTGGTATACTTCGTCGATGTCGACCCTAGCCGCGGACCCCGGCGCAAAACCGCAGTCGGGGTTGAGCACTAAGCGCTCCGGAGCCAAGTGCTGCAAGGCCTGCTCTACCCGTTGGACTATTTCCTCGACGCTGTCCACCTGTCCCGGATGCACGCCGACGCAGCCTAGACCGATCTCAAAGTCTTCGCGCAGCACCTTGAATACTTCGGCATCTCCCGCTCCTGGTGTCGTAAACTCCATCGTTAAATGGTGCACCTTGAGTTGGTTGAGATAGTCTATGATCGGCCCGTAACCACCGGTATGGCAGGCTTCGCCACGCACGCGCGCGCCGGCTCTGCGGCACAGGTGCACCGCTAGGCGCACACCCTCGATGCCCTCAACTGCGGCGTTGGTCATCTCGGCGGAAAAAGCGGCCTCCGAGTCGGCGTCGTCGTAGCTGGCGCGCACGTCATCGTCTACCAGCAAACACAGGTGGGGGTCGTCGATCTGCACTACGTCGACCCCCTCGTCGCGCAAGAGCTCTAATTCGCGGCGCAGTACCGGCACGCAGGCCTCGACAAAAGCGCGTCGGCTCGGGTAGGCTCCCGCCGATTTTTCCGCATCCCACATGCGCTCGCCCAGGAGGGCTGGCGCCGGCAAGGTCGCCTTTATCCGACGTTTGCTTATACTTTTTAAATAGCGCACTTCTTCGGCGATAAAGCCCGGGTTTTTTGTCGTCAATTTATCGGTTACAATGGTCCACGGTCGTCCGTCTTCTTCGCCTAGGGAAAAGCCGTGTGCCAATTCGGCGATCACGCCGATATAGGAGGCGCGTCGCCACTCGCCGTCGCTGATGATATCCAGGCCCGCCTGCTCTTGTAGCGAGACGATATAGGCCACGGCGCGGTCCATTAGCTCGCGCTGGCGATCTACGTCTTCTCGTCGGCCACCGGTAATGACTTCGCGTACGAAGTCGGGGCGCGGCATTGAGCCGACGACGGCGGTGGGAAATAGGGTGCCATAGTGCTCTACTGTAGACATGGTTATGCTCCGTATTGTTGTGGCCAACGCGCATTGGCTAGTGCGTAATCCTCTTCTGTATCTATTTCCATATATTCGCCGTCTGTCGTGACCATATGTACTGCGACACCTTCTTCGATCATGTGTTGAAAGAGGTGAATCAGATAGGCCTTTTCAAAGAGCGTGTCGTCGCGCCACGGCTCACCACTATAGGTGGCGCGGGCGCGGTGGTAGTATTCGCGCAAGGTCTTGGCCCCGGCAGCGCTGCATTTGGCGACGCCGATATACTCGCCACTGGCCTCCGCCGAGTCGATGGTGCGATGGATGTGCACGACGCTATCGCCCTTTGCTATGAGCTTTTCGGCATCGTCTTCCGGGTGCTGGCTGCGGTCGGCATAGCGCGCGCGCCACTCCGTATCGACACAGAGTACGATATCGCCGGGATGCTCTAGTGCGCGGCGCACTACGGAGGAGCGATAGAGAATATCCGAATAGGAACAGACAAAACCATTTTCCATATCGGCTTCGGCGCAAAAGAGCGAGGCGAGGATATTGTTGTTGGGCCAATCATCATTGTGGCGAAAATCGAGCTGTGGGTAGTCGCTGCGAATTTGTTCGATGCGATAGCCGCCGATAAAGACGGGCGTGGGCAGGTCGGCTTCGCGCAGCGCTTCTAATAACCAATCGAGGATGCGCTGTTGGCCAATGGGCGCGTAGCATTTGGGTTGCTCGTCGGTGAGGGCGTTGAGGCGGCTACCGCGACCGGCGCCAATGATAATGGGTTGCAATACGGGCTCTCTCTAGGGTGAAAGGGAAAAGAAAAGGCTATCAAAGCGGACAGGTGAAATTATCCGCTGGCGATTATGTATAAACGCAACAAGGTCATCTTGCCGGCGGCAAAAAAGCCGCTCGTTAGCCGTTGATAGAAATAAACTTCACGGGCTGTGC
>Ga0055584_100003466_pt1 | contig 15576 bp, 17 predicted proteins | sample OSDHelmetaG_FD_58716 | JGI IMG/M metagenome (GOLD analysis project Ga0055584, IMG submission 58716) | Pelagic marine sediment microbial communities from the LTER site Helgoland, North Sea, for post-phytoplankton bloom and carbon turnover... | ecosystem: Environmental > Aquatic > Marine >... | reverse complement strand
GTGGCGTCGTGCGCCCTTGCTGCTATGTTCTATAGGCGGGGGCAGCGCGGCTGGCAAGTAAGGCTGTTCTGTATCAAACCGGGAATTGGCACGAGGTTTACAACCGTGGTTCGCTTTGAAAACGTCGGTCTTCGGTATGGCAGTGGACCCGAGGTCCTCCATGACGTCGATCTTTCACTCGATCCCGGGTCTTATCATTTTCTGGTAGGGCCCAGTGGAGCAGGTAAATCCTCCCTGCTAAGCCTGCTTTATCTCGCGCGCAGGCCCACGCGCGGGCTGGTCACCATGTTTGACAGTGACATTGCCAGCGCGCCACGCGCAACCCTGCCCGAACTGCGCCGCCGCATTGGTGTCGTGTTTCAGGACTACCATCTGCTCGATCACCTCACGACCTTCGACAACGTGGCGTTGCCGCTACGCGTCGCTGGCGTGGGGTCGGCACAAATTCGTGAGCATGTGATGGAATTGCTGGAATGGGTCGGGTTAGGCGACAAGGTCGATGTGCAGCCTCCGTTCATGTCGGGTGGTGAGAAGCAGCGTGTTGCCGTGGCACGCGCCGTTATCGGCCAGCCTGATCTGTTGTTGGCTGACGAGCCGACCGGCAACCTGGATCAGGCGATGGCCCATCGTCTGATGCGCCTGTTTGAAGAACTGAACCGGCAGGGCACCACCCTGCTGATCGCGACCCATGACACGAACCTGCCTGTGCAGTTCCCCCACCCGATACTGCGCCTGGATCAGGGCCAATTGGGCTTGGACGGCTAAAACATGCTGGGTTTCAGACGCTCTGGCGATGTGCCGCTTTCTTCCGATCCCTCTGCGCGTTTTGTGCCGTGGATCATCGGCACCATGGTGTTTCTTTCTGCCCTGGTGCTGGCGGTGGCACTGGTCCTGGGCAGCGCGATCGATCGTTGGCAGTTGAGCCACAGCGTTCAGTTGACGGTTGAGGTTCCGGCTGGTGCAGCCCAGGCCGGTGGCGTCGAGATTGTGCTGGAAAAGCTGGTGGCTCTGCCCGGAGTCGTTTCGGCGGCACGGGTTACAGACGACCATATTTCGGCCCTTCTGGCGCCGTGGGTGGGTGAGGACCTCGACCTTTCGACCCTGCCGCTTCCGGTGCTGATTGATGTCGAGGTCACGACGCCGGGCGCGCTTGACCCGGAGGCGGCAGAACGCCAGCTTTCAGGTGATGTTCCCGGTATTCGCGTTGATGACGGCAAACGGTGGCTGGAACCGGTGCGGGCAACGGCCGGTGCGCTGCAGGCGATTGCGGGGTTCGTGTTGTTCCTGATCGGGTTGGCATCGATTGCCACCGTCATTTTCATGACCCGCACGGGTTTGTCCGTGCATCACGGTACGATCAGCGTGCTGCATCAGGTTGGCGCGCGCGACAGTTATGTCGCGCGGCAGTTCCAGAATCAGGCGCTGCGCCTTGCCCTGATCGGCGGTATTCCAGGCCTGTTGCTGGCCGGCATGTGCCTGATGGTTGTGCGCTCTCTTGCGGCCAGGCTTGAGGCCCCCCTGCTGCCTGCTGTCAGTTTTGATGCAGGTGCCTGGATTCTTCTGGCTCTGCTGCCGCTGGCTGCAGCACTGATCGCCCTGTTGACCGCACGTATCACCGTGATGGCGACCCTGGCGAGGATGCCGTGAGAAAGAACCGGAAAGGCCGTACCCGCCGTTTTGCCGCGTTTCTGGGCTTTCTGGTGCTGGCCTGGACCGGCGGGTTTGTCTGGTTTGTTGCGAATATTCCCGGCGAGGCCGGGGACACCACAACCCATACCGATGCCATCGTTGTACTGACCGGTGGCAGCGAGCGCCTGCCGGTGGGCCTGGCGCTCCTGGAGGAGGGCCTGGGCGACCGCCTGTTCGTTTCGGGCGTCTATTCCGGGGTTGATGTCGCGACCATCCTTGACCTCAATACCCAGGCACCGACCACGCTGGCCTGCTGTATCGACCTTGGCCATGACGCCGACCACACGATCGGCAATGCGCGTGAGACCGCGATCTGGATGGCCGCGGACAACCGCGCATCCCTGCGTCTGGTGACGGCCAATTATCACATGCCGCGCAGCCTGAACCTGTTCCGGCGGATCATGCCCGATATCGAGATCATCCCCCATCCGGTCTTCCCCGATACCGTCCGGGTTGATGCATGGTGGCGCCATCCCCGCACGCTGGTGCTGCTGGCTGACGAGTACACGAAGTATCTGGTCAGCCTGGTCTGGCCACCAGCATGAACACGCCATGAATACCGTGCGTTCGTTGGCGTTTCTGCTGGTCTCTCTGGCGGTGATGCTGGTTGCAGGTTTCCTGTGCCTGCCGCTTCTGGTGCTCGCTCCCTCGGCCGCCGCGCGTGTCACGCGGTGGATTGCAGGCTGTCAGATTGCCTTGCTGCGCCAGATCGTGGGCCTGGATCTGGAGATGCGCTGGCTGCAAAGCCTGCCTGAGACCCCGGTGCTGATCGCGGCCAAACATCAATCAGCCCTGGAGACCTATGCCCTGACGGCACTGCTCCCCAATGCATGTTTTGTGCTCAAGCGTGAAATCGTGCGTGTGCCGGTGGCCGGCTGGTATGTGCGCTCTCTGGGTGTTGTTGCCGTGGACCGGGCAGGAGGCTCCTCAGCCTTGAAGGACATGGTGCGCCAGGCGCAGGAAGCCGTCGCTGTAGGCCGCCATATCGTGATTTTCCCGGAAGGTACGCGCACGAAGCCTGGTGAAAGTGTGCGTTATCACCCCGGTGTCGCAGCGCTTTATGGCGCCCTGGATATTCCCGTGGTGCCGGTTGCCCTCAACACCGGACTCTTCTGGCCGCGCAAAAGGCTGACCAAACGACCGGGCAAGGCGGTGATCGCGTTTCTCGAGCCGATTGCACCGGGTATGGCGCGTAAAGCGTTCATGGAAGCGTTGTCGGATCGCATCGAATCCGGCACCAACCGACTGATTGGTGAAACCAACAGCGTTGAATAACGGGGATTACGGGCAGCACCGGTAAATATAGCGTGCGAACGGAAAAAGAACATCTGCTTTCCGGGTATGCCCAATTGCGTTATGATCAACGTTTCCTGATCACGAATCGATAGAGACCGTCATGAACGACGCGCCATCACCCATTGCGCTGCAAATCTGGGACATGAAGTACCGCCTGAAGGCACCGGACGGCTCTCCGGTTGATGATGATGTCGCTGGAAGCTGGCGCCGCGTTGCTTCCGCATTGGCCTCGGTCGAGGCTGAAGATGTGCGCGGTGAACAGGAAGACGCGTTTTTCGAGGCCATGTCGGGATACAAATTCCTGCCTGCGGGCCGCATTCTGGCTGGTGCCGGGACCGAACGGAACGTGACGTTGTTCAACTGCTTTGTCATGGGCACGGTGCCTGATGATATGGGCGGCATCTTCGATCACCTGAAGGAAGCTGCGCTGACCATGCAGGCCGGTGGCGGCATCGGTTATGACTTCTCCACGCTGCGCCCCAAGGGTGCGCGGGTGAAGGGTGTCGGCGCGGATGCTTCGGGCCCGCTGACCTTCATGGATGTGTGGGACGCCATGTGCCGCACGATCATGAGTGCCGGCCATCGGCGTGGCGCCATGATGGCGACCATGCGCTGTGACCATCCCGATATCGAGGCCTTCATTGAAGCAAAGCAGGAAGCCGGCCGCCTGCGCATGTTCAACCTGTCGGTCCTGGTGAGCGATGCGTTCATGGCCGCGGTGAAGAACGATGATGCCTGGGAACTGAAGTTCAAGGGCATGGTCTACCGGACCATCAGCGCGCGAGAGCTCTGGGATTCGATCATGCGCGCGACCTATGCCTATGCCGAGCCCGGTGTCATTTTCATCGACCGCATCAACCAGCGTAACAACCTGAACTATTGCGAGACGATCAGCGCAACCAACCCCTGTGGCGAACAGCCGCTGCCGCCCTATGGCGCGTGCCTGCTGGGTTCGGTCAACCTGTCGCGTTTCATCACCGACCCGTTCACCGATGATGCCGCGCTCGATATTGAAGCGTTTGACCGCACCGTGGCTTCGGCCGTGCGCATGATGGACAACGTGGTTGATGCCTCGCGCTTCCCGCTCGAGGAACAGCGCATCGAAGCCAAGGCAAAGCGTCGCATCGGTCTGGGTGTCACGGGTCTGGCTGACGCGCTGATCATGATGCAGGCGCGTTACGGAAGCCCGCGTGGTCTGGAAATCACCGAAACCTGGATGAAGCGCCTGCAGCGTCAGGCCTATCTGGCCTCGGCCGCGTTGGCGAAAGAGAAGGGCCCGTTCCCGCTGTTTGATCGCGATGCCTATCTGGCCGGTGAATCGGTCATGGAATTGGATGAGGACGTGCGCGCAGAGATTGCCGAACACGGCATCCGCAATGCGTTGGTAACCTCCATTGCGCCCACGGGCACCATTTCGCTCTTTGCCGACAATGTCTCGTCGGGGCTGGAGCCGGTCTTTGCCTTTTCCTACACCCGCAACGTGCTGATGCCCGACGGCAGCCGCCGCAGCGAGGAAGTGGCTGATTATGCCGTGCGCCTTTATCGCCGCATGAAGGGCGAGGATGCGCCGCTGCCTGATTATTTCGTTGATGCCCAGACGCTAAAGCCGGTTGATCACGTGAAGATGCAGGCTGCGGTGCAGAAATACATCGACAGTTCGATCTCCAAGACCATCAACGTGCCCGAAGACATTGCCTTTGACGGCTTCAAGGACATCTACCTGATGGCCTATGAAACCGGCTGCAAGGGTTGCACGACCTATCGGCCCAACGATGTCACCGGCGCGGTTCTGGAGGTCAAGCCCAAGGAAACCGCTGAGCCTCAGCTTGCGCTGGACGTGCCTGCGGCGACCACGCCCGATGATGCCTATGCCACCGGCGGCGTGGTCTACATGACGCGACCGCTCGACCGGCCCGAAGTGCTGCCCGGCCAGACCTACAAGCTGCGCTGGCCCGAAAGCGATCACGCCATCTACCTCACGGTCAACGATGTGGTGCGTGATGGGCGCCGTCGCCCGTTCGAGGTCTTCATCAATTCCAAGAACATGGACCATTACGCCTGGACTGTGGGCCTCACGCGCATGATCTCGGCTGTGTTCCGTCGGGGCGGCGATGTCAGCTTCGTGGTCGAGGAACTCAAGGCCGTGTTTGATCCCCGTGGCGGCCAATGGGTCGACGGGCGTTATGTGCCCTCGCTGCTGGCAGCGATCGGTGAAGTGCTGGAAACCCACATGATCGATATCGGGTTCATCCATCGCGATAGCGGTGACAATGTCGAGGTCCTGGCCCGCGCCGCAGGTGAAGGCGGTGGCCAGCGCCTACCCGATTCCTGTCCGCGCTGCAGCCAGCCCAGCCTGATCCATCAGGAAGGCTGCAACATGTGCACCTCCTGCGGATTCTCCAAATGCGCGTGATGGGGTTCCATGGCAGGCGATGACACCCCGCCGGAACTGGCACGCCTGCGCGCCAGCATCGACAACCTGGATGCCGCCATCATTCACATGCTGGCGGAACGCTTCAAACTGACCCGCGATGTCGGCGTTCTGAAGGCAAGAACAACCTTGCCGCCGGCCGATCCTGAGCGTGAGAAGCGCCAGGTCGCCCGGCTGCGTGCGTTGGCTGATGAAGCAGGGCTGGAACCGGAGTTTGCCGAAAAGTTCCTGGCCTTCGTGATCGCAGAGGTCCTGCACCATCACGAAACCATCGCCCGAGCACAAACAACAGACACATGACTGCGCTATGGGTCATGGTTGCAGGTCCTTACGGGACCAGGGCAACACCGGAGCAGCGGGCTGAAAACCTCAAGCTCATGAATGCCGCCGCGCTCGAAGTCTGGAAGAAGGGCCACGTGCCCGTCATCGGCGTCAACAACGCCCTGCCCATAATCGAGATCGCCGGTGACGATCACTACGAGACCGTTATGATGCCACTGTCGCTCGCTCTGGCGGAACGCTGCGATGCCGTCCTGCGCATCGGCGGGACTTCAAGTGGCGCTGATAAGGAAGCCGCGCTAATTCGTGCGCGGGGAGGGCGGGTGTTCTCCAGCCTCGATGAAGTTCCCCATGCCTGACCTCAGGCGTTTCCTCTGATCTTGCGTACCCGATCACGCAGGTCCATCAGGTGGCTGTCGCGGATGCCCTCTTCGAGCAAATGGGCGACCGTGTTTTCCAGATACTCCCAGCTGGGGCCTGAATTGCCCACGCCGTGGGCCAGCAGTTCGGCGGCTTTTTCGGCAGGGAGTTTGCCGGCGTACTGCACGTGGGTTCGGTAGCGCGGGACATAGGTCAGTGCGGTGACGTTGCCCTCGTCCGTGCGCGCGGTGGTCCAGTGGGGGTGGTAGACGTCGGTGACGCGTTCACGGGCATCAAGGTAATCGACGGCTTCGCGAGCACTGTCGGCGGCGACGCGATAAACCGCGCCGCGGCAGGCGCCGCCACGGTCCAGGCCCAGCACCAGGCCGGGTTTTTCAGGCGTACCGCGATGCCAGTGGCTGTAGACGCAAAAGGCGCGATGGTAGCCGTGGACCAGGGCGGAGCGACGTTCCAGCACGTCAAAACCCGGCCGCCACATCAGGGAGCCGTAACCAAAGATCCAGATGTCGCCATTGGATTCGGAGTGGAGAATGGGTGAGGGATCGCCGACCGCTATCATGGAGCGTGATGTAGGCAAGATGGCGCGCCTTGGCAATCTCAAGTGCTGCCATTTCCGCGCCATGATCCAGCCGCTATAAGATTGCCATGCGCCGTATCCTCATCATCCTTGTTTCGCTCGTTGTCCTGTTGGCCGTGGCCTACACGGTCTACTGGAATGTCATGGCTTCGCGCTCAGGCGACTGGGTTGCCTATTGGGCTGCTCCTGCGCCGGGGAAGGCGTGGTCGGGCACCCATGGCGAGACCGAGGTTTCAGGCTTTCCCTTTGCGCTTGATGTCACGGTCCATGACCCCATTCTTACCTGGCAGGGTGGTGCTGGTGACGCGGTCTGGCAGGGACCGTATCTGATCGCGCGGTTCAAACCCTGGACGCTGTCGGGCTTTTCCTTCGACCTGCCCCCGGAACAGACCCTGATGGTCGATGACGGCACGCGCCTGCGCATGGTTGCGCTCACCATGGCGTCGGGCACGGCGCGTGTGGCGATGGCCGATGGCCGCGCGCAGGCACTACAGGCCGAGTTTGTGGATCTGGTCGCAACACACGAACAGAACGCTGGCCCGATCACGGTTGATCATGGGGTCATCGATATTGCCGTGGTCGAGGGCGAACCCGCGCATGATGTGAACATTCTGATCGAAGGCCTGGGCCTTGCCGGACAGGTGGTGCCGCCGTTCGAGGGTTACGTGCCCCTGGCTTCGACATCGTTCCGCTGGGTCGGTGAACTTGCCAGCCATGGCAACATGCATGCGCGCCTGGAAGGCTGGCGCGTGGAAGGCGGCATTGTTGAAGTCAACGCGCTGCGTCTGGACTGGCCGCCTCTGGATGTCGATGCAACTGGTACTCTTGCTTTGGATCGTGAGCTGCGCCCGATTGGCGCCTTCCGTGCCGAGGTTGTCGGTTATCGCGAACTGATGGACGCCATGGAGGCCGTGGGCACATTGGGGCGCAGCGAAGCCCAGATGGCAGGCGCGGCACTCGATTTCATGGCGCGCACGGATGACGATGGCACGCGCAGGCTGGCGGTCGATGTTTCCATGCAGAACGGCATGCTGTCGGTCGGCCCGATCCCGGTGATCCCGCTGCCGCCGGTGCTGCCGCCTGACGCGGGGTTCTAAGCCTGACCGGCGTCGATGACGTTGCGGCGGATGTCGCGGCTGCGGCGGATGAGGTCTTCCAGGGCATCAGCTTCGCCCCAACGAATGGCACGCTGCAGGCGCGAGAGATCTTCACTGAACCGCTGCAGCATCTCCAGCATGGCTTCGCGGTTGTTCAGGAACACATCGCGCCACATGTCGGGGTCCTGTGCGGCCAGGCGGGTCATGTCACGGAAGCCAGACGCCGAATATTTGATGACCTCCTGCTTGGTGCTGCTTTCAAGATCATCGACCGTGCCGACAATGTTGAAGGCAATCAGCGTGGGAAGATGCGAGGTCAACGCAAGCACCCAGTCGTGATGTTCCGCGCTCATGCGGTCGACGGTGGATCCGGCACGGCGCCAGAGCTCGGCGACCTTTTCAACGGCTTCCTCATCGCTGCCGTCCGGCGGCGTCATGATGAAACGGCGGCCTTCAAACAACGTATCAAAGCCTGATTCAGGACCGGAATTCTCCGTGCCGGCAACCGGGTGGCCGGGCACAAAGGCCACGCCTTCAGGCATGTGGGGCAACACGGCCGCAATGACGGCCTGCTTGACCGAGCCGACATCGGTCACGATCTGGCCGGGTTTGAGAACCGGAGCAATCGTTTCGGCAATGGCACCGCAAGTACCGATGGGCGTGCACAGGACGATGAGATCAGCGCCGCTGGCAGCTTCCTGCAGATCCTTGGTGACATGATCGGCCAGACCCAGTTCCATGGCCTTCTCAAGCGTCGCGTCACTGCGTGCGCAGGCAACGATGCGGTTGGCCAGACCATCGCGACGGATGACACGGGCAAGGGAGGAGCCGATCAGGCCAATGCCGATGAAGGCAACGGTCCCGAAGAGGGGTTTGTCGGTCATGCCTGCTCCATGAACGCGGCAAGCGCGTCTGTCAGTGCTTCCATCTCGTGATCGAGACCGATGTTGATGCGCAGGCCGTCAGCAATGCCATAGGCACCCAGGTTGCGCACAAAGATGCGTCGCGAGATCAGAAAGGCTTCGGCTGCCTTTGCCTGCTCGGGCCCGCTGGGAAAGCGCACCAGGAGGAAGTTGACGACACTGTCATGCACGATAAGGCCCATGCCGCGCAGGCTCTGGGTCAGGCGTGGCAGCCATCCGTCGTTGTGCTCGCGCGCCTTCGTGACGTGTTCTTCATCGGCAATCGCGGCCGTGGCAGCGGCAATCGCCAGGCTGTTGACGTTGAACGGCGCGCGCACACGGTTGAGGGCATCGACAATCTCTGTCGGCCCGTAAAGCCAGCCGATGCGCAGGCCTGCCAGCGAATAGATCTTCGAAAACGTCCGGGTCATGACGGTGTTGTTGCTGTCATGGACCAGTTCTGCGCCGTCGGTGAAGTCGTCGCGGCTAACGAATTCGGCATAAGCAGCGTCGATCACCAGCAGGATATCTTCACGCAGGCCTTCACGCAGACGACGGACCTCGCTGGCTGGAATGTAGCTGCCTGTGGGGTTGTTCGGGTTGGCCAGGAACACGACGCGGGTGCGCTCTGTCACGCCCGCCAGCATGGCGTCGACGTCGGTGCGGTAGTCGCTTTCGGGTGCGGTGACCGGGGTTGCGCCTGCCGCCATGGTCGCAATGGGGTACACGGCAAAACCGTACTGGCTGTAGAGCACTTCATCGCCCGGGCCGGCATAGACCTTGGGAATGGTCTCCAGCACTTCATCGGAGCCGTTGCTGCAGATGATGCGTGCGGGATCAAGATCCCAGCGTTTGCCGATGGCCTCGCGCAGTGCCGTTGCCCCGCCGTCGGGGTAGCGCACGATGTTGTCGACGGCCTCTTTTGCCGCCGCGATGGCCAGCGGGCTGGGCCCCAATGCTGATTCGTTCGATGAAAGCTTGATCACCGGACGTGCATCACCGTCTTCTGTGCCCGATTTGCCGGGCACATAAGGTTTGATGTCGAGAATCCCCGGACGGGGTGTCGGAGCGGTCATGGCTGATTCTGCTGGTTAACGTGAAAGAGGGGCGGGATAGGCGCCCAGAACGTTCGCAGTAAGGGTACCACACGAAAAACGGCGGCTTGCGCCACCGTCATGAAAACCTTCTACCTCAGCAATCCAGAGTCCGGGCCAGCGACGCCAGTTGGCAACGACAAGGCTGGCGGCAGTGAGATCTGCCTGAGGGTCAGTATCGAAGGCCAGAACGGTGCGGTCATCGCCGCTGGCTTCAGGAGCATTGCGCGAAACGACAAGCGCATCGGCGCGATTACCGGTTTCCGGCCGCATGGCGATGAAGGGCAGGCGCGTGACAAGGTGGGTTGTTGCCGCGTCATCGCGTGCCATTGCAGTCAGAAGTTCCTGGTCACCGGCATCCACGACAGCCAGTTCCGCGCTGCCATCGGCAACGGCCTGGGTGGCCTGCATGCCGTCCGCGACGCCACGCATGTTGGTATCGGAACCATAGAAATCGCGTGCCGTGTCCCAAAGTGCTGTGCTGCTGCCACCCACGATAATGGAAAACGGCCCCTGGACCGGCAGCATGGTGCACAGCAATTCGCGCCAGATGCGCAACAGGGCAGGGGTTGGAAAGACGCCGGAATTGCGCGCTGACAGGCGGCGCAGAATGGCCGCTTCCCGGCCCGGGCGCAGATAGGTCGAAAGGGTTCCGGCCTCGCGTTTGGCCACAGCAACGTCGTCCACCAGCGCGGCGCGGCGCATGATGAGGTCATGAAGCGCATCGTCGACCGCGTCGATCTCGCGACGCAGGCGGGCGAGTTGGTCTTCCGAGGATGACACGGCGGTGGCGTTTCCAGCTTTCCCAGATGACCCGATGTTTAGTAAAGGGACAGAGGAAAAGCAAAGAAAACATTGACATAGAGGGCGTCGCTCCCTACCCAAAGAGCGCTCCGCCAACCTGACAAACCAGCCTTCCGATACCCTGTTATCCAAGGGGCCGAGGTGACAATGACCCAGGCGGGACCCGCCATTCACGAGATTCAGGACAGTCTGCCCGGCCACCGGGTGGTGTTGCGCGATGGCGCCGACATCACGCTTGAATCCGGCGCGACCCTGGGCCCTGTCACCGTGGCCTATCAGACCTGGGGCACACTCAACGACGATCGCTCGAATGTGGTGCTGATCTGCCATGCGCTGACCGGTGATCAATATGCTGTGGGCACGCATCCGATCACGGAAAAGGGCGGCTGGTGGGAATCCATGGTTGGACCCGGCAAACCGATCGATACTGACCGGTTCTTCGTCATCTGCCCCAATTGTCTGGGCGGCTGCATGGGTACGACCGGCCCGGCTGCGGTCAACCCCAAGACCGATGAGCTCTATGGCACCAACTTCCCGGTCATCACGATCCGCGACATGGTCAATGCTCAGGTCATGCTGATGGACGAATTGGGCATCGAGAAGATCCTGTGTGTGGTCGGTGGCTCCATGGGCGGCATGCAGGTCCTTGAATGGGCCGCACGGCATCCTGAACGTGTCGAAAGCGCGGTCTGCATTGCCGGTGCTGCGCGCCATTCAGCCCAGAACATTGCGTTCCACGAGGTCGGCCGCCAGGCAATCATGGCTGATCCCGATTGGTGTAACGGGCTCTACTACAAGGAAGGTAAACGTCCGGAATCGGGCCTGTCGGTCGCGCGTATGGCGGCGCATATCACCTATCTTTCCGAGCCTGCCCTGTGGCGCAAGTTCGGGCGCTCCCTGCAGGACCGGTTCAACAAGTCCTATGGCTTTGGTGCCGATTTCCAGGTCGAGAGTTACCTGCGCCATCAGGGTTCGACCTTCGTTAACCGGTTCGACGCCAACGCCTATCTCTACATCACCCGGGCGATGGATTATTTCGATCTGGAAACTGAGTTTGATGGTGACCTTGCCAACGCCTGGAAGGATACGCCGGTCCGGTTTCTGCTGGTGAGTTTCACCAGCGACTGGCTGTTCCCGACATCCGAAAGCAAGGAAGTCGTGCGCTCGCTCAACCGTGCGGGTGCCAATGTCAGCTTTGTTGAGATCGAGAGCGACAAGGGACACGACGCCTTCCTGCTGGACGAACCCGACCTTTTTGCGACAGCGGGCGGGTTCATCGACAGTGTCGCGCGCGAAGCGGGGATTTAGGCCATGAGTTTGCTGAGCGGAGCCCGCGACCGATTCATTTTGGGTGAAAATGCCTTTGGTCTGCGCCCTGATCTGGGGCTGGTTGCCAGCATGATCGAGCCGGAATCACGCCTGCTGGATGTCGGCTGTGATGATGGCGCACTGCTGGAATACCTGGTGAAACAACAAGGTTGTGACGGCCGCGGCATGGAAATCAGCCAGGCTGGTGTGAACGCCTGTGTCGCGCGCGGCCTGCCTGTCGTGCAGGGTGATGCCGACCGGCATCTGGTCGATTATCCCGATGACAGCTTTGATTATGTGATCCTGAGCCATACGATGCAGGCAGTGCACCATCCCCGCGATGTGCTGGGCCAGCTTCTGCGCATTGCCGATACCGCGATCGTTTCGATCCTGAACTACGGCCACTGGCGCGCGCGCATGTCCATGGTGACGCGTGGACGCATGCCCCATACCCGCACGCTTTCGACCCCGTGGTTCGAGACGGCAAATATACGCCCCTGCACGGTGCGTGATTTTCTGGATCTGACACGGATGCTGGGCATTCGCGTGGGTCGGGCTTATGGCATCTCCAAGGGCACGGAAGTCGCGCTGATTAAGCCGAGTTATGAGGGTCAGTCGAATCTGTTTGCCGAACAGGCGGTATTCGAACTGTTCCGACCTGAGGCGCCGAAGAAGCGGCGCGGGAAGGCGAGGGGATAAGCATCCTCTGGCGCAGACTTCTGCGCCGCGTGGCGGGCATGGCGCCATACATCTGCTTGGTTGCCTCAACCAGCACGACTCCTGGAAGCGGCAGGCCCCATTGGCGACCCAGACGTTCCCAGGCCGGTGCCGACCACAACGCCAGGCCGCGTTGGCTGGGCGGCACATAAAGCGCAAATTCCGTTGCCAGCGGCGTGAACATGCTGTCACGCAGCAAACGGTCGATCTGATTGTCGTTGAACGGTGAACCGTGACCAAAGGGTGTGTGGTCGGCGCGCGACCAGATACCGCGCCGGTTTGCCACGGCGACCAGCAGACGCCCTCCTGGCGCCATCACGCGCCAGACCTCACGCATCATGGCCGAGCGCGCCTCGGTGTGCTCAAGAACATGGATCATGAGGATGCGATCCATGGATTCATCGGCCAGCGGAAGGGCGAATTCATCGGTCAGGCAGACCTGGGAGGCCGTGTCCTGGGGCCAGCGAAGTACGCCCTGTGCTGCCGGGGCAAAGGCCAGCACACGCTCGGCCTCCTCCTGAAAAATGCGCAGATAGGGCGTTGCATAACCCAGCCCCATCATCCGTGCGCCGGTGACGTTGGGCCACAACGCGCGAAAACGCGCCAGCATGAGCCGTCTTGCGACCTGGCCCAGAGGTGCGCGATAAAACGCGTTGAGATCGGCAACATCCTGATACATTGATTCCACCCTATCACGTGATTCGGCAGGACCGTCAGGTTCGCCAGCCCCAGGAGAACACCAGATGATGAAACTCCACGACAGCCCCACCTCACCCTTTGTCCGCAAGGTTCTGATTGCTGCCCACGAACGGGGGCTGGCCGATCAGATCGAACTCACCGGACCTGAGACCATCGCCAATGGTGAACTCCGCAAGGAAAGCCCGCTGGAAAAGGTGCCTGCCCTGGTGCTGGATGATGGCACGGCGCTTTACGACAGCCTGGTCATTGTCAGCTATCTCGATGGCCTGGGCTCAGGACCCCAGATGATTCCTTCCGATCAGGACGCCCGCACCACGGTGCTGCGACGTCATGCGCTGGCCGACGGCATCATGGAAGCCGGCGTGGCAAGCGTGATGGAAACCCGACGTCCCGACGACAAGATCTGGACAGATGCCATCAACCGACAGCGCGGCAAGATCGAACGTGCCATCGACGCTCTGGAGGGTGAGGTTGATACCGTGGGCGATGCGGTCGACCTTTCATCCATCAGCATGGGAGCCGCGTTGGGCTATGTTGATTTCCGCCTGGGTGACATGGGCTGGCGTGACAATCATCCCAAGCTGGCAGCCTGGTACGAAGCGTTCGCGAAGCGCCCGTCGATGGTTGGAACGGTTCCGCCGGGCTGAGCGCAGGTGCATTACGAAACGATTCGCGCGGCGCTAGCTCCTTTCGGCCTGCTGGCGCGTGGTGGTTTTGCTCCGTTGTCTGCAGACGGCTTGCCTGAAGACTCGGCATGTGCGGTCATGGTCGGCAATGCCGGGCCTGCCATGTGGCGGGTCTTTGCCGGGGCCCGGCGCGAGGAACCTGATGCCATGAACCGCTGGACACGGCGCGTTCTTGACCCCGTTGCAGCAGAGCTTGGTGCGCAGGTGGTTTATCCGTTCGACGGGCCGCCGTGGTTTCCCTTTCAGCGTTGGGCACAACGCGCCGAGCCCGTCTTTCCTTCTCCAATTGGGATGCTGATCCATCCTGAACATGGCCTGTGGCACGCCTATCGCGGGATTCTGGTGTTTCGCGAGCTTGTGGAAGGGCTGCCGGAACGCACGGCTGCTGCTTCGCCCTGCGAAAGCTGCGCGGACAAACCCTGCCTTGCAACCTGTCCGGTCCATGCCTTTGGGCCGCAGGGTTATGATGTGCCTGCCTGCGCGGATCATCTTCGCCAGAGCGAAGGTGCAGATTGTCTTGAACTGGGTTGCCGGGCGCGACGTGCCTGCCCCGTTGGATCAGGCACGACTTATCTGCCCGAACAGGCAGAGTTCCACATGCAGGCATTCCTGGGATCGCATTAGAACAGGCCTAGGTCTTTTTGCGCGACCAGAAGTCGCCGGAAGCCAGTACGGCCCCGCCGATGATCAGGGCGCAAGCAATCAGGATCGGGCCGGTCGCCGTGGTCATGCCCAGGGCGATCAACAGAAGGGTCGAGAACAGCGGCGTGGCATAGGAGGCCGCGCCCAGCGCCTTGATGTCTCCCTTCTTCACGCCGATGTCCCAGGTCAGGAAGGCAAGGCCGACCGGTCCCAGACCAAGCCCCAGGACCGCAAACCATTGGCTGCCATGGGGCCAGGCTGTGGTCTCGAATGCCAGGTGGCTCAGCAGGGAAAGAAGGGCGGTAGCCCCACAGAAGAGCGCAACAACATCGCTGGGTATGTCCGCGAAACGGCGCGACAGGACGGAGTAACCACTCCAGGTGAAGGCACCCGCAAATGCCATGGTGTAACCGAAGGCATATTCAGAACGGAATCCGCCGAGGCTTCCCCCGGTGATCAGAAGTGCGGAGCCGGCAAAACCCGCCAGGCCACCGGCGAGGTGATACCAGCGCAACTTCTCGCCCGGCAGCAAAGCTGAGAACACGACGATCAGCAGGGGCCAGAGAAAGGCGATCAGGCTCGCCTCGGCAGCCGGCGCGTTGCGCAGGGCCGTGAAGTAGAGCGCGTGATACCCAAAAAGCCCGCCCACGCCCAGTGCCCAGACCGGCAGCGGTTGGCGCACAAGTGCAAAGACATTACGTCCGGCAAGGCGTGCCCCCAGAGACAGGGCTACGGTCGCGATGGCAAAGGTCATGGCTGAGAGCTGTAAAGGCGGCACGGCACCGCTGGTTGCTGTCAGCGCTGCAAGGGCGGCCCACATGGCCACTGCGGTGCCCCCGATCAGGGTTGCTGCAAGGCGCGTCATGATTCTCCGGTTTCCTTCATGAAGAGGTCACGTGATCCGATGAAGGCGCCGCCCACGATGAGGGCGCAGGCTGTCGCTACTGCCGTGGTGAACGTGCCCTGACCAATGG